>ERZ773210.15-NODE-15-length-195570-cov-16.062369_pt1 | contig 195570 bp, 204 predicted proteins | sample MGYA00580528_ERZ773210 | MGnify/ENA primary metagenome ERZ773210 (study PRJEB29015, sample SAMEA2737769) | human gut metagenome | biome: human gut; feature: human-associated habitat; material: faeces | place: China | collected 2012 ...
TGGATTATCTTGCTAATCCCACTGGCTGGGCTGAACGGACGATGGAGAAAATCAAGAAAGCGAGCCTTGAGTATTCCGGGCTCCAGTTCTGGATTACATTGGCCATGACGGAGGAGTTAACGGAAGAGTACGTGAAAAAGTACAGCAATCCCGATACTCCTGAAGGGAAATTCAAATCCTTGACAGACAGCATCAAGAACTATAAGAACGTCCACCTTGGCTTGGACGTCAACGGAGAAATTGACTCTGTCAAGTACCCCGTTGACGGAATTTTCAATATGGATGCCATGTATGATGGATATCTCGATACATGGAACATTGCTCCGCGTAGTGAAGAGGAACGCATTGAGGAATTTTTAGAGGAAAACGATGCTCTTCTTAAAAACCGGGATAAGATTCCGTTCAAGTACATTTCGGATATCCATTACGGAAAGAAAACGGTCTGGAAGAATCCAGATTTCGAAAACTAACAACAAAAAAACCGCCCACAACATAATTTGGTGGGCGGCTTTTTTAGAAATCTACGCTACAATTACAAATTACAGAATAAGGAGTGAGTGGACTGTTCTCCACATCTAAAATTACACTCTTCACCACTCGCCTTCGAATGAGCAACATTTTTTACTTGCCAAAATATGCGAACTAAGTAGAATGGGTATTGTACGATAGATACCATTCCAAATCAAAAAGGCTTTCTGCCTTTCGTACATTCACAATTTCGCTTAAAGGGCGGACTTCTCGATTCTGAGAGGTCCGCTCTTTTCGCATCCAAAACACTTAAAGGAGTTTGTATCATGAACAAAACTGTACCAACTATCGAAATGAACCCCATCGATGACATCCAGCATCTGCTCGAGGAATCCGGCTGCTATGAATCGGAAATCGAAATGATGAAAACCGCTGGCACCTACGATGTGTTTGTCCGCAAGGTCCACGATGCCATCGACTGGGGTTACCTTTGCACGCAGATGACTGAACTGGAGAACAACACGATTGCCGCCGCCATCGACAAAGTCCATGGCATGACTACCAAGACGGAGGATGATGCGTGATGTTTAAGAATCTGGTGCGTTCGGAAAGATACCTCATTACAGCTGTGCTTTACCTGCCTAAAAACATGGACACCAAGATGGTTTCATTCCTATCTTCGGGCGCTGGCACCGCAATGCTCGATGACTTGGATAAGCGCGGATACCGTGTTTTCTGTGTTTCTCTCAATTTCGAGTTGAACGCCGAATTGACCAATACTTACAGCTGCAAGCCCGCCAATTCACTGCTCGAATTGATGAAGCGTGACCTGCGCCTTATCTCCGAGCCGCACATCTACATCGCTGGGTACTGTGACCGGAACGCATCCGAGTGGCAGATGGTTAAGAACTCGACAACAGGTCTTCCTCTCGTATCGCTGGTAGACCATCCTACTGATGCACGGACAAAGGAAGCATTTCTCTATCGGCTCAATGAGAACGGAGAAGCCTGCATGGTGTTCGATTCCGCTTACTTTGGTTCCGCGAACACTCCGATTGGCAGCTACCAACTCACCGAAAAGGAAATCCGCGCCGTTCAGGCAGCGCTTCGCGGCGAGAACTATATTTACTAATCACAGAAAGGTGTATGTAACCATGAATCTTATCATCAACACGGTCGGCGGTCAGTTTCTGACTCTCACCCCGGAAATGCTTCAGGAAAAGCTCGGTCTCAAATCCGACATTCTTTCACTCGGTATTGAGGTATCTGACGACAATACCGCAATTACCGCTCAATCCTATACCAAGTGGGAGTGTGCAGGCGATACGATTTGCCCTCTCATTGATGTGAATGTGAAGAATGACGGCAAGGAAATGCAGGCAGCAATGTTCCAGCTTCCGACACCCGAAATCCCTGCTCCGTTCTGCCGTCTGTATGACGAGCAGGGCAGCGATGAGGAAGACTGGTTCGCAGCCGCAAGCTTCTCACCCCGTTCTGACAATGATGACAGCAAGCATCCTGTGTTTGTGGACGATGGTTTCGGAAAGCCTGTCCCGGCATCCGATGTCGTCCAGAACCGTGACGGAGAGTTTTCTTCACGGTGCTCGACCAGCAAGGAACTGTTTGACTTCAATGTCAAGGTTGCACAAAATCGCTGAGTTCGCTTTTAGTACAGCAAATCTATGTATGACAGGGAGTTGCCTTCGGGCAGCTCCTTTTTTTGTACCTTTTTCGTTGCACATTCTTGCGAACCGCATAGACTGGTATTTATGGAGGTGTTTTCATCCTTGAAAATCAAAAGAGAAATGCCTGTTTCAGTATCACCTACACTCAAATCCGCGTTTTCGCTCGGAACAATCGTTAAGGTTCGGCAGGACGCTGACCAGAAATATATGATTATCGGCTATGCAACCGATATTGTGCCCTACGCCTATTATGCTGCGCCATGGCCGCAAGGATTCATTGACGGTGACAGCGTTTTCCTCATCGAGCCGAACGAGATTTCCGGTATCGTTGCAGCTGGGACGCAGAACACCGAATCCGTCTTGTTCCTGCAGGCGCTGGATGAGGTCATGCAAAAGGAGACAATCTATGACAGTTAAAGAACTGAAAATGATGCTCAACGATATGCCGGACGACGCTATTCTGTTGACCCGGAGTGCTTTGGACGCATCGGAATTCGAACAAGCCACGGCGCGGGAGATGACCGTCGTTAGCGTTCGCGGTCGTATTATGCTTCCGCGTTGGGCTTATGCGTGTAACCTTACGCCGGACGGACCCGCAAAGAAGGCAGTATTGTGCGACTGAAAGGAGATGACAAAATGCGTCCCATCAACCAAACACCTCAAAGCGCCGATGGTGCCTACGAACGCGAGACCATCATCAATTTCTGCGATGCAGAGAAAACCTGCTCGTACTATACGCGAAATTATTCGCGGATGAACGAGTTACGCAAACTCGCGGCAGAGCATCCCGATGAGGTAAAGCTGACCATCGATAAGGAAGATTGCGTAGAAGCGGAATTTCCGAAAAAGTGGGTGAAAATTCGCCCTCCCATGTTTATCTCGGAAGAACGCCGCGCAATCCTGGTCGAAAGTGGCAAGAAACTCGCAGCACTGTCGAAAGAAAAAGCGGCACGCAAAGCCGTGCAGGAAAAGGAATAAGGCCGATTGGCTTTATAATATAAATTTTTTTAGGAGGAATCATTATGTCCTACGGTTCAGAGGCGGCGGCCCTCAACGCACTTCTCAGCATCTTTGCTGGATTTTGGCTCATCATCCTGGCATTCTTCGTTCTCAACATTGTGGCTGGCTGGAAAATTTTCGAGAAGGCCGGTCAACCCGGATGGGCGTCCATCGTCCCGTTTTACAACAGCTACATCCGGTACAAAATCTTCTGGGGCAACGGCTGGCTGTTCTTTGTCCCCATCGTCTGCACTGTACTTGGCGGCATCCCGCTGCTCGGCACGCTGCTGGTCATCGTTGGCGTCATCATTAGCATCGTAACCCTGTACAAACAGAGTGTCGCGTTTGGGCAGGGGATTGGCTTCACCATTGGCCTGTTCTTCCTGAACCCCATCTTCAACATGATTCTGGCGTTCGGTCAGTATCGGTACTTCGGTATCCCGCAGGATGGCTATTCTTATGACCAGATGAAGCAGAAGTACGATGTCTACAAAGCTTCTCATCCGGCTCAGTATCAGCAGCCGACTCAGGAACAAACCCAAAATCCTAACATGACCTATCAGGCACCTGCACAGCCTCAGCAGCCTACCGCGCCTGTTCAGCCTCAACAGCCCGCTGAACCGCAGCAGCCGACTGAGAATCAGGGTCAATAATTACGGCTTTAGCGAACTCTCCGAAGCGGGAGGTCCGCTTTTTTACGGTCATTTTCCGCTATAATTTCAGCCCCTTGAACATAATTGTTGACGCAATATGCGAACCGAATAAAATAAGAATTGTACGATAGATACCATCTACTAAGGCGCTAACTGCGTTCGTACAATTCACAATTTTGCTTTAAGGCGGACTTCCCGATTTTGGGAGGCCCGCCTTTTTGCGCTCAAAAAAAGGAGAACAAAAATGAAAGTAGCTTTTCTTAACTGTACCGACGAACTTAACCCGAAAGCCGGTTCCGAACTTACCTGTGTGTTTCTTGACAAGATACCGGGAACCCTCGAGTTTTGCAAAAGACTCAAATTGAAGGACCCCAACCTGTATTTCGATGCGTATGTCCACAATGGGCAGCATGTGAATGCGTCTTACGGGTATCTGAAAGCAGGCGTTCCTGCAACGGTCGAAGAATACACACCGCTGCTAAATGAACTGTACGCTGTCGGTTACGACAAAAACAGCATCGAAGTATGCCAGGATTTCAAATTCTGATGTAAAAAAACGCATAGAAAGGAAATAAAACATGGATAGTAGTTGGAAGAATCTGCAGATTCGTATGGAGGCTGCTTGGAACATGCGCACGACCCCAAAAACCAAGCGCCCTAAAACCGGTGATATCATCAGCAGCGCACATTCTCTCGATTGGAACAAAAAGAAGGTGCGGCAGCTTCAGCAAGCGTGGAACGACGAGGTAGCAAAACTGGTAGCTGACCGCAACGAAGCTGTCTCGGATGTCATGGTTGACATTCTTGCCCTTATTCAGATGGATGTAAAAAGCGCTTCCTCTGTTCTTATCAGTGAAGAGACGGCAGAAATGGTCTGGGAAAAGGCGTATGAGCGTGGTCATGCAAATGGGTTTTCTGAAATCTATTACGCCATCGAGGACTACGAAGAATTGGTTATCGAAGCTCTGAAAGGAAAAAGGTGAAAAAATGGAACTCGAAGAATATCTACAAAATAACAATGTAACCCTTTGGCGAAATAACCGTGCATTAGGACCTCAGCAGACGAAATCTCTTGCGGATTTTGATTACGCGGAAGGACTGGAAAACATTACGGGAAAGATGGTTTGGATTTGCGACTATCGAGCAAACGCAGACCCAACCAAAAAACCAATTCGTGGAATTGAGCCCACTCCGGTGGTGGTGACAGATGCCAAGGAGACAAATAAGACAATTTATTATTCTCCTATTTATTTCCGACCTGTAAAGAACGGTCATGTTATGTCCAAGGTGATTGCTCCAATGGATAATACAGGTTATCGGGGATATACGGGTGAATCTGTAAACATCTTCTACACGGTTGAAGACTGTGTAAAGTGTTACCGTGAACAGGTGCGACAAGCAAAGGCAATCTACCACAAGGAACTTGCTCGTATAACCAATCTCTTTAATGCAAGAATTGGGGAACTGAGCGAGTCTTTGATTTCGTTTGCAGGTTACAACGTTTCGGAAAGCACTGTAACGGTAAAGGTTCGTGCATGGACTACAACGTACCAAACTGCAGACTTTACCTTCAGCCAAGAAATGTACCCCACAGAAGAAAAAATAGACAACCTCAAAAAGCAGGCGCTTCGTCTTTTGCCGGAGAGGATTCGTCGAGAAACTGACTGGCAAGCAAAAGGACTTGTTTTAAGGAACGTAGATATTTACGTTCTCGTCGATGGAATGAACGATAAGAGCGCAGAAGAAAAAGTTGCGCTCGAACTGAAAATTTGAGATTGCCATCGAAGCTTTGAAGGGTACGAATAAGCAATAAAAATTAACGCTGAAAGGAAAATTTGAAATGCTTTCTGTTAAAGCAGGCGATTATCTCTGGATGGTCGAGTTTTGCTTTGGGGTCCCTTATCCCGAAACGATTCGCAAGATGGTGGTCACACACACGGATTCTGATACCAACCGTTTTGAATGCATCCCGACTTCCGGAACCGCAAACCGCTTATATGAGTTCGATGCCAACGGTGTTGAGTATCGAGAAGATGCCGCAGTCGGCTATGAGCAGTATTTGCTGATTTTCGAAAACAAAGATATCATCTACGATATTTGCGACGCCGTCAGATGCACAAAAGCACTATATCTGGCTGCGCAAAACGATTTTAACAAGGCTTCTCTCGAAACCCTTAACGCTGCCGCTGAGATTCTCGGCGTGAAATACGATAGGGTCAAAAGGAAGTAAGTGCAAAGCAGGTCTCATCTCATTTTGGGACCCGCTTTTCTAATGTTCGATATTGCTAATGCCGCTGAGAGTGTTGTATGATAGATACTATAGCGGCTACACTGAAAGGAACTCATTACAATGACTGAATATATCAATACCTACAATGAACTCTGCGAGAAGGTCAAGCGCTGGAGCGCAGCTTACTACGAGCAGGATGCTCCTGTCGTAACGGATGAGGAGTACGACCGTGCGATGCACGAGATTCGTGACCTCGAAGCCGCGCATCCGGAACTCGTCACCTCCGACAGCCCCACACAGGTGGTTGGCGGCAAGCGCGTTATCGGCATTCCGGTTGAACACCGTGTCCCGATGCTTTCGCTTCTGGATGTCTTCTCAGACGACGAGGTACGCGATTTTACGGCTTCCGTGGTGAAGGAATACCCTGATGCCACCTTCTCTATTGAGCGCAAAATTGACGGTCTGAGCCTGTCTCTGGTGTACGCTAAGCCTGCCGGTTCTGACGGAAAACTGCGGCTCGTACAGGCGTCCACTCGCGGCGACGGACATATCGGTGAAGATGTTACCGACAATGTCAAGGTTCTTGGCATCCCTGTCAATATCCAGATGCCGGACGGTATCTGGAAAATCGAATTGCGCGGCGAGTGCTACATGAGCGAAGAGGACTTTGAAGCAACCAACGCCAAGCAGGAAGCAGCAGGGAAGAAGCTGTTCGCCAATCCCCGTAACTGCGCTGCCGGTACGCTGCGTCAGTCTGACCCGGCTGTCGCAAAGGAGCGGAACCTGAAAGTGTTCATTTTCAATGTGCAGAGTGTCAATGACGGGGAGGATTCCTCTGAGTTTGCTGACTCTCACTGCGACCAGCTTAACTATCTGCGCGATGTTTGTGATTTCAAGACCACCTACTACGCGCATTGCAATGATACCGACAGTATCCTCGCCGCTATCCGCGATATCGGGGAGCATCGTTATGATATCGATTATCCCATTGATGGCGCTGTCATCAAGGTAGACGAAATCGACATCCGCAAGAAGATGGGTGAGCGGACCAAAACTCCGAAATGGGCTATTGCTTTCAAGTATCCCGCTGAGGAGAAGGCTACGGTTCTTCGCCGTATCGTGTTGCAGACGGGTCGTACCGGCCGCGTCACTCCTGTGGCGGAATTCGACCCGGTACAGTTAGCCGGAACCCGTGTTGAACGTGCTACGCTGAACAACGCGGATTTCATCAAAAATCTTGACATCCGCATCGGCGATACCATTGTGCTGCATAAGTCCGGTGATATCATCCCGAAAATCACGATGGTTGAGAAGGAAAAGCGTCCGGCAGATGCTGTGCCCTATGACATGTCCAGTCAGGTTTGCCCTGTCTGTGGCGAGCCTATCGCTTCCGTGAACGGGTCTGTTGACCTGTATTGCACGAACGATTCCTGCCCTGCCAAGACGGTCAACCGCATCATCCATTTCGCATCCAAGGCGTGCATGGACATTAAGGGGCTTGGTCCGCAAATCATTCAGGACCTGGTCGATAGTCGGTTCATCTCCAACCCCGTAGACCTGTACTGGCTTTATGAGGAAGAATCCGAACTCATCGACATGTACGGTGAAAAGACGGCTAAGAAGCTGCTCGCAGCCATCGAGAACTCCAAGACCCAGAACGCAGACCGTGTTCTTAAAGGTCTTGGCTATCGTCTTATTGGCGGTCATGTTGCTCGTGCTCTGTTTACCCAGTGCAAGGCAACGGACGGAAACCTGCTCGGCTTATCTGCCCTGTATGTGGATAACATCAAGGATTGTAACATCCCCGGTTTCTCTGATGCAATCTATGCCGCTCTGGATGCAATGCTCTCTGACCCTATGTTCAAGCAGGAGGTCACAGCCCTGTACAAGGCTGGCGTCAACCTCGATTACCATGCACCGAATGCATCCGCAAACGGTTCCGCTGAGGATGCTGTACCGCTTTCCGGTAAGACCTTTGTAATTACCGGAACCCTGCCCACGATGAGCCGCGAAGAGGCTAAGACCTTTATCGAAGCACACGGCGGTAAGGTGACCGGCAGCGTATCCAAGAAGACCAGCTATCTGGTCGCCGGTGAAGCCGCAGGCTCTAAGCTTGATAAGGCCAACGCTCTGGGGATTCCCGTTCTGGACGAAGCAGGGCTTAAAGCTATGGTAAACGGGTGAGGTGGCATCATGTACGACACTAATCGTATTGCTCGTGCTGCTGAGCCTTGCGCGTACCATGAAGCATTTGCTGAGGATATGAGACGCTGCGACAATGCGCTCGGTATGGGCGGACTCATGGGCATCAACGCCGAATGCTGGCTCGATGTATTGAACGGTATGACGGATGCTCAGATTGCTGAGTATGTCAGCACCAAGTATAAGCCTGGTATCCTGAATCCGTTCAGGGACACCTCGCTTTTCATCAAGCACTAATCTTATCAGCCGTTCCACCTCTCGGGGTGGGGCGGCTTTTTCTTTTGAAATATTGTCTTGACGGCGTTTGCGAACAGTATAGAATGAGTATTGTACGATAGATAACAAAACACGACCAACCATTTATAATCTGACAGAATTCAGACAGGCACCAATCGGTGACCTGTCTTTTTTTGTTGCAAGACCGCGCAAATGCGGAGAAAGAGAGTCTGAAATGAAAGCCATTAAATCCATCATTATTTTACTTGTTGCGATTCCCGCAATGGCTGTTTATGCACTTTTCGAAGCCATCATCGCATTGGCAATCGAGATTGACTTGGTTCGTATCCACACCATGATGCGTTGCTGCCGTAAGTTTAAGACGCTGTAACAACAAGTCGCTCATTTTTATTTATCACAAGCCTCGAAAATACGAGGAGAAAGAGAGTTTACTATGAATGCCAACACCATCAATTCCAAGAATGTCATTTCCGGCGTCAACGATTTGGCTACCAAATGTCCTAAGATTTCCGCTATGTGGAGTTCCAAGAACACATACACCCCCAGCGAAGTATCTGTAGGCAGCAACAAGAAAGCGTGGTTCGTATGCCCAGATTGTAAGCAGGAGTTTGAAGCCCGTGTTTTCCATGTCGCAAGGTCCTTGATGCGTGGTAATACCGGTTGCCCTGTTTGCGCAGGTCTTAAGGTCGTCCCTGGCATCAATGATTTGGCTACCAAGTGTCCTAAGATTTTCGCTATGTGGAGTGCAAAGAACACATACACCCCCAGCGAAGCATCTGCAGGCAGTAACAAGAAAGCGTGGTTCGTATGCCCAGATTGTAAGCAGGAGTTTGAAGCTTCTATCTGCAATGTAGTTCATACCGTACAAAATGGCAGTACCGGTTGCCCTGTTTGCGCAGGTCGCAAGGTTGTTTCTGGTATCAATGATTTGGCTACCAAGTGCCCTATGGCCGCTTCCATGTGGAGTGACAAGAACGATTGCTCTCCCAGTGAAGTATCTGCAGGCAACAACAAGAAAGCATGGTTCGTATGCCCCGACTGCAAGCAGGAATTTAAGGCTTCTATTTGCAATGTCGTTAAATCCTTGATGTACTACCATACCGGTTGCCCTGTTTGCGCAGGTCGCAAGGTTGTTCCCGGAATCAATGATTTGGCTACCCAGTGTCCTAAGGTTGTTCCTATGTGGAGCGACAAGAACGATTACACTCCCAGCGAAATTTCTGCTCGTTCGGAAAGAAGAGCTATCTTCGTATGCCCGGATTGTAAGAAAGAGTTCGTGACAAGCGTTCGCGCCATGACGCGGGCTATTGCATCCGGTGCTACCTGCTGTCCCGACTGCAAAATGCGGATGCGTACTATCAGTGCAGCTCGCAAGGATGAGCACGATTATGCGAAATCCGTCGGCACTACGATGGCGATGAAGGATGGCAGCAAAGCCACCTGCACCGCTTATCACGGCGTTAATAACATTACCGTTGAGTTCGAAGATGGTTTTGTTTTGTATCATGCTCGCTGGAACCAGTTTGTCCGTGGCACCCTTCACCACGACGAGAAAAACATCAACAAATAACAGAAAAACCATCTGATACACAGTTGGCTTTTTAGTTGGAAAAATCAGAAATTAGTGTTGACAGCGCTTGCGAACGGCATAGAATAATAATCGTATCAAAGATACCAGTATCATTACCTGTATAGGTAGTGCAACAATAGCCATATTCACAATCCTCTTTTCTTGAAAAGGACAGACACTCGTCATGGGTGTCTGTCCTTTTTCTTTTGGAGGTTTTTTGCGGACTATCTGTTTTTGGTCATGCGGGAACATTCCTGCATCGTAGTACACCACGATACGGTGATTATAATAGATTTCCTGCCTAAAAAGCGGGACGTACACGCTGCGTTAATGCGAAAATCGTTGTTTTGCTGCAAATACAGCAAAGCATCCTTTATACATATCCCAGCCGCGAACGCCGCGTTAGAGCATCTTTTATACATATTCCAGCCGTGGGTACAACGATAAAGTGCGTTAGCATAAAACGAATATCAATCAAAAAAGGAGAATTATCATGACAAATTTCAAGAAGATATTTTAGCAAGTAAGCGCTTTTTTCAGCAATCATAAGATGCTACGTCGTCTTCTCTAGCTGCTGTTAAAACGCGTGATACTTGCGCTCATCGAACAAATCCCAGTCCCTGTAATTATCGTGATTGTAATTGCGATACTTGCGATAGCAATCTTTTACGCTTGTCTGCTTCCTGTAATAACAGACAAACACACAAACAAATAACAATAACCCCCTATCTTGGGGCTCTACCTGCTGTGGAGATGATTTCAAGAGCAGCACGTTGGCCCCACGATACGGGGTATACTATGAAGGCACATATTCTCAATGTTGGTATCACCAAGAACTACTTCAATGCCGTTTCCAACCAGTTCCTTCCGATGCAAAGCGCCGCTTGCGAGCCTATGGACAACATCCTATCGAACAGCACTGGTCCTGTAAACGCTCTGGTTGCGTTCGTACCGGGCTCCGAGAAGGACCTAATCGGCATGGTTACTGCCGACTGGGGCAACGGCATGGACATCGACGAGGTGAGCGAAAGCCTGCAGTTTGGCTCTCGTCACACCGATGAGGGTCCTCTGTGCATCCACGGTGTAGGTCTCAACAACTTCCTGCTGGTCGCTACCCGGAACAAGTATCCGTGGTTCATCGCTACCAAGAAGCCGGAAGAGGGTTCCTACCACCTCGTTGACGGCCCCTTCGACACCAAGATGAAGATTGTTGAGCAGCAGGATATCCCTCTTGCCGACATCGTCATGCGGGATGCCTACAAGCCTCTCGGCGCTCCCTCCACCATCATCTATGTGGAGATGGACAAGAGCACCGCGAGCACTATGCTGACCCAGAATGGCAGCTGCGCTCCGAGCAAGGTTTCCAGCCTCAATGTGCTGCGCCGTTCTATCGCGGAGCACTTCGGCGTCAAGTATCGCAACTACCTCAAGCCCGATGATTCCGGTGCCGCTCCAGCCCGTATCCTGATTCCCGACTATCAGATGGCGAACGGCAAGACTTGCGATGTTTTCGTCAAGCCTATCTTCCAGCGCTACAAGGCTGTGACCGGAACGCATCATCTGAGCGTGAACTACAATGGTCACGATATCCCTGTTTCCGTCGAGGTCGGTCTGCTCAATGCAGCCGCTACTCAGACTCGTGCAGTGACCGGTGGTTACGCCCTGAAGCACTATTATCAGGGAAATATGAGCACCCAGGGTGTGGATATCCAGCTCGGCGACCGCGTTATCGCTACCGCACAGTTGGATACCATCTGGGACCGTGCTCGTCATCCTTCCTTCAATCTGTTCACCGGCACCATCGCCATCGATATCTCTGACCTGCCGCGTGGGTTCCTGAACACCCTCGCAAACAAGTCCAACATCGATTTGAGCGATGAGGGCTGGCGTGCCATCTTCGATGCTGTGAAGGATGCAGTTCCTGTCGTTGAAGACAAGACCTGCCCCCTCGAGGAGTACGCCAAGCAGTTTGCTGAGCGTATCATGAACAACACCGGCAACAAGGTCGAGCTCCAGTTCCCGGTATATGCGAACCGCACTCGCATCGATGTTCTTGAATACATCGACGAGAACCACTGCAACATCTATGATTTCATGAGCACTGCTGCTAACATGAAGTCCGTTGCTGAACTGCGCACGCATTGGGACGGTATGGTCTCTCAGGGTTGCCAGCCGGTTTCCGCTACGATGTTCACCACCAGTCGCGGTCCGATGCTCAGCCACACCTGTGAGGAACTGAACAGCCTTATCCAGTCCATGCCTGATGACAAGATGAAGGCGGCTCTCAAGGTTGCGAAGGGTGATGTTGCGAAACTGCCTCACTACAACCTCGAAATCGTGGTAGACAAGAACCTGCCTCGCTAATCACACCAATACACTTAGCCGTTGCCCTTTGGGGTGACGGCTTTTTTCGTTGTCGTCTTGGCAAACAAAATGGTTCCTGTCCTCACCCACAATATAATGCGAGGTATAGCATTTTGTGCAAATATGTGCTATAATTGGCATAAAAAGGGAGGGACCAGTATGGTTGAAAACAATAATAACAATGGCAAAAAGAGAAATGACATCTTCACCAAAATCAACGATACTATATCTACTTTTCTCGATGGCTACCCGCCTGCCGTTCAGACCGCTGCTAAAGTCATCGTCTTTGGCGGTATGTTCCTGCTCGTCATTGGTATTCTCCATCTTATTTCACCTATTATCGTAACGGTTGTTGGCAATCTTCTGAGTCTCATCTTCACCTACGGCATTTTGGCACTTATCGTCATTTATATCGTGTACAGAGCCAAACTCACCATGACCCGCGATGAAAACTCCTTTCTGCTGAACGAACGCTTGAAGTATCAGAAGAAGGAGTACGAGGAACGCGAGCGCAGAAGAGCAGAACAAAACAAAAAACAGTAAAATTCAATAGCATTTTCGCTGTCCAGCTTCGGTTGGGCAGCTTTTTCTTTTTGTAGCGATAATTTCCTGTTGCCAATACTTGCGAATCGCATAAAATTAAACTCGTAGGAAGGATGTGGTTGCTTTGAAGCTTTTAGAATCCGTATTAGGGAAGGTAGCTACCATCGGAATGGCTGGCTATCTCTTTGGCTGGCTTTGCTTTATTGCCTGCGTCATCTGCACGCTCGCAAAAGCCGCACAGTGGCGCGATGTGGCCGGTTATTGCGCGTTTCTTCTCGGAGGCAGTTCGATGCTCATTGCCGTTGGCTTTTTGGGGCTTGCGGTCATTGGTCATATTCAGCACAAACGATATGTAAAAGGAGGCAAAGCACTGCCTAAAAAATAAGACAGTGCAAAAACAGTATGCAACACAAGAAAATTCTATTCGCCGCAGCTGTCATGATGGCATCCGTAATGATGTTTACCGGCTGTGCATCTCAGGAGATTCAGGACCGGAAAGCTGCTTCTGAGGCAGCGGCTATCGCCGCCGCACAGCCCACTGCCACACCGGCACCGACTCCTGCACCTACGCCAGAGCCCATCAATGCATGGTCATTGCTTGACAATCTTCCGGAGTTCGCTGTAGGGACTCTGGATAAGCCCGATATGACATGGACGGATGGGTTGCCTTTGGGTGTGAATCCTCTGACCTATGAGGATGGCGCATTCGTTTCAGGACTCTATTCCTCTGCATCCGGCAGCTCTACACAAATCAAGAGCGTGTCCGTGAAGGATTTGAACGAGATGCCGATTTCCGGATACCTGAAATTGTCCGTTCTGGAAACGGGGGAAACGGTCATCGACAGTATTGAGGATGCCGTAACCGGAGAAGGTCTGGAAAAAGATATCTCGGATTTCTGTGTCTGTACCGAGGGTGAGAATGGGGAATCCGCCAACTACTACCAGATTGGCTTTAATGGTGGCCCGGTATCGAATGTCATGGACAGCACCACGGCTGCTGCAGACGGCATGACTATCGGGAACGCCTTTGAGAATGGGCTTTTCTATTCGACGATGAAGCCTTCCGCTCTGAAGGATTTTCCTGTTGACGGCACGCCCGAGGAGAAGTTCAACGCCCTCTATGCGGTGTTCGGCACCCCGAATGGTCTTTATTGGAAGAACAGCCCGACCGGCACGCAGTATACTTCCTTTGATGAGTTCCGTGACGCGGAGTACAATAAGGAGACCGGGGCCAAGTCCTTCTACCTCGTCTGGAACTACGAGGACTGCACTGTTGTGGCATCCTGCAGCGACCAGTTTGACAGTGCCGATGTGAAGGGCACGGCTATCACCGATATCTATGAGTTCCCGGTATTGCAGGGCACCGAGTACATCAATGAAGCCAGCACTGATACTTTCTGGGGGTATCTTGGCTACGGTGACGCGCCTGTCCGTCTGACGGGTCTGTATGCGACTATGCCCGGCGCACCTGCTGAGGACGCTGCCGCTGTTCCGGAATCTGATACAGCAACCGAGTCCGGTGCTGCATCTGATGATGAAAACGCTGCGAATTCTGATGCAGCCGCGAGTGAGAGCACCGATTCATCGTCTGAGGCTGTAAATTCTTCTGTCACTGTCCAATAATTTTCTCAGATTTCACCTTTAAGCCCTTGCGCGAATGTGCGAACCGCATACAATGAAAAATGTACGATGGATACCAACCGAAAGGTAATTCACACATTCACAGTTCTGAACCGTTAAGGCAGACTTTCCAGTCACATGGAGAGTCTGCCTTTTTGTTTTGGAATTTGATTGCAGGAGCCTTTCGGGGTATGCATCGTAAATTTATTTTTTAAGGAGTTTGTTCAAAATGGACGATAACGCTTACCTCGACACTATCAAAGACATTAACTGGGATACCTTCTACCAGCAGAAGATGGCGCTTGAAAGCCTTACCGATTACCTACACCGCAACAAGGAACAGGAAAACGGTATGTTTGGCAGAGCCGCTGCCTGGATGGAGGGTATCCTGACCATGATGGACGGGTTCACGGATGCTGCTGCAGACGAGAACGCGTTCAGTTATCCCGCCCGTGACGAAAATGACCGGCACCTAGATTCCCGATTCAACGATGTTCTTGACCAGTACCCGCAAGCTTCGGCTTGAGATTTCTGATTAAGGAGGAATTTACAAATGCGAATTCGGGAAGGGTGTATTTTAACCGCCACCAATAGCAGCGACGAAAGAGTCAAGTCTCTTATCGGCTGCAAGGGTGCCTTGCATGTCGTAAACGGCGAGCCTCTTCGGTTTGTCGTGGGGACAAATGAGAACGCTCGCTCTTTTACGACTGCCACGACAAAGCGCCTCGGCGTGATTGGCGTGAATATTTTCGTTTCAACCGTTACCGGGACCGAATACACATTCGAGTTCCGTTGATTTCACCAAATACGGCTGCTGTTCAAGAAGAGCAGCAGCCGCGTTTTTTGTTAAAGGAGTTGATTTTTTTTGAATATCATTACTCGTGCTTCCGTAAAGGAGCGCATCCATGTCGAACAAATCATTCGCAGCCAGCCGCATATGCACAACAGCGGCCTTGTCGATATTGTTACCATCCCGGTTCGAAAATGTTTAGGACTTTCTATGGATGTCTACAAACCAGTCGGAGAGGTCAAAGAACCACTACCCATCATCCTGGATATTCATGGCGGGGGCTTGATTGCCGGCCGCAAAGAACAGAACAGGAATCTCGGTATCCAACTAGCAAGAAGAGGCTATATCGTTTTTATCCCCGATTACCGTCTGGTTCCCGAAACGGATATCTTCGGACAAATCTCGGATATTCTCGATGCGCTTGCAGTCATTGAAGCGAAAGCGGCAGAGTTCGGCGGCAACATCGAAAAACTCTTCGTTACCGCAGACAGTGCCGGTGCTTTCTTGGCTTCTATGGCCGTTGCTTCGTTACACCATCCTACCGAGATGCAGCCGGTCATCCGCCGCCTTGAAAGGTATATCCCGCAAAAGGTTCAGGCTCTCCGCGTAACTGCCATGGGTTTTCAGAGTGGGATGTTCTACCTTTACAAAGGTCAGGTTGGATTGCTGGCGGACAACTACATGCAGAAGGGATGGCGCAAAGAGAAGTACGCTTCCTATATTCGTCCCGAATACTATTGCAAGCTGCTGCCGCCGTGCTTTCTTTGTTCCGGAAAAGGAGATTTCCTGAAAGGACAGACAAAACGTTATGTGAAGCTGCTGAAAACCAACCACCAGTACCATCAATTCGTATTCTGCAATGTAAAAGAAGCCGACCACGCTTTTGCCGCACTTCATCCGGAAACGGCATGGGGGCAGATGGCAAACGATGAGATGCTGGCGTTCTTTTACCGCTGCGCACGATAAGATAAGGAGAAATCATGGCACACAAAAAAATTATCGACTCTGTGAAAAAACAGGGTCAAGTAACCATCAAAGACCTCGATGAGTTCCTTCGCTTCGTTATCAACGAATACGATATGCGGACATTAAATAACAACTATATCAGCATTCTCATTTCCATGCAGCTCGATGTCAACAAGGTGTTTGGACTCGATGTCTGCAAAAGAAGTGATGACGACTATGTAATTTTGTATTCATGCTGGTATCTGAACAAGGATGTTTTCGGCAGACAATTTGAAATGCGGCTGTACCACTACGACAACTCTAACGACGATGACGACCTCGGACTCGATATTGTTATGACACAGAGTCAGTACGATGCAGTCCTGCAGAGATTTGAGGAGCAGTACAAAAAGGCTTACGGAGTTGCCATTGAAAGGGGCTGGAAAGACTCTCTTTTTGACTGCGGCGAAAACGAGGAGGAAGAAATTTGAATATCAACCGTTACGCACTTTGCAAGGAGCGCTCCTTGCAGAAAATCATAAGCAAGCAACCGAAACCCAATACCACCGCAATCGGAGTTTGCAGCGAGACGCAGGTCACACATCACATCATCACGAAAAGAAGTGATGAGTGCTTGCCCATCTCTGCGTATGTTCCGAAGCACAAGGAAGGCGACGGCAAGAAATTCCCTGTCATCATCGACATCTACGGCGGCGATTTCGTTGCAGGACGCAGTGCCCTGAACCGGAATTTCGGAACATGGTGTGCGGAGCATGGCTATCTGACCTTTATTCCGGAATACACCCCGGTTCCCGAAACGAATCTGTTCGGGCAACTCGGCGACCTTTTGAAGGCGTTCGTTGTCATCCACCGCTGTGCAGAACGGTATGGCGCAGATATGTCCAGAATGTATCTGGTAGGTGACGGTGCAGGTGCTGCACTGGCTTGCCTCGTATACGCTCTTCTCTGGAACCCTGTATCCATGCAGCATCTCGAAGATGAACTGCCATTCGATGTACCGCAGGAAGCAAAACTTTCGTTCAAGGGTGTCTGTTTGCAGAATGGTATTCTTGACCTTTCCAGCAGAAAGATGAACGCTATCGCGCCTTATCTCATCGAAAAGGATTGGAAGAAGACCAGCTACGCTGAGTGCCTGTCACCTAAGACTTACGCCAAGATGCTGCCTCCGTGTTTACTCGTCACGAGCATTACCGATGCTCATAAGCGTGACACGAACCAGCTGGCTTGGCAGTTGAAGTTGAAGGGTACGAGGTATTCGGTACATTCCGCAAACAATCTCTTTACGAAAGAAAGTTTTGCTGCACGGCATCCTGAAACGCGGTATGCGCAGGCAGCTAATACGGCTATGCTTGCATTTTTCGAAAATAAATAACACCAAAAAAAGGAGAAATCACAATGGCTAATTATCACAAAAGGAACAGCATCCGTGCGGTCCAGTGGGCCCCCGAAAACGCGCAGAGCTTCGAGGACATCAAGAAGCTGATTGCCGAAAATCCCGGTATTGGCTGGAAGGCAGATAACATTGTCCGTAACGACGCCAGCGACAACATCATCATTCGCAGCTTTGGCATGATTGTACTGCGCATCAAGCCCTACGAATATCTGGTGGAGGGCAAGAAAGACAGCCTTTTCACCGTTTCGCCTGAAACTTTTGAACTCATGTATAAGTCCGACGAAAGCAGAAAGTGGTGAAACACAGTCAATAACCCACGACTAAAGTCTCGGGCTTGCTCCGGTAAGTCTGCACTTTAGAAGTGTCCGCAAGGATATGTTGACTACCCTTTGCACATTAAGTTGTGCCCCGTTATAAGCGAATAGACAGTTACCGTACGGTGTAAATCCTAGCCGTGCGCTCTAAGACAACAACACATCACGTAAAGCTGAGGCAAAGCCGACAGGTGTGGCTGTATCAAGCCGTTTATAACCTTGGGGAAGGATTTTTACCCTCTTCGGAGTGATGTGGTAGATTTGCTTTCCACGCGCAGGCAAAACCGCCGTTCAAGACGCTATCATAAGACCCGTTACCGTGCGCCAAGATTTGATGCAATTATATGAATCCAAACACAGTCAAAAAGAAGGAGTATTTGCTTCTTCACGCTTTTGATTAAAACGCAATGGTGAAAAAAATAAAAAATTAAGGAGAACAGACAAAATGGTTAATAATTCTAATATCGTTAATGCAATGGTTAAGTATCACTTTTCCGATGGTATTCACACTTTGCCCTGCAAAGTAAACAAACAGACGCATGAAGTCTTTGACATCAGTGGAAAAACGCAGCTCGTGAAGGAATTAGTCGAGGATGATGATTTTTCCTTTGATAGTGACGAAGAAGCCACTCTCTTTGAGGTATACGATGACCTAGATTATGCAGAAGTTGAGGTTGATGGAAAACTCTATCCGTTCCAGATTCTTGAAATGATTGATGAAGCACTCCAAGATGGTGGAATGAATCCTATTGAAGAGTACAGTGCCGTCGAAAAAAGCGGCGATTACTGGGAAGCAGTGGATGGAATGTCGCTGACTCAGTGCATCCGTTCTTGGCGTTGGTGGGAACTAAAAAATTCCATCGAACACAACCGTACAGCAATTGCTGATTTTATCGGAGCCAATCCCGGAAGTGCTACCTATGTTAAGGTCTTGAATGGGAATACAAACCAGACCGAGATTTGCGATATGCTAGACAAAGCTGAGGCTCAGATGCCGGAAGACAAATTTATGCAGTTCTTTAACAAGTACGATAACCCGAATATTTGGGATATTAACTAAAACTGCGATTCCAAGTTGTTTCAGCCAAAAATCAAGGAGAGTAAAAATGGAAAGAAGCATCAGAGCTTAAACAGCAACGATACCGTTGGGCAACATCTGCCGGATATCCTAACGGTTCTTCCGCTAAAAATACAGCACTGTTTTGGAGCAGACCTTTAAAAGATGAAAAGACTATCTTTATTACAGAAGGTGGTTTGAAAGCATCTGTTGCAAGTCATCTGTCTGGTGATTTGTTTGTAGCAATCCCCGGTGTAAGCTGTATTGCAACATTCAAAGACTTGCTTCAAGTTTGCAAAAAAAACGGAATTTGTCTTGTCGAAGCTTTCGATATGGATGGCAAACTGCTTCCAAAAGAAGTTGAAAAAGGGCAAGAAGGAAATCACATTACGGTTGAATCTGCGAGAGAAAAATGACATCAAGAAAAGCCATGTAAACGATGCCCGTTGTATCAGCAAGCATCCATTTGCTGAACCATGCAGTGTTTGCTATCGCACAAAAGCTATAAGGCATCACAATCGTCAAACCCATAAAGCAAACTTCTCAAAAGGTAGCATTCGCAAAAGAAGCCAAATGCCTTATGTTGTCGAAGGCTATCGTCTTTGGGATAAGGTTCTCTACAAGGGGCAAGAGTGCTTCGTTTCCGGTCGTCGTGCATCAGGAAGCTTTGCTCTCAGAAAGCTTGATGGCACTGTCGTTACAAACAGTATTTCATTCAAAAAGTTGCAGCTATTAGAACCTGCAACAAATTATCTAATAGAAAGGATGTGAATGGGCAATTCCTCCCACGCCTAAAGTCGCGGGTCTCCTTGCCCTGATTTACAATGATTGAATTCAACAAACCTTACGACAAAGCCTACGGATTCTGGCATGTCACCACGGAGGGTGACTGCGAGGGTCGCTCCATCACCGACCTTGGTGTCTTTGAGGGAAATATCGATACCATCGCGTTGGCGCTCGCCGACAGGTGCTACTATTACACCCTTTATTTCACTGCCGTAGACCCCACCGCCTATGACAAGACCCCGAAAAAGGATGAAATCAACATTTCCATTTACGGCGCATCCGGCATGTATGACATGACAAAGGAAGAGCGTTTGGACGCAATGCGGAATATGCTGAAAGACCGTCCCGTCTTTGTGCGGGATGGAGACCGCGCCGATACCTTCATCATCAGCACCAAGCAGGAATCGCGGGAAAAGCGCAGGCAGAAGGTTCTCGATAAACTGACTGCCGAAGAGCGCGAACTGCTCGGCGTTTAACGAGGCTGTGCAAATAATGAAGGACCGGAATCCAGAAATTTCGTTGATGCCGGAATTCGATAGCGAAGAGGCGTTTGACGCTTATTTTGCAGAGAAAACCGCAGCAGTGACACCGTACCGCGATAGGCAAGGGCGGCTCGTTCTGGATGATATCCATGACTTGCCCGAGGTTGTTGAGAAGGTGTTCGCCGGGCATCCGGAATTCACGCATACGTTTTTCCATGAGGGCAATTAAACATTTGCATCTTCGTGCGAGTCGGATATAATTGAGATTGTACGATAGATACCATTCTACTAAGGCGCTGACTGCGCTCGTACAATTCACAATTTCGCTTTAAGGCGGACTTCCCGATGTTGGGAGGTCCGCTTTTTTGCGTCAATTTCAAAAAGGAGTGTATTAAAATGACTAACGCAAATGAAATGGCACAGAAAGGCTTCGACACAGGTTTCACCGATGCCAATGACAACGAACTTCATGTGGGTGACTATGTCCGTATCTGCGGTCATATTGGAAAAATCGTTTTTTCCTGTGGCGCATTCGGCATCTTCATTGCAGATGAAGTTCCTTGGGATGCCCTTGAAGAACTGGTTCGGAAAGACAGCGGTAACCGCCCCTCTTTCTTGTACAATGACACCTTCATCAGCTTTTGGGAGATTGTATGGAACTTGAGTGAGGACACGGACGAGCCGTGCTTGCCCTATGTTGAGAGCATCACCGTGACCGGCGGCATTTTCACCGACGAGAACGGCAATAAGGATGTCTTCATGGGCTGCATCAACGGTTGCTCCGCCACATTGACTCAGTGCGAATACACCTGCGGACGCTACTACACCTGTGATACCGTAGCAGTGGCAAACGACCTCTTGCGCGACAACGAGAAGCACAAAAAAGAAAGCAACTGACGGTTGGGCGTGCTTTTCTACGACCACCAAAAAAAGAAAGTGAGACATTACAATGGCTAAAAAGCGTGCTATCAAAGGAATCACAAAAATCAACCAAAAGCAAGCAGCACTCGAAGGCTATTCCTACGAAAGGGCCTATCATACCGCCAAGCAGGCAGGGGAACCCTCCTACCGATTTGCTGTCGGCGATAAGGTAGAGGTAGGTCAGCTTCTGAACTGTGTTGTTGATGAGATTCTGGAGGGTGGATACATGTACCTTGTCCGCAGTGGTCCAAGCAGCGATAACTATTCCTGCTGGGCTTGGACGAACGTTCGCCCGCTGGATGATGACAAAGACACGCAGTTTGCAAAGCGTGACTCTGCGCTGTCCCGTTTGCATTACTCGAACCGCAACATGTACTCCCTTCTCAATTATCACTACCTGTTCGGCGTTGACTTCAATCCCGATTATCAGCGTGGTTCTGTTTGGGATGAGGAGGACAGAGAGAAACTGCTGGACAGCATCTTCGCAGGACGCGAAATTGGTCGTTTCGTCTTCAAGCAGTTGCCCTTTATTCGCGCAAACGACGATGGCAACTACTACGAAATTGTTGATGGCAAGCAGCGTATGTTAACCCTGCTTGCTTTTTACGAGAACAGATTCCCGTACAAAGGCGTATTTTACAACGACCTTTCCGTTCTGGATAAAAATTGGTTCATGGATGCTTCCATTGGTGTTGCTGAACTTGACCAGAATTCGACCCGTGCGGAGGTTCTGGAGGTCTTCCTCGCTCTGAACGAAGGCGGTAAACCTGTCGCAAAGGAAGTCCTTGACCATGCACGCGAGCTTCTGAAAGGGGAGACGGGCAATGGCAAAATGTAACTGTTGTGGGCGCGAAATGCTGACTGCTAACGGCTGCTTGTACAGGCGCGTAGTCGTTAAAGGCGCACACACGAAAACCTTCAAGCGCATCAAAGTCGGCGACCCCGGCGATTGGTATGAAAAATCCGTTGGTACTCCGGAAGAGAAAGATATCCGCTGTGGAGATTGTGGAGCCAGAATCGGCTACTATCATCACTACGGCTGCGACATCGAGAAGTGCCCCATTTGTGGAGGTCAGTTCTTGAGTTGCGACTGTTTGGAAAACTTCGATTCTGCTGTGCTGACCATCTAAAAAGAGGTAGTATAAACTATGTTGACTTTTACTGTTGAGGAACTGATTCGTTTTCTCTCAAACTGGACCATGACCTTTTTTGAGGGAGCAAAACGCAGCGGTGACATTGTGTTTTCCCGCTATTACTCGTTTTTCAAACGTCCGGTTTTGGTTAGAGAACATCAAGTTGAATCGCTCTATGTTATGGTTCAGAACCGGGATTCGTCGGACAATAAGAAGCCATCCTTTTCACGATTCGCAAAATGGGAATTTGGCGGCTTTATTATAGATAGCAAAACTATTTACATGGCCTCCAAACCCGTAAAAGCGTTGCTTCAAAGCAGCGATTTCATCGACGATATGGATGTCTTCGAGAAACTGGACAGTATCCGTATTCCGCTGTTCCGAAAGAACATTCCGGCAGACCCTGCGATGTTTCAGGATAAGGATGCAGTGGATAAAGCAGTCCGCAATGCTTGCTCCGCCTTTCTTTTTGGAACTCGATGCAATGAGTTCTCCAACCTGATTCGGACTATGTATCCTCTGAACGATGACGATGTGATTCACTATTTGGCATCTCCATCGGATTGGGCTGAAAAGACAAGCTCTGTCATCACGGCAAGCAACGGTACAGCATCCATAATTGATTACATGGTCCGGCTGATTGCCATTGATAAGATGTCGGAACAACTCCTTGCGTCTTATAAGCACGACAGTGCCGACCCTAAGGACATCACCAATGTGTGCAAAAGCATGATGGATGCGGTCGAACCTTACAAAGTCGTCACTCTCGTCATGGACTACATTGACGATAAGAAGATGGGGGAGCATCTCGAAGTGGAGTGTCCCAGACACCTTATTCGTGATGCGGATGTGATGCGTAGGAAAGGAATTTCCCGCGACTCGTATCAGCACCTTCGCGAAGCCAGAAGACACCCAGCAGTTCGTTTGCAAGCACCCCAACCTCATTAAACGGGTTGAGAAGGGAACCAATATGTTCGATGTCTTCGTTTTTCCAATCAATTGTATCACAAGCATCCGGGCTGGAGAGAAGGTTCTGTGGACCAACCCGGCTACATAATACCAGCAGCATCTAAAATGCGCTGACAATCTGAAAAGAGGTATAAAGAATGCTTAAACAATCCATCGGTATGACCGAGAGCGATGCAAGGCAGATTGCCGAGATGTATCTTTCCCGCTACAACCCCACCTATTGGGACGGCAGCGGCGAAGTTCCTTCAGAAGCAAACTTTGACATTTGCCGGGTTGCGGTAGATAGTATGTACAATGGCTGCACGCTTGATATCCAGCTTTGCAAAATCGATGCTTGTCCTTGCCACGCTGCCTCTATCCATTTGTTTGAGGGTGGTTTCTGGACCGGCCATGGTATCGGCTGTTTTGACAAAACGGCCCTGTGCTATGACATCGGTTCCGTACACTCTCTGGCAAGCGCAATCATGCGTATCTGCGCCACCTATGAGAATCTCACCAATTTTCGTAAGGTTTTTGTCGAGCGCCTTGTTATCAGCAAAGAGCGCATGAACGAAATCAAGCAGTACACCGACGGAGGCAAAAAGCAGGACGAGATTGAGTTCGAGTCCGTTACCTTTGCCGATGGTATGTGCATGGATGTGCGCTGCGTCCCGCGCAAGGATGGTCCTTCGTGGTGCGAGGCTGCTATTTATAGCAATGATGAGGACATCGTGACCTCTGAACCCAGCAACTCGTTTTATAATCATTGGGTCTGCCAGACGGCAAACGCCACCTACCATCTCTATATGGGCGTTGCCGATACCGAGTGATGCTTGACGCTGTATGCGAACTGTATAAACTTAGAAGTGTACGATAGATAACATCTATATTTGACGCAGCCATTGCGCTCGTACACTTCACAATTTCGCTTGAAGAGCGGACTTCCCACATCGGGAGGTCCGCTCTTTTTGTGTTAAGAATGCAGTCAATATTATCAAAAACCAGCTTACGCTGGAGAAGGAGAGCTAAGCCTTATGTTTTTAAACACAATTTATGAAGAAGATTTCCACAATTTTCTCAAAAACCCAACTGATTTCATACTTTCCGGAGTCGTTATGAACGAAAATGAAAAAGGTTATTATTATCGTTTCATTCGTGTCCCGATGGCAGATGGCGAGCATAGTGTCGAGGCATTATTTGGGCAAATGTGCAGTAACTATCCCACCAGCATGAGCAAAGACCATTTTTCTGAACAGCATAACCTTGAGTTTATGGCTTATGTTGTGGACCACGAAAAGACCTATGCTGAAAGCTATGAGTTCCTGCGATTGTTTGATGTCACCTCTGCTTACACCGGTCCCCATTCCGCAATGGGTGAGATGACGAAAACACTGTGGGATTATCTGGAGCAGAAAACAATTCTCGACCCTGACTATCTGAACACGCCCGAATTGCAGAACGAGGTTTATGAAAACGCTGTCAAACAGTATGTCCTGCAAAAGAAAGACACCGCATTTGAAAAAGACCTTCGTGAATTCCTTGAGCACATTGATGACACCGCGACCATCGAGTTTTTCGCTAATCCTACCGGATGGGCGGAAAGGGTAGTCAATGTCCTCGATAAGAATCTCACTTCTCACGATGGCACACCTTTCAGCGAAAGCATCGGGAAAAAATTCGTTGCCGTCCAACATCTTACCAAATCAAGGATGCTGGAGTTCCAGTCTAAGCCACATTGTTGGGAAAGTGAGTGCCGTAGTTTGTTTGCTGCGACTGCAAAAGCAAAAAACATTCGGCTCGTTATTGAAGCCAATGGAAAAGAAATGCAGGTGCAATATCCTGTTTCCAACCTGATTACTTCTGAAACGATTAAGAATAAGGTCATTTCTACATGGGCTATTGCACCGCGTAAGCTCTGCAATGATGTGGAAGAATTTCTTGCGGAGAACTGCGCTGACTACAGTAAATACTGGTCTGATATTCCCATGAAGGCTGTCTCTCGCATTGAGAGCGGGCGCAAAGTTCTTTGGGAAAACCCTATTTTTGAGGAAACCAAAAAATAATTCCAAAAAGGCCTTGCATTCGTATGCGGATGAAGTATAATGGTATACATACGATAGATACCATATTTACCACCAACCGTTTCTCAACCCGCTTAACTTCAAGCAGACACGCCTTTTGACGTGTCTGCTTTTTGTTTTGCAGACAACGAAGGAGGTCCCACATGTACATCCGCAACTTGACCCCGCATAGCGTGACCGTGGCCGGCATCACCATCGAGCCTTCCGGCATAGTCGCTCGCGTCTCCGCAGCGACTGCCGATGCTGGCTCGGTGGACTTCAACGGGACCACTATCCCGCTGACGACCACCGTCTACGGCGAGGTGCAGAACCTTCCCGCCCAGTGCGACGACACTCTGCTCATCGTGAGCAGCCTCGTCGCCGCACGGTGCAAGGACCGTACCGACGTCTTCATCCCCAATGAGCCTATCCGCGACGCGGAAGGGCGCATCGTGGGGTGCAAGAGCCTCGGTCGCGTCTAACCGCACCACCCCTTAGGCAGCACTTGCCTCCTGAACGATACAGGTACTAAAAAAGGTGTTCCGAGATTGCTTGGGTTAACGGCAACGTAGAGCGTGACTAAATATCCACCATCGGGTCACACCAGCTCTATCAAAACGATGGATTGCAATATGAGGCTATATCTCAAAAGTCAGGACAGTCGGCAATGGGACGTCCTGCACCAGAATTTTCTGGCTGTAGAAAGAAGCTGTACTTATACAGTGAGCACTCATTGCGCCAGTACGAGGGCACCAACAGGGAATACATAACCTAGGTGATATACCGAGCTCGTATAACGCCATATCGGTGATTCTTGTCTGAGAATCGGCGTTGGACTTCACTCCCGGTGCAGAGGAGTAGTCAATCAGGGTCATCCTGAAGCGACGGGTAGCAGGTTTTTGACATCCTCCACGAGGATGGCTTGCTATCAGAATGAATTGTGCTGACACACGATTCGTTCCATTTGAGCCTTGCAGAAATGCGGGGCTCTTTTTTTGTTGTCAATTCGTGCGAAATGAGTATATTTGGAAATGTAGAAGCCAAGCACCGAAAGGAGAATCCATATGTGTTGTCTGAAAATTGATACTGAAACGCTGCTGGCGAACCGTCTAAACACTTGCAAGACTTATTCGTTTTCACCGGATGATTTGCAGCAAATTTTGACGCACTCCCACTCCGTAAGGGGTGGGAGTGCGTCAAGCTGATGAAGACAGGATTGCTCTGCGCAGCGAGTGGCAGCACGATGACAAGAAGCTGCCGATGGCGTATTTCGACTTTGGATACTCCGCCGCTGACATCAAGCAATTGTGCGCCGCAGCGGAAAAACACTGCACCACGCAAAATGAACAGTTGCCAAGTTGTGCGAACCGGGTAGAATAGGTATTGTACGATAGATACCATTCTACTAAGGCGCGTCTTGCGTTCGTACAATTCACAATTCTGCTTTAAGGCGGACTTCCTTCTCGGAAGCCCGCTTTTTTTGCGTCAGAAAAGGAGTTTCGTATGTTTATTGTTGCAAAATCTTTCACCAACAAAAGAGGGGAGATGTTTCTCAAAATCTTTCCGAACCAGTACCCGTCCATCGAAACAGCTCATGCCGCTATGCAGTCGGACTATCAGGAAGAGCTCAAAAAGCGTCACCTTGACCGAAGCGACGAGGAAACAATTCCAAGCTCGTATTATATCGACACCACTGAGGCAGCTATATATGAGTGTCAGGATTATGCACCGAATTGGCTGACTGTCTCGGTTTTGTACGCCATCAACGAGGTCGTATAATGCCATGCATTATACGACACGCCACTATCATATAACAAAAAGGAGACCACAAAATGTTTATCGTGATTAAGAGCGAACACTATGATTGCACGAACCTAATCTGCAAGAAGGACACCCTGGAAGAGGCGGTCGCCGCAGTAAAAGACAGCATGGCACAGCGCATCAACAAGAACTATCATGCAGGTCTTACCGGAACTGATATCACGCACGAAAACGAAGACCACTACGGCTTTTCTTTCACCTTCGATGAGAACCGCCACGCTGACAGTAGCGAACCCAGAGCGTATAGCACATATGACTACTGGAATGGGGATGACCAAGAGAGTGTCGAGTGGGTCGTTACGAAGTCACAACCGACAAGCCCTTCTTTCTTCTTTCTTACGAGGAGTACGAGAGCATCAAGCTCACGGGCTTCTACGACACCTTCGACGAGGCATTCGGGAAAATGAAAGAGTTGATTGCGGAAAGCGTCAACGATGTCTTTGACGAAGATGCCACGGCTGATGATGTTGAGGACATGGAAGACTACAATGTCTTCGTACACTCTAACAAGGACAGTCAAGACAACGGTGCGCCGCTCGCCTTCGCAAGCTTCTGCGACGATTATCCCAACCGTGAATGGGCTGTTCTCCACATCTAAAATAACTTCCTTCGCCGCTCGTCTTCGAATGAGCAACATTTTTTACTTGCCAAAATGTGCGAAACAAGTAGAATGGGTATTGTACGATAGATACCATTCCAAATCAAAAAGGCTTTCTGCCTTTCGTACAATTTACAATTCTACTTTAAGGCGGACTTCCCGAATCTGGGAGGCCCGCTTTTTTATGTCAGAAAGGAAGGTTTTTCAATGATAAAAACAGCAATGTACGAAGCCTTTTTTATTTCGCTTGCACCACGGGCGAAAGCTACAGTTTTACCGTCCGCAAAGAATACCCCGCTGGCAACGAAAATAAGCGGCTAAATCCGTTCCGGGATTACGCCGAGGCAGAGTTCAACAAGGAATGCAAGCGGCTGTTCGGCAGTAAGACAGTGTCATTCTCTGGTCACTCGGATTACACCTGTAACCGGGAATGGCTGGATGCGGAAGAATTCACCGCCACCTACAACGGAGAAAAAGTCGTAGTCGAAGAATGCATTCCGTTCTGAAAACGAACCAAGGAAAAATTGTTATTTCGACCCGGAGGAAGATAAGCGCAATGGCGAGGCGTATTCTCTGACGGGATACTACTATGTCAAAATCTAGGGTATTTACGAATTTAGTGGTTTGAATAAAATCACTAAATTTTGTATGTATCACAGGCATTTGGATGTTTGTTGCGCCTGCCGATTTTCCCAGTTGACAGCTCCGCAAGAGTAGCATTGCCTCGTGTAATGCTACTCGTAGCAAACACCCAGCCAAGGGAAACACAACCTCCTGCTTCGGCAGGGGAGACTTATCGTAAAGGAGGTGGCGTATATGTCCACTGTATATGTGCTTAATAAAAACGGTAAACCTTTAATGCCTACGACTCGCTGTGGGCGTGTACGCCATCTGCTTAAAGAGCAAAAGGCACGAGTCGTAACATCAAATCCGTTTACCATTCAACTGTTGTATGAAACCGACGATGTAGTGCAGCCGCTTTACTTGGGTATCGACCCCGGCAGAACCAATATCGGTGTTGCCGTTGTCAAAACAGAGGGCACGGCAGTCTTTACCGCGCATTTGGAAACCCGTAACAAGGAAATTCCGAAACTAATGCAAGGACGCAAAAAGGCCCGTCGTGCAAGACGCACCAACGGCAGACGCTGCCGCCGTCAACGGAGAGCTAAAGCCAATGACACCATTTCCAAGAAATGCGTAAAGCAGGATACCGCCCAAAGCGGCAGCGCCAGCAAGCGTGCAAAGAAAATTGGTGTCATCAAACGCCATCTTCCGGGTTGTGAGAAAGGAGTCCTTTGTATCGGCATAAAGAACAAAGAAGCAAAGTTTAGCAATCGCACAAGACCGGAAGGCTGGCTTACGCCTACCGCAAATCAGTTGCTGCAGACACACATCAACTTGGTAAAGAAGATTCGGAAATTTCTTCCTATCAGCGATGTTGTGCTCGAAATCAACAAATTTGCGTTTATGCAGCTGGACAACCCCAATATTCAGAAATGGCAATATCAGCAAGGCCCACTCTATCAAAAGGCGAGCCTTGAAGAAGCTGTTTCTGAAATGCAGGAACATCACTGCTTGTTTTGCAAGAAGCCTATCGCCCATTACCATCATGTAGTGCCACAATCCGAAAACGGCAGCGATACTATAGGCAACATTATTGGCTTATGCACAAAGCACCACGACCTTGTGCATAAGGATACCGCGTGGCAAAAGAAGCTTGCCAAAAAGAAAACCGGACTCAATAAAAAATATGGCGCTTTGAGTGTGTTGAATCAAATCATTCCGGCGCTTACGAAAGGATTGGGTTCTCGTTTTCAAGGTTACTTTTATGTAACAACTGGGAAAAGCACATACGATTACCGTGAGGTACACGGCGTAAGCAAAGACCATTGGCTCGATGCTTATTGTATCGCTTGTTCTGTCCTACCAAATGATGTTTGCGATAGCGACATCAACAATCGCGTGCCGTATGAACTTAAACAATTTCGCCGTCACGATAGACGAGCACTGCATAAAGCAAATATAAACCGCGTGTACACACTCAATGGCAAGTCGGTTGCTACAAATCGACATAAAGCCATTAAACAAACCACCGACAGTTTGGAAGAGTTCCGTCAATGCCAACCCGATGATGTCTGCAAACTCAAGGTGAAAGAGCATCATCCGGAATATCGAAATCCGGAACGTAACTTTCCCGGTTGTGTGTTTCTTGTTGGCAAGCATACTCATGTGATGCAAGGGACCAGGGGTTCGCACAACGGTCAAGCAGATGGATATTACGACACAAACGGCAACTCGTATTCATCTGGTAAATGTAAGTTTGTTGCCAAAAACGAAGGGATTGTATTTACATTAAATTAGTAGACCACCAATTTTCGTAAAGAATCCCACCAAAAATAATAAATACCCAAAATCTAAAACGGGGGAAACAAAATGAAAGTAAAAAAAATGATTAAGTCTGACGTTTCCACTTTCAAGGTTGGAGATGTTATCAAGGTTAGACTCACCGATGGCGAAAAGGCACTGGCTATGGCAGTGCAGCAGGAAGAGGACGGCATGATTTTCTGCCTGGTTGATTGTCTGGCTAAAGAGTACCCGATGAATGAAACCTGTACCAATGAGGGTGGCTATGAAGCGTCCGACCTGCGTAAGAAGCTGAATGGTGAGATTCTGAATCTCTTCCCGGCAGAACTCAAAGCTATGATGACTCCGTTTGACAACGGTGACCTGCTCCGTCTGCCGACTGAGAAAGAGATTTTCGGAGAGAACTACTACGGTGAGTATGAAAGCCCGTATGTGAAGCAGTGGAAGCCTATGAAGAAACGTAGAAACCGTATGGCGTTCGATGGCAGCAAGGATGAGAACTTACAGTGGTACTGGCTGATGAACAAGGTCAGAGAATCCGCTCCTGCCTTCTCCCGTGTCAACGGCGACGGTAGTGCGAGCAGCTACTCCGCTTCTTTCTCTCTTGGCGTTCGCCCCGCTTTCAAACTCAAGAACCATTAACGCTTTTTGCCCACAAACTCTTTTTCTTGACCTTTTGTGCGAGCGGCATAGAATAGTATTCGTACGATAGATACTATCCGCATGGACGCTATTTGCGTTCGTACAATTCACAATTCTGCTTTAAGGCGGACTTCCCGAATCTGGGAGGTCCGCCTTTTTGAGTCTATCAGAAAGGAAGATTGAAAATGACCGTTTACGATTACCGAGAATTGACTCTCAAGGATGACCTGTGCCTCGACATAAGCCATGACACGGACATCGAAAACCCACGCGAAAATGACTGCAATGCAGCCACTTTCTATTGTCTCAAAAGTCCTCGTCGCAAGATAGGCGATGTCATCGACGATGCCTACCACCTGAACGAAACAAAGCGGACACTCGAAAAAACGGGTGAGTACGTCATTTCGCCCATTTATATCTATGAGCATAGCAACATCGCGCTCAGTACGGTTCCGTTTCCTGATATTTGGGATTCTGCCTGCATCGGCTTTGCGGTCGCTAACATCAACGACTTCATGAAGCGGAGAATTTCCGATACTCCCGTATCCCGTTGTGATGCCATGCACCGCGCCGAGGACTGCATCCGTAACGAACTCGAAGCATACAGTGACTATCTGGCAGGAAATTGCTGGCAATACTGCATCACGGACGAAGACGGCAATGTCGTTGATTCCTGCAGTGGCTTTATCGGCGACGACCTTGAAAAGAACGGTATGCTGAACTATATCTGTGACTACATCGAAAAATAAGGAGAATGAATTATGGAAATCACATTAAAAGGCAACAACGGCAAAAAGGTTATCATCCCCATCGAAGACCTGATTCAGAAATACTGGGCAGACGAAAACGACAAGCCCAACCGCATCGAGATGTCTACCACGGTTAAAGATGAGACCATCCTTGCCGCCATGACAATTTGCGATGAGAAGGAGGAGAACTACCTGAGTGTTGACCTTGAGAGTCGAAATGAAAAGTTTGACACCGAAGCGCTCTGGTGTTCTCTTGAAGCTCCGAACACGCTGAATCCATTCGTGACTGGATACTTGTATTCCGGCAACAACGAAACGGAAAGCGATGATTGGCTGGTTCGTATTGTGGACGGCTATCGAGCAGCCGATGACGATTCTCCGCGAATCGTTTTCGCGAACAGAAGAACCATCAGCGTTCAGGATTTCCGTGAAGAATCCGAGGGTGAAAACAAGTATAAGTGGTTTGCCGCCACGGAAAAACAGTTCGACAAGCCGTTCAGCTACGCTGATTTCGGAACACGCTTGGAGGAAGCCACGCACGGCTATGTAAAGCGTATTCAATCTCTGATTGCCTCGAAGGATGAGGCTACTGTAAACCGCATTGCGGATATGCTGGATTCCATGGGCTTTGATGCCGTTACCGGATATTTCGACCCCAAGGAAGACGAACGCAGCGGCGAGGTAGATTCTCTGACGGGATACTACTACGTCGATATCTAAAAACAACCAATTATAACAAGGAGTACATTAACATGGAACTGAAACTTTCTTCTAATTTCAGCGGAAAACCCGTATCTGTCGTCGTCCCTATCGAGAAAGTTATCGAGGTGTTCTGGCCGAAAGACGAGAAACCGCCTATTTCTCTTACCGTATCAACAGTTCTTGGCGCAGACAGGGCCAATGCGGAATTTTCTCTTGGTGAAGAAACCAAAGAGTCCTATCCCGGCATTTGGCTTACGACCGATAATGTTAAAAGCCATCGCCACTGTTCTTGGTTCCGCCTCGAGCTGCCGAACGATACCAACGACATCGTAATGGGTCATCTTTACGCCGGTGATGATGATATGGAGACTGACCAGCCTCTTGCCATCATTGCTGACGGTATTCGTGCTGACGGGGATGAATCAAAACGCATCCTTTGGGTCGATGAAGATGTAACGTGCGTTAAATCAATGAATGACGATTATCTGAATCGTCAGAAAGCCATCACCGAAAAACAACTCAGTGACCTTTCTTCCGGAATTTTTCTTCAAAATTTCGATTATATCGTTTACGGCAAGCGCCTTGCATCCAAATCTGAAAACACTGTGGAGTTCGTGGAAAACACTATCGTTTCCCACAACAAACAGGAGCTCGATGTGGTTGCAAACGGTATGGAAGCTATGGGGCTTTCAGTCGAGACGGGTTATTACGACCCGGACGACGAGTCCTCCGTTGATGTGCCAAAGCAGCTTATCGGCTTCCATTACGTTGTTCTGAAGAAAAATGCCTAAACCATAGGAGGTTTATATGTACTGCAAAACTATCACAAAGGAAATCTTCGATTCCTATATCGCAAATGACTCGGATTCCGTTCTGGAAGGTGTTGTTACCAATACTTTCGAAGGCACCGCTTTCCGCCGCTTTGTGCGCGTTCCTTTGGCTAAGGGAGAACATTATGTCGAAGCGCTGTACGAGCAGGATTTCGGCTCTTTCCCTCTGGCTATGGGTGCGAATCATTTCAGCATTAAGAACGGTCTCGAGTTCATGGCGTTCATCGTTGACCGCAAAGAAACCTACTGCAAGTCTGCTGCATTCGCACTGCTCTTTGACGATTACCGGCAGGCGGATTCCAACTGGGTCACGGCTGAAATGAGAGAAAAGTTTCTCGCATACATCGAGAAGACCTACACCCCATCTGCTGAGGTGATGAAGAACAAGAAGTTTCAGTCCCTGACATACGACAGCGCCGTGAAGCAGTATGTGTATGACCGGAGCAACGACACCACTTCGCTCGACGTGATGTTGAAACTTCTGGAGAAATTCGACGATTCTGTTATCATTGATTACCTTGCAAACCCCACCGGATGGGAAGAGCGGTTTGCCAAGGTTCTGGAACAGTCTGGAATCTGGGATTCGTTCGCCAAGGAGTTTGCTGAACCTTTTGTGGCATATCTGGTTCAGACCAGGCAATATCTGGATGCGTTCAGCGCTGACCCTTCTTGCTGGGAAAGTATCTGCAAGAATCTGATGGCTGCTGTCAAAGACCGTAAAAATGTTCGTCTGAACATCGTGGCTGGCGGCAAGTCCATGCAGGTTGTATATCCTGCTGTCGGTATCGAATCCTACGACACCGTAAAAACCAAGAATCTTGCCACTTACGCGATTTCCCCGGCTCGTCATCAGGAAGAAGTAGAGCGTTTTCTGAACGATAACTACCCGAACTATAGCAGTAAATTCTACTGCGATATTCCTTTTGATTCTATCGTTTCTGTATCGAGTGGGCGCAAGGTCCTTTGGGAAAACCCGCTGTTCGGGAAATAATCGCAATACCGTTGCGTGCTTATGCGAATGGAGTAGAATAATAGTTGTACGATAGATACCATCTACTGAGGCGCTAACTGCGTTCGTACAATTCACAATTCTGCTTTAAGGCGGGCTTCCTGATTCTGGGAGGTCCGCCTTTTTGCGTTCAAAAAAAGGAGTGTATTTGAAAATGGCGAACAAAGCAACCAGTACCACTTGTACTTGTCATTCATGCGACAATCCGTACTTTGTACGGGCACAAATCATCGCAAAAAGTGTCGGTAGTCCTGCGTATCGGTTCGGCATCGGTCAATAACCCACGACTGAAGTCGTGGGCTTGTGGAAACACGAGTCTGTGATTTCAGCTGTGCCCGAAAGGGTGTGTTGACTACCCTATGCGCATTAAGTTGCGCCCCGTTATAAGCGAATAGATAGTTACCGTGTAGCGTCAATCCTAACTGCACGCTCTAAGGCAACACATCAAAGAAATCTGAGGTAAAGACAACAGGTGTGGCTGCATTAAACCGCTTATGACATTGGGGAAGGATTCCAACTCCTCTTCGGAGGAGAGGACAGCTTATCATTAGTTGTCACACAAATAGAAAGGAGCATGGTGTCATGCAATATGTGTATGTGCTTAACAAACACGGCGAGCCTTTGATGCCGTGTTCCCCACGCAAGGCTCGCTTATTGTTAAAGCAGAAAAAAGCATGCGTTATAAAACGCACACCGTTTACAGTCAAACTCCTGTATGGAAGTACGGGATACAAACAGCCTGTTACTTTGGGCGTAGATGCAGGCAGCAAGCATATCGGCATATCTGCTACTACTGAAAAGCATGAACTCTATCGTGAAGAAGCAACTCCACGCAACGATGTCGTTGATTTACTTTCTGCACGCCGTGCTTTCAGACGCAGCAGACGAAACCGTAAAACCCGCTATCGTGCGCCACGCTTCGACAACAGAGTGCATAGCAAGCATAAGGGATGGTTAGCTCCATCGGTAGAAGTTAAGATTCAGGAACACATTACGCTTGTCGAACACGTGTGCCGTATCTTGCCTGTTACGCTCGTCAGAGTGGAAACAGCAGAGTTTGATACACAGCGTTTGAAAGCAATGCTGGAAGGTAAACCTCTACCGGTAGGTACAGACTATCAACTTGGTGAAATGTACGACGAGTACAATGTACGTCAGTATGTGCTAAAGCGCGATAACTATACGTGTCAGTGCTGTGGAGCACATTCTACCAAAACTAAAGGCGTAAAGCTGCATGTTCATCACATCGAAACCCGTAGAACAGGTGGCAATGCACCAAACAACCTTATCACGCTATGCACAGCTTGTCACAAAGCGCTTCATGCCGGAAAGGTAACACTTGACGGCAAGAAACGAGGCAAGCCTCTTAAAGATGCGGCTTTTATGGGCATTATGCGCAAAACGCTCATGGAGCGCCTGCGTAAAGAGTTAAAAATTCCTGTACAAGGAACTTATGGTTATATAACCAAGTGCTTGCGCGAAAAGAATGGTATCCCTAAAAGCCACACCAACGATGCACGCTGCATTAGCAAAAATCCATTGGCTATACCTTGTGATACTTGCTACTACACAAAAGCGGTGCGTCACCATAACAGACAACTGCATAAGGCAACTATTCTGAAAGGTGGAATACGCAAGGCTAATCAAGCGCCGTACATCGTAAAAGGCTATCGTCTTTGGGACAAGGTATCCTGTAACGGCACAGAATGCTTTATTACAGGCAGACGCACTTCTGGATACTTTGCTCTAAAGAAGTTGGACGGTACTGTTGTTTCTAACAGTATATCTTACAAAAAATTGCGGCTATTAGAAGCTGCAACAAACTACATTACAGAAAGGAAGTGAAGGGGCAATTCTTCCCATGACTAAAGTCACGAGTGTCCTTGCCCCACTTAATGAAAATCCAAAAAATCAACACAGGCATCCTTATCACCAAAACCGCGAAACAACCGAGCGCGAAAATCGAGTTTTCTCTGGATGAGCTCGATGCGCTTTCGGAGTTCTGCGAGAGGTTGCAGGACGAAAAGGATATCAGAGAATACCTCAACACTGCGGTAGCAATTCCGGATTCTGCCGAAGTATCGGCTCCCGTTGCCGCCAAGTATCTGCGCGATGCAGCTCTCTTTGAGCAGCTCGTGGACGAAACCAGACGGAATCAGGAAGAGAACCAGAGCGATTTTCTCACTGCCGTCAGCGATGCAGTTTCTTCCATCGAAAAAAGCCGCGATGTCAAAGAATGGCAAGGTTTGACGAAGGAGACTGCGGAGCGTTTCGCTCGTGAATTCATGGCAGAACGGAATCCCGGTCGTTGGTCGGGGTTTGGTGAGGTTCCCGAAAGTGTCAGTCTTGACCCCCTCAATTTTCCCATCAATGACATTTATCCCAAAGGCAACAAACCCGCCCTTCGTATGCAGCTTATCAGCGTGACCTATCCCAGCCTTCACAGAGTTTGTGAATGCAGCATTATCGAGGATGGTGTTGACCTGTGGGCCCGCCGTACGCTGGATTCCATGACAGCCGGAACTGTCGAGGATTTGGTCGAGACTGTTCTGTATGTGGCACGCATGTACGAGAGAAGCAAGTGCTTTGAACGCATCTTTGTAAACCACATTCAGATGGAGAAATCGGAATACGATGTTCTTATCCGCCATCTCAATGACCCTGACAGCATCAACGACGAGTATCAAATCAGTGATGTCGTATTTGCCGCAGACAACACCATTGTTTCCGTCCTTTGGGAAGGGAACAGCAAAGATGGTGTTTCTGGTACGGTAACGCTTGCCGTGAACGGTAAAACGGTATATGCAACAAAGAGTACCAAGGTATTCTGCAATCATTGGGTCATCCCATACAACGGTGCCGAATACCATGTTCTTGTCGATGTACTTCCAAAGAAAACCGTTCTGGAAGAAACTATATATGTCAGCAAACCGTACGCTGAGCGCATCAAGAAGTACATTCGCGGCGCGGAAGTGCAAGGCGATGGTTCTTCGCTGAGCAAGACTGCGAAATTCTCCGACGGGTTTGAAATGGACATCCGCTGCTGCGGCGGCAAGGACGATTCTTGGACTGAGGCTATCCTGTACGATAATACCGGCAAGGAAGTTGTCGCCACTGAACCCTGCGATGGCTTTACCGGCTGCTGGGAATTGAAGGATGAAGACACCAACACGGTATATCGCGCCCATGTCATGACAAAATCGAACCTCAACTAACCAATAGCATTCAGCCGTCCGCCTTCGGGTGGGCGGCATTTTTTCTTGCCAAACTATGCGAACGGCATAGAATAGATATTGTACGATAGATACCATCTACCAAGGCGCAATCCTGCGTTCGTACAATTCACAATCTGCAAGCATTCAGGCAGACTCATCTTCGGGTGAGCCTGTCTTTTTTGTTTGCGAACGACAAAAAAAGGAGCTTTGTATGAAAACATTTATTCTCGAAAACATCCACATCAAAGGTCCCGATTTCATCGATTGGTGGACCGTTGTTGAGGTCCCGACTACCGAGGAGGAGAACCAATGAGCACACCAAGCTTTATCGGAGTACTTTGCAAAGAAGGAATCATCAAGTTCGTCTATTGCCATTCTGATGGCTACCCGTCTTATCTTGGCAAAATGCTTCTTGAGCATTATAACACCCCGGAACTTGCAACAGCACTCGTTGACCTTGGAAGTCTTTCGATGGTTCGGGAGCGTCTTGCCCCGGACGAGGGAGAAACGCACAGATTTGATAAACCTGTTCGTCACGGTCCTAAAGGAGGTATAACAACTGCCTATCATCGGGACAGAGGCGATGACTTGGAAATCGACAGCGTAGTAGTCGATACTCCTGTTGTTCTGAAAAACGCTGAGACTCTGTTCCTGAACATCCTCAAAGAGGAAAACATCACCTATGGTTATCTGTACAATGTTGCAGATAAACTTTGGTATGCCACTGATACGGTTCAAGACAACAGATTCTTCGTTCTGGACGAGAACTTCATTGACGCTCACACTTAACAAATAGGGAGGTTCATTATGACCGATAACATCATTACGGCTCGGCTGTTCATCGACATGGACGGCACACTCGCAGCGTGGCAGCAAGCCGCGTGTTTTGAAGATTTACTGCAGGAGAACTATTTCCGGGACCTGCCTCCGTATCAGACAGTGGTGGATGCCGTAAGAATCCTCTGCAACGCGCATCCCGAACTTGATATCTATGCGCTGTCCGCATTCATGCCGGAGAACCCTGCTGCGGTAGGTGAGAAATACGGATGGCTGGATGTGTATGTGCCGGAAATCGATGCTGCACATAGGATTTTCGTTCCTTGCGGAGAAAGCAAGGCTGCGGCAGCTGCCAACCGTCTGAAAATGCCGTTTATTGACAAGTCCTTTGTCCTTCTGGACGACTACTCTGTCAACCTGCATGACTGGAAAGAGAAAGGCGGCAGCGGCATCAAACTGCGTAATGGTATCAATGGCAACATCGGGACCTGGAAGGGTCCTTCCGTGAGCCGGTTCAACACCCCTGAAACACTCGCAACGCTCATCTGCCAAGCGGCAAAAATCAGAGCAAACGCCTGAGGCGAAAGGAGAAATAATCATGTTCCCGACTAAAGAAACTATCGAAATGCTTCGCACCGAATATCCCGATGGCACCCGCGTCCGCCTTGTCAAAATGGATGATGTACAAGCTCCGCCCATTGGCACGGAGGGTACGGTTGTCGGTGTTGACGGCATTGGCAGTCTCATCATGCATTGGGACAATGGTTCCAGTCTGCATGTCGTGTACGGCGAGGATGAGGTGGAGAAAATCTGATTCCTGCCTTGCAACAAAAAAGGAGAAAAGAAAATGAGTAAACTGACCAATACTATTCGCACAGAAGTTGACGAAGACTACTTCATGGATATAGCAGATTTTCGTGATTACGCTCGCAGCATGATGTTTCCTGACCCTGTTGGTATTGACATGAGCGATGAACTCAACGACATGGTTACAGAAGCCGTGAACAGCGGAAAAACGACTCTGGAAGATTCCTTCAAGAAACTGGTCAAACGCGACGCCAAAGGTCGTATCGACTATTCTTACAGCGATGGGTTTGACGGTTTTCGATATGGTCAGGAGCTTTTGTGCTTCTGCGATACCGAAACTGCCGCCCAGCGTCTTGGCAAAAAGTAGAACAGGGAAGGGAAGAACGTTCCACTCCTTGGTGGTTTGACATTTAATGTCAGAAAGGAAACAAATGAATAGATGGAATGTTTTTTGTAACGAAAACGCTCCTTATCGTATTTATTATCGTCAAATTGATATTGATGGATATGAGATGTATGTCATGTTTCCATTGCCAATGACTGGCATGGAATGTGGCTGGGCAGTATCGCATGGTGCAACTACGGCAGCTACTATTCAGGAAGCTGTTCAAAAGTTTTACCCCTTTATGGTAGAGTATATCTGCGATAAAGAGGATTCCGACAACGATACACAACAATACATTCTCAAAAACCTCAATTCTCTTGGCAACTCTGTGGATTTTTGGGGCAGAAAAAATGACCGTCAACATGTCATTGACAACATGAGCACAACGCAGAAATCGCAGCTTTTGTGCTACATTCTGCGAAATCATGAAGCCTTTGGCAAGATGACTTGCCGTGACTGGAAGAATTGGCTGCTGGATGACGCTGAGTCTCAGTTTGGTATCTGGTTCTGATGGCATTAAAAACGGCAGGCAACATCCCAGCCTCGAACAAAAAGAAGAGGAGAATTATTCTATGAGCTATGGTTTTGACATGGGCTTTGCGCAGGCGAACAGTTTGCAGGAAGCCATGGCGATTGCGCTGGAATACACGCAATTTCAAATGACCGAAAAGAATATCAGGAAAACCATCAGGGATAATCGGTATTATATCCCTTCGGTTCGTACCGGATATATTGCGGATGAGGAAAGCAAAAACCGCAGAACCGATGTGCTTGCGGATACCGCTGACCGGTATTGGCTTGAGGCATTGTTTACCTTCCGTTTTCTGTATTGGGAAGAGCACAAGCTGCTCGGTATCGTCATGATGCCGCCTGAGAACGCAAGCGAAAAATGGCCGCTGAGTGTATATTTCCAGAATTCCTGCGACCAGGATTATCCGCTTTCCGACTGGAAGGAAGGCAATATCCCGTTCTTTGCAAACGCCGCCGCAAAAGCCGAAAACTATACGGCGGAAGAAATCCGCGCAAAGTTCGACTACGAAATCGAAGATGAAAACCTCGAATATTATCGGCGCAATACTTGCTACAATGATATTTTTGAGGCACTCGCCCTCGAACCGTGGCTGTACAACCATTGCACGGATGTGCCGTTCGTAACTTTCGCTTTTCAGGGGATTCAGAGCGAAGCAGAACGATACCAGTATTTACAATGGCTGAAAGCTGAAATCCAGTAGCCGGTACTTGCCCAGATATGCGAATCGCATAAAATAGTAATTGTACGATAGATACCATCAAAAACACAATTTGTGTTCGTACAATTCACAATCTGCAAATAAGCGGACTTCTCGATTTTTGGGAGGTCCGCTTTTTGTTTTACTATGAAAGGAGTTTTTATGAGCAACCCAAAAAGACCAGTTTCTCCGGTCGAAGAGTTTATCAAGGCTTTCCATGAGATGAGCGCCCGATACGGTCGCAGCGAACTCTGGTACGACTACATCGATATGCACGCCATTGCACTTGCGAACACCTGTGATTTGCGGTGCAGGGATGCAAGAGAGGAACGGTACAAAGCCATCGTCCAGAAATACGATGAGAAGACCGTACAGCAGTTTGCTGTGCTTACCGCCATCACAATGACCGCGCTCTTGGAAAACCCTGAGCAGGATTTTCTTGGCACCGTTTACCATAATCTCGGATTAAGCAAAAGCCAAGCAGGGCAGTTTTTCACGCCGTACAATGTCGGACAGATGATGGCACGCATAAACATGCCGGATTCTCTTGTTCTGGACAAGTCCCGTATCCTGCGGGTGAACGACCCGTGCTGTGGTGCCGGATGCCTGCTTCTGGCGGGGTACAATGTGATGCGCGAGCAGTTGGAATCCACTGACCCGGACTGGGACAAGTATGTTCTGTTTGTGGCACAAGACATTGACCCTCTGGTCTGCAAGATGTGCTACATCCAGATGTGCTGTATTGGCGTTCCGGGAGTTGTCGTAGTAGGCAACTCTCTGTTCCCAGACGCAGAGCGGGCACCGACAGATTTTTGGTTCACGCACAAGTATTTTGCTTTGGACGAGAAAGCCCTTGAAAATACATACCAAAAAACAAAGGAGTGATACGAAATGCATATGGTCACCGAAACCTACCAGCTTCGCGATGGTGAGAAGCTGACTGAATTTTACAACGGCATCGACTGGGAGTCGCTGTTTGAGTTTGTCCGCCACTATTACAGCATCGGCGTTGAATATTCAAGCCGCCGCATTCTCGTGACTTCAGTCGTGAGTTAGGCGGCTTTTCTCTTGATTTGTGACCTCACATATGGTATAATGATTGTGGTGATATTATGCAAATGTTCGTCAATAATAACCTGTCATATGGTAGAGGTTATGTCTACAATATTCAGTATCATATTGTGTGGTGTACAAAGTACAGAAAACCAGTTTTGGTAAACGAAACAGAACAATCGCTAAAAGAGTCTCTGCAGCAGACTGCCGAGACCATAAAAATCAATATTGCGGAAACGGAATGCATGCCTGACCACATTCACCTGTTAGTGGAGTGTTCACCGCAGCATTTTATCCCGGATATGATAAAAGTGCTTAAAGGCAACAGTGCAAGAGCTATTTTTATCGCCAATCCGGACTTAAAGAAGCAACTTTGGGGCGGGCATCTTTGGAACCCAAGCTACTTTGTTGCAACCGTCAGTGATAACACACGCAAACAAGTACAAGAATACATTGCATCTCAAAAAACAAGAAATTGATGAAAGGAGGCTTCGCAGTGAAAATCACTTCCAGCTATGCCGTGGAAATCAAAAAGCAGAAAATGTTCGATAATACTATAAAGATTTATCGCGAAGCCGTTTCTTTCTTGATTCACTGTTTTAGCAAAGAGTGGTCAGCCATTCTTGCTATCGAGGGCTCAAAACCGCGATTCAATTTTGCGGAGAAACTTGTACATACAACCAAATATAGTAAGGCTAAATACAACTTCGATGCCAAGTTTTATAAGTTTCCCAGTTACCTGCGCAGAGCAGCCATTCAAGCAGCACTTGGTTCTGTAAGTAGCTACTACAGCAACTATAAGAACTGGGAAACAAATGGCAAGGTTGGCAAGGAGCCAAAACTTCAATGCGATAGATTTTGTTTCCCAGCTTTTTATAGGACTGTTATGTACGAAGAAAGCAACCAACCCAATCAGTGCTATCTGAAGCTGTATAAAAACAATGACTGGGTTTGGATTCCTATTGCGATGCGTGCCACCGATGTCAAATATATCACGAAATACTGGTCGCATTGCGAAAAGAGTGCTCCCACTCTCGAAAAGAAGTACGGAAAATATTTTCTCCGCTTCGCTTTCGTGGAGAAGGTAGAACTCTCTGAAACTGAAATTCAAGACAGGCGTATCTGCGCTGTAGACCTTGGTCTCAATACTGACGCCGTGTGCAGCATCATGACTGCTGATGGAACTGTCCTTGCAAGAAAATTTATCAATTTTCCGAGTGAAAAAGACCATCTATATCATGTGCTTAACCGTATCAAGCGTAAGCAAAGGGAGCACGGTTCCAACAGCGCTGCAGCTATGTGGCGTTACGCCAAAGCCTTGAATAACGATATAGCGAAAAAGGTCGCTGCTGCGATTACTGAATTTGCTGTGCTTTATTCTGTAGATGTGATTGTTTTTGAACATTTGTCATTTACAGGCAAAAAGCACGGCGGCAGTAAAGCACAAAAGCTGACAATGTGGAAACGTAATTCCATACAGGATTATGTGACACAGAAGGCACACCGCTGCGGTATCCGGATTTCGCGTATCTGCGCTTGGGGCACAAGCAAACTTGCTTTTGATGGCAGCGGTGCTCTTAAGCGTGATGAAACCAATCGTGCTCTTGCAACTTTTGCAAGCGGCAAACAATACAACTGTGACCTAAGTGCGAGTTACAATATTGGCGCTCGCTACTTTGTCAGAGAGTTGCTAAAACCCTTGCCAGCGATGGTAAGGTCTCAGCTTTCGGCTAATGTTCCGGATGTTGAGCGTAGAATCCAAGTTACACTTGCCACGCTTAAAGTTCTGTATCCTGAGCTTAAAAAACTCAGTACACAGGCAGCGTAAGATGTACAGATGCTAACTGAGTTATTAGTTTTCTTGCGGTGATGGCTTCCGTCTGGACGCTTGAGCTGAGGGATTACCGTATCTTTCGTTAGAACGCCGCTACCCATAAAAGGGGCGGGAAGCCCATGACTTCAGTCGTGGGAGGATTCACTATTTCTTTGGAAAATGACTGCAACGGCACTTCTTCGGATGCTTATATGCAGCTGACATTTTCGCTGAAATACATCGAATTTTCCGGAGGGTACAACTTCGCAAGCCTGTTCAGTGCTGAATACCGTAAAGATACAGGCTGGGTCGTTGTTTCCGGAGAAGGCGAAGTTCTCATGGGGTCGAAGGAATAAGAAAAAGATTTGCCGCTCATCTTCGGATGGGCGGCATTTTCAACGCTAATGTAAGCAGGAAATCCGAGGTCGTGCTCAAAGCACATTGCGCGTATATGACACGATGTGGTATAATCCAACAGGGGTGATATCGTGAAAATCTGCACTCTTATTGGCGGCGTGGATGGTGTAGGCAAATCAAGCTTAACCGGTTCTTTGCGCTCCGAACGCAGCGATTTCGGCACTGTAATAGACCATGACAAACTGGTCTTCCAATGCGGCGGCGACGAGTACGAGGGCGGCAAGCTTGCCGTCAAACGTATCGAGCAAGCCTTAGAGGACGGCGTGAATTTCACGCAGGAGACAACTCTTTCTGGGGGATATCCGAAACGGCTTTGCAAACGCGCAAAGGAGGCAGGATACTATATTCGCCTGTACTATGTCGGTTTGGACACTGCCGAGGAAAGTATTCGGCGAATCAAAAACCGCGTAGAACGCGGTGGACACGATATCCCCGCCAAAGATGTCAAAGCTCGATTTTCTCATCGTTTCGAAGATGTCCTCAAAATTCTTCCGTATTGCGATGAAGCCAAGTTTTTCGACAATGACAACGGATTTGTTCTCGTGGCAGAATACCGTAACGGACAGATTCTTCCTGTTGGAACGTATCGTCCCATGTGGCTCAGCCAACTCATGGAGCAATTTGATTGACATTTTCCCCGCTCATCTTTGGATGGGCGGCATTTTTTTACTTGCCAAAGTGTGCGAACCGCCTAGAATGGTATTTGTACGATAGATACCATCTACTAAGGCACTTTTTGTGTTCGTACAAAAATTCATAATTTCGCTGAGGCGGACTTTCCGAAGAATCGGGAGGCCCGCCTTTTTGCGTAGAAGGGAGTATTTATATGGCAACCAGAAAAATCTTATTCCGTGGTCAGACTCGGCGCAAAGGGGAGAAGACCTCCATATCCGGTAAGCCTCTGCCCGGCATCTGGGTCACAGGCGGCATCTTTCCTCAGAACAAAGGCTATGAACGCGCCATCATCTATACCCAAGACCCGAAGGTTGAGAAGCATGTTGTATATGCTGAAACAGTAGGGCAGTATACGGGAGTTGATGATGTGTTGGAGACCCCCGTCTTTGAGGACGACATCATCACCTTTTGGCAGAGAACCGACACGAAACACTTGCAGCGCTACAAGGGTATTGTGAAGTACGACGAGGCGCTGACAAGCTTTACGGTTGTTTCCTGTGAGCCCAACCGTCTTAGTGACCCCCTTTTCCTTTGGGATTGCTCCGATATTCATGTGGTTGGAAACACTTTCGACGGTGAACTCAGCAAGCGTGAGCAGGAAGTTTCGTGTACTTACGCGAAATGCCTTGCATTGGCAAAGGACATTGATACGCTTCAACTTTGCTACGGTCCTCGTTTTAGCGCTCTGAGGGTTGACAGCCTCTGGAGCAAAGCTTTTGAGTTGATGGATGATGTGACCCGCTCTAGAATCATTGAAGACTTGAAGTTCTTACAAAAGGAGTGGCGCGGGTATGAGGAGAAGCCGGTGAAGGATGCTCAGGAAATCCTCGATGCCATTTCCGAACTGTTCGGTAAGGAGGCGGCGTCCGAATGATTTCTGAGAACGAATACCGCAATGCCGTTCGATATCTGCAAAACCTTCTGAACGGCGGTCTCATGGGCGCAAGAGGAACTTCTCCTCTGATGACGGCCATTGAAGCCTGCGAACTGCAGATTCCAAAACATCCCATCTCTAAAAGCTGGTCGCCGAATCTCTGCCCGCATTGCAATGCTGACCTTGGCGGAGACTGCAACGACGGCTACTACGAGAACCCTCACTATGACCGCTGCCCTGTCTGTGGTCAGCGGCTTGATTATAGTGAGTAAAGGAGCGTGAAATATCATGATGCAGCAAGAGTTTGAGAAGCTTACGAAGGTAAAAGTCACCTCGGAGGAATACAACGTCATTGAAGCCGCATACATGGCTTGTCAAGAAGACAAGCAGGTTTTCTGCAAGCAGTGGCTCAAAAAAGACGGTATCCGGAATCTGTTGAAGGACCGGCTTGCGGAAATCAAAAGACTGAACAGTACCATCAAGGAACTGGAAAAGAAAATTGATACCCTCGAGGACTGGAAACCATCCATCAAGTACGGAACTCATTATTGCGATACTTTCTATCGCAACCTTTCCGCAGCCTGTGAAAGAAACGGCAAAAATCTGTTCGCTGTGCAGTCCGATGCAGAGGTATTCATTGCTGCCCGCTTCGGCTTCAACGCCTCAAAGCTCGTCATCATCCCGGATGTGGAGACTTATGAGTCGAACCGACACGGAACTGTCCGGCTTGCAAAGGCCGAAACCAGAAAACCCTTGTATGTCAGTGAAAGCTTCAACTATGCACGATTCGATGTGCTTTGCCAAGGCGGTCATATGCAGTGGGAACTGGTTGACGGCAAGCTGTGCGACTACGAAAGTCCCAATATCTAATCTGCGGGGAGCAATCGTTTCCCGTGCCCAACAACGCGCAGACCCCAATGCTGTCTGCGCACAATTTTCCAAAACCATATCAAAAAGGAGCGTATTTTTATGACCTTACCGACCAATCATCCGTATTTTTTTACTTGCCCCTCGTGTGGCTGCAAGCTGATTTCCGTATCCAGCGGTGTGAGGGCTAAGCCGCATTGCCCGGAATGTGACTACTTTGCCGATGACGCATTCGTAGTCAAGGACCGCGTCGTGAACGAGGCCATGAATGTCATCGCCGACAACGCGGAACTGGCTGAAAATTTTGCCGAGACCGTCAAAAACGAAATTGCAAGCGATGATGATGCCTATGCACACATCGGGTTTCACCTGGCAAACGATATCCGGAATCAGAGTCCCGCATCTGAGGTGCTCTTGACCCTTTGCGGCTGGAACATCAACACGCTGCTCGACAAGACTCCGCCTATCGCCATCAGAGAATAATAGTAAAAAAGGAGAACGACAAAAATGTTTAACGACATCAACCTTTCCAACGCTTTAGCGTTGATTGACAAGCCCGTATGGGTCATCACAGAGGTTCGCGGCCGTAACAAGAACAACCGCACCTATTCCAAGTCCCGCAGCAAGAATGTGATTTATCCAGCCACTATCACAAATGTGCAGGTGTGGCGCGGGTATTCTCACAGCAAAGGGGATACCGGTTGCCCGAAATGTACCGTCACCGTCGATATCGCCACAAAGGACGATACCGGCACAGAGATTTACTTCGACCTTCCGAATGAGCTGCTGAATGTCACGGTGTTTGAAAGCAAGGAGGATGCCGAGAAGGAACTCGCATACCTCAATTCCAATAAAAGCACCATGACCTATTCCGAGCAGCGTCAGCGCGAGGATAAAAACAACGCAAAGGTGTTCGGAATCACATGATTCGGAGAGAAAATCGCTTTTCTCCCTTGCCTATTTATGCGAACCGAATACAATTAGAACTGTACGATAGATACCATTCATAAACGGCATTCTGTGCTCGTACAATTCACAATTTCGCTTTAAGGCGGACTTCTCATCACGAGAGGCCCGCCTTTTTGTTTAAATTTTCAAAAAGGAGTGTTTTATTATGACCGAAAACGAAAAAGCAAGAGAGCTCATAGCTACCTCTGAAACGACCGTGAAGGTTGACCCCCAGAATGGCTGGTATCTCAAGCGGTTTGCCGCCCTGCAGTTCGAAGGCTCCGTGGACAATTTTGGGACAAATATGCCAATTCATGTCCTTGAACAGCAACTTCCGAAAGAGGATACCATGAAGTTGGATGACGCTGTCATTGAAGGTCAAGAAATCGATTACAGCATGTTTTATGACGAAAAGGGTAATGAATATTCGTCAGCTAGTGAACTTGTGCAGACACGGCTCGGCCTTTACGATGACGATGCCATTCAGGAATACAACAAGGAAAATCCTACCTTGCCGTACATCCCGTATGAAAAGCTGCGGGACATGGATAAGAAGGATATTCCGGAAATGTTGTCGTCCGTCGTTGATGAAGCCGACTATGTGGATGCATACAAGGAAGTGACCCATGTCGCATCCTACCATGTGGAGGTCACTCCTATGAGCAACAACTATGAAGCCATGGGATTCGCGTTCACACATCAGGGACTCAAAGAATACGAGAAGTCTATCGACAACCATATTTTCTATCCTTGCCGCTGTTACGCACATGCAGGGGAGAAATATGGCCGAGAAGCGGGTGACTTCTATCCTATCATGGAGTTTCTGCACAGTGCCGGTGAGCAGCTTCTGCGCGAGGATATCAGACGGTACGACATCAAGCCCGCCGTTATCAGAACAGAGGAGGAGATGCACGAATTCTACCGCACGCAGCCCGATGAGATGATTCTGGCCGCATTGGTAGAAGTCGATGACAAGGTAACCGGAAAACGCTATTGCAGCATCCGCGTCTGGTGCTCCGGGCACGAGGTTAAGACACGGTCTATGGGTTCCTACTATGTCCTGAACAAGCACTATCTGACGGTCAATAAGGATGACATGGTTGCAACATACCCGTATCCGTTCTCTTGTGACGATGGTGCCAACACGCTGTTGAAAGCCACGGACACGAATATCCTGACACCCGTGGAGCGCCTTTTCCTCTGGACCGAATACAAGAATCCGAATCCCATTGATACAAAGAAAAAATAAGGAGAGTTTACCATGAATACCTACAATGTTGTCATTTCTGTTTCCACGACGGTCTGCATCGACGCTGAGAGTCCTGATGATGCTATCGAAAAGGTAAGTCAGGCGTTAAATAACGACGATGCAAACATGAGCGCTGATGTTGCCAGTAGAATTGGCGATTCCATGCGAAACTGTCACTATGAGGTGACGGATGCCATCCCGATGGATGAGTGAGGATGTTGAACTATGACAGAGATAGCATTTTTGGTCAAACCCGACTCTGAGATGTACCGCAAGTACTTCAAACAAAAGAACGAGCTGGACAAATTTGTCGGGTTCGCATCCTCGTTCATCGACAAATACTTCGTATCGCGTAACAGGGACTTCGATTACAGCTTTTCCACGAACATGCGCCTTACCGTGAAACTTCCGCCGAATGACGAAGAATGGTTTGGCGCACAGCTCATGAAGGAAAAGTCGGAGAGTGGGTTATGCGTGTTCAAGAAGAACTCGCCCATGAATAAGCGCTGGCACGAGGAAGTTACATCGCATATCAACCCCTATTCTCTGACGGCGAGCAAATGGTGGTTCATGGATTTTCCGTATTGCGGGAAATGCCAAATCGCCATGTGGGATGACGGCTGCGGTAATGTTTACGGGTATTATTCCACCCAGGCTGCGCGTCACAACTCCGGAAAATTGCCCGATTATGTGCAACCCATCAAGATGAGCGAGTATTACATCGCTCAGGAGCGCTGCAAGGAACTCGATTCTCTTTTGTCAGAGGCTGTGGACAAGGGGAACCGCGCATCTCATATCGGCTCCTATAAGGCAACCTTCAAAAAGACCAGCGATGGTTCGGACGGTACAGGCTTTGAGGATAGTACCAGCGTATGTTTCTCGGTTGAGCATTGTGCAATGCCGTCTAATACGCGAACCGCTATCGTTGGCCTTCTTCACGATTATTGCTTGAAAAATCAGCGGTCTCTTGATGACCTTGCCGAGTTCGAGTACCTCGGACCTGCCGAGAAAGCCGACAGCCTCGCCTAAATCGCAATTTTACGCATAAAAAATCAATAGGGAGTGCAAATCATGACTCGTTTCTACATTGAAAACGCAGAAGAATTCGACCGTGCATGCCGGTTACTGGACAAGCGCGATGTTCCTTACGACATCGATGGCGGTGACCGTATCATGGTCGTGGATTGCTACGCCATTCAGGTCATTGGGGTGTTCGAGTTGTTCGACATCGACTACGAAGAGGTATGAGCATGCTGCGACTTAACAAAATCAGTCCTAAAAAGCCTTGCCCCTTTTGTGGTGCCTTCCTTGAAAACGAAGCACCCAGCACTATCTGGTGTCATCCACAAAACAGCTGCTTGCTGAGCCTCCGTGGCATTACCGGAGACGACCAAATTGCTCAGTGGGATACGCGCTTCGATGCAAAGGGAAAGAAAGGGGAACTATTATGACCAATAAGAGCATTTTTACCGCGACCCGTATTCGCGGAGAGGAAAAGGAATTTCTCGGCAGTGTCCTGCTCAGTTCTGAAACGGATACCGCTTCCGAATTTTTCCGCAACATCATCAAGAAAGATGTAAAGGATGTCGAGGTTCAGAAGACCGAAACTGGCTATGTCTTGACCGACAAAGCCGACCGCGACACCTGCTACATCCTGACCCGTACGCAGCTTGACGATGCTTTCTGGAATAGCTGCACAGCTGATAAGAAGCATTGACACTTTTCCCGTCCACCGTTTGGTGGGCGGGATTTTTTGTTGACGCCGGAAAAGTTTGCAGCACGAACGAAGCATTCGAACTGCAGAGGGATGAAATGGAGGTGGAATAAGGGCAAAGAGGCTGCTGCACTTGGATTTTTCCTTGTGCAGCAGCCTCTTTTTGTTGACGTTCCTTGCGAACCGCATAGAATTGAAATTGTACGATAGATACCATCTACTAAGGCGCTATTCGCGTTCGTACAATTCACAATTCTGCATTCACTCAGGCAGACTTACCATTCGTGGTAGGTCTGCCTTTTTTGTTTGCAGACACTTTGAAAGGAAGAAATAGTATGTATAGTTTCAACTGCTTAATCAAGACCGATGCCAGCCTCGTTAAAGGTTCTCTTTCGGAAAGCCATGGCGAGACCGAACTTCTGGCGAACCTGTACGGAAAGATAATCTGCATTGAGGACGATGCGAACGGGATGAGCCCGACAGAAACCGTTCCGACGCCAGTGGATGTGTTCGATATCATCCTCGGTTATCGAGAAGCAAGCGAGCTCATTTCTTTTGCAGAAGACATGAAGAAACGAGCACTGCACGCGGCTCTTGAAACCGCCAGATACGCTCTGAAGAAGTGGGACAAGAACGGCATCAGCATTCAGAGTTCGTTGGAGAAGTGTTTCTGCACTATCCCGATGGGTTCCACGGAGGCGTACAACCTTTCGTGCGCTACCGACATCCTTTCCAACCACCCCTGTTCCGAAGCGTGCGAGCTGTTCTATAACGGCATCGAATGGAAATGCTATCCGGACGATACCGAACTGAACGATGTCATCGCGCATCCCGAACAGTACATCGTCATCCCTGTACTGTTTTCCGACAAATGATTCTTGACCTGTGCGTCAAAAAAGGAGAAGGAAAATGAATACTAATTTTTTTGTTGCAGAAGATGAAGTGTTTAACCCCAATAAGGTTCTTACACGAAAGGAAATGGATGCCTTTATTGGAGACAGAGGCATCAAAAGTTACGCGGGTGTTTTAAAAAAAGATAACAAACTCTTTTACAACTTTATCCGCGTAAAAGTTGCCGAAGGGAAAAACTGTGTTGATGCGATTTATGCGCGAAAAGCAATCGTATCGAACGGATGCTTACGGAATGATTTTTTCTCTTTTGGAGAGTACAACTTCATCGCATTTGTGACCAATGGGAAAATCTATTGCGACTTGAAGAACTTCTTCAGCGAACGCTTCGGCATCGCATCCATGTCCTATGAGGATGTTGCGAATCAGATGCACGATGAAGTGGAGAACTATATCCGCAAAACGTTTACGGATTGCTACGTGGACACAGATATCAAAGAAACGGGCACAGCCGAAGCCAAATATGAATTTGTCTTTGGCAAAAAACGCCATATGTTTAACAACATTTCCTTTACGGCAAATCCTATCTCTTCCAGCGATGCCATTGTACTGTTTCTCGCCAATCAGAGTGAGTGGGCGAAAGAGTATGTAGAGAAGATGCTTGAAGAACAGGAGTGGAGCTTAAAGCACATTCGCCGACAGGTATCCATCGAATGATACAAAGAACAGAAACTTGCCGAATACAAAAAAGCACCAAGCGAGGATTTGATTCAGGCAAAACTGTTTCACGATTCGGTTCCCAAGTCCGGTCAGGTAAAAGTAACATTGGACATCGGTGGAAAGCAGTTTGTCGGTAGTTTTGATTCCAAGTTCTTCGGCTATACGGGGGCTAATCTCGATGAAGCGATTCTTCCTGAGGCTGGTTTCAAGTATCCTGATTCTTTTGAAGGCTATTATGAGTTCCTGAAAGACAACGGGATAAACGTCGAGTGTAAAGACGGAATGTTCCCATTCGCTTTCGTGAAAGAAATCGCTGCGTTCCGTGGCGACAAGATTTTCTGGAAGAGGGAGGCTTGACCTATGGCTCTCAAAATCGGTCCTTGCCCTAAATGCGGCAACACTACATTCATCGCACCGCGCACGTAACCCAAACTTGGCTGGTGGACGAAGACGGCGACTTTATCGAAGCCAAATCTGACTGCGATGAAGTAACCCATGCACCTGATGCCGAGGATTTGTTCACATGCTCCAAGTGCGGCGAAGAAGTAGCCGCAATCAACGTATAAAAAGCGTTTTCGCGAAAACTTTTTAAAAACCATTCGCTCGTATCATCGTCAAAATATCAGGGTGGGGTAACGGTTTGTTACCCCACTCAAATTTTAAAGGAGTGTTTATATATGAACCGCGTACCTGAGATTTTCCTGTCTGAAGTGTTTGGTGAACTCCGTATTATCGAGGAGAACAACAAGTTTTATTTCTGCGCTGTGGATGTCTGCAAGGCATTGGGGTATACGAACATAACCCGCGAGCTGAACATCCACTGCCGTCAGGACGGAATCAAGTCCGGCCGCGTTGAGGTTGGCGGCATTCCCCGCATTGTCAAGTTCATCTCGGAAGGGAATGTATACCGACTCATCTGCCGCTCCAATAAGCCTGAGGCTGAACAGTTCGAGACGTGGGTTTTCGATGAACTGCTGCCCACGATTCGTCAGACCGGCGGATATGTGAACGACCCTGTTGTTTTTGTGGACCAGTGGCTCCCTAATACGGATGCTAAAACCAAAGCTTTGCTTGTGACTTCTCTGGAAGCCGTCAAGAATCAGGACAAGGTCATCGGTGTCCAGCAGGAAAGCGTTGACTTCCACCGCGCTGTCAGCGCCTCAGTCAACAGCGTGGACTTTGGCGAGTTTGCGAAATGCCTTGCCAACGACCACATCAACATCGGTCGAAATCGCCTGATGGCTTGGCTGCGTAAAGAGAAGTACATTGACGCCTCGAATATTGCCTACCAGAAGTACATCCAGCAGGGGATTTTTGAGGTCAAGGAAACGGTATATTACATCGGCAAAGCATCCCATACCGCACGCAAGACACTGATTACCCCTAAGGGTCAGGTGTACCTTGCTAAGAAGGTTTCCAGCGGATACAAGGGCTAATAGCATTATACCGACCACTGAAAAGTAGCCGGTATTTCTGTTGACACCACTTGCGAACCGCATAGAATTGAAATTGTACGATAGATACCATCTACAAAGGCGCTATTTGCGTTCGTACGATTCACAATTCTGTATTCACTAAGGCAGACTTACCATTCGTGGTAGGTCTGTCTTTTTTTGTTTACAGCAAAACAAGCACTTGGAGGTGCATTATGAACAACAATGAAATACTCGTCCGCAAAGCTATCGAAGACAAAGAGCGTGAAGCAAACAGCTATGAAGACCAGGAGTGCTACAATGCAGCCTACTGCTATGGTTATGCTACCGGTGCATCGGATGCGCTGTCTACCTTGAAGCAGCCGGACCCGAAAGAACTCTTTATCATCCTGTCGTACTACTCGAACGAGGACGATGGCGAGTTTGACCGCGTCGGCAGCTGTGACAAGGTTTATCCTACGCTCGAAGCCGCCAAAGTCGCAGCCGACAAACTCTTCAAAGAGGACAAGGAAAACCGTCCCGAGAACATCGCTGTCGCTTACACCCTTGATGATTGCGTCCGCGATATCGAGGAAAACCCGCTGTATGTTGTCGGTGAATGGCAAAAGAACGCTTTTGGAAGCTATCACAATTTCTACGCAGTTTTCGGTGTTTCTCTCACCGAGGACTAAACGCAAGGAGGATTAAAAAGATGCTCAAGGTATTAGGCGGTCAATGCCGCAGTATTCCCGTTGTTGACGGGAAGGTGAATCTCGTTTTGAAGGCAGTTGTTCCCGCACCAGCAGACAAGGAAAAAGCTGAGAAACTCTGCTCTTTGAACGGCTGGGCACCGCACACTGACATGTTCAACAATCTTCTTATCACTGCTCCTGTATCTTTGGATGCATACCGCCTTTCGGATGGTTCCGTTATGAATGCTTATATCGGCTTTGCTGAGAAAGCAGCGACCGCTCTGGTCGGTAACAAGAACGGATATCTGATGGCCGGCGTCGCATCCTACGGGGCTGTTGGCTAAGAAGTCTTCGACCTTGCTTCGTTACATAGCGCTTTTGCGCTTTGTATAGTCCGTCACATCACACACTCAATTTTTCAGGCTCTAAGGAGAAGCCACACTATGCGCAAAGATAATCTCATCGACAAGCCCATCGCTGTATCTCTTTTCGGAACCGTTGCATCTGCAACTCTCATGGTTGCTTTTGCCATTGCTTATCGCATTGCCGGTCTTTTTGTTCCTGACACGAATGCTGTCATGGTGGCAGTTCACGGTATTATTTCGCTTTGCGGGAATATTTTGATGTTCTTCACCATTGCCACTGTTGCATCTGTCATATACAGCAAACTGCGCGATGACCGCGCTATAGCGGAGCGTTTTGCAAAGCCTCCAAAGTCATCTGCTGTCTCGTCCGTTCTCACCCGAATCGCATTTGCAGCAATCATGATTTGCGCCGTTGGATTCGTCATCGAAGTCGTCGGTATGTCTCCAGTAGCCATATTCCTGGAGGCAACTGGTGCGCTGAAAGCACACGAGGCGTTTCTGCATGGATTCGAGATAATCCTGTCTTGCGTCTGCAAGGTCAGTTTTATAGTCGCTGTTTTACTTGCTTTCGCTGCGTATAAGGTGCGGTGGGAACTGTAAAACACTTACATTAAGCCGCTCACTTTCTGTGGGCGGTATTTTTGTTGCTATTCATCGGCAAAATATAGGATTACTTCTTGGCAAAATTGACATTTTGCCGTTATCATTGTATACTATACTAAAGCGAGGTGGCAGTATGGCTTATATTTCGGTCGCTGATGCGGCAAAAAAATGGAATCTATCGGAGCGGTCGGTTCGGAACTACTGCGCTATCGGCAAAATTCCGAATGCAGTTCTTGCCGGTAAGGCATGGCAAATCCCGGAAGACGCAGAGAAGCCAAAACGGACAAATGCAAAAATCGAGAATGCTTTGTTGTCCGTTCTTCGGGAAGAGAAAAAGAAGCAGAGGAAAGGCGGAATCTATCACAAGATTCAGGTTGATTTGACCTACAACTCAAACCATATCGAGGGGAGCCGCCTGACGCATGACCAGACCCGCTATATTTTCGAGACGAATACTATCGGGTTCGAGAGCGGGGCTGTAAATGTGGATGATGTTGTCGAGACCGCGAACCATTTCCGATGTATCGACATGGTCATTGACAACGCTATGTATCCGCTGTCGGAGACGCTCATCAAGCGCCTGCATCTCACGCTAAAAAACGGCACAAGCGATTCCCGGAAAGACTGGTTTGCTGTTGGCGAATATAAACGCGTTCCTAACGAGGTCGGCGGGCGAGATACCACCGCTCCGGAAAAAGTCGAAGCGGAGATTTCCGAGTTGTTGTCTGCCTATAATACCGTCCCGAAGCATACGCTCGAACAAATCATTGCGTTCCATCATGACTTCGAGTGCATTCATCCGTTTCAAGACGGCAACGGGCGTATTGGCCGACTTATCCTTTTCAAGGAATGTCTTAAAAACAACATTGTCCCGTTTATTATCGAGGATGACTTGAAGATGTTCTATTATCGCGGGCTTCACAAATGGAACCATGAGCATGGGTATTTGGTGGATACCTGCTTAACGGCACAGGACAGATTCAAAGCATATCTGGACTATTTCAGAATCCCGTATGGCGGCTGAATTTTACGAAATCCCTGATGGAGACAAAAGGGGGATAGTATGAAAGTCAAAGTGATGTATCGTGCCCAGTGCCTTGCTGCAGCTTTGGGGTGTCAACAACCCCGCCTAAACCGGTTCGCCGGTTATAGACGGGGCTTGCGGGGAAACCCGTAAGCCCGGTTGGTTAGCCTTGGTGAACGGCAACTTCGGTTGCCGCGAACTCCGTTATGCATTTGATGAGCAATCATCTTCATAATATAGGCACCCCGATTATGCTCCACAAGTGTCGGGCTCTGCGGGCAGCGTATGCGTTAGCGGTGCAAGCCGTTGATACATATTACGTTAAACATCTCTAATGGTAGGAGAAGTGCGTAAGCCATGCCGAAAGGCTAAAACAGTGCATAACATTGGCGAAGTGGACCACAGGGCGCAAGCCCTGACTTATAGTTTCATTACTATTTTACGAAAGGAGTATCTTGCATGAACACTTGCGTTTGTGTTCTCAGCAACAATGGTGAACGCTTAATGCCTACCTTCCGTCTTGGCAAGGTACGCCGACTTCTGAAAGACGGAAAAGCGAAAATTGTTAAGCACCATCCCTTTACAATCCAGCTGCTGTATGACAGCAAAACAAACAAACAACCTATCGAAATCTGCGAGGATGTAGGTTATAACTACATTGGCATCAGTGTGAAAAGCGAATCTCACGAATACGTATCTGCTCAGTATGATACATTGCAAGATGAGAAAGAACATCACGATGATTGCCGTAAGATGCGCCGCGCCCGCAGAAACAGACTGCGTTACCGTAAACCGCGTTTCGATAATCGCAAGCGCAGTGAAGGTTGGCTTGCTCCTTCTTTGAAACATAAGAAAGAGCTCAATGTCAACGTTGTTAAGATGTATTGTGCGGTAATGCCCATTACTCATGCAACGGTTGAGGTTGGCTCTTTTGATACAATGCTTGTAAAAGCAATTCAGGAAGGAAAAGCCATTCCAGAAGGAGCAGACTACCAAAAAGGTCCTCGCTACAATTTGGCAACCTTGCGGGAAGCGGTATTTTACCGTGATAACTATGTCTGCAAAGTTTGTGGGCGCAAAGCTACCGAAGGTGCGATTTTACATATGCACCACATGTTCTACTGGAAAGGTCGTCACGGCAACAGTCTAAACGAACTTCTAACGGTATGCGAAAAATGCCATACGCCTGCTAATCACCAAAAAAGCGGTAAGCTTTATGGTTTCGGAGAAGATGTAAAGTTCGCCGACCTTTCTGGTGCAGCTTTTATGAACACCGTCAGGTGGCAAATTGTCAATGAGCTCTACGCCGCTTTTGGCAAGCCGTTTGTGACAATCACTTACGGCGCAATGACAAAAGAAAAGCGTATCGCGCTTCAGCTTGAAAAAAGTCACAATAATGATGCATATGCGATGGGTGAGTTTCACCCAAACCACCGTTGTGCGTTTGAGCATTATGAAAAGGTAAGGCGCAACAATCGCATCCTTGAAAAGTTTTATGATTCTCAATACATTGACATTCGTACAGGAGAAATAGCCACCGGAAAAGAACTCTTTAACGGTAGAATTAACCGTAACCACAAAAAGGATTCGGAAAACCTGCACAAATACCGTGGCAAGAGGACATACGCAGGGCATCGTGCTCTGTTACGCAAGAAGGTGAACCTTAATCCGGGTGACCTGGTCTCTCTAAACGGCGAACCCCTCGTTGTACTTGGCACCCATACCAGAAAGAACGGTGCTGTGAATGTAGAGTTTGAGACACCTTCAAAAAGCGGTCGAAAATCTGCAAGCCTTAAAAAACTCAAAATTGTAAAAGCAGCAGATTCCATACATCCCGCATGGGAAAAAGTATCTCAAATCATTCAAAGAAAGAAGTAGCAGGGTATTTGTGTTAACTAAGTTTACCTCAAAATACCTCTTGGTTAGCGCATTCCTCACCGCCTAAGTCGCAAACGACTATAGACGGTGTACCCTGCGCACAAATTTGATGGACCCGAGTATGATGTCGAAAACATCGACGAGCCTACACTCATCATTTCGATTTCCAGCACTGACGATAAGCTGCCACTCATCATGAACGAGGCCGACAACGAGAATATCCGGCATATCGAATACCTCCAGTTCGATGACATTGACACTGCCGAAAGCTTGCATGAGCTCAAACCGATGTCTGACGAGGACGCCGGATGTATTGTGGATGCACTTATTCAGTATGTTGACGAAGTTTCCCAGATTATCGTGCATTGCGATGCGGGATATTCCAGAAGTCCTGCCGTAGCAGCAGCTCTGGCGAAGGCATTAGGGGAGAGCGGCGAGGAATTTTTCGGGCATGACTACTGTATCAACAATCATGTGTACACCACGCTCCTGAAACAACTGTCAGAGCGGAAAATTCTAAAATAGTTGCCGAATCTTGCGAACGGCATAGTATGGAAGTATGACCATTACGGCGGGTGGACCTTTTGGGTCTGCCCATTTTTTCGTTTTGGAGGTACATCCTATGCATCATTCGCAAAAGCGGTATAAGACGCTCTATTTCTTTGCCGCGTTGATTGCAGCTGCTATCAGTGTATTGCTCATTGAATTGGGAGGAATCGGGGACAGCGACTATTACTGGCATATCGTTCTCGGCAGAGAGATTTGCTCTACACACACGATTCCGGTCGCAGATACCTTCTCTTGGATATCTCAGGATTTAGGGCTGACAGAGACCGCGCATTCATGGCTGAGCAGCATCATCCTCTATCAGTTCTCGCGCATTTCTTCTAATCCCGTGGTAGGGCTGCTCATCTATTCCTTCATCACCGCGTTCCTATACGCGCTCTTCATCGAATACGCTTGGGCGAAGGAATTGCGCGACCCGTTTGAGAATTGCCTGTTCGTCACCATTGTCACGGCGTTGCTATCCTGGGCCGGAAGACCTCAGAACATCGGTATGATTCTCTTTGTGGTTTCTTTCTATCTCTTGAATGACCTGTACCGGAACCCGGACTCGAAACGATGCTGGCTATTGCCGGTTTTGAGTTTCCTCTGGGCGAACCTGCATGGCGGGTCTTTGCCTATCCTGTTCGCGTTCAACGGTCTTTATCTCTTGATGTGCTATCTACCAAATATCAACACCTTCGGTCTCGTCAACGAGAATGAGCAAAAGACAAAGAAGGTCAGGACCTATATCCAGATTCTTGTTGCCAGTCTTCTGACCGGACTCATCAATCCCTATACCTACAAACTGTACTACTACTTCTTCCTGACGAACAACGAGGCTACTAAGAAATACGTCTCGGAATGGCAACCGTGCGAGCTTGCCGATATCGTTGCCTTCTTCTGTCTGGCATTTCTGTTCATTGTCTTTGCCTCGCACAAGAAAGTCCGCATCACGGAATTTCTGCCGATACTCTGCTGTCTGATTCTTACATCCCGCTATGTACGAATCCGCACTTATCTTTTGATTGTCACTACGCCTTTGATTTTCCGGTTCCTCGCCGTCATGATGAATGAGCAGGAAAACAAGATGTGGAAGACCGGCGGCAGACCAACGGAAGGGTTCACAGGCCAGGCGAAGAGGAGTACAATTCTCGCCTCGGTTGTGCTGGTCGCCGCCATCGTTCTCTATGCTCCCTTTGTTATCAATGACCCTGACAAGACCTACGACAAGATGGACCCTGCCTTTGTGCAGGAGCTTCATGAACTAAATCCTCAGCGCCTATACACGGGCTATAACGACGGAGGCTTAGCGATATACCATGGGTTCCAGGACTTCGCAGACAGCCGCGCAGACCTGTATCCGGACGATGTGATAGACGCTTCTATCTCGATGGGTACTGGCTCGGAAAGTGCTACTGAACGAACGGTTCAGGATACTCTCGATAAGTGGGATTTTGATGCCGTTCTGCTCAACCGCTCTCAGCATAAGCTGTGCATCGAGGTCATGGACCTGCTTCCTGACTGGACCCGCGCTATCGAGTCTCAATACTATGTTTTGTTTGTCCCGAAAACATAATATTGTTTGCTTGCTCCCTGGCATTTTTGCCGGGGAGTTTTTGGTTTTGTTGAAAACGGAGAAGATTTTGGCGCTTTCTGGCTGGTTCCCGCTCTGAACACTGACAGAACCGGGCCGTTCTGCGCTAACATTTGTCGAATCATGGTTGTATCCAATGCACCTGATTCACTTGTGCAACTTGCCATATGCCCTAGCCTGCCCCCACTTGCGGTTACTTGCGAACCGCAGATAATGGGAAATAAGCAACTAAAATCACAGTATGATGTGTCCTCAATGCAATGGAACGCCATATATAGGGGTATCACAATGCAAGCTGCAACTGCTGCTACAATCGAATATACTGATTATCCCGAGTGCGAGCGCCGTATTTACCCTACGGAGAACGATATTGCGTTCTACAAGACTTACGAGTTCTGCGAAGCAGAGGGCGCTCTTCAGGTGTACTCTAAGCCCGAGGGTGTCGGGCACAAACTTAGTGCCATTCGTCAATTTGCCCCGAACTCTATCATGCCGGAATTGCATAGCATCTTCACGAAGACCAGTGAAAAGTCGAATCGGCTCACATACTATAACTGCACCACGAACCTGTACATCACAAATAACACGGCGTACTGGGCTAAATCCCTGCGCGAGAGCGGTATTCGTACAGACTCCCGTATCTCTCAGCTGATTTCTCTAGGCTTTGATATCGACTGTCATGAGGAGGGCGTCCCTCTCTATTACAGTGATGGCATCTGCAAGATGCTGACCACCGCCATTTATAATGGGGCTCTTCCGGAAGGCTTTGTTGTCAATACCGGACGCGGCGCAGCTTACTGGATTTTCATAGACCCTGTCAATCCGAACAACAAGCACGCCCTGAAAATCTATAAGCGGTTACATACCAAGATTCGCACGATGCTGAAAGCGGAGATTGTGAATTGGGGCGACAATTACCTGTACGCTTCCGTAGATGATTCCGTTAAAGGCATCAATCATATTATGCGCCTGCCAGGCACTTTCAATACGAAGGCCGGGCGTTGCTGCCATGTCTATCATGCCCCTGCAGTGGGATACCGGCTCAATGACCTGTATGTCCTTGCGGATTCTATCGATGTTGAGTGGCGAATCGTGGACGATACAGTCGTCTCGAACCGCGAAATCTTCAATACCACCGATGAGCAGGAGCTCGCATGGGCAAAGAAACGCTTTGCGAAGCGTATTCTTGAATGGAATACGGAGCGCTCGGTCGTTTCTGCCAGAAGTATCGCAAGACCCCGGTCTGAGATTGCCGAACGCTGCATCACACAGCGCTGGGATGCGGTCATCGATTTCCTGCGCAGAAATACGACTCCTGTTGGAAAACGGCATACTGTGCTGCTGTACTGCTTATCTACAGCATGCGATTATCACCAAGCTGCGTCTTTGGAAAAGGCACAGCTTATTAACTCTACCTTTGCGGAGCCGCTTCCGGACAAGGAAGTTGCAAAAATCGTCGGCTGGGTGAAGCATCCGTTCAAGGATGAGACCATCGCTGAGGCTCTTGGTCTGACAAAGGAAGAGTTCAAGAATCTGCGCATCAGCACTTTCAAGAAGAAGATGGATAGGAGCCGTCAGACCCATGACGGGATTCTGTACCCGGTTGCCAGCTCCGCTGCTGACCGCAAGATGCTTGGCGTTCTGATTGACCACAAGGTCATTCCGGATTACCGTATCCGCAACCATAGAAAAATCTGGGAAGCGGCACAAAAGCGCGAAGCCAAGAAGGCAATGTACGATACCATCATCGAGCTCTTTGACAAGGAAAAACTGAGCATAAAGCAGATTGCTAAAAAACTCAAAATCGGCATCGATACTGTCAAGCGTCAGGCGGCAATTCGCGGTGTTGATATCGTGGACGAGGAGAAGAAGCGCCGTATGCGCCGCTCTCTCGAGATGCAGGCACTCTCCGGCGAGGGTTGGAGCGTCAAAGCGATTGCGGAACTGTTCAAGTGCCATGTAGCGACCGTCTACCGCGCTCTGCAGGAAGTCATTGAGCAGACTGCCGAGGAACTTGAGCGCTCGATTCGCGCAGCTGCTGACAGGGTTGTCGAGCACACGAATGAACTCAAAGTCAAGGCTGTTGAGGCAGTCGAGCAGATGAAAAATCCGTTCCTGCCCGTTCTCGAAAAAGCCGAGCTGCGTCTTAACCTGTACGCCAAACAGAAGACCATCGACCGAATCACGAAGCCGTTTCAGGATGCCGGTTACCTTCCCGCAACGCTCGCACTGCCCCGCAAACAGGTCGTTGAAGGCAGCAACTTGAGCGTAGCTATCCGCCTCGGCAGCGACTACCAGACCGTCTGCTCGATGGATGAGTTGCTGCTGGATGAGTCCAGACCGAAGCACATGGACTACTCCAAAGCAAACCTTTGGCTCGCAGAACCCGATGACGACCCCGAGGATTTTGAGACGGATTTCCCAGATGACGCCGCGTTCCAGATGTCTGCGGAGTGTCTGGGTGAATACGATGACGAAGTATCCAGCAGGTGGTAAAACCGCTTGCTGAGCCCGTTTTGTTTCGCAAATTTACGCAAAATGGTGGCAATAAGAAAACAGGTATTGTGCAGCCCTAGATATATAGAGCTCTATAAGATTAAAGAGAGTCTTAGATTTTTTTGGAAAGAACCGGAAAGGAGTAGGAGAGCGGCTAAGAAAGCACTGGAGCCCCTGAGAGTGCCTGTGGGGAGAACCTGAGTAGGGTAGGGTGGCTACGCAAACACTTAAGCTCAAACTCCCGTAGGCCGCCGTATGGCGGCAACTGCGTTTTCGCAGGTAGTAGCCAATACAACGGAGAACACCTAGCGCAGCAGCGCAGCGCAGCTGCGCTGCTGCGCGGTGAGGGATAGCAGGAGTCCACGGAACCGGGAAGCACCTGTAAGCCCCTGATTGCCCCAGAAAGCCCCGGTTCGGCACTAGACCTCTGAACTTCCCCTGAGCGCACCTGATAGCCTTGGAGCGGCACCAGCCTGCCTCGCAGCTGAACCCTCTCGGCACGGCACTTGCACGCTGGCACACGACCGGCTACCGTTCGGCACAAGGCTACCACAGCACCGGAACTAACACTCCCGCGTTCCGGGTCCATCACATCCGGGCATTCAGCACTGTTCGACAGAGGTCGCATGCGGGAATCGCCGCCTATGCTCTGCCAGGGCAAAGAACGCTTAGGGCAGACGAGCCTGTCGTAGCCGAGGCGTATGGTTTACCCTAATGACGGCTACAACCCGAATTTGGGGCATCTCTGCCTGTCTCAGCAGGGGGTCCCGCACAGAGCACGGTTAAACTCAACGTACTGCAGTCGGATTTAAGCATCCGTTTGCTCTCTTGTGCATAGTTTCCCGCAAGAGCGTCTATGTCAGTACGGCTATTTCGGTCAAGGCATAAACTTACCCTCCTGCGGTGTATGGCTCGAATTTGAGGCATCTCCGCCTGCATCAGAAGGGTGTAGCTGGGTATCGCTCGAAACAGACCCACATGCAGGGCTTTTGAGCGGGAACGATATAACTTGCACCGCAAAAGTAAATTGTGAACAAAATGCAACTAAATCGCATCACGCTTGTATTCAGTACACCTCATTTGGTATAATGTGGATGTGACAAAAAAATGTAGTTTTTGGAGGAGTTTTCGTGGCAAGGTATCAGTATATACGACTTTGTTCCGTCAAAGACCGGACATGTCCGTATGCGGTCCGCACACAAATTTCCTACTTCAAGGCTCTGATTCGTCACGAACACTACTGCTGTCTGCTCCGCTGCGGCGGTTGCGAAAAGCAGAAAATCCATAAGGAGAGGGTGAATGGGTGATGAATGCAGTCCTTGCGTTTCTGGACGCCTATCGCGGCGTGATTCTGATTGCCACTGTCGTCATCATTATGGCGATTGAATGGGCGGGACGGCAGGGAAGTCTTTGGCTCATGGAGAAAGCGTTTGGTGCCGAATTTGCGGAACGCTACGATACACGCTGGACAGCAATCGGTGTCATCCACCACGAACTCTCGCACCTTCTGGTCGCTCTTTTCACCGGCGCACGCATCGATAAGTTCCGGCTCTATCGTTTCAAGCGCGAGGAAGGGGATAAGGCGCTCGGGTATGTCAACTACACGCCGCGAGGACTGTTCCTGCTTCCGCTGCTCCAGAAAACAGCCATCGGCATTGCCCCGGCACTGTTCGGAAGCCTCAATGTCTGCCTGCTCGGCTGGTACATCATGCAGGTTTGGCAGAACGGCGGGACTTCCGCTGCTCTTTGTGAACCAGGTGTATGGGTCGCTGCCATACTCATGGCGCAGATAGCCTATCATTCCTGTCCGAGCGCTCAGGATATCAAGGGGTCCTGGATATCGATTCTGTTATTTGCACTGCTCATTGCATTTTCGAGTTTTCGGTATTTCACCCTTGACCTTTCCCTCTGGATTATCCGCACGGTTCTGGTTGCGATGGGAGTGTCCACTGCACCGGCTGTTGTGATAAGCATACTCTTCATCGCCGTGAACGGCGTAAAATATCTGCAGCACACTCTTGCTGCCGGGAGGTACTAATATTTTGATGTCATCCATCAATCCGAAAGAACTCTATCTGCGTATTGTCACTCAGCGCGGCACCCGTACACTGTGCCATGATATCGTAGTCTGCTGCGGAGAAGAAGAACTCACCGATGAACTCTGCGAGCGCAAACGCCTCGAAATCGTTGCCTGTATGCAGGAAGAACTCGAACCCGGTGAGAAAATCGTCAGCGCCGAGTATGTGTCGAAGGATTCCCTCACGCCCGCCGTCCGCGACAACGACAAGGTCGTGCAGTGGCGTACCATGGATTTCATTGCCTACGCTCTCTCGTATGCTTTCGATGACGATGGAGCAGCACACCCTCAGTTCGTACCGACCGTTTTGCTCCGTGTCCTCGTGAACGATAACCCCTGCACCATGAGCCTGCATGACCGTGAACATATCCGTGCGATGGCTGCAAACTATATTCTGGAAACCACGAAAACGCCCATCTACACGCTCAGCCTTATTTCGCCGGACCTCTACTGGAAAACGATGCGGCATGTTGCGGTGACTCGGAAGGACCGTAAGAACATCACTTCCCAGAATATCCTCATCAAGGTCGCAACGTTCAAAGAGGTGGAACGAGTCTCTCATATCCGCGTTGAGCATTTTGAAACTGAGGAACAGCAAAAGCAAAACAAAAACAACCCGTAAACTCTTGCCGATTCGTGCGAATTGCAGATAATGAAAATTAGAGGTGATTTGCATGAGTTGGCCCTGGGCTAAACGACATCCGATGCCGGAGCCTGCCGAATTTATCCGTCAGAATACTACGGCTTTGAATCCCGATATTGTATCCGGTACACCGAGCCCCGCACAGGGCTCTTGTCCGAGATTGCCGAGCGAGTTCGTATTGCCCGGTGCCGGAACGGAATCGTTTAACAGAAACCTTGAAGTTTCAGCTGCTTGTCAGAACATGACGGCTACAATCCTCGCGGGATTTCCTGACCCTGACGATGAATTTTACAAGACCTTAATTTCCGGTGCGCTTCGTATCGGCATCGAATACCTGCTCGTCGGCGGCGGAGAAAAGGAACTGCAGTGGCAGGAAGTATATATCTTCTTCCGCAACGAGATGCCTGAGACTATCGAGTCTCTCATGAATGTCGATGTTAACGAATACCAGAACCTGAAAGATGCGGTCGTTCCGTTCAAGGCTTTTGCTGATAAGGCACGGCGCGATGCGGCATCTGCTGCACTGTGGGGATTGTTCGGATACACACACGGGTATCTGAAATTTCTGAATATCCAAGAATATTAAATAACTGCTATTTGGCAAAAAGGAGAAAACTATCATGTCCATTCTGAAAAATCTGTTCGCTGCTGTCGGTGCTGTTACCCTCGGCGCTGTTGCTGTCGGTGTTGTGCTTGGTGCCACGACGGCCATGACCGCCGATGACGATGACTTCGACCTCGATGAACTGCGCGACGACGCTCCCTGTGATGGTTGCCGCAAATGCGCCGAGAAGAATGCCGACAACGAGGACGAAGATGACGAGCCGGTCGTTCTGGTCCATGTCGTGAAGGTTCCTTGCTCCATGCCCGAGGAGAAAGACAAGAACGGCGAGAAGAAGGCTTCTGACGCTGATGCCGAGAAGGTCGAGGAGAAACCCGCTGAGAAGGTCGAGAAAAATTCCTCCGAAAAGGCAGAAGGGCCTGAGACTCCCGCTGAGGCAGAGGAGGACAAGACCGAGAAGCAGTAAAAGGGGGATGCCGTATGAACATCGATAATCGCATCAATGTCGTTGCCGGACGCCCCGGAGCCGGTAAGACGCTCTGGGCGGCGCGAGAAGTAGTCGATTGCCTGCGCGATGAGAACAATATTATCCTGTATATCGGCTTTGACCAGGAATTCGCCCGCATCTGCCGGATGGTCCGCACCAAGTACGGCAACGCCCCGCACGGACGGTTGCTGTTCGCGTTGCAGGATAGTGCCGGTGAAGCAATCGGCAAGTCTGTAGACCTTGCAAACTTTCAGGCGCAGTGTCTTGTGATGGCGGACCCCGAGAGCAAGGAAGCGCAAAGCCGGAAACCGATGGTGTTCCTGTTTTACGACCAATGCCGCCACGACATCTTCAACGGCAGACGCGAACTGCTCAAAGCTGCTGCGAAGGCTGGCGTACATGTGTATGTTTTGTGCCAGCGATTCAGTCAGGTAGACCGCAATGATATCGACTGGCTGAATGAGCAGTGCTCCGCGTATATCATCTCAAAACACCGCGAACCTCGCCCGGCAACGGACGAAGAAATCCGCGACAAATTCAGATAACATTCCTGCCCGGCAAACCAATGCCGGGTTTCTTGTTACCTGAACGTCAGAAATTAAACGCTGCATCGAAGCATGGGTATTTGCAAAAACAGGTGGTTTGAATAAAACCATTTGTTTTTACAAGTATCACAGGCATATGGATGTTTGTTGCGCCTGTCGATTTTCCCAGTTGGCAGTTCCGCACGAGTGGCATTGTCTCGTACAATACCGCTCACAGCAAACACCCAGCCAAGGGAAACACAACCTCCTGCTTTGGCAGGGGAGACTCATCGTAAGGGAGGTGGCGTATATGTCCACTGTATATGTGCTTAACAAAGACGGTAAACCTTTGATGCCTACGACTCGCGGTGGGCATGTACGCTACCTTCTGAAAGAGAAGAAAGCACGAGTCGTAACATCAAAACCGTTTACTATTCAACTGTTATATGAAACAGACGATGTAGTGCAGCCGCTTTACTTGGGTATCGACCCCGGCAGAACCAATATCGGTGTTGCTGTTGTTAAAACGGACGGCACGGCAGTCTTTACTGCGCATTTGGAAACCCGCAACAAAGAAATTCCGAAACTGATGCAAGGACGCAAAAAGGCCCGGTTGCTGCAGACACACATCAACTTGATAAAGAAGATTCGGAAGTTTCTTCCTGTCAACGATGTTGTGCTCGAAATCAACAAATTTGCGTTTATGCAGCTGGACAACCCCAATATTCAGAAATGGCAATATCAGCAAGGTCCACTCTATCAAAAGGCGAGCCTCGAAGAAGCCGTTTCTGAAATGCAGGAACATCATTGCCTGTTTTGCAAACAGTCCATTGTCCATTACCATCATGTAGTGCCACAATCCGAAAACGGCAGCGATACCATTGGTAACATTGTTGGCTTATGCACAAAGCACCACGACCTTGTGCATAAGGATACCGCATGGCAAAAGAAGCTTGCCAAAAAGAAAACCGGACTTAATAAAAAATATGGTGCTTTGAGTATATTGAATCAAATCATTCCGGCACTAACGAAAGAGTTAAGTTCTCTTTTTCCGAAGCATTTCTTTGCGACCAATGGTAAAAGTACCCACGATTATCGTGCAGCGCATGATGTTAGTAAGGACCATTGGCTCGATGCTTACTGCATTGCTTGTTCTATCCTGCCTAACGATACCTGCGATAAAAACATCAATGGCCGTGTGCCGTATAAACTTAAACAGTTCCGCCGTCACGATAGACGAGCGCTGCACAAAGAAAATATGAGCCGCGTGTACACGCTCGATGGTAAAAAAGTTGCCACAAATCGGCATAAAGCTATTAAACAGACTACTGACAGCTTGGAAGAGTTTCGTCAACGCCAACCTAATGACGTTTGCAAACTCAAGGTGAAAGAGCATCATCCGGAATATCGAAATCCTGAACGTAACTTTCCCGGCTGTGTGTTTCTTGTTGGCAAGCATACTCATGTGATGCAAGGAACCAGCGGCTCACACAACGGTAAAGCGGATGGATATTACGACACAAACGGCAACTCGTATCCATCTGGTAAATGTAAGTTTGTTGCCAAAAACAAAGGGATTGTTTTTGCATAAATTAGTAGACCACCTATTTTCGAATAGAAAATCACCTAATTTTGCAAATACCCCGAATATAAAGGAGGGATTCCTCATGGGCAATTTATTTGCCGAAGCAAAGCTTAAAACTGCACTCGCAAACGATACTTATACCGACAAAAAGGAAATCGTATCAAAAGCCGGGTATTTGCTCGGCGTTGATAAGAACATCTTTGATTCCGGAGAGTTGCTGTCGGAAATTTACGAAGAACTCGAAAAAAATCAGGATGCGCGGATGGTGCGCAACTTATGTTTTCTATTTACCTGCATCGAGCACTGCTATAAGCAGCTGCAGATGCAGATGGTAAACGACCTCAAAAACCTGCATTCAATGGATATGACAAAGGCAGCGACCGAAGCACTGCGCAAGGACGGGCTTGATATCGTCAAAGCAAATTGTACGCTGGACGAATACCGGCCCCGAATCGCGGCGGAAATCGCGAATCGTATTCAGGGTTGCAAGGATATCTTCCCGATGTGGGTGCCGTGGGAGTATATTCGTCAGATGTTTTCGTTCCCGACCAAGACGAAGGACAGGGCGCAGGAAAGAGCGTGGCTGTACTACAACGAGAATATTATCAGATTCCCGTACAATGTCTTCATCAACTGGCAGTTCAAGGCTGACGAGGGCGGAAACCTTCTGGGCAGTGATGAACAGTTCCTTATCCGGCTGTATGCTCAGAACGGAGATACCTTCTGCGATTACGACAAGGTTCGCGGAGAAAGCAAACAGACACAGCAGAATGTCGAGCAGTTCCTGCTTCATTCCGTCCGTTCTGAAATCCTCGTGGACTGCGAGAACTGTGACCCGTTGAAGTTCTTTGCTGTATTGCAGAGCCTTTCTCCTGAGGCTATCGGGAAGATTCAGAAGATTTTCCTGTTCGATGATGTGAACGCTTCGTCCATCTGGGGACTCGTGGAGCATTATACGAAAGCCAAGGTGGACCGGTTCATGACCCAGCGCGTTGTAGAAGGAAAGAGCGTTGTCGATATGACGGTCGCAGTCTGCTGCTGTCAGGAACACTACGATAATAAAATCGACAGCTTTCTTCTGTTCTCCTCGGACTCCGATTATTGGCCGCTCATCAACAATGTCGTGACGGCCAGGTTCTTGATGATGTTCGAGCGGGAAAAGACCAGCAAGGCTATCGTAAATAAGATGCGGGAACATCATGTGCTCTACTGCTATACGGACCAGTTTTGCAAGGCGGGAGACGCATACCGGCTCCGCAACGATGCTCTGGCGCTCGAATGCGCATCCTATCTCAAGCAGCAGCTGGGAAGCTGCAACATTGAGGATATGCTGAAAAGCGCCTATGGTCAGACGCGCATCGAGATGACCGAAAAGGAGAAGGAACTGTTCCGGAAATCTCTGGTCGATAAACTGCGCATCACGATGGATACCGAAGGAAATCTCAGTATCGGGTTAAGCTAAAGCGAAAACAGCACACCGTTTCGGAAATTTTGCCGGGCGGTGTGCTGTTGCTGTTGCGTGCGAATTGCCGTATACTGAATACACAAAACCCGATTTTTGCACGGAGGCATTTTTTCATGGGAAAGATTCTGGTAATTGCCGAGAAACCATCACTAGGAAGAAGTATCGCGGGCGCTATTTCATGGTGGAAGGGCGAGAAGTTCGAGAGGCAGGGAAAAGACCGCAACACATGGCTCGAAAGCGATAACTATATCGTGGTATCCCTGGTCGGACACCTGTATGAACTGATAGACCTTGATGCGTATTTTCCCGGCTATGACCCTGCTGTGAAACAGCCATGGGATTTGAAGAAACTGCCGTTCTTCCCTGATGATTGGAAGTTTAAGTTTGAGGGCAAGGAAAAAGTACAGGGCCTTATCAATGTCGCTAACCAGCAGATGAACCGCAAGGATGTGGATGCCATCTACAATGCCGGAGACCCGGATAGAGAAGGGCAGCGGCTTGTCGATGAAGTGCTTCTGTATGGCTTGAAAGCCCCCAAGACGATTTATCGGCTCTGGCTTCCTGATACTACGAACAAGACCATTAAGCAGGCATTTGAGACGGCAAAGCCCAATGCCGGATACGCGTCCCTGTCTTCATCTGCTGAAACGCGCAGTGAGATGGATTGGCTGCTCGGCATTGAATTAACACGGTATGTATCCATCAAGGCTGGGGGCTTTACCCGTATCGGGCGCTGCGTATGTCCTATCGTACAGCATATCATCGAACGTGAGAAAGCCATCAAGGAATTTGTCCCGAAGCCGTACTCGGCTGTTTCCAGCAAAGAAAAGACGAACGGTGAGGAAATTGAACTCACGAGTAAACGGACATTCGAGGAAGGATACGAGACCGAGGCGCAGGCGCTGGCAGATGCCTTCAACGAAGCCGGTGCCACAGTGACCGATGTCAAGACAGAGCGCAAGACCGTCAATCCCGGTAAGCTGTTCTCGATGAGCGATTTGCAGAGTTTTGCCTGCAAAGCCGACAAGACATTGTCTCCTGCCGATGTGCTTGCCGCCACGCAAGCGTTGTATGAGGGAGGGTATGTTACCTATCCCCGTACCAACAGCAGCTATCTGGCAACGAATGAGACCGTCAAAGTCGATGCCGCGATACGAGGTCTTGCACAGAACGGTATTACAGGTCTTGTCAATAAACCGAAACTCAAAAGCATCTATGATGACAGCAAAATCGAAGCACACTCTGCTATCACACCGACAGGAAAATGGCCTGCATCCCTTACCGGAACACAGAAAACGGTCTTTGACTGTATCTTGAACCGGTTCTGTGCTGTTTTCTGTGAAGAAGCCTGTACAGTAGACCGCACGACTATCGTGATTCACTGCAATGATGAGGATTTCACTCTGAAAGGTGATGTGCAGGTAACTCCCGGCTGGCGAAAATTCGAGAAACCAACGAGTGGGGACAAACTGCTCCCGAAACTCAATAAGGGCGATGCCGTAAACATCAATTTCAAGACGGTAGGGAAGATGACGACTCCTCCGAAACGGTATACGGTCGAGGCTCTCAACAACTGGATGGTCGCGCCGATGCGCGGTGCCGAGAAGGCGAATGAAGAGTATTCCGATGAGGAATGGAAGGAAATCCTGTCAGATGCTACGATTTGCACCGAGGCGACCCGCGCCGATACCGTTGACAGATGCGTCAAGAGCAATTATATTTCTCTGAAAAAGGGCGTCTATTACGGCGAAGCAGAAGGGTTCCGATTGGTCGATACGATGGAAAAACTCGGAATCAACCTTGATGTTCCGGTAACGGTAAATCTCTCCAAGCAGCTGCACTCTATCAAGGACGGGACCCTGACCCGTATCGATGTTCTGGAATTCACGAAAAAGACCATCGAAGATATCATGGTGAAGGATGTTGCGATTGAATCTGCGCAAACCGGACACGGGAACCTTCCGGTCCTCTGCAGATGTCCTCGCTGCGGCAATGATGTGGTAGAGACACAGAAAACCTTCTCCTGTATCGGGAAAGATAAAGACGGGAACCGGTGTCCTGTAACGCTCTGGAAGAATAACAAGTTCTTTGAATCTATCGGCAAGAAGCTCACGAAAACGACTGCCGCTGCGCTGCTCACGAAGGGCAAAGCACCGCTCAAAGGCTGTGTGAGCAAGAAAACCGGTAAGAAATACGACTGTATCCTGACCTGCGACTGTTCTAAGGGCCGTCCTGAATTTCACTTGGAATTTGACCATAGCGGTGCATCCGGCACTGTGCTCGGTAAATGCCCGTTCTGCGGAAGTGATGTTGCGGAGGGCTCGAAAGGATACGGCTGTACAAACAAAGATTGCAGCGCGGTGCTCTGGAAAAACTCGAAACTGTACGGCAACGATGTGAAAATCAGTGCAACGGCTGCAAAAGCCCTGCTTGCTAACAAAGCTGTGAGTGCCAAAATCAAAAACAAGGATAAGACTGCGGATGTCAATGTCAAGGTCGGTATCGAACCGCACGAGATGCCGAACGGAAAGAAATACATCAATTTGAAAGTGCTCAGCTACGAGAAATAGATTATAGCTTTAGGGTCGCTGCCAAAGCCAAGGGCAGCGGCTCTTTTTTCTGTCGAATTCGGCAAATGGCACTTGTGTAAGTGTGCGAACGGCATAGAATGAAAATCGTGCGATAGATACTATTCTACTTCAGGCATTTTCTGCCCGTGCAATTTACACTCGGCTTGTCAGGCAGACTCATCTTCGGATGAGTCTGTTTTTTATTTGCCGAAAACAACGAAAGGAGTAAAAACTCAATGACCAAAGCAACCAAACGAACCATCGGCGTTATCTGTCTACTCTGGCTTGGTACTTTGCTGCTCCTCTTTGCAAACTACAAGACGAAAGTTTACTTAGAGCAACTTCGCAGTCAGGTGGATGCCGTGACGCAGCAGGAACAGGCGAATGCCACAGCGGTGAAAAGACAGCCGTCCCGTACCATGGAGGATGTCTTAGTGAGAACCGATGCACAACTTGTGACGACTTCCTTCTCAAATGAGAACTATGCAGCAAAGGCAAAATCTTTAGTTTCATTCTGCGATAAGGAACTCAAAGAGAAGACTGGCGGCGTGTCGAACGAAAGCGTTCAAGCTGAGATGCAGCGCAGACCCGGCATGAACGGACGCCTTGTGATTCCTTCTGTCGGCGTAAATGTAGCGCTCTTCGACGGACACGCGCAGAGATTTGTTGACGCAAAAGACAGTGCCGCGTATTTTCTGGCAGGGAATACGATGTTGGTTGGTGACCACTGGAACCAAGGATTCTCAAAAATCAAAAACTGCCACGCCGGAACGCTGGCTTACATTTACCGAGGTACTTCTGTGCAGACACTGACCTGTACCGGGGTTTGCAGTGGCATCAACGGAGACAGTGACCTTTTGTATGCAGACGGGTCGAGCGCCACAATGGGCGGCGGAACTCTGATGTATACCTGCAACGGTGCAAATTATCACGATGTAACACTTACTTTTTGGAGATGAAGGAAATGAATAAGAAAAACAATATGAAACGCCTTGCTGCCATTTCTCTGGCAGTCATGGGCATTATGCTCGTATTCGCGCAGTTTGACGCGGCGCGGATGAACCGCGAAATCAAGGAACTGCAGAAGACGGTCAACTACACACAGCTGTTTGAGGATATGCTGTTCCCCGATATGGCTACGGCTAAGACCGGCGAAACGGCTGGAACTGCTGAATCCGCAGCAGTTGCGGACTTTGCGCCCGTCATGAACTTTGAGACAGGCGAAGAAGGCATTCAACTGTCGCAGGAATCTTATCTACCCTTGACTCTATCTGACGCTAAGGTTTTCGTACCTTGTGCCGATATCGAGGAATCCTGTACAGTCGCATACCGCAGCGAAGACTCCACAGCGCAGGCAGGGGCGTACCGCTTAGCACTTGTCAATGGCGATGCGAGCAACTCTATTGGAGAGTTCCAGAACGGCGATGAAACGCTTCTTTCGGGCGCACGCAATGTGTCGGATGATGTGTATCTGACGGTTGCAGTAACATTGGATGAGGAACATCGCTCCGAGCAGGTAGATGCAATCAAAAAGCTTCTCGCTAATACCGTTATCTCTGATGCGACTCCAAAAGTCGCTCTCTTTGGTGAGACATTAGCCGATGGTGTTTCTCTGGAAATCAGTGACAGCTATATGCAGCTGCAAAAGGGGACAGATACTGTGTTGGTATCGGCGTTCCAGCAAAGCATCGATACCTCGCTTTTGTCCAAGTCTCTCACACTGCCGAACGGCCTGACCTTGAAATACGGTGATGTGAAGGATTCTCAGACAGGGTATATCCCTTTTATCGCAACCGTGGATGGACACAAATATAAGTTCCTTGCAACGAGTTCGGATATTCTTCTGAACATGTTTGAGGAATAAGGGTTCTGTATGTCATAGCGGCGAAAAAACAGACGGTAAGTACTTGCACGGATGTGCGAACGGCATAAAATGAAAATTGTACGATAGATACCATTCTACTGTAGGCGCTTTGCGCTCGTACAATTCACATTCTGGCTCTAACAAGCAGACTCATCTTCGGATGAGCCTGCTTTTTTGTTTGCCGGAACTACTAAAGAAAGGAGTATTCATGACCAAAAAACACCTATTATTTGCGCTTATCATCTGTATGAGCACCGTCTGGCGGTTTCTTGAACTGCTGGAATACGGAGAGATAGAAGTACGACAGGTTGACACATACATGTATTTTTACATGCTGGCGACCTGCTTCGTATCTTTCCTCGTCGGCAAAGAGAGTGCGACTGCCAAAAAAGCGAAAGAGCAGAAACCGCTGCAAGGGTCTGTGTCTGAGCAGCAAAACCAAACCACGAAAAAATAACACTAAAAGGAGAAAAATCATGTTTAGTTTTATCAATTTTGCTACCGTTATCGTCTTCCTTGTCACGATGTTTGATGACAGCACCCAGCTGGTGACCGTCCCTCGGTCTTCGCCCGACCCAATCGCCGAGCTCTGCCGCGCGCTTGTAGTCCTCAAGCGTGAGCGCTACCACATCCGCGAGGTCTTTAAGCTTTCCAGCGATGGCCATACCGAGAAGGTCTACTGGTATGGTCGTAGTCAGTACATCGAAGCGCTGAACGCTCCTCATCACATCAATGAGAATGTCAGTTGCTATACGGACTACGCGTCCGGCATGCGCCAGAGAACACCTTGTAAGCTTGACTACGACACACACCGCGTTTTTGACATCGTCGCTCCTTGCAATGATGAAGAAGATGATGTAGTCGTAAAACGCAGCATCTTGCTTCCTCCGGAGAACGATGGCACGGTGCGTGAAGTTCGTATCTTCGACCTCGATGAACGGGATGAGTGCGGTGAACTGCCTGACCCCAAGACCATTGAGGGGCTGTATCGCGGGTACAAGGACCGAGACATGTACTGGACATGCGCTGACGAGAAGGTGATTGAGCCTGCTGACGCGGTGCATTATGTCAGGCAGCGTGCTCTGGCACAGTACCTTACCGATAGCGGTCACGCCGGTCTTCTGATGGAAGACGACTTCGAGCCCTTGGAAGAGCCGCTCAAGCGCACCACGGATTGGCTGGCAAGCAAGGATGAGTCCCGCTTTGAGGAACTGTATACTGCCTACGCTGCTGGTCTTTATGCCGCACAGACGGAGCAGCTTCAGAACAAGAATAACAACACTCAGGAGGTGTGACCTATGTTGATTAAGAATATCAAGTGGGATACAGATGGTGATATGGAGGCTCTTGCCTCTTTACCGACCGAGGTCTACACGCCCCCATTTTTACATCAGGAACAGTATGACGATATCGAAGAATTTCTCGACGATGTCTCGGACTGGCTCTCGGACGAATATGGCTGGTGCCATTTCGGATTCGAGACGGAAACCGACGATGGAGGAATTATCAAATGCGACACGCTGCCCGAATGAGGTAGAAAGGAGAAAAAATCATGAAAGCAGAAATCAAATTTGCCATAACGAAAAACGGTCCCAAAGCATTTATGTCCACCTACAACGATGACTGGACGCCTGCAAACAACACGAGGCTGCGCGTGTACAAGAAGGACAAGCGCAGCGTTACGCCTGCTAATGCGTACCCGGAAGGCAAGGGATATGCTCTTGCCATCAACCCGTGGGTGCTTCAGGATTTCCTCGAAGTCAACGGCATTGATGCCATGCAACCTATGACTATCGCCAAAGGTCTTGCCCCTGAACTGCGGGATATCCGTTACGCGAACGACAACGAAATCGTTTGGTATGAGTTCTCGACTTGCAATACCACGAAGCGCTGCACGAATCTGTCTCGTGCTAAAAACTTCGTACGGGATTGGGTCAATTACGATTGCCCGACTCTGTACCGCTACACCACGAACCAGAAGAATGTCATTATCAATGGATTCGGCATTACGCTGCCGGTATTCAGCAACGTGCTTGTCGATACTTACGATTGCAAGTTCCAACTGGACGATACACTGACTGAGAAGGAAATCAACGCACTTCTCAAACATCTCAACCCGAAAGGTGCAGTAGCGGAACACCTTAACTTTGCCAAAAAAGCAAACGAGATGGGGCAGGATGCGCTCTGGAAGCTTCGTGAAGAGGTGAAGGATACCTGCAAGGCTATCAACGACCTTTTGCACGAACCTGTGACCCGCGATGCCATCTTGAAAGCCCAGACGGAGCATCAGCGTGACGCGATGCCCATGATGGATTGCGGCTGGCTCAACTGGTTCCCTCTGGAAGGCACTGAGTTCGCCGAGAAGTTCAACACGGTGCGCAGCACGGGCAACGGTCCCTACTTTCTGGACATCGACATGCCTATTATTGACCAGAGCGTCAATGTGCAAAGCTATGGCGGTGATGTAGTGCGTGACCTCGTCTCGAAGCGGTTGGGCATTGATATTTACTATGTCCGGCATCTGGACTGAGGTACAGTAATGCCGGTAGAATATAGATTGACCAGAACCGGGACTCTGCCTGTTGGTATCCATGGACGCAGAATCATCTGTTGTCTGTGTCCCGACACCAATACATGGGATAAAGGTCTCGAAGATTTCGCCATGCTCTTTCCGGACGCTAAGACGAGATACCTCGAACAGGCACAGGGAAAACCGCCGCGCTTAGGACAAGTCATCTTCTGCAAGGGAGAGGACGAGGATACTCTGATTGCGGATATGGTTTGCCGGAAAGACAAGCCGGATGCGTATAACAGTGATGTGCATTTCGGATACCTGTACAGCTGCTTTCTGCAAGTAGTCCTGAAAGGATTGCAGGCAGATGCTTCGGTGGTAGTATCTGTACCCGGCGTAAATTTCAGAGAATGGCAATGGCGGAAACTGATTCCGGTCTTAAAGCACTCTATTGAGATGACGAGTATTCGGGATGATTCCACGGGCAACATCAAAGACAAGGTCGTAACGGCTATTGTCTGTTCGCCCTATGATTTGATTCCGTATGATAAGGAACTCAATGAAACTGCTGCGAAGCGTAAAGCAACGCGAACCAAAAAGCGAAAAGACCTCGGAGAGGATTCCGAAAAAAGCAATTCCAAACTCGAGCAAATCGAGATTCCTGACATTCCGGACGAAGACCCGGATGACGAAGACGACGATTGATGTCGGCCCCTGCAGCAATGCGGGGGCTTTTTTGTTGTCAAAATGCCGATAGAGCACCCCCCTTGCCGCCAGACCTGCTTCGCGCACGAAAAACAGCCATAATGCGACACAATTTAACAAATAAGCAACATTTATTTGTTCAGTTTCTCTTGAAATCAACACCAAATTATGGTATAATGTGTTTACTAGCTCAAGATAGCACAATATCCAATTTCTTGAGCCACTGTGTATGGCTATAAAACCACATCCTTCTATTTGATACTTGAAAAGTCGTGGTTTTGCTCTCCGTCACGGTAATGTAAGCGCATCCCAATACGGCTATATGTCCGCTTCCTTCTTTAGACACCATGCCAGCCGCCTGCAGCTTGTCTGTTCGACTGGCATATATGAAATTTAGCGGTCGTGCTTTCCGTATCAATCGTGTGTCTTAGCCCCGTGTCGAGATTTTTCTCGATGCGGGATTTTTGTTTTGTCAGGAGGTTTGTATGCTGACTGTTAAAGATTTCAACCGCATTACTTTTCTGCACCATCGCGGTATCGTCCCGCCCGCACCTGCAAAGGAAGGGGAGACGGTGGTAGAAAAGCGCTTTGTATGCACCGCGAACATGAAGTTGCTGGAGTATGGCTATGTGATGGCGTACGACCTCTTTGAGGCATGCTGCAAGGCTACACATACTGCGTTCCTCGAAGTCTGGTCCGAGTTGTACGGGTTTATCACGGAAGATAGCAAAGCCATCTCAAAGACTTCGCCCATCTGGCCGGATTTCCCGAACGATGCGATGGAATCGAGCCTTGTGGAGTTGTATATCGTCAACTACCTCAACTATCTGAGCGGTGGGACATGGACCCCCGACTCTGACCCGTCCCGATTCTGCAAGGGTCTTGATAGAGACCACCTTCCCGCAGCCAAGCAGATTCCGGCTTGCACCGAGGATGAAATCTACCGGTATCTTGTTCAGAGCGTAACGGGCAAAGCCCCTCTTTCTCCTGATGAGCAGAATACCGTAAAGATGCTTCTCTCTGACAGTGGCGAAGAGTTTCTGGATAAGGTAATGTCCCTGATGAAGGATAAGGATATTCCTCGTAAGGAGAACCTTGCACTGTATGTATCCTATATCATCCATCGTCCCGACTGGAAATCCCAGAAATGCTTCTTAGATTTCAAGAGTGCTACCGATGTGCTGCGTCTTGCCGCTGCCATGAGCGGGCAGGATGTAAGCCTTGCCAAGGCACCGCGTTTCCGCAGCTTTACAAGAGCAGAGCGCCGTGAACTTCTGGGTCTGCTTGAACATGTCGAGAAGGATGAAGGGTTTGCACTCCGTCCTGAACAGTTCAAGCGTCTGGGCGAGAAGCTGCATCCGAGTGAGTACGCAAAGTATTTCCCTGAGAACAAAGCCATCTTCGATAAGGTCCGCAACGGTATCAAAATCGAGACCTACAACTCAAAACTGCAAGAATTGATGAAGCCGCCTGTCAACGCGGAACTGCTGACGGCGCATCTTATGCTTCGTCCCGGTATGTTTGCCCGGTATTTGGACTTCGCTCTGCGCAGTTGTAAGGACACTACCGCGATGGAAGATGTCCTGTTCCGGTTCATCTCGGTCTGCAAGAGTGTAGAGCCCCGCGTTCTGGTCCAGCTTATCAACCATTTCCGGAATCGGAATAATCCCGTCCAGCTTGCCACCGGCAAGGCGAACGGTGCTGCCAGCAAGGTTCTTGACAGGGAAGTTGAGCCTATCCCTGAGGATATCTGCAACCGTGTTGCCCGCGATATCTTCAATCAGCTGTGGCAGGTCCTTCGTGCGGAGGATACCGAGCCGAAGTGCGCATACCTTGACCCAGCTTGCCACTGCAACGACATTGTGTTCCCTGATAATCCCCGGCAAATCTCCTTCTCGCTGCGTTCTGCCGCATGTGGGTCCAGAACCCGCCTCCCGGAGGGCAATGTGCTTCGTGCGTTCCTCTACTGGAAGGCGAGTTTCGAGGCTGAGGCATGGGACGGCGTAGACCTGGACCTCTCGGTCGCGTTCTATGGCGATGAGAAGGTCAACTTCGTCTTTTACGGGAATCCGAAGGTTGAGCCGCTCGGTGCTATCCATTCCGGAGACCGCAGGAGCAGCGGCAAGAACGGTGCTGTCGAGTATGTGGATTTCGATATCAAGAAATGCCTGCAAAACGGTATCCGCTATGCCGCAATGGTCGTCAACTCCTATACCGGCGAGAAGTTCTCCGAGATGGATACAGCCTTCTGCGGTGTGATGGTTCGTGACGGCATGACCGGCGAACAGTTCGAGCCTGCCACCGTGAAGGACCGGTTCGCTCTGACTACCGAATCCGGCCAGCTGGTCATGGCTGTTATGGATTTGCAGAAACGCGAACTCATCATGGTCGATAGGACGGTTGCCGGGTCGCTTGCGTACAGCAATGTCATCACCGACTACAAGCCCACGAAGGATGTCTGCCAGTATGCCATGCAGCTGAAAAGCCTCTCCATCAAGGAAATGGTCGGGATGCGGTATGCGAAGTTCCTGAAAGACGGCGAGTGGGACAAAGCGGATGTCATCATCTCTGACGCGCCGGAAAAGTTCAAAACTCTCGCATCCGACAAACTTGTTCCTCGTATCGTGAGCCCTTATGATGTCCCCGGCATTTATGATGTTGTGTTTGGGAATTCTGAGGTGGAATGAATTCCACATCATAGCTACCACTGATTTTTCAGGTTATCCAAAAAAACAAAAGCATGTGCAACAAATCCCTTTAAATTAAAAGGATTTGTGATGCACATGCTTTTTTGGTGTTAAGCTATATTAACCCAGTATGATATGCGAGTCAGATTCCGCTAAACGATGCAATTCTTCTGAGTATCCACTGATGCAGAAGAGGATGAAATACTCTGTACGGCTTTCTTTTCCCCATTGGACAGCGGCTGCTTTTGCCTTTAGCTGGCGTAGTTCAGATAGCTGCATCTGAGTATTTTGATGAAACTTGCACTCACCAAACAGGATATTACTGCGGTCATTTGTATCGACAGCTACAATATCTATCTCTGTGTCTTTGCCACCCCACCAGCGGCCGACACGGTCAAACAAAAAAGGCAGCTTTCCTTGCGCATTCAATTCCCACATTTTACTGCGGCAAATATCTTCATAAACATATCCGACATGGTTCGGAATAAAACCGCTGCGCAGTTTGTTCATGGCGATTTCAGCGTGACCACTTTCAATGAAAGACCGCATGGGATATACAAAACGGAACCAGAAGGCTATAAAATTATCCCGGATACGATACTGTCCTTTTTTGCTTGTTTCGACATTCTTTTCGGTTGGGGGGACCTCACGCTCCAAAATGTCTAAATCGCATAAGGTCTTCAGCGATTTCGGCAAACTTGTTACCGGAATGGATAGCGAGGCCGCGATATCGGACACACGGCAGTTTCCGGCTGCTACAGAACGAATGATAGAAAAATAGCTTCCAATATCATTTACTTCATGCCGAAGCAAGAATTCTGGTTCTTCGTACAGGAAACTTTGTGGCGTGAAAACATTTTGAAGGATGTCATCATAGATTTCCTTGCCCTGATGGAACAACTCTATATATTTAGGAACACCACCCGTGACGGCGTAGTACAAAATGCGCTCTTGCTCAGACATCGCCGGGAAAAATTGGTTGTAATAGGCATATGGGATTTGTTTCAGCTTAATCTGCCCGGTTCTGCGCCCATATAAAGGGCTGGAATAGGATAGGGTCTGCTCCATCATCATATGAACCAGTGACCCGCAGAGAATCACTTCCACATTTTCGTTTTTTAGTTGGGTATCCCAAATTTTCTGAAATACAGACGGAAACGCTTTGTCGGCTTTGCCAAGATACTGAAACTCATCAATGATGATTACCAGCTTTTCCTCACTCGGCTGCGCAAGCAATGTCTTGAAAATCATTTCCCAGCCAGCATTTGCTGCGCTGCGCAAAAGTTCGTCTTGAAGAAAGTCTGCGGCCATCTCACGAAAAGCTGCACAGTTTGCCTGTATGCTTTCCTCAGTGGCCAAATAGTACAATGCGTGTTTGCCTTTGCAAAACTCTGCGAGCAAAGTGGTCTTTCCGACTCTACGGCGACCGTAGACCACAAAAAGAGAAGCGATAGGATTTTTATAGGCGGCTTCCAACGCAGACATCTCTATCTCTCTATCAACGAATGGCATATTAACTCCCTCCTGCATCTTTTGCTACTTATAGCATACACTGCAATAATAATTCTGTCAAGAATTATTCTGCATGGCATTATTCTGTAGAGAATTATTATGCCAGTTCGACGATTTCTGCTATACAAGCCATCGCCTGATTTCGGGTTATCCGAGAAAGGGTGGTGGTTTTTGCGTGAAGGGGTAATCGGGAAACATACACATTCATGGCAGATTTGCGTTTTTGCGAAGAATTTTCTAAAAAAATCGGGATTTGTGTTAGATTTTTGAAAAAAAGATGATGTTTTTCGCTTGCACGAATGTGCGAACCGCATAGAATAAAGTCAGTGGTCCGATACCGGCGGTATCGGATGCTTTTAAGGGCAGGGCCATGGTTGTACAAAATACAATTTTGGTCTCACTGATTTCGACCAGACTTCCTTGACGGCGGCTGTATGCAGGAACAATCTCCGGATGGGATGAATGGAATAACACAAACACATTTTTTGAAAGGAGCTTTTCCAATGAAAAGTTATAAGCGCGTTGCCTCTGCCGTTCTGGGCATGGCAATGGCCGCCAGCTGCATGGCGCCTATCACTGCATTCGCTGCAGAGGATTTTCAGCAGCCCACTGACAACACTGTGATTGCCAATCATCCCAACGATGAGACAATGCTGCACTCCACCCCCGTCTACCGCATCGGCACGAAGTCCTTCTACAAGGTAAACGATGACGGTTCCGTCACCTACGCCGACCAGGACACTGCTGGCTTCAAGGCCATCCCTGCCGCCTACATCATGGGCAGTTCCTACAACACCGTTGGCGAGTACGGCATCTACACCACCACCAAGAGCGACGGCAGCAAGCTGGAGCACTTCGTCAAGATTTCCGACTGCCAGGAAGCAAACGGCAAGGTGAACTGGAACCACGGTACTGCTGATGAGGCCAAGGTCAGCGACGACACCAAAGCAAACGGTGTTGACACTGCCAGCAACGAAGACCCCACCATGAGCACCCAGTTCTACATCTACCTGGACAACAATTCCGAGATTCCGGAAGAGACTCCTCCGACGGAGGAAGAGCACCCGGGCGTCGCTACCGATGACGGCCGCGTTGAGTACGACATCACCGTCGCTACTGTCAACCATGTCAATGTCAAGGCTACCGTTCCTCTGTATGTCTGCATGTACGGTTTCCGCAGCACCGGCAATGTTGTCACCCCGACCAAGGACGCTTACCAGCTGCGCAACTACTCCACCATCGACAAGAACAGCCGCACCTACATCGCTGACATTGCCAAGGTGACCCACTACAGCCGCATCTACGATACCGACCACTCCAACGACGAGCTGTTCGCTATCGCTTATGATGCCACCACCAAGTCCTACACCTACTGGTACAGCGACCCCGCCACCCAGGCTGGCTGGACTGAGCCTGCCAACTACCATCAGATGGGTGCTGACGAGCACATCAACGCTTCCGGCGAGTGCTATGTCATCTTCATCGACGGCAAGTGGGACTTCAAGGCTGCTGGCACTCTGGACGGCGACGCCCTGCGTGAGACCGTCAAGGGTATTGACGGCAACCACCAGCTGAAAGAAGACTTCGTCATCTCCGATGGCGCTACCAGCTGCAACTTCGGCAAGAAGTTCGATGTCGGCACCTCCATGACCGACAACTCCAAGCGCGAGGGTCTGGCTCTGAAGGTTTCTGAGCTGCAGGCTGAGCCCGCCACCTGGCGCGTCGTTCCCATGAGCACCTCCGCTCTCAAGCGCGGCGAGATTGCCATGAGCATTGCTCCTGACTCCGCTATGTACAACGCTTCTGCCATCGACCTGGCTAAGTGCTCTGCTCCTCTGGACATCACCGAGAACGGCTGGTTCCTGGCCGCTCCGACCGAGGTCACCAAGACCGGCGCTGCCGCTGACGCTGTCACTCATGACGCCGCCAAGGCTCTGCCCCTCATTGTCAACGCCAAGATTGCAGGCTCCAATGTCAACGACGCTGGCTGCACTCCTGTTGTTCGCGTCACCTACAGCATCATCCCGATGTTCGAGACCGGCGACACCCAGACTGCTACCGCTGGCGGTGTCGGCAGCAACCGCTGATTTGAAAATTTCGGCATAAATCAAACTCGTTAGCGAGTTGGCCGTCGAGTGACCTGCCGCTCGGCGGCTTTGGTTTTAGCTAATAGCATCACACTTGGAAAGGAATAATATTATGGCGAACAATATCGTATCCACCGACAAGAAGACCTCGAAGAAGAATGACAAGCTTTTGCACCGTACCATCACGGTTTGTGTGGTTCTGCTGCTTGTGCTGTGCGCAGGCCTGTTCATCTGGAAGAAGAGCGGAAAGATTTCGGACAACCGTCTGGAAGATTCCGTTGCCGCACAGCTGGGCCAGCTCGATGGCAAGAGCGAGGCTGAGATTCAGGAAGAACTGAATCGGGTGGTAGAAGATGGCACCATGGCTATTTCCATCAATGTAAATCCCGTATTCAAGACCGGAGATTCTGAGGGTACGCTCGAAATCGAGAATGTCCCCAACAACAAGTACGCTCAGGTCGTAAGCATCACGCTCGATGACGGCGGTGCTGAGATTTACAACAGTGGTCTTATCCAGCCCAACTACCACATTCAGACCGATAAGCTGTCCCAGCCGCTCGAAGCAGGCACCTATGACTGTACTGCGACTTTCACGGCTTATGACACTTCTGATAGCGAGAATCCGATTGAGGTTGGTTCTGCTGCCGCCAAGATTACTATTTCCGTTCTGAGTTAAAGTATGCCGATGTCCCGGTGCAGACCCATCCGTTTGTGCTGGGGCATTTTTTGAAAAACACAGGAGGCAATTCCATGAAGCGTTTTGCAAAAGCATGCGTGGCGGTATCGATGGCATTGATGATGTCTACCGCTGTGGGTTTTGCTGCCGAAACGGAACACCCGAACATGGACCACGGTACTACCAATAAGGCTGCGGTGTCGGATGAAGTAGATACTGCTCTGAACATCACGCCGAAAATGGGCACGAAGTTCACCGTGTACCTTGCTCCGGATATTCCGGAAACCATCCCCATTGTCCATGAAATCCCCAAGATGGGTGATGTGGGCATCGACCAGAAGACGCTGCTGGAAGCATTGCTGGTCGCGGGTGGCTGCTACCTTGTGAGCGATGGTGTTGCCACCGCCTGCAAGGGTAAGCGCAAAGACGATAAGGCTGCAACTCCCGCTTAAAATGCAAGGTCCCGATGCCGTTATGGCACCGGGACTTTTTGTTTGTGGGGCAAAACCAAGAAATCATACGGGAGCTCTCAGAAAATCAGGCGCGAGCGTTGCCGAAATGTGCGAATCGCATACAATAAAATCATGAGTCATCGCAAGACCGCAGGATTATGCGGCAACAGAGAAATATAGTATCAGGAATCGAATAAGAGGTCTATCAGCATGGCAAATGTCAAGACTGTCGCAAGAAAAACCCTCGGCTGGGTATCCCGCCTTATCAGTATAGCTGCGCTCATCGCAGTGCTTATATTGAGCGGGATGCTGCTTAGAAGTATAGCACAAACCAAAAAGACCCAGGAACTCACTTCATCCTTGCAGGCTATCAGAACGACTGCACAGGAAACCAATGAGACTGACTGGTCTAACGGAATGCTTGCGGTCAACCCTGATTATAAGGGATGGCTTACTGTATATGGTACGACCGCTACCGGACCGGTAGTGCAGGGAGAAACAAACGACACCTACCTCCGTACGGATATCTACGGAGAGCATAGTATTCCCGGCACCCTTTTCCTCGATGAAGTATGTGATACGCGGCGGCACGGCAACCTTATCATTTATGGGCATAAGATGAACGACGGGACGATGTTCGGCTCTCTGGATAAGTTCAAGGACCCGGAATTCTTCGATGAAAACGGGACTGTTTGCTGGGAAGGCGAGTACGGGAAAGAATACTATCAGATATTCGCGCTCATGGTAGTGCCGGGATATGTTGATGACCCGAACTTTGTAGATATTCAGGCATGGGCGAACACGCTCTCTGCCTCCGAAACTGAGGATATGCTCGAAACCATCCAAGACAAAGCCTCGATTTACAAGGAACTGCAATTCGACTGTGACAATGACAAATTCTTGTTCCTTGTCACCTGTGACTACAACATCAATAACGGTCGTATGGTATTGGCAGCAAAACGGCTAAAGAAAATCGACGAAAATTTGCGTTCATAAAGAATGTGCATTGACATTTTTGCGATGCAAAATATAATAGAGAAAGAAACACCTATCCTTTTTCTGACACAAATTGTTGCGGATTTGTTAAAATCGAGCCAACATGGTTGTATTCAATACACCTCCGTGATAAAATGCAAGTGTACAGAAGGATAGGACGCCAAGAGTCCACGGTATCGTCGATGACGAAATCCAAAACCGCGTAGGGCTGGCGGAACCTATCATTATTGAGTAGCCTCGGCGCTAGATGCCGAGAAGGAGTGTTTTTATGAAAAAGAATATCGTATTGGCAGTTATTGCGACTGCGGCTATGGCGCTCAGCCTGGTAGGATGCGGCGTTAAGGTCACGAACATCTCGCTTCCGGATGCTGCGACACTCGAAAAGGGTGAGAGCATCACGCTGCCGGTGAATTTCGGCACGGAGGATGCGCCCGCAGAGACGCCTGTCATCGCAACCGGTGAGTCTGCTACGGCAGAAACTGCTGCGCAGGATGAAAAGATTGCCAAGGCGGCTGAGAAGCTGACGCTCGCGTGGACTTCCTCCGATGAGAGTGTTGTTACTGTCGATGAGACCGGCACCGTTACAGCAGTCGCAGCCGGTGAGGCTGAAATTACCGCCACGGTCAAGGATACCGAGATGCAGGATGTCTGCGTCATCACCGTCAAGGTATCTGCGAAAGAATTGAAGGTTCCCGATACCTTGGATGTCAAACTCAACGATACGGACGAAGCCGCAATCGAAGCGAAATGCGAGCCGAAAGATGCGTCCAACATTTCGTTTGATTTTGCTTCCAGCGATGAGGAAGTCGCCACCGTCGATAAGGACGGCAAGGTGAAGGTCCTTAAAGCCGGTGAGTGCGACATCACCACGACCCTCATGCAGGATGGCGAAAAAGTCACCGAGAAGACGACTCATGTGAAAGCGTTCTATGAGGTTGAAAGCATCACGCTCGATTCCAACGAAGGTAAACTGACGGTCGGTAACTCTCACACCATTAAGGCAACTGTTGCCCCCGAAGAGGTCGCTGCCAAAACCACCATCGAGTGGTCGTCCAGCAACGAGAAGGTTGCTACCGTTGATTCCAATGGGAAGGTAACTGCCGTTTCCTCCGGAAATGCAACCATCACGGCGACTGCCGGTGAGGAGAGTGCCAACTACGAAGTGACTGTCGAACAGCCGAAGAAGGCTGCAACCAGCAACAAGACCTATACCAAGAGCAGTTCCAGCAACAGCGCTGCTGTGATGCCTTCCAACCCGGCACCTGTTACACCGACCGCGCCAGTTACGCCGTCTGCTCCCGCTACGCCGGTACAGCCCAGCAATCCGGAGCCTGCTGCTCCGGCTCCTGCACAGCCTGACCCGGCACCTGCGCAGCCGAGCAATCCTGAGCCGTCTCAGCCGAGTGGTGGGGACAATAGTGGGTCCAATTCCGGTGGCAATGGCGATGGTAGCTGGGATTGGGGTGGTCCTGTGATTTCCAGTCCTACTGATAATGGCTGTCCTCCCGAAGAGCACGAGGTCGGTTGGTGCTAATCTCACATATCGAAACGTGTAAGTTGTAATGCTAAACTCGTAGTATAGAAGTGCAAACCTTCTTGCTACGGGTTTCCTTTTTCCAAAGAACGACATCTACATATTATAATAATGTAGGGAGTGAGTAAATGAAAAAGAAATTTGCGTTAGTAACCGCCACCGCTGTTACAGCACTTTTGCTTTTTGTAGGATGCGGCGTTAATGTCACGAACATTTCGGTTCCGGATGCTGCGACCCTCGAAAAGGGTGAGAGCATCACGCTGCCGGTAAATTTCGGCACGGAGGATGCGCCCGCAGAAACGCCTGTCATCGCAACCGGTGAGTCTGCTACAGCAGAAACTGCTGCACAGGATGAAAAGATTGCCAAGGCGGCTGAGAAGCTGACGCTCGCGTGGGCTTCCTCCGATGAGAGCGTCGCTACGGTCGATGAGACCGGCACCGTTACAGCAGTCGCAGCCGGTGAGGCTGAAATTACCGCCACGGTCAAGGATACCGAGATGCAGGATGTCTGCGTCATCACCGTCAAGGTATCCGCGAAAGAGTTGAAGGTTCCCGATACCCTGGAAGTCAAACTCAACGATACCGATGAAACCGCAATCGAAGCGAAATGCGAGCCGGAAGATGCGTCCAACATTTCGTTTGATTTCGCTTCCAGCGATGAGGAAGTCGCCACCGTCGATAAGGACGGCAAGGTGAAGGTCCTTAAAGCCGGTGAGTGCGACATCACCACGACCCTCATGCAGGATGGCGAAAAAGTCACCGAGAAGACGACTCATGTGAAAGCGTTCTATGAGGTTGAAAGCATCACGCTCGATTCCAACGAAGGCAAACTGACGGTCGGTAACTCTCACACCATTAAGGCAACTGTTGCCCCCGAAGAGGTCGCTGCCAAAACCACCATCGAGTGGTCGTCCAGCAACGAGAAGGTTGCTACCGTTGATTCCAATGGGAAGGTAACTGCCGTTTCCTCCGGAAATGCAACCATCACGGCGACTGCTGGTGAGGAGAGTGCCAACTACGAAGTGACGGTTGAACAGCCGCAGAAGGTCACGACCAGCAACAAGACTTATAAAAACAGCGGTTCCAGCAACAGTGCTGCCGTGACGCCGACTAATCCGGCACCTGTTGCGCCGGTTACGCCGTCTGCTCCCGCTACGCCGTCCGCTCCCGTTACGCCGGTACAGCCCAGTAATCCGGAGCCTGCTGCTCCGGCTCCTGCGCAGCCTGACCCGGCACCGGCACAGCCTAGTAACCCTGAACCGGCGCAGCCGAGCAATCCCGAGCCTGCACAGCCGTCTCAGCCGAGCGGTGGAGACTCCAACACCGACTGGTGGGGCACAGTGATTCCCGGTGAGGCTGATAAGAGTTGCCCTCCGGAAGATGTGGGCATCCTTTGCTAATGGCTTTTTGAAAAATAGTAAATTATAAGCAACCGGCAACTCGTAGAAGAAACACTCTTCTACGAGTTTGTTTTTTGAAAAGCAGTGTCTATTATTATAATAAGGTGGGAGTTAGCAAATGAAAAAGAGATTCGCACTGGCAGTTATCGTGATTACGGCTATTGCGCTTAGCTTGGTAGGATGCGGCGTTAAGGTCACGAACATTTCGGTTCCGGATGCTGCGACCCTCGAAAAGGGCGAGAGCATCACGCTGCCGGTGAATTTCGGGACGGAAGATGCACCTGCAGAGACGCCTGTCATCGCAACCGGCGAGTCTGCTACGGCAGAAACCGCTACGCAGGATGAAAAGATTGCCAAGGCGGCTGAGAAGCTGACGCTCGCGTGGACTTCCTCCGATGAGAGTGTTGTTACTGTCGATGAGACCGGCACCGTTACAGCAGTCGCAGCCGGTGAGGCTGAAATTACCGCCACGGTCAAGGATACCGAGATGCAGGATGTCTGCGTTATCACCGTCAAGGTGTCTGCGAAAGAATTGAAGGTTCCCGATACCTTGGAAGTCAAACTCAACGATACAAACGAAGCCGCAATCGGAGCGAAATGCGAGCCGAAAGATGCGTCCAACATTTCGTTCGATTTCGCTTCCAGCGATGAGGAAGTCGCTACCGTCGATAAGGACGGCAAGGTGAAGGTCTTTAAAGCAGGTGAGTGCGACATCACCACGACCCTCATGCAGAATGGTGAAAGGGTCACAGAGAAGACGACTCATGTGAAAGCATTCTACGAAGTAGAAAGTATCACGCTCGATTCCAATGAAGGCAAACTGACGGTCGGTAACTCTCACACCATTAAGGCAACTGTTGCCCCCGAAGAGGTCGCTGCCAAAACCACCATCGAGTGGTCGTCCAGCAACGAGAAGGTTGCTACCGTTGATTCCAATGGGAAGGTAACTGCCGTTTCTTCTGGAAATGCAACCATTACCGCAACTGCCGGTGAAGAGAGCGCCAACTACGAAGTGACGGTTGAACAGCCGAAGAAGGTCACGACCAGCAACAAGACCTATACCAAGAACGGTTCCAGCAACAGTTCTGCTGCTGTGACGCCTTCCAACCCGGCACCTGTTACACCGACCGCGCCAGTTACGCCGTCCGCTCCCGCTACGCCGGTACAGCCCAGCAATCCGGAGCCTGCTGCTCCGGCTCCTGCACAGCCTGACCCGGCACCGGCACAGCCTAGTAACCCTGAGCCCGCGCAGCCGAGCAATCCAGAACCGTCTCAGCCGAGCGGTGGGGATAGCGGCAGTACAGAAAACAAGCCTAATGGCAGCGGTGGTTGGGAATGGGGTGGCCCCGTAATTTCCACTCCGACTGATAATGGTTGCCCTCCTGAGGATGTTGGCATTCTTTGCTGATGGCTTTTTGAAAAATAGTAAATTATAAACAACCGGCGACTCGTAGAAGAAAACACTCTTCTACGAGTTTGCTTTTTGAAAAGCAGTGTCTATTATAATAAGGTAGGAGTTAGCAAATGAAAAAGAGATTTGCACTGGCAGTTATCGTGACTGCGGCTATGGCGCTTGGTCTGGTAGGATGCGGCGTTAAGGTCACGAATATCTCGGCGCAGTAACTCCTACCAACATAGGCATCAAAAGATAAAAGAACTCGTAGCGTTGGGACACTTCGTTCCTCTGCTACGAGTTTTCTTGTTTGCGGGATACCATTTAGTTTGTTGTCCGATGGAGTCCTTGCTTTTCCGATTGCTAGAATGTGCGAACCGGGTAGAATTGAGAATAGGAAAGGGTGTGACCATTCATGGTACTGCACAACGATATTTGGGGTGACACCAGCGTTACCGTTATTGAAGAGATAAACAATCAGTTCCTCATTGTCAGAGAGCTCAACATGCTTGCACTGTACAGTCGGTTGAACAAGGAACAAAGCCATGCGCTGCAGCAAGCATTAGCAACGTTTTACGAGATTCTTTTCAGCAGTAAAGACAAAGATAAAAGCGACGATACCGTCCCATTTACTCCGGATATCTCATTTGATGATGACGGCAATGAATATCTTTGCTTGGTTAGTCCTATGCAGGAAAACAGTATTGCAAACCTCAGAGCTATTGCTCAAAAAATATCGGAGGTAGACACAGCGATTACAACGCTGCCTGACAGCAGGAAAGCTGTTGTTAGCTATGAGGTTGCGCAATTGATTATACATGGAGGGAAAGGCAAGGTATGAAGCCGATAAAACTCAAAGAACTGCTAAGAACAGCTAAAGACCCTGCCACGCAGAAAATTGTTATTGATGAAGGTCTCGGGTTTGATGCTCCTCTATTTGATGGTGTTGTTAAAGATGTGGATGAAACACTCGGAGAACGCATCTTATCAAATTGGCAAGTGGAAATAGACGGCACGCGCTTAATTGCATCAAGCAATCCACCCTTCTAGGATTTGCAAGAATGTAGACTTTCTGAGATAAATACCGACTCCTCAAGGTGCTTCGTTTGCGGTCAATAGCTCCGGCAAAAGTTCAAGACGGCATTGTGGAAGCTGTTTTTTGCAATGCTTTTACCGATGCATAATCTTTGTGATTTGAGGTGATTATAGTGATTACTTTACACGACCTATTAGACAACTTTTGTTGTATTGACCCATACACCGACTATGCAATCGTCAACATAAAAACAGGCGAAGTGCTCGTTGAGCGTGTACACGATAGGACATACACAGTCGATGATGTAGACGATTATGCAAAATTCTTACCCTATGCACGCAAGCAGATAAGGAAGTGGGAAGCGAAGGACGGCAAGATGATATTTTACATTCTGCCGCCCAGAAAAAAGGCAAAAACGTAAAGCTGTTGATAAAATCATTCCTGCCAATAAACAAGAAGCAACGCACGTTTGGAAGAAGCTGTATTTCTTTTTGGCGGAATGATGCCGAAGACGTGTTTGAGAGTCAGGATGCCATTAAAGACATAACGGTTTGATGAATAGAGAAAAAAGTAGGTGATGGTGTTGGGTCCTATAAAACTCAAAGCTTTTCTGGAACAAACGAAGAGCCCGAAAATACAGCGGATTGAAATTGTGGAGGACTATATACTTTCGGTAAAAACTGTGTTTGAAGGCGTTGTGAAAGATGTACCTGAAGACATGTTAAGCAAATACTACATTAGCGACTGGTATCCCGAAGAGGGAACGCCTGTTCTTGTTGTTCTTGTATGGGTTAATCCGCACGAGGAATTCAATAAGTATGCGGAGAACTCAAACAGTGATTCTCATAGGTTTACAATACACGATTTAATGGCCAACGGTTGCTGTACAAATCCTTATATTGATTTTGCAATTGTGAACATCAAAACAGGAGAGGTGCTTGTAGACCGTGTAAGCGATAAAACATATACGGTGGATGATAACAAGGATTATGACCTGTTTTTGCCATACGAATGGAAAACCGTGAGAGCGTGGGAAGTTAGAGATGGCAAGATGATATTTTACATTCTGCCGCCAAAAAGAAGAAGGTAAATCAATGAAGCCGACAGTAAAATCGTTCCTTGCGCTTGCGGAAGACAAAGAGCAAACAGTTCATATTGCCCGTTTCAAATCCGATTCCAACGATGGTTACTACGATGAAGAAGTCTTTTGTGGTAAACCGAAGGATGTTCCGGAATGCTATACAGATGAGAAAGTGACGGAATGGATAGCCTCCGACAACTCGGAAATCGTACTATACATCATCTAAATTAGTCGATTTTTTCTACAATCAGAAACTCAGAGTTTTTGAGAGAAACGACACGGCAGCCGTTCCGCACAGAATCTACGGCTTTTCCAAGAAAAGAGATGCGAAGCTCTGCGGCAGGATTGCTAAGTAAATCCTTGGTTTCCTGAGTGAAATGATTCCAGACACCGTTTGAGACATTCAATGCCAGCAAAGGCTCACCTGTAGCGATGCTCTGGAAGTCACAGTGATAAAACGGCTCTTTGTTGTAATGGCTCTCAGCAACATCCAGAACGCATTTAACGCGGCCGTAATAAACCGCCACTTCAGGCAGGTGGGGCTCACTGCTCTTAGGAAGCATCTCAATCAGCCGCTGGGCGATTTTGCGACGCTGCAGCTTCTGCGCCAAAGGTCCTTCATCTTCCGGCTGATGATGAGCCGCACCGTTTCCACCGGCGTGGTCAGCACGAGCAATTTGGCGTTCAATGGTTTTTGCCAGAGCACGGCGAAGCTGAGAACGGATAGTCTTTGCGTTCGCAGGGTTCTGAGCGTCGGTGGCGGTAGGCACATATTCGGGGCGGATAAAATCACAACCGTCCATGTGAACAGACCTCGGAGCCGCGCGGAAAAACGGGAAGTCTGCTCCCTGCACAACAATGAGCCGAGCTTGCTTGCATTCTGGACAGAGAAGATGCCCTTCATAGCGCTGCACATAGATATGAGGGTCTTTTTTGGATTCCTCACGAATGTCGGCAATGGCAATCAGACGGCGTTCAGATTCGCAGTAGGCGTATTCGTATTTTGACATGGTGGTCACAACTCCTTAAATAAATGGTGGTGATGAAAATGAAATTGAAAACAATAATGGCTTGCGGAAGAGACGTGTACTTTGATTATCAGCTTATCGATGCCCGTACAGGAAAAATTCTTGTAGACCGTGTGTGCGATAAAACTAATAGCAAAAGTGGTGACGAAGAGTGGATTGACCATTGTAAATATGAGCCTTACAAAGACTGGAAGGTCCGCAAATGGAGACTTGTAGACCGGAAAATGCAGCTTTATATCTCACAATGATAACTATAGGCAGGTGATAATCATGATGCTGCATCATTACATTTGGGGTGATATCGACATCGACATTGTCGAGGAGGTAGCACCACATTTTCTGATAGCAAAGCACTATGGCAACTTAGCTCTTTTTTGCAGACTCACAAAACATCAGAGCCATTACTTTCGCAATTCCGACAAGCGCTTTTACGCCGCAGGTTTTGACGATAAAGGCAAAAGTATGAACCCCTCAGACGAGTACATTCCGTTTGTGCCAGACATATTGTACGACGATGATGGCATTGGTTATTTATGCTTGATGCAGCCCTCATGGCTTCACACAATAGACGACATTAAACATAAAATTGATGGTATAATTGCAACAGACAAAAAGATTCGTGAACACGACGAATACTATGTCGGCTCATTAAGGAATGATATTATCAGCTATGAGTTGGTTCAGCGCGTTTAACGCTTCTTCATTCGGATTTGCGCTCCAGCAAGAACTCATGTTAAGTTCTGTACGCAACTCTACCTCTTTCGCGGGAAAGTAAAGCAAGCTCTTGTTCTGATTCTTTCTACTAACAGAACTCCCAGCAGGATTTTTGCGCCAACCACAGAAGTACATTTTATCGGCGTCTTCATACAGATTGGGACTTGTAGCAACCGATAATGCTGCAACCTCATGCCGGGTTGGACGATTGCCATTAAATTTTGTTGGGGTTACAGCGTCCAAATTCTGAATGAAGTTGGCAGGACGAAAAGGATTTTCCCGTCCTGTTTTAATTTCAAGATACACTCGAAGTTTTTCATAGATGTCATTTGCCAGAAACAATCCATTTATAACATTGAAGTTGTTGTCCACTTGAATGTCGATGGTAAATGGATTCTGTCCCAAGGCTGTGACAAACAAATGAAGTGTACCAATGACCTTGGCAAAGGTACATGAAAACGGATGGCCTTTTACTTGTGCAGCAAAGACCATAGAATCAGCGTTATGTTGTTGCATGTCTATATAGAGGGCGTTAAGATTGACAAGACGCATAATATTTACTCCTTCATGTGGCATTTTGGTGTTCCTATCATATAATATACCATGAATTTGCAAATTTCTACCCGTATAGTTTTACATAAAGTGTCGCTTTTCTTTGCAAGAACGGCACTTTTTCTTTGCGATAAAAAAATAAGTTTTGCCTAGTTGCGAAAATGTGCGAACTGCATAGAATGGAAATGTACGGAAGCAAAAGTAATCGTGCAGGGACGATTTTTGCGTAGAACCTCGCCAAAGTTTTACGCTGATTCGCTCACTGTACAGAAAGGACACACGCATTATGCACAAAATCGCACAAAAAGTGACCTCTGTTGCATTGGCGGCCAGTATGCTGCTTTCTATGTTCGCGGTTAATACCGTAGCGTTCGCGGACGAATTCAAAGATAACACTACTGTGTCCGACGAAGTAACTGAGGCCCCGGTTTCGGATGATGAAGTGGATGCGGTTGAATCCGTTGACAAGACCGACACTTCAAATTCCGAATCCGAAGATACGCCGGTCGAAAGCCCTGAGCCCTCTCAGACTGTGACTGAAGTGGTGGATTTGACGCATGATTCCACGGCCGATACGGTCAAGGATGATACGGCAAATTCGGAAGACGTCGTCTATACGGAGCCCGATACCTCCGAGGATGTCATTGCCACACCGGAAACAGCTGAGCCGTTCATCGGCATTCAGGCTGTAACACCTGATTACGGTGATAAGATTTCGGCAGAGGTGGGGGATACAGTTACTCTGGATGCCATGCTGAACCGTGATGATGTCTCTGTAACCTACCAGTGGCAGAAGAAGCAAGCTTTTGCTGCTGACGAATCCTATGCCATCTATCCGTATGAAGAGGACGAGCCTACTTGGTATAACTTCATCATTGAGGATACTACCGAGACGGCGGTTCTCGCTGACAAACCGGATTATGTGTGGCAGGGCTGCGAGATGTACTACGCTGTAGTCGATGCACTCGATGAAATCGGTGCTGATTCCAGCAATGTCCAGATTGCATACCACACTCCCAACTTCGTGCTGGATGGCTACACCATCACCGCTGCCAATGCCGAAGATGGCACCGTTGAAGTCTATGCTTCTAACGGAGAGAGCACCTACACCGCACATCTCAACGATGACGGCAAGTGGGAGTTCGGTGAGGAAGCTGCTGCCAGCCAGGATACGGATTGGCTGAATATCGAGGGCGCTACCGAGCCTTCCTACGCCTTTGAAGTCACGGAGGATGACCTCACTGCAAGCTATCGCTGCCTGATTACTGTTACCGACGAGGCTTACAAGGAAGCAAACTTCAAGGCTTTGGAGGAACTTGGTAACGAACTGACCGATGAGGATAAGGCTGGCGATATCATCCTGTCTACTGTACAGTTCAAGGTTGTTTCCTCTGACACTGCCACTGCAGAGACTGCGGATGGGGATAATGCCCCCGCCACCTTTGCTATGCTGGCACGCTCCTTTGCTCCCCGCGCTGGCGGGAATGGTCCTGCACTGTCCTCTGATAACCAGTGGATTACGGGCCTTAACGGCAACTACGAGTACATCACTAAGAACATGTACGACCAGGTAACCGAGTGGTTCAATGCCGGTAAGTTCGACAAAGCCACCGCAGACCGTTACTGGACTCAGATTGGCGGTGCTTGGGCAAGAAACTACACTGCTAACGAGTTGGACGATAAGGGCTATCCCACTGGCGCTACCCGCACCTATAGTGGTTTCCCTCTGACGGATGGCAATATGCTCGAAGTCAACTCTGAGTGGTATGGTCAGACCGTTTATTTCCGTCCCCATAACAGCAATAACGCTTGGACCGTCACCGGTACTGCTGTTGAGGTTCCTGCGTACACTGCTGTTATCCGCGATGCGGATAAGAATAACTACGGTACTGGCGCTTCTGGTACGAAGTACAAGGATGCCGTTGTCTTCCTGAACCCGTGGATTTCTGATGCGGGTCGTGTTTACGCGAACTACATCAACTATATTACCGATAACGGTTGGCTTCGAAATAATGATGGTTCGCGTATGAACCAGCACATCACAGTCCTGTCGATTCAGGCCGAGACATTTAACGCGGACCCCAACCGTTTTATGATGGACGCCGAGGGCAACTACCGTATCGACTCTATCGGCTGGGGCGTTTGCGTACAGCAGGAGCCTGATATCTCCGGTAAAGCCTATTATGCCATCAAGGGCTTCCTGAGCCAGGGCTACGGCATGTGTGTCGGTCACGATACCATGTACGCTTATGCCGGTTCTTGGTATGATGCTCACATTGCTGGTTATACCGACCCCGGTTCTCGTGATTACTACGAGGGTGGCCGCTTCGGTCCCGACAAGAACGATGGTTCTACCCGCTACTATGTTCTGAACTCTGTTCCTAACATCGATAACGGTCACTGGAACATGAACGCTCTGATGGGCGCTAACGGTGGTAACATCGATTCCGGCACTGTTCTGCCGACCGATGCTATCTCCATGATTCTGTCTACCGGTGGTAGCCACAGCTCCTACGGTAAAGCTGGCATCATGTACGGCAGTGACCAGCTGAGTGTTCGTCTGAAGCCGTATTCCAACTCACAAGCACAGTCTACGGTCAAGTATCGTGACCCCACGAACTTCCCCTACGACTTGCCGTCTACTCTTTCTGCCGCCAAGACGCACTCTAACTCTCAGGTTGCATTCGGTCCTATCTGGGTCGATTACGCAGGCGGTAATGTCACTGGTGCAGAGTTCGGTTACAATCCGTACCCCACCACCAAGACCATTACCGACCCTGTGACTGGTCGTTCTTGGTTCGGCACCAGCAACTTCTACCTTTCCGGCACGGGCAACTTCCTGATGAACCAGATTGGTCACTTGCCGAATAACCAAGCTACTCGTGATGAATCTGCTCTGTTCGCCAACACTGTCATGTACATCTCTCAGCGCAAGCAGTGCGAGATTTGTGCAGCAAACCAGAACAGTCAGGAAGACAGCCACTTCGTTATCCGCGTGAGTTCTGTCAACTACATGCAGGTTCTGTCTGCTCTGCAGGCTGGCGGTTCTTTCTGGTATCCTTTGAACGGCTGCTATCAGGTTGTTGATGACCTGACTCTGCCGGAAGGCTGGGAGCCTATTAAGAACTTCTCCGGTCACTGGAACTCCGATGCATACCATGTGAACCTTGCCAGCAACGGCAAGCCTCTGTTCGATAACACCGGCAACACCTACGGCATGTTCACTACAGGCAGCAACAACGGCTGGAACCTCGGCAGCGATAAGACTGTCGGCGCTCTTCCCGTTCTGAAACTCGACAACCAGCCCAATGTCCGTATCACTGGCGTTGCCCGTGTTGTCGGCGATTTGAATGCTCTGCTCCCGGATGATGGTGTTTCTGATTACACCGGCTACCGCGTTATCGTCCATGCGACCGATGGCACTGACTACGACTGCGTTGTCAATGGTGATAGCAAGTATGTTATCTCCAATGTACCCTGTACCGGCATGCAGCGTGCTGAGGTCATCGACCCCAGTGGTCATAGCGTGGTTGAGTACGGTATGATTGTCGTGGATGTTCCGAATCATTTCTGGAACGACTGCGAGACTCATCCTCTGGAACTCCTCAAACCCACCGCAGACCCGATTGACGACTACAAGGACTGGGAAGGTCCTGTCAACAAGACTGTCGGCAGTAAGCTGTTCTACGACCAGACGGTTCCCGACTCTAATGTGAAGTGGTACTACCGTGCCATCACCGAGAGTGGCAAGATGAGCCAGTGGTTCGAGATTGGCGGTCCCGGCACTTCCTTCACCACCTATGACGGTGTCGTCAAGGGCAAAATCAACAAGACCACCTTTACGGCGGCTGCTACCAACGCTGATATCCCGTACACCGAGAGCACCGTGACCTACACGACCCTCGACTACTGCAACGAGAAGATTCAGTTCAAGTGCGAGTTTACAGTCGCTGGTAAGCAGTATACGAGCCTCGATAAGGCTGAGGACGGCAAGAACGGTTACTGCGAGTCTGCACTTCGTCCTATGTACATTGAGCAGGCTTTCGATAAGCGTATTCCTGTCGGCGAGACCACGACCTTCGACTTTGACCTCAACTACTGGAAGGGTGTCAACGAGGGTGTTACTTACACGGTCCAGTACCGCGATGAGAACAACACCTGGGTCGAGGTCGGCAGCGACCCCGCTTTGTTCCCGGCTGGCTCCTTCAATGTCACGACTAAGGTCTCTGACATCGATGCAACCAAGATTGGTACTCGTACCTTCTGGCCCGCTGCCTTCTGGAATCCCCTGAACGATTTGCGCGAGTCCGGTATCTCTACCATGCGTAAGCATTCTACCGTCACGCTGACGCTGACGAATGCGACCATGGACTGGGATGGCTTGGATTTCCGCTGTGTGTTCAGCTACAAGGCTCCCGCGCACGAAATCACCGCTGACTCTACGATTTCCAACTATGAGCCGAACGGTCGTACCGGTCACTTGGTCGTGTATGCTCCGCCTATTGAACTGACGCCTCTGAAAGCACAGTCTCTGTTGCTGAACTCTTTCGATTCCAAGAACGGCAACATGGCGTGGACTACCGCAGCCAGCAACCCGAACAACGGTCGCCGTACCACCGATGTGCCTCTGGACGCGATTGCGCCTGATGTGCTGCACAAGGACGGTACTACGACTTATGGTGCTGCCAACGATAACAAGGCGGTCTACACCACAAAGATTACCTTCTTCGGTAACAAGGATTCTGCACCCACCATTCGCTGGAAGTTTAGCAATGTCGCTGGCGGCGGTCGTCTTGACCGTTTCATGAATGTCACGGACGGCGACGGCACGATTCAGCTGAATTACAGTCAGGTTGGTAAGAAAATCGGCAATGTCAATGCACTGAGCAACAATGTCGATGATATGGAACGCTCGTTCATGAGCGGCAATGGTCTTGCTTTCAACAAGTTCTCCGCTTACATCAAGCTGGAAGCTATGTATCCCACGGATGCAGCAAACCTCAACAACAAGACCTACAATGAGTGGAACGCTATCGTGTCTCTGTACATCGATAACGCCACGAACCCGATGGATTTCGGCGATACGCACTACTACTTCCTGTGTGAAGCAGAAGAGCGGTATATGAAGAACTGGGACGCCAACAACATGCTGCCGTATACCTGCGGACGCACCGTTGCGTACAACTTCAACCGTGTCGTTGATTCCGCTGACCCGAACGACCACATCTACAAGGATTTCAGCCAGTCCTCTTACGGTGCTGAACTGGTCCTGGACTACACCATCTCTATCAAGGCGAATGTTCCCAATAAGGCTACTGCAAAGCACAACACCATCACCACGGAAAACGGCAGCTACAAGAACATCAACGACCTCAAGAGCATTTCCGCTATCAACGATGCGCTGAATAATGGCGGTGCAGTCTACAACTACAAAAACCTCGCAATCATCGCTCCTAACGGTATCCGGTACATGGAGACCTACTTCACGGCAGGCTCTCCTGTCAACAGCCGCACAACCGTTGACAGCCGCGACACCGTGGTCATCGACTCCTCTGTGCGCGACAGCGCCGGTCATAACTGGTACGATTTGTTCCAGCAGGTGACAGCGAGCGACGATGACTACATCGGTAAGATTGGCACCCACGGTTTTGCATACCGCACCAAGGACGGCAATGTCCTCGACAAAGCCACTTGGGAATGGTGGTGGCGCAATGCAGTCTACTATGTCTGCTATGATGCTCCCACCGACAATGCGGATATGGACCAGGTCTATTTCTACATCGATGAGCAGGGCTCCGGTCCTAAGGTCGATGATAAGCTGGAAGGCGCAAACAGCTACTCTAACCCCTACAGCGAATACACCTTCACCTATGCTGGCACCTATGAAGTTATGCTTTACGGTGCAGGCGGCGGTTCCATGAACAGCAACACCTCTTCCGGCGGTCGTGTCCGCCTTGTCCTTCAGGCTGAGCAGGGCGCTAAACTTTACTTTGTCAAGGGCGGTTCCGGTACGGTCGATAACCGTTACTGGGAGAATGGCGGCGGCAGTGCCTGCGGCGAAGTTAAGCGTCCTCTTCCTGGCGGCTACAACGGCGGCGGTAACGGCGGTACTCCCATGATTACCCGTAACGGTCACGGCAACCTGCTTGGTGCTTCTGGCGGTGGTGCTACGACAGTCGCTATCGGTCTTATGGGTACTGGTCGTCTTGCTGAGTACGGCAATACCACAACTGCAGCACAGTATATGCTCGGCGTTGCAGGCGGTGGCGGCGGCAACCAGCACGGTGCCCTGGATTCTACCGGCGGTTATGCGCAGTACGGTGTTCCCGTCAATGGCGGTAACGGCGGCGGCAATGGCACCTTCGCTACCGGTTCTTCCGGCGGTAACTTCAACCCCTATCTGGGAGGTATTGTCAACGGTTCTTCCGAGAACTGTGTCGAAGCTCCTTCTGGCGGCGGCGGTGGCTGGCAAGGCGGTTACGCCAACACTGGTTCTAAGCAGTGGTGGGGTGACGGCTGGGCTTACTGCAAGCGCGATGGTAACGGTGGTTCCAACTACATTACCTCGACCGGCCGTACCTTCACTGGCAGCAATGGCAAGTCTGTGACGGTCCTTGAAGCACAGTCCTATGTTGGCACTGGTGCCACTACTTGGGGCGGTGACTTCAACAGCTACCAGAACAACTTCCATCCCGGCAATGGCTATGCAACCATTAAGACTATCCGCTCGGCTGTTGACCGCTTCACCCGAAATGGTCACAACGCCTACGACACTGCCTATGAGGATACTGACCCGTATTCTTCCGGCGAACCGATTCGCGTCACTGTGAATATCACGGTCGCCAACAAGACCTACGATGGTCAGCCCGATGTTGCAACGCTCTCTTATTCCGGCAACCTGTCCAGCGACCAGATGACAGAGGTTCAGAACGCTACTTCTATTGTCTACAGCAATAAGAAGGGCACTCAGGCAACTGCTATCGATGCGTCCACGGACGAAAACAAGAACGCCCGTCAGGATTGCGGTTCCTATACGGCAACTGCAAACTGCACGGCGCAGGGCTATATCGTAACCTATAAGTACGAGAATACCGACCCCGGCAACACCTACCCGAGCGGTGGTGCAAGCGGCACAGGCTCTTCCGTCAAGTTCGATATCTACCCGATGGCTCTGACGGTAGTCGGTGAGCACAGCAAGGCTTATGACCACACCGCAAACGCTACTATCCCGGATGCCCGTATTACGACCGGTATGGCGGCTCGCGACTCTGTAACCCTGAACACCACGCAGGTGGATGGTTATTACTGCGATGCGACCGGTAACCGCGTCAGCGATGCTGGTGGTCCGTACAAGATTGTTCGTGAAAGTGAGTTGACGCTGGTCGGCAACGGCAGCACCAACTACTACATCGGCACGGAAGAGTATTCCGGCAGCATTTCTGCTCGCGGTCTGTATGTCCACAGCCTGTATTTGGAAGACCCGACCAATCCTCGTAACATCAAGCACTACGATGGCACCACAAATGCCACCATCAAGGATATCCTGATTGACGGTATCCTCGAAGGCGATGATGTCAAGCTGGTCAACCCGATTCAGACTGGTAAGTACAAGACCAAGGACGCTGGTCAGCGTCTGGATGCTGATGGCAAGGTAAGTTCTAACTGGCCCGCTGAGCTGGATGAGAACCCCATCACGATTGATGCGACACCTGCCCTTACCGGTAAGGACGCAAAGAACTACTATGTTGAGCGTCAGGCTTATTCCGGCGCTATCGCCCGTGCTAACTTGACCGCGCAGGTCAAGAACTGGCGCGGTCTGTATGGCGACGGCGTAGGCGAGGACCCGTGGCACGATACAAAGGCTTACGGTTACGGCACGGCAGCTTCTGACGGTTGCTGGCTGGAACTGGACGGTCTTGTTCCCGGTGATTCTCTGACCCTTGACCCGACCTATACCAAGAGCCATTTCAAGACTCTTGTTACCGACCACGAGGACCTTGTCCCCGATGAGACTACTCCTGTTGGTGTATATCCGCTGACCTATGTCGGTCTGACAGAAGACAACTACGATGTGTTGAAGAACTACATCGTAATGGTCCTGAATGGCCGCTTCGAGGTTGCTCAGCGTCCTCTGCATGTCACTGTAGTGGATGATGACAAGCTGATTTACCAGCAGAACCCGAACTTCCATGTGAATATTCAGATGGAAGATGTGGATGAGAACCTGATTGATGTTGTGAGCGATGTTGATGCAACACCGATTCTCGACACCCCGCTGAAAGCCAATGATACTGTCAGCAGCGTTCTGTATCTCGATAATAACGGCACTGAGTCCGCTATTACTCAGGAATTCGTAAACAACTACGATTACTGGAAGAAGCAGAATGCAGACGAGAGCAAAACGAATCTGCCCTTCGTTACCGACTGCGATGAAAAGTCTTTGCCGCTGTATGTCAATGAGACTGACACCGATGACGATTTCGAGTGGGCGCATGATGAGAAGACTTGTGGATTCTGTGATTACAACCACAAGCCGCTTGCCCCGTATGTTGTTGACATCAACACTGACCCGATGCAGGGTAACGCTCTGACGGTTCGTTCGGTCACGAACCCGAACGGCGAGACCGTTAAGAACTACGACCTCATCATCCACAAGGGTAACCTCTATGTTCACCCGGCACTGCTGAAAGCCACCGTGCCTCTGTATGTCTGCATGTACGGTTCCAACTCTTCCGGCGCTGTGGTTGAACCCACCAACTACCGTATCACCAACTATTCTACGGTTGCTATTCAGGTGAAGAACATCAAGACGAGCGGTCCTTGGACTGTGAAGGATGTTCCGGGTATGGAATACTACACGGGCACCGATTACGGTTCTTCCTCTTACACGATGAGCAACAACACCCTGCATCGCGGCGAACTTTACATGCGTCTGCGTGATAAGGTCCTGACCGATGGCGATAATGCAATCGACCATAGCGATACGGCTTGGGTCATCCCCAAGGCGACCGGCGACTTCCTCAACAACAAGATTACCGGCACCGCAATGCGCGTTCCGATGGCAGTGTATACCGCCACCGGCAATGTGAACGATGCCAATGTCTGCACTCCCGTCACGAAGGTCACCTATACCATCGCTCCTTACGGTGGCACGATGCCCGATGAAGCGGAGTTTGAGAAGGTCGATTCTCAGGATTGGCTGAAAGACGCCTCCTGATGTTCCGGCAGTGACTTAACTTATCCAGTGTGACCTTATGGTCGCTTCTGTACAATAACCTTGAGCAGGCAGCTGAACTCGGCTGCCTGCTCTCTTTTTTGTTTCCGACACAAAAACTACACAATTCGTCAGTTGCGTAAATGTGCGAATTGCAGATAATGGAAAATGCAGGCAGGATAAGGAAAACCCCTGCGAAACCATTACAGAAAGGAACATTTAACAGTGAGAAATATCAAGAAGATTGTCACATTGGGATGCATTGCGGCGTGCGTTGCCGTGATGCTGTGCAGCTGCGGGAACAAGAAGGCTCTGGCCTCGATTTCTCTCGCAAGCCCTATTACGCTCCAGCTCGGTGAGAGCAAGGAAGTGGAGATTACCGGTATCCTGCGCGACGGCACGACCGTGACGGGGGATGAACTCGATGCGATTCTTAAACGCAAAGGGATGCATTATGAGAGTTCATCGGACAACGTTGCGTCCATTGACCAGAACGGATTGCTTACGGCAAACAATTCCGGAACGACTGAAATCAGCATCACGAGCCAGAACAAGCGCCTGACGGCTGGTGCGGTCGTGAATGTGGTTGAACCGCTGCAGGGATTCCAGGCTGAGGATATCGTTGCCTCTACAAAGAGTACCCTCGTACCCGTTACCTACACGACTGTCCCGGAAGGCGCAGATGCAGGCACTGTGACTATCTCGGTTGCGGACTCTGAGATTGCCCGTGTTGACGAGAACAATAACATCATCCCCTTGAAGGCCGGCGATACGACTGTAACGATTCGCTCCGACAAGGGTCCGTCCAGCATCGTGAACCTTAAAGTCACCCAGGCACCAACTGAACTGTTTGCTGACGACTTGTATGTCGAAATCGGCGAGACGGCGAAACTCAATGTCTATACAGATGTGAAAGACCTCGAATCCGGTGTGGACGGCACCAACTACACCTACGAGAATGAGTCGAACCTCATCTGCGCCGTCTCTGTAGAGGGTGATGTAACGGGCATCGAGGCAGGCGACAGCGTTGTGAAGATTCAGAACGAATATGGTCTTGAAACACAGGCAACGGTCCATGTCACGCCTAAAACAAGCCATATCACATTCGGGTTCTCCGGGAACTAAGGCGGTGAAGCACAATGCGCAAATACATTGCAGTACCTTTGACTTGCGCCCTCGCTATGATGGCTCTGACAGGCTGTACAGACCCTTCAACGCTGTACGAGAACAACGACCTTGTTGCACAGGGAACGACCTCCTACAAAGCCGCAGAATGGTCACAGAGCAGCCTGACGGACGAAGGTACGATTGATTACGCCGTTGGTGCTGTGTCCTTGACGGGCGCAAAAGAAGCCTTCTCGTTCACGATGCACGCAGATTCTGCTAACCTTGATGTATACGATACTATCACCTGCGATACGGGAGCCTGCAAAATCCTGATTGTCGATACCGATACGAAATCTGTTGCAGCAGAGTACACGGAAACGGCTTACGACACCATCAAACTTAACGGCGGCAACTATACGGTGTATCTGGTCGGCAAGGATGATGCCTCCTTCACCGCTACGCTGAGCCTGTACAGCCTTGGCGGAGACATCACATGGTCCGTTGATGAGGATACAGCGGCAAACACCGGCAAATGACACATTTCACTTTCAAGAAAATCACAGAACCAGCGCATTTTTTCGAAAATCCTGTTGCGGAAATGTGCGAATTGCAGATAATACAAGTATGAGGACAAAAAGAGCGCCGCTGCGGTACAATTTCCGCAGGGCTGCTCTTTTTGTAAAGATTCATGCTTGTATTTCGTACACTTCATTATCACAAAGGAGAGTCTTATGTACGACAAATCCACGAAAAGCGTAAGCCGCAATGTAAGTCTTACCATCGCAGGAGAGTGGGAGACCCCCGATGAACTCTTCCGGGAACTTGACCGCAAATATCATTTCACCCTCGATGCCTGTGCCCGCCCTGAGAACGCCAAATGCCAGAAGTTCTTTACTGCACAGGATGATGGTCTTGTACAGGACTGGAAAGGGCATACGGTGTTCTGCTGCCCGCCGAGCGGTGCTGCAAATCTTCGCCGCTGGGTAAAGAAGGGGAGCTTCGAGGCAAAGAAGAAGGGGACTACGGTAGTCATGCTGCTGCCTGTTTCTACGGATTCTCAGTGGTTTCAGGAGCACATCTACCTGAAACCCGGTGTCCGTGTAAAGTTTTTGCCGGAGCGCGTTAAGTTCGTGAACCGTCTGCTCCCGTCTTACGCCGAATACGGCCAGCATGGAGCCGCAAGTGTTGGCGGGACCCGTCCTTCGATGGTCGTGGTCTTTGACGGTTCTAAGCGCAAGTTCTGCTGCGAGTGAGTAAAGGAGAATACCGTTATGAAGAAGAAAATCACGATTATCGATAAGTCCTTTACCCCCATCGTCGTGCTGGCAGATACGAGCAGTGCTCTGTACGAGGACCGCTGCGGGCGGCTTGGGGAACGCAACCTCTTGTCCGATACAGAAATCGTCTGTAAGGCAATGGACGGCACGAAAGAGATTGCGTCCGTGAAGGCACATGTCCTGCAGGTTCCCACGAAGAAGCTTCCCCTCGAAGCCCTGCACGCCACGGAACAGAACCCTATTCCGGCAAAGCAGCTGGCTATCAATTATCTGTGCCAAAAAAACGCAGAGGTCGAGACGCTCTGTGAGCGTGAGAAGACGGACAGCGTTGCGATGGTTCTTCCCATCACCACGCATCTGTACATTGAAAGCCTTGTGGTGGATACCCCGCATCGTAAACTTGGTGTCGCCACTGCAATGCTCGATTTCCTCATTAGCATGGCGGCTCCCGAAACCGTCAGCATGTTCGCAGGTCACGAGCAGGCTGAGGTAATGGCTATGCTTAAAAAGCTGAAATTCATCGAGGCACCCATTGTTGCCACGGATGTTCCTTGGAAGAAAAAGAACTTCTTCTATAAGCGCTTGAAGCGCCTTGCCCGATAAGTGATAGGAGGCATTTTATTTTGATGGACCAGTTCAAAGAACTTCGCGCACACCCGAAAATGACCAAGGCATTGCTTGAGCAGATTGAGAGTCTGCAAAAGCAGAACCACACGACCGATGAGATTTCCGCTACGCTCGGCATCACCCCGGAATCCGTACAACGCGGATACGAGAAACTGAACGATAAACACCGCGCCGAGATTCGTGCAAAGCGCGGCGGTGCCTTTGCAGTGAATGTGAAGGAGGGAAAAGCTCGCATCGTCTGTACCGAATCCAGCTGCCCCTGGCGCGGCAGCAATCGAGAATACTGTGTCTGGCCGTCTTGCTTCAAGCATTCGATTTCAACGGTTCGCACCGATGTGAACGAAGATGGAGACGAGGCAGACACGACTTTGAATGAGGAGGAATCCGTAAATGCCTAACACTCTGAATGATATCTTTGCGCACCTTGACAACGCCAAGGCAAGCCGCGCATACGAGGCAAACCGGGAACGGCGGCGTAAGGTTGAAGAAGCCGAGCACGAGCGCAAGGTAAAGCAGGCAGCGGAATCTGCCGTAGAGAAGTACCATGTGTACGATGACGACTACGATGTAGAGGATGTCGAGGAGCCGCTCGTCATGATTCCGAAACAGAATCCCGGCACCCCTGAGGCAAAAGCTGCCACAATGCCTGCATCCAAGAAGGATATGGACGATATCGCAGATAACAACCCTTTCGTCCAAAATCTGTTCAAACACTCTCACAAGCAGGTAAAGCAGGAGCGTCCTGCTCGCGAGAAACCCGCAGCGGACAAGAATGCTGCCAAGGCTACTCAGACCCTCGCAGCGCCCGCTCCCGAGCCTACAGCGCCGCAGAACGAGATGTTCAATATCCCTGTTGTCCCTGTCCCCGCACAGCCTGCAGCGCCCTCTGCGCCCGAAACCGTTGATACCATTGATACCGTTGATTTCGTTGACGATATCCCCCTCGACATCGAGTTTGACGATACCGAGGCAGATGTCCAGAACGAGCAGCCCGACCAGAGCGTTCAGAACGAAGCCGTTCCCGCGCAGTCTGTGGCCTCTCAGAATGCAGAAGCCGTTCCTGTTTCAAACGAGCCTACTGCTCAGCCCGAGAATGTACCTGCTCAGGAACCCACTGCTTTTGCTGCGCATCTGGATGCGAGTCCCGATACCAAAGAGGAAAAGCCTGAGAAGAATTCCGGATATCATGAGCCTGTTGGTGAGATGGTCATTCCCGATAAGAAGCCGGAACAGTTGGAAACTCCCGCATGGCCTGACGGCATGAATGGTCCCAAGTTCACAGAAAGCGTTGTTGCTTACGGTTCTTTGCCCCGTAAAGTGGGAGCTGAGGAAGCAAATGTTTTCCTGTTTGCTCGGTACAATACCGATAAGGACATGGGTTCTTATGGGTTGTGCATTGATATGGGCAAGGATTTCGTACAGTCTTCCAAGTGCGGTAAGGCCAATAACCCGGAGGAGTACGCTCTGATGGGTGCGATTGAGATGCTGCTCGCTTTGGATGAACACACGGTTCGGGATGTCGTCATCTATACCGAACCCGTGGTTGCCAAAATCATGAACGAGAACGCCAACCGTCTTCTCGATGGCAAGTCCCCTGTGCGCCGCAAATACATCGAGTTGGCATGGAAGGCTATGACGAAGGTCAGTGTCCGGTTCGTGACCACGAAGGTGAACAGCGAGTACGGGAAACTGGCACTGGCTACCGCAAAATACCTGGCGTTCTGTGAGCGCTGATAAAAACATAGAGGAGTAATCAATATGGCTAATCTTCTGGTCGTTGCTGTTGATACCGGAAACAAGAACATCAAGACCCCGCATACCGAGCCGTTCAATTCCGGGCTTATCTGCCACGGCAACATCCCGCCCGCCATCAAGGCGGATACCCTCTGCTATGAGGGTAACTACTATACACTGACCCAGTCCCGCGTTCCGTACATGTACGACAAGACCTCCGACTGGTCTTACTATGTTCTGACTCTCTTTGCCATCGCCAAGGAGTTTCAGGCAAGCGGCATGATTCGTCCTGGTCAGAAGAATGTCCGTCAGGATATTTGCCTTGCAATGGGCCTGCCTCCGACACATATCCATGACCTTGCCCCGAAATACCAGACCTATTTCGGCCGCGATGGACGCCGAGTTGAGTTCACCTACAACGACATCTCCTTTGAGATTCGCGTTGCCCGCGTCTTCGTGTTCCCGCAGGGCGTTGCTGCCATCGCTCCGTATATGGGACAAATCATGGCGCGTCCCGAGGCATATACCTACATCATCGATATCGGTGGATATACGACCGATGTTGTGAAGTTCTCTCGCGGCGGTCAAGTCGATATGACTTTCTGCGAATCCTTCAACAACGGCGTCATCAAGATGTACGATGAGGTACAGCGTGCGGTTCGCAACCGCTTCCAGCTGGATATGGACGACTACAGCATCGACAATGTCCTGCGCAGAGGCTACAACCCCGGTCGGGAAATCAACGAACTGGTCCACAGCACCGCTCGTTCCTATGCCCGGACCCTTATCCGGACCCTGAAAGAGAAAGGCGTTGATTTGACCCTCTCGTATCCCGTGTTCATTGGCGGCGGTTCCTGCCTGATGCGTCCGGTCATCGAGAGCGAGTTGGGTCGGGACGATTACCTGTTTGTGGAAGACCCCCGCGCTAACGCAGTAGGTTTCAAAATGATGGCGGAGAGTAAGCTGGCTGCTGAAAACCGTTGAAGCGAGGTGAACTGCCTTGCCTAAAGCTAACCCGAATCAGATTCGGTTGCCGGTGCTGTTTGACCTCACTGACCCGAGACAGAAAGCGGCGTACGAGATTCTGAAAAACGCAGGATACGGAAAACGCACCCCTATCATCGTGGATGCGCTGCTCGATTCCCTCAAAACGAATGTCTTACTGAGCCAGGCTAAAGAATCCAGCGCATCGAATATGTCGGAAACTGATATCCGCCGCGCCGTGGAAGATTCGATGGAATCGGTCCTGAACCGGTATTTTTCGAAATCCGAAGCCCCCTCCACGGAACCTCAGCCTAAACCCGTACGAACGCCTACACCCGCTCCTATTATTCAAGAGCCTGCCCCTGTACAGCCTGCTCCCACACCACAGCCAAGCTTTGTTCCGTATGTTCCTGCCGCTCCTGTACCCGCACAAGCATCCGTACCGGACGAGGGACACATGAATCAGCTGCTCTCTATTGCTGACGCTTTCTTCTGAGCACAAAAACAGACCGCCACACCCAATACCGGGTGCAGCGGTCTTTGTTTTTAAACCAGTTCTTTTAATTTGATATCGTAGGATATCGCTTCTTGTGAATCTCTCTTTTTTCTTTCGGCAATCGCCTCATCAGCAGCTTCGTTTACGGATGCAGCTGCCGCCTCGATGATTTCGGGATTTCTGATTACCTCTTCATCGTATTCCTTCTTCTTCGCAAACGCAGTGAGCGCCTCCCCGCATCGTCTTCTTGCATACTGGCTGGTATCAGTGCAGACTGTTTGCGTGGCTGCGGCCAGCTGGTAAATGGCTCCTTTCCCGAGACATTCAACCGCAGCACCAATTTGCTGATAGTTTTCGAAGTAATCGTGTGTGTCAATCAGCTTCGATACTTCCTGAAATCGTTTCAGGTCGTACCCGTAAGTGAAGCAGAAAGAAAGTAGCAGGTTCTCCGGGACAAGTATCTGCTTTTCAATGATTTTCCGGTATGTGCGGGAATTCATCGGGCATCCGAGAAACACGCCGTAGAACTCTTGTTTGGACATGCCCATCAGGTAGCGCTGCCGCTCCATGATTACAACGGCACTGTCTGAAATGCTCTTAATCCAGTCTTCTCTTTTTCTCGATGTTTCTTCCACAAACTTACGGTAATTTTCCTCTTTGATTTTGAGAGTTAGCATTTTCCAATCACCTCAGTTCTTGATTCAAACCCATTTCTGCCATCTAACTATGACTTTTTTTATTGGGCGTGACTTTATTATATCAAATAGGTGTACTAAATACAACTATGCATGTGGTCAAAAAGTGTCAAAATCCCAGTCATCGAGATACATTCAATGCAATAGTTTCACTTAAGGATAGTGCCGCTTTTGTCTGGGTTCAGCACCGCTATAGGTGTTCTCGGATTCGTATATATGGCAAATAATATTTTTAAACACAATATATAGTGGTCAGATAGCGTTTTTCTCTTGCAAAACACTATATCTTGTGGTATAATGTCTGACATAAATACAAGATATAGTTTCGGCGCTCAAAAAAGGTCTTGTGCGTTTGTGCGAATTGCATACCATTGAAGATGGCATCAGGAAAAAGGTTCGAGTTCCTTCATACGGCATAACATGCTTGTACTAAGTACAAGGGAAAAGGCGGGTTTGAAATGGCAAAAGGAAACGCAATCGTTATGTATCTGGAACAGGCACGCATCCACGGTGAGCCGATTGGTGTAACTCACAGCGAGGTGCTCTTTACGAAGCCGAATGGATATACCGTTCAGCCGCACAACAGGGTAGTATCAAAAGCCGACAACAAGACGATGGGAGAGTCGTTTTTGAACGAACTCATCTATGTGCTCGGTGCTGAGGATGGTGAGAAGCGGAAACTTCCTTACGACCGCGAGGTGCTTGTGTATACCTCCGATGAAATCAATTCCGACAACTACCGTACTTATATCAATGCGGTGAACACCGGAATCAACTGCCCTGTGCATAACTTCAAGCTTTGCCAGAAACTGCGCCGACTCTGTGATGAGCGCGGATACCATCTATTCTTTAGTAATAACAGCCTGCTTGGTTCAACGATTCGCAACGATGCAATGGCTGAACTGTACAGCCAGCTGAAAATCCTGAACGAAAGGGGAACGCAGGATGCAAGCGGAAAATAACAACGATATTGCAATTACCGAAGCCAAACTCAAAGATTTTCTGAGTTCGGTTCTGTCATCGGAGGGAATCGTAGTGGACATCAGACGCACATTCATCGAATACAACGGCGTGAACCGTTCGCGGGTCTTTGCCCGTCATGCAAACCGCATGGCTTGCAAGGGGTCGAATGAAAAGTTCGTCGTGATTGCACTGCTGTGTTACCCGGCTCTTCAGTGGCTTTTGAAGGCGCAGGACATTGATGCGCTCATTGAGAAGCTGAAAGAGGAAAATGAGGATGAATCGGTTTGGCGGATGAGCAACATCCAGCGTATCCTCGAATCGTCTATGGGCGGGTGCAAGCCTCAGCTTCGCCTTGAAATGAGAAAGCTGTTCTTCGCCCGCTGCCAGCAGCTGGTGGATGAGATTGATGAGGCAATGAACAAGGCTGTGTTCATGAATCCAGCCAGCAAGCCGAGCCGTATTAGCCTTGCGATGGCGATGCTCAGGGGTTCGATTCTTGACAGCGACCCTGTTACGGCAGTCACTATCCGCAACAACTTCGATTCTATCGTTGAGGATGTTACGGCGATTGCCGGAGACGCCATCAAACCTTTAGTCATGCAACTAGCACCGAATGAGGGCGAAGCAAAAACAGCAGAAGCTGCTTACCTCTACCATAACACCGAGGTGCTGCTGCGGGAATATTCCCGAATCGTCAATCCGTCCGTTGCTGACGAGAACCGGTCTTTGCGGATTCTCGCACAGGGCGGCAACACACTGGAAAGCGATGCGCGATGCCATCAGGCACAGGTGCTTGTCCAGTACGCCCAGCTCATCCGGGGTGCTATTGAGCTGGTCAAGGATTTCCCCGGAGATTCTAAATTGTACGATGTACTTATGCTTGTCGTGAACGAGAAGTATGGTGCAAACGGCACAGATGAAGCCAAACTGGCTGAGCAGGTCGGTATCAACAGCAGTTACTTCTCGGAGAAGAAGCATCGAGCGTTTACCGCCTTGTCAGCGCTATTATGGGGCTGCGATATTGAATCTTTACTGTCTCTGTTACAGTAAGGCTTCTTTCCTGCACTTTTTTTGCGCTGATTCATGCTTGTATTAAATGCACTTTATCCATGTTTCCGGCTGGATTTATCCCGCTTGTGAATAGTCCGTAGAACCTCATGTGTGGGAATGACGCATGGGGCTCCTGAATCACACTTTAATTCATGGTTGTATTTTGTACACAATTCAACCACTGCTCTTAAAAAGGAGGAGCAATTCTATGGCAAGCGAAATTGGTAAAATCGTACACTGCAAAATCTGTGGAGCACCTATCGAAGCACGCGGGAATCGCCTTTATTGCCCTGTATGCTATAACCAGAACCGCCGCAATGCAGCCCAGCGCAGTAACGCACGGACCAAAATGGAGCGGGAACAGACGAAACGTGAGGAAGCAAAAATGAAAGAGAACAATCGTATCGCTACCAGCGCAGCAGAACTCAACATGCGTGCCAAGCTTTCTAATCTCGGAGGCATCTCTTATGGTGACCTCTCTATCTGGGAGCAGACGCACGGCATGGAATTCTCTGCCTGGGTGCATGAGTGGGAGAAACTGAACAGCGGTACACAGGCTGATGGGTTGAAGTTCCCGGACCATCTTCCGGAAGGATTCCCGACTCGCCGCAAGCCGCCGGAGCATCCCTGGACGAAATCCACTTCTTGTAAGTGATGACCATGTCCAAAAAACCGAAATATGAGCGGTCGGACGACTACCGCTATCAATACATTCGAGCCCATCCCGGATTCATGGGCAAGTATTACCTTTGTCCTTATTGCGGGCGCATCATGCTGAAAAAGACGATGCAGGTAGACCATATCGTTTCTATCAGCCTTGCGAACAAGCACCGGGCTTATCGCGTCTTGGTTCCGGACGGCAACATCAATAATCTTCATAACCTCACGGCATCGTGTCCCAAGTGCAATAACCGGAAATCGGATTCCGGCGGATTCTGGATTTTCCTTGCTAGATTCGGCGTTGTCTTTTATGCCGTTATCTGGCTCTTGCTCTTGGGCTTCGCTGCATGGTTTGCCATTGGTGCTGCCACGGGACACATTCAGCGTGGATTCCTTTTGCCGTATTTCTCTGCTGCTGGGAATGTCCTGATGCAGGGTACGGCAAATGCAATCGCTTCTATATTCAGATTCCATTAGCTTTTCATAAAAAGGAGATATTCAAGATGGACAATACACAGAATCTCGGTCAGCCCGTTGGTAAGGTCACTACGACCTACAACGGCGAAAAAATTCAGGTCAATGTCTATGCAGACCGTTCTGTCATCCTTCCGGATGGCACGGTGCGCAAGGTCAAGCAGGAAGTGGTCGATGCCCTCATCGCTAAGAATCAGGCCATGAACCCTGCATCCACCATCGTTCGGATGGCTCCCGCAAAGCCCCGCATGACCCAGCCCGAGCCGAGTCAGGAACAGGTCCAGCAGCCCGCCGCGCAGGTTCAAGAACCCGCTCAGCCTTCCTACCAGCCGCAGATGCAGATGCCCGCACAGCCTCAGCAGCCTGTCATGCCTCAGAACGCAGCCGTTCCTGAAATGCAGTACCAGAACGAGCCGGTCCAGCAGGGCTATGATACGCAGATGAATGCTCCTGCTGATATGCCTGCACAGGATATTCCTGCACCCTTGGCACAGGACCCCACTGCCGAGCAGAACGCTTCGGACAAGAAGCAGATGTTCCATAAGGGGAAAGGTAAGGACAAGAAAAATGCCCCTGCCGACAAGAAGCGCGGTAAGGCTAAAGCTGCTCCTGCAGAGGTGCAGGGTGAGGGCTTCGATGGGAATATGCCTGTTGAGAAGCCCAAGAAGAAGTCTAAGGCTGGCGTCATTGTTGCCGTGGTCCTTGCTGCCGTTATCGGCGGCGGTGCGCTGGGATATGCCTATGTTCCTGCCGTCTATGACGGTGTGAACAATGTCCTGACTGCTGTGACCGGCAAACAGGTTGGCGTTCCGGCACCTATCCCGTCCAACACGGGTGATGGCAATGCCCCGACAGTCAGCCAGCCTCAGCTGCAGCAGAGCAGCGGCACCAGTGAGAATGCCCTCAATGGCATCGACCTGAGCGGTGATGTCACCATCGAGTTCTACGCTACGGTGCGAACCGCTGATGGCCGCGAATACAAGGTCCCGCTGTCCAGCGCTAACCTGACAGACGGAAACCTGAAAAGCCTGCTGGACGGCAGCGGATTCACCCTGACCTCCGGTCAGTAACCGCACTCTGAAATTCAGATTTCTAGGAAAGGGGTCAAACGGGCGGGCAGCTTCACTACAAATCAAGATGCTCTAAAGCCTGTCTGATACTGTATCGGACAGGCTCTCGTTTTATAAAAAAATATGAATGATATGCTCAATGCGCAAAAGGCAAAGCTTATAATCGCCGCATGCTTGTCCTTTTTCGTCGGAACCTTTCTGGCTCTGTACACGAAAAACCTTCCGACATTCGGTGCCGGAGTCTTAGTTGCGGCATACTTCCTTGTGGAATTTTTAACAATGCTCAAAAACAGCAAAGCCGACAAGTATATCAAGGTCACGGCTTTGGCGGTCAATGCGGATGAATCAAGAGCGGGATTAGAGCCGATGGAAACATGGCGGTTCATCCCCGTGAATGAAGATGGCGAGTATCTGGATAAGAACGGCAAATATGATATCTTCCTGCAAGTAAAGCCCCGTGACCGCGAATATCATATCGGAGCGCTTTACGATATGCTGTTTTGCGCCGGAGACGGCGAACGATTGACGCAGGATAACCTTGTCGCTATCGAACAGAATTCCGTCAAGGCGAAAGTTCAGAAAGAGGGGCTGTTGCATCGTGGAAAGAACCGTCCGGTACAAGAATCTGAAAATGAGAAGCAGGAATCGGCGTCATCGGAGAATGAGAGCAAAACGGATGTGGAGGATGATGAGCCTTGAACTTTGCAACAACACTCCTTCTATGCCTAGTATGCTCTGTTTTTGCATTCAAGGTGACGAAGGACAGGCGTTCGCTTACCGATGTGGTTTCTATGGGAAGGAAGTACCGCCGTCATAGCAAAGAAGTAGAAGCCTCCGCGCTTGAACTCGTTGTGACGGAATCCGGTAACACTGCCTTAAAACTCGATGCCAAGGGAAGCAAGGATTATGTGGCGGTGCATCTTTCCCGCAAAGAAGCGCGAAAATTCAAAGCGGCATTTGCGGCAAGCAAAGGCGAGCCGTTAAGCCTATCCCTGCATCAGTATAAAATCGGCGGCAAGAAATACTATGCTCTGTTTGAAAACCACCACGATAAGTATGCGCCGGTTGACCTGGAAGGTGTACAGGAAGAAAAGGTAAAAACCATCTGCCGCACGGCTCGAAGTGTGGCGGCGGCACTGTATTTCTTTTCTCTGCTGCTGTATTCCGTCAGCTTTACCGTGTCGGTCGTTTTGATTCTGGCTGCTACGGGACTTATCTACATCAATATCCCGTTTCTGCCCGATTCTGCATGGGATGATGCCTGCGAGTTCATCAAACGCCCGAAAGAACCATCTAAGAACGGTAATGAGGAGACGGATGTGGTCCCTTCAGCGGCATCCATCATCCTGCAAAACATCATGGACAAGTACGGCACAGCTGAACCGGAGCCAGAACCTGTATCGGTTAAGCCGGAAACGCCCAAGAAACCGGAACAGAAAGCCGAAAGCAAGACGCCAGAACCTACGGATGTCGAGTCCATCCCGGACACGCCCCACCAGACAAAGCCTGAGGCGTCAAATCCTGCGTTTAAGCCGAAAGAGGTGTCGTTGCCCACTGAGCCAGCAAAAGCCTCAAGCGAGCCCGATTTGCCCGTTCTGGACGATGTTTCTCTGGACACGGATGAGGCAGCAGACGATACCCTCGCTCTGGATGCTGAAATCATAGACGAAGATGCGGGGGAAGTAAGCCTTACTGCTGACCCTGAACATGATGCCGATGCAGCGCTTGTCTCTTTTGAACAGGAAGCGGCTTTAGCTTCTGATGATGAAGACGATGCTGCGGCATTGGAGCGGGAACTCGCGGCACTGGAAGCAACATTGCCGACACCCACTACCTTCGACCCGTCCGGCATCGAGGAGGACGAAGACGATTCCGAGTCCTTTGACATGGATAGCTGGCTGGCGGAAGATGTTCCCGAGATTGAGCCTGACACCGAGGCTGAAATCGAGTTGGAGACTGCGGAACCTGAACTCACTGTTGAACCGGAACTCGAACCTGCAGAAACCGACTCTGAACCGCCCGCCAAAAAAGAAATCACGCCGAAACCGGCAGGGATGGAGTCTGACCAGAACGGAAAGAAAGATAAGGCTCCTGCTAATTCGGAGAAGTCTTCTGATTCCGGCACAGAGAATCCCGTTAAGGTGAACGCCTTTACGAAACAGGAGAATCCTGTGCCCGTGGAAGAAAAGCCTGCGCCTAAACAAAAACCTGCAAAAGCCTCAAAGGCGAAAACGCCGAAAACCCCGGAATCTGGTACTTCCAAACCGGCTACGGCACCTGCTCCTGCTCCTGCGAAGAAACCGGAAGCGGATAACCGCAATGATGCTTCTTTGTTCGGTAGAGGGTTTCAGAACAGAACCACGAAAGGTTCAGGCGGCGGTAAGAAGAAAGCAAATCAATCCAAGAAACCAGAACCGTATTCGGAGGGCGAGCAGATGCGCTTCGATGGCATTTGATACGTTTTTACGGCAAATTCCTGAATTGAAACCGGCACTTGCACATTCTTGCGAACGGATAATAATGGAAATTGGTTGAGCAGCGTTTCTTGACCGTTTTAACTCTCAACCATAATCGGAAAACGGCTAACCTAGAACCGAGGAACATCATGGGTACTTTGAAAAGTTTTGCGGCACTTCTTCTGAGTGTCGCAGCCTTGCTGACTTCGGTGCTGGCTCTGAATGCGGCCCAGAAAAAAGCAGAGATGCAAAAGGCAGCTGCGCAGACGGTGACGAAAGCCGTTGTTGCTGCGCAGGAGGAAACGGCTCTTGCATCCGCTCTTGATTCTGATACCTGTGAAGCAAAGCTTCTGGGTATACAGGTCCTGAACACGGAAGTCGGGACACTGGACGCAACTGTCAGCACTGCGGGTCCGTTGGGGGCAATCGAGGCAAAGCTTAAACCTGAAAAGGAAGAGAGCGAAGAGAAGAAGCCGGACGGCACTGCTCAGGAATCCGCGCAGGAAAATCCCGCCAACAGGTCTGCGGACGACTACAACTATCCGGATTTTTGCGGACGGCTGTATATCCCTGCTGCGGGTATTGATGTCGCGCTGTACAACAACACATCTCAGGATACCTGCAACCGGACCGACAGTGCTGCGATTTTCCCGCATCGTCCTGAGGATGGCGGCAGCAATATCGTGGCTGACAACGAACTTGAATCGCTGACTTCCGTGGCGGTTGGGTCTACGGCATATGTCATCACGCCGGGCGGACAGCAAATCAACTATGTCTGCGTGGATGCGTTCAATGGTCACAACGATGTGACGGGCTATGATGCGCTCCAGAAAGATGACGGCACTGTCGTTTGGGGCAGCGCAGAACTCATCGTCTATACTTGCTTGGGTGATGCGTACAATGTTCGTGTTGCCTGCTTTAACCGCGCTTGATGGTCAGGAGGATTGAAAACACATGAGTAAAAAGACTAAGAATCGTCTCGCTGTTCCTACGCAGGAGCAGAAAGAGTTCGAGACGAATATCGAAGCCCCGAAAGAGGAGTTCGCCACTTCTCTGACTCCGGTTGCTGATACCAAGAAAAAGGAAGATACCGCCGAGGAGAAGAAAGAAGGGACTCCTAAATCTGAGCCCGCCGCTCCTGAAGAGAAGGAGGATTCTGCCCCTGAAAAGGCTGAGGAGACTCCCGATAAGGAGAAATCCGAGACTAAGACCGAAGATGTTCCTGCCAAGGACAAGTTCAAAAAGGACAAAAAGGCAGAGGTCAAGGAAGATAAGAAGCCCGAGGGTGACAAAAAGGTTGCCAAGCCCGCTAAGAAGGGCGGCAGCAATGTCATTCTCGGTGTTAGCTGCGCCGTGATGGTTGCGGCAGTCGGTGTGATGGGTATGACGATGGTTCAGAACAAGAATGCTGACAAGTCCTCGATTCCCGCTGTGGGCGGTTCGTTTTCTGTGACCGGAAATATCGCAGAGGATACTTCGTTCACCGAGCAGGCTGCGGTTGCCCCGTCTACGGCACTCACCTCTGATGGTCGTCAGTGGGCGATGGGTGCATCTAATATCCTGATTCAGGCTGAGGATGGGACTGGTGCCGTTGTTCCTGTGGATGCCGCTGAGACCTTCCAGTACGATGGCAAGAGCCTGTCCTTTGAGAAGGACGGTGCCACTTACATTGTGCGTATGGTTGCCGATTCCTATACCGGTGCTGCCCAGTACGCAGAGGAGCAGACCGATGAGAGTTTCACGGTCTCGGGTATGCGCTTCGCCGGAAACGGTCAGGTGCTGGTCGTGGTCGGTACTCGTTCTGCCGGTGACGATGAAGGCAATGCAGCTGTACGCACTGCTGTTGCTGATATGCTCGAAAAGGCTGTGCCCGCACAGGGGTCCGGTAACATCACGCTCAATGGTGTTGCCGTAACTGCCGATGGCTGCGAGGCTTCCTTCTCGAACGGTCTGGCACTTGTTAAGAACGGCGATGGTGAGGTCAAGTTTACCCCGTCCTCTTATGATTCCGAGACCATCGCATTCGATGATGCCGGGACGACTGCGAGCGGCGCTGCTGTCACGCACAGCGACTATGCGAATGTGAATGATACCGAGGCATATCTCATCGAGTCCGATGAAGGCAACGTCATGGCGTTCACGAACAACGCCGACCTGCTGACCTCAGTTCTGGGACTTCAATAAATAGCATGGGTATTTGCAAAAATAGGTGGTTTGAATAAAACCATCTGTTTTTACAAGTATCACAGGCACATGGATGTTTGTTGCGCCTGTCGATTTTCCCAGTTGACAGCTCCGCAAGAGTGGTATTACCTCGTGTAATACTACTCGCAGCAAACACCCAGCCAAGGGAAACACAACCTTCTGCTTCGGCAGGGGAGACTTATCGTAAAGGAGGTGGCGTATATGTCCACTGTATATGTGCTTAATAAAGATGGTAAACCTTTAATGCCTACGACTCGCTGTGGACATGTACGCCATCTACTTAAAGAACAAAAAGCACGAGTCGTAACATCAAAACCGTTTACCATTCAACTGCTGTATGAAACCAACGATGTAGTGCAGCCACTTTACTTAGGCATCGACCCCGGTAGAACCAATATCGGCGTTGCTGCTGTTAAAACGGACGGCACAGCAGTCTTTACTGCGCATTTGGAAACCCGTAACAAGGAAATTCCGAAACTGATGCAAGGACGCAAAAAGGCCCGTCGTGCAAGACGCACCAACGGCAGACGATGCCGCCGTCAACGGAGAGCCAAAGCAAACGGCACCATTTCTAAAAAGTGCGTAAAGCAAACAACTGCTCAAAATGGCAGTGTTAGCAAACGTGCAAAAGAAATTGGTGTCATCAAACGCCATCTTCCGGGTTGTGAGAAAGAGCTCCTTTGCATCGGCATCAAAAACAAAGAAGCAAAGTTCAGCAATCGCACAAGACCGGAAGGCTGGCTTACACCTACCGCAAATCAGTTGTTGCAAACACACATCAACTTGGTAAAGAAGATTCAGAAATTTCTTCCTATCAGTGATGTTGTACTTGAAATCAACAAATTTGCGTTTATGCAGCTGGACAACCCCAATATTCAGAAATGGCAATATCAGCAAGGCCCGCTCTATCAAAAAGCAAGTCTTGAAGAAGCCGTCTCCGAAATGCAGGAGCATCACTGCCTGTTTTGCAAGAAGCCTATCGCTCATTACCACCATGTAGTGCCACAATCCGAAAACGGAAGTAATACTATTGGGAACATCGTTGGCTTATGCACAAAACATCACGACCTTGTGCATAAGGATGCCACATGGCAAAAGAAGCTTGCCAAAAAGAAAACCGGGCTCAACAAAAAATATGGTGCTTTGAGTGTATTGAATCAAATCATTCCGGCACTAACGAAAGAGTTGAGTTCTCTTTTTCCGAAGCATTTCTTTGCGACCAATGGCAAAAGTACCTACGACTATCGTGCAGCACACGGGGTTAGTAAAGACCACTGGCTCGATGCCTATTGTATTGCTTGCTCTGTTTTGGCTAACGATGTTTGCGACAGCAATATAAACAGCCATGTGCCATACGAATTAAAGCAGTTCCGCCGTCATGATAGAAGAGCACTGCACAAAGAAAATATGAGCCGCGTGTACACGCTCAATGGCAAGTCAGTTGCTACAAATCGGCATAAAGCCATTAAACAGACCACCGACAGTTTGGAAGAGTTCCGTCAACGCCAACCTAATGACGTTTACAAACTCAAGGTAAAAGAACATCATCCGGAATACCGAAATCCAAAACGCAACTTTCCCGGCTGTGTGTTTCTTGTTGGCAAGCATACTCATGTGGTGCAAGGAACCAGCGGCTCACACAACAGTAAAGCAGATGGATATTACGACACAAACGGCAACTCATATTCATCTGGTAAATGTAAGTTTGTTGCCAAAAACAAAGGGATTGTTTTTGCATAAATTGGTAGACCACCTATTTTAGAATCGAAAATCACCGATTTTGCAAATACCCAATAGCATTTAGGAGATTATATCGCATGAACAAGAAAAATATCGCAATGATTCTGAGTGTCGTTATGACTGCAAGCGTAATGCTGGCAGGCTGCGGCAAGAAGGCAGCTGTTCCCGCTGCCGATTCTACTGTTTCTTCCAGCGCAACGGGGGAGACTGCAACCGGTGAATCCGCTACGCCCGAGACCTCTACCGAGACCGTCACCGTGGATTACGGTGTTGGTCTGAAAAAGAACGGTTATTTCAAGGGTGTCAAGGCAAAGAAGCTGGTTACTCTGCCTGCTGATTACGCCAACATCCAGATTCCCCGCAACGAACTCGATTTGAAGGATATGGATGCCTCTGTGACTTCTACTATCAGCCAGATTACGAGCAGCTACGGTGACCGCGTGAAAGTCGAACGCTCCGCTCAGGCTGGCGATGAGGTCGTTGTCGATTATGAGGGCACTTATAACGGCGAGCGGTTTACCGGAAGCACGGCAGGTGATTCCAAAATCGTTATCGGAGCTGGGTATTTTGTTTCCGGATTTGAGGACCAGCTGATTGGACATTTCGCCGGTGAGGTCTTTGACATCACGGTGACTTTCCCGGACGAGTACCCTGCCACCACTGACCTCGAAGGCAATGAGATTGCGCTGGCCGGTCAGGATGTTGTTTTCCGCATCACCTTGAAAGAAGTCGATGAAATCAAGCTGACCGACCAGAATGTGAAGGACAATATTGCTACACAGGATGGCTTTGTTCTGAGTGATGGTTCTGCGGTAGATACCGTCGAGAAGTTGAAGCAGTATTACACCGAGACCTACGAGCGCGATTCTCTGAAGACTGCAGTTTACAGCTACATCATCGACAACACTACGGTTGGTGAGATTCCCCAGAGTATCCTTGATGACCAGCGTGAGTCGTATCGTCAGGAAATCAAGGCGATTGCAGCCAGCTACAATATCTCCGAGGAGGAGTACCTGCAGCAGGTAGGTGCCGAGTCTGAGGATGCTCTGCTCGATACCTACAACGACCAAATCAAGAACAGCGTCACGAGCCTGCTTATCTTCCAGGCTATCGCCGAGGAGCAGCACATCAAGGTCACGGACGCAGATGTGAACGCCTATTTCGGCAACGATGAACTCTCTGTCAAACAGGCAAAGAGTTATTACGGCGAAGAATTCCTCAACCAGAGTGTTCTGTTCGATAAGGTCTATACATGGCTGGTAGACCATGCGTCTATCGTATAAATTTCTTGCTCTTTTTGCTTGACGAGGTGTGCGAACCGAATAGAATAGGTATTGTACGATAGATACCATTCTACTTCAGGCGTTTTGCGCTCGTACGATTCACAATTTGTCGAAAGGCAGACTTCCTATTTCACATAGGGGTCTGCTTTTTTATTTTAAATTTCGTCTTTTGAAAGGAGACAATTATCATGACTAACGTCAACAATTTCGCTATTATCGGTCATCTGACTGCAGATGCAGAGGAGTTCAACATCGGCAACAACACATATGTCAGCTTCCGCGTTGCTGTCAACCGTGGTCAGAACAAGGATGCATCTTTTATTCCTGTCCGTGCCCCGAAGAAGTTCATCAGCGACACCCTGCGTGCCAAGCTTACCAAGGGTGCCAGCGTTCTGGTTTCCGGTCGTTTCGAGTCCGGCCACTACGAGAAGGATGGTCAGAAGAAGTTCTATGACTATCTGAGCGCAGCCACTATCCAGCACGATGTCAACGGCGGCTTTTCCGAAGGCTTGCTGATGGGCAATCTGACTGCTGATGTGGTGACGCGCAACACCCAGAACGGCGGCACGATGGTTACCTTTACCGTCGCCAGCAACCGTTCTTACCAGAAGAACGGCAACTGGGAGAACGCCACTTCTTATGTGTCCTGCGCCGCGAACGGCAAAACTGCCGAGTTCATCTCCGCTCACTTCCATAAGGGTGACCCCATCATGCTTGTCGGTGTGCTGACCAGCAACCAGTACCAGAACAAGGACGGTCAGAACCGCACCTCCTATACGTTATGGGTCGAGAAGGCATCCTTCGCAAGTCGCAAGAACGCCTCTCAGAATGGTGCTGTTCCTGCCGCGAATGCTGCTCCCGCTCAGGCTGCTCCTGCCGCCGCACCGGCTGCTCCTGCTGCATCTGCTGTTGCACAGCCTTCCTACGGCAACTACACGGGTGACGACTTCGCCGATATCGACGAGGATGACCTGCCGTTCTAATTCCAAGACCCCGCGAGCTGCGCTATCAGGCTATACGGGCGTATTCTAAAATCATCATAACAACGCCGGGACTTTTCTTCTTGAAAGGTTCCGGCATAATTTTTAAGGAGTGTACAAAAAATGGCTAAAGTTTCTTCTTCCGCTATGTGGAGTGCTACCGGCATGGCAAATGTTCAGGCTTCCGCAATTCCCGCATACCTAAAGGACAAGGGTCTTTATGATGGCTCGGCTTTCATAAACGACCCAGATGCGTGTTCCATCTATCAGGAAGCCCCGTTTCAGAATACCAATCTTTGCTCGCAAGGCTTATTGTTTCTGGATTTCGCAAAAGCCCTGTGCCGCGCCGAGATGGTAAACGCCGGTATCGCAGTTGGTGCATATTCCGTCAACAAAACAGGTAACTGCCTTGCTGAATGGGTCTATAACGACTGCTTTACGCTGGCATCCGCACCGTCTGCACCTACCGGCAATTCGCTTTGCCTCAGCTACGATAATACGACAGGGTATTTCGGTGCCTCTGTCGGTATGGGTTCCGTTGATGTGACAAGGGTCGGCTATGCGCCGTTCTTCTTTGCAATGTGGGGTCTGTTCCTCCAGAATATCGACGGTTTCGAGAATGCTTTCACACGGTATTGCAACACGCCTGAGCAAAACGACAAGCTTCGCCAGAAACTCGCGTGTAAGATGTCCGGTACGATTCATGATGCCATGCAGAACGGCGACCTGAATCCCGCTTCACCTTCGAATACTTCCTTGCGCCGCCTGACTGAAACGCAGGTGAGAAGTGCAAAGTTTGTTCCTTCTACCATTTATGGCACTTTCAAGGTTATGAACCTGAAAGCTACCAATCAGTCTAAGATTCCTTCTTTCAAGTCCACCAGAAAGTTTGTTGGTGCGTTTGCTGATAAGAATCGTGTTCTGTCCGAGGAAGAGAAGGGTCTTGTCCCGCAGATTGGCGATGACTATATCTTGCCTAAGGAAGTTGTTGCCGTCTGCCATCTGATTGCCGAAACTCGTGGTTCTAAGCGCCCGATGACGAATGTCATGCTGCGCGGTGACCCGTCTGTCGGTAAGACTGCAGGTGCGCGTGCTATTGCCGCCGGTTTGGGTCTGCCGTACACCTTCATTACCTGCAATGCAGGCACTGAGATGTACAACTTCATTGGCGACATGATGCCTGTCGATTCTTCTGCAACTTCTGAGAGCATCAATGCCGAGTTGTTCAAGAACCTGCCGAGCGCCACCGATATCAGCATTGACCCTGTGAACGCATATATGGCTATCACGGGCGTTTCTAAGCCGGATGCTACCGAGGCTGAGTGCATGACAGAACTGTTCCGCAAGCAGCTGAGCCTCTGTGCGGATGCCTGCAAGAACGGCTTCAAGTATGTAGAGAGCCCTCTGGTTCGCGCCATCCGTAACGGTTGGGTCTGCGAGTTGCAGGAACCGTCTCTGATTACTCGTCCTGCTGTTATGCCCGGCCTGAACGGTCTGCTCGATGAGACTGGCTGCGTGGTGCTGCCGACAGGTGAGATGCTGCATCGTCATCCTGACTGTATCATCATTTCTACGCTGAACATCGACCTGGAAGGTTGCCGGCCTTTGAACCAGTCGTTCATTGACCGCCACCACATCATCATGGATATGGTCACGCCCTCTGAGGCTGTTATCGAGAGCCGTATTCGCGGCATGACCGGATGCGATGATACCGTACCTTTGAAGCAGATGATTGCCTTCGTCAAGGAAATCGCTGAAATCTGTGCAAGGTTCGGTGCCACCGATGGCAACGTGAACTCTATGCGCTCGCTTGCCAACTGGGTGCAGGCTGGTTCTATTACCGGCGACTATGCAACTGCGGCTACCTGGACGGTCATCAGCGGTGCCACATCTGATTTGGCTACCCGCGAAGAACTCGTTCGCAAGCTAGCAAACTATCAGTTCTAATCATCTTATAAAGCCTCGCTGTTCGTCAGCGGGGCTATTTTTTGTGTGGGGAAAAGAGCAATATGCAACTTCGCTAAATGTGGATTTAGCGAAATACAGGGGAGTTTATAGGACTTTTACCGATTTTATAGATGATACAGCGTCCATTGCATACACAGCTGCGGTCAACCAGCGAAATTGCGCTTGTAAGCGCTCGAGAACGAACAACGACATACAGACATCTTGTTGCGAACAAACTGTACAACACAAACCATTCTGTACGCGATGTATTGCTGCATCAGCATCCGATTGACTGTTGGTGTTACCGCCACTGATACGCTGCTCGACCTCGAACCGATGCTGCTAACGGTCAGCACAGACCTACAGGCTCGCGGCGTATTGATACGCGGCAGCTTAGTCCAGAACGGAATTGTGTCAGAGTACAAGTATCATAGGCCGAAACTAATCACTGCAGCTTTCGGGTATCAGCTGTTTCCCTGCCGCTTCTCGTAATTCAGTATTTTCTTAAAAACTCGCGTTCGTGTTGCTATGAACTTCCACTATGCAACTTAGTTACAAAATTCACAAAGTATTTGTTAGTAAGTCCACATTGCAAGACTGTATAGTTGCCAGTCCCCTACCCTTCTCGAAAAAAATGTCGCACGCTTTTTGTTGGTATCCCCTTTCACACAAAAAAAGAGACAGACGCTTTTCCAGAATCTCTGGAATCGTATCTGTCTCTTTTATTGTTTATTGGGCGCTTGCTCTCACAGCCACGGAAACGCGCCTCTGCGGGTTTCTCGTCTGCATGAGGGTCGTTATACCCCTAAGCATCAGAGGGCTTGCCTGTGCCCTTCCCTGCCCTATCTGTGACCGAGCAGTGTCAATGCCACGCAATCGGTTCTCTTCTTGCGAGTTCAGGAGCGTTTAAAAGAAGTGCCAGGATTGCAAACCGATAGGTCACGATTTCTCCGCAATCCATAGCAATACGGATATCCTGCGCATACACGACTTCGTTGAGGACCTTAATCTCATCGTCTGTCAGATAGAAGGAAATCTGCTTGTTGTTGGCGACCTTCGTACCGCGTTTGCGAGCCTGGTCCGGCATATATGCAATAACTTCCTTGGCATTCGGGAGAACATAAACAGGGTCACTCCCCTCCCCTGCTGTTTCGTATTCCTCGAACTCAGCAGAATCTCGGGTTATGATATGCCCCTTCCCTGCCCTTCTCACTTTTTCGATTTCCTCACGCAGAACCCGGTTCGCAATGGTGCCAACGCGCAATCCCTCATAGATTGCCTGTAACTCGAAGCATTCAGAAATTTCCGGTCGAAAGCGAACGAGGATTCTTGTCTTGTCGTTTTCCATCGTTGCCACTTGCCTCATTCGATAGACTCAATCTTCTCTTTGAGTTTTGTTGCGATATCGATGACCTCATTCAAGGCTGCAATATCAGCTTCACGGGATTCCTTAGAAACGCCACGAAGAGCCTTGACAAAGTTTCTGCTGGTATATGCCTGCTGCAGTTTCTTCACCATGCGCGGAGTGGCTTTCTGGATGATGCTGGTATTATTCTCGGCAACATCCCGTTCCTTCTTCACTAAATCCCTAGCAGCCTCTCTCTGACCGGCATGCTCGATGGCTGCTACCTCTTCGGCAGAGCTGGACTCTTTTGCTTTGCCGTATTCCTCCGCCTTTGCTTTCAGGTCATTGATGTTTTCATCAAAATACTGCAAAGCCTTCTCGTAGGCAGCATCGTAGTCCTTTGTTGTCCCCTGCCGCTGTACATCAAACAGGTATTCACGGAAAGTGTCGTGCAGGGTATCTCGCATCACTTCGATGTGGTTCTTCCCTGCTCCCTCGGAGTCATCACCATAGCAGTTTATGTTACTCAATGCAACAAAGCGTTTGGCAATCTCTTCCTGCTTATCGTCCTCAAAGCGCAGATAGGTCTCACACTCGCTGCGGGTAAGAATTTTCGCGTTAAGAAGCTCCTTTAAAGCCCCTTGCAGCTTATCCTCAATACGGGCATCACGCTCGATGGTACGAGGGTTGACGGAACTTACGGTCTTGGTCGCACCGAGAGCCTCTTCTCTACTCATATTATAAGGAGCCAGCTGCAGGCAGTTGATGAACTCAGCGATTGCCTGACGGCGAACAGCCTCATCGCCGAAGCCGCCGCGAACTTGAAGGTTCGCACTATAGAGAAGGACTTTCTTCTCATTTGCGGTAAGAGGTGTGGTAATCACATTGCAGTTGCGCACCACATTCCAAGAGGAATCCCCCTGCTCTTCCAGATACTTCAGAGCGCGGAAACGACGTTCACCGGAAAGAAGTACATAGACCTCTCTCCCCTCTTCCTCGGTCGGGAAGACTACGAGGTTGTGCATCAGCCCATTGCGCTTGATATCTTCTGACAGGATTCGGATATCATCTTCCTCGTCCAGATTACGGAAAATCTCGTTATCGGGGTTCGTGCGGATATTCGAGAGAGCAATATCCTTGTTTGCATACTCGACCTTATGCTGTGCCGAGAACAGATTGTTATAGAAAGCACCAGCGTCGTTGCTATTTACCTGTTTCAGAGCATTGATGTCCGGAAGCTTCGGCGTTGCCTTCGTCACCTTCTTCTTTGTTAGAGCCATCTTATTTCACCTCCAGCTTCGCAAGACGCTCTTTGAGTTCTTTGTATGTCTGCTTATAAGCAATGGATACTGGCTGCTTAGCAGCGGAGAAGCATACCGGCTGGTGGTTGGTGACAGCCATACCGACAGAAAGGCTATGGGGAATCTCAGACTTAAACAGAGAGGAACCCAAAACCTCCTGGCACTGCGCACGAATCAGACGAGTCGCAGCAGCCTTCTTCATGACAGAAGTAAGCAGCACCCCTACCCCCTTCAGACGGCTTCCCGGCGTATTGCACAGCTCGTTGCAGAGCGCAAAGGTTCGGAAAGCGGATTCCTGAGAGTTTGCTTCACACATGGTAGGAATCAAAACATAATCCGCCGCGTTGATAGCATTCGTCAAAAGCAGAGAGTCGCGGGTCGGCTGGGTATCAATGAGGATATAATCGTACTCATCGCGGACCTGGCTCAGAAAATAGTACAGGAAATCAGCAATGCTGGCAATCTGCTTAGAACTGTCCTTCTTTGCAATGATGGTAGCATCCTCAAACAGTTCCGGCATTCTCTGGTTGATGCGAGGTGTCTGAGAACTGGCAGGAATCATCTGGACATTATCGCCGTATTCTGTCTCCGTGATATAATCCTTAGTATTGGTATAACGGAAACCAGTGAACATGTCGTATAGAGCCTTGCCGGCATACATGCCGCCAGCAATCTCGCCCTGACCGTCACTCAGCGCACTGGTCAGGTTGCCCTGCGGGTCTGTGTCGATGCAGAGAACTCTCTTGCCGTCCTCCCCCATCAGATATGCCAGATTGGAGGCTGTGACAGTTTTGCCCGTGCCGCCTTTCTCGATGGCGATTGTGATAATCTTTGCAGCCATTTCATTTACCTCGTTTTGCGTAAGACTTGCGTACATGTTGCTGTGATTCGCACTTCTGCCGTTTCCGTTCTGAATGCAGAAGTGTCAAAGACTCCGGTCTGTGTTGCTGTAAATCCGCAGAAAGCTGTTTTCAGCTGTCTCTCCCCTCTTGCGACTTGCGTACATGTTGCTGTTCGCTTAAATTTCAGCGAAAAGTCCTCAAGGAGAAAAGTCTTGGATAAAATGCGACAACACTCAATGTCTTAATTATAACATGCAAAAAAGTAAAGTCAACACGATTCCTGCCGATTTGAAATATTAAATTTGCGACAAGAAATCTTAAAGACTTGCGTTCGTGTTGCTGTGATTTATTTTCCGCAAAAGAAATAGCCCGCCAATCGGCGGGCTATCATCATACATCATCGAACATTGCGAGGTAGTTTGTCTTGAGTGCTGTGCCGGATTCGAGTGCTGCGAGGTTTTGCTCACCGAAAGCAATCGTTGCGGCGGAGTTCTCTACAAGGTCGTTGAAAATCACCTTACGGTAATAATGTGCGCTCTTGGTTCCCCCGTCCGCTTCCAGCATATGCTTGTACTTCGAGCAGATTCCGAAAGCCCAAGTCTTCAAACCGTTGTTGTCTTTGATAATTCGGTTCAGCGCAGCAAGGGCTTCTTCTGCCTGGTCCTGATTCTTTGTATTGGTCAGGATTCGTCCGAGAATCGTAAAGACATCATTGAAGATGTTGCGTTCCTTAGCGGACAGCTTCTCTTCGTAATCCTGATACTGTGCTTTTGCCTTTACTTCGTTTCGGGCAAGGCGATAACTCATACCGAGCACAGAATCAGACAACGGCAGATTGTACTGTTCGAGCGTCTCATCGCTTACTACGCGGCGTGCTTTACGAGGTTTTCTAGCAACCTCGCTCTCGAAGTTCTGATGCTCTTCGTGGAAGGCTCTGACCTTCTTCATCTCTTCAGCGTTTTTATACTTGATGAAGATATAAAGATACTCGTATTTGCGAACGCCGCGTTTTCTTACGGGTACATAGTCGAACCAGAGGTCCGTCATCTCATTGATTTCGTTCTTGACAGGAGCCAGAACATTCTTCTCGAAATCAGAGAACACCTTGTATTTCTCCGCGACTGTCTTTTCACGGCTGAACTTCGGTTCGCTGCTCGCGTCGTTCTTCGTCTTTTTGCGGTTCTGGCTTCTATTGATTTCATCCTTGGACGGCATCGAGAGCATTCCCTTAAACTCTTCAATGTCGAACATCTTGTACTTGTAACCAACGAGTTCACTGCGCTTATCCGGGAACTTGCGCAAGATTTCCTCGGTTACCGGCTCGAAAATCAAACCGTTATTATACGAGTAATCTCGATTGCCGTTATCGTAGGAAAGGATAATCTCGTAAATACGCATCGAATAGGTGCTCTGCATCATCAGAAGATATTCGATGCTATAGGAAGTATAGTTGCTGGTCAGCTGCGCAATGTCCCGCCAGATATCGGGATTGAAGCGCATCTTGATGGTCTTTTCCTTGAAGTTTACAATAGAACCCTTGCTGACCCAAGAAACCGACTTGATGGCGTCCGGACCATCCGGCACCCAGAATGTACGGTTCTCGAGGTTCTCAACCGTTTGCTGCAGATGCGGACGGTATCCGGTGCGCATCATATTAACGCCCGTCAGCTTCGAGAATTCCTGAAATGTGATGGTATAGTATTTCGATGCATCCAAATCGCTCTTCTGGTCGATTTTAGAAAGCAGCATAAAAAGAATCTTCTGCTCATTACGCGGCAAAGAATACTTCGTCTTCTGAATCAGTTCATTGCTCTTCGTGATGTAGGAGCCGAACGGTGGCTTAGTCGAATCCTGTCGCAGCAGCGCTCTGGTCTTTGCAGAAGCCTCTTCCTGACTCATGACCTCGCCGACAACGACTTCGGTATCCTCGTTCTGTATGATATTATCATCAGTTTTCTTCATGGTATCGCAAGAGACAGCGTTTTCAGCAGCCTCGGCCTTTCTACAAGAATATGGTCAGCTTCCTACTTGTGATGTGCTATTCTGTGAAATGGTTACACTTATGACATTATAAATCATTTTACACTATATGTCAGGAAAAGTCAACGGAGATAGTTTAGACAGAGATTTTTTTCTCTTATTTTTCTAGCTAAGAAATTATTAGATTATTCTCTTATAGCTTATATTTTATTTATTAAGTAGAAACGGAGGTTATTTTGCTTTTCGACAGAGATTGTTTTGCATTACGGAAGAGATTTTTTTGCGTTTCAACAGAGGTTGTTTGTCAGATAAAAGGAGGTTCTTTTTTCAAAATCTTAGAAAATAACCTCTGTTTACGCGAAAGAAACCTCCGTTTGGGCGTTTAGGTAGGCAAGTGCCGTGATAGGGGAGGGTCTTGACCAGCAGGGGAGCTCTCATCCTGAGAGAATAACTCGAAAGATGCAGCAGAACAGGACTGTTATGTAGCTCTATTATACGAGATGAGCACTGAAATGACAAGAAAGCAGGAGAGAGAGCTGGAATTTCAGAAAAATCGCGTTAATTATCTCTGGCAAGGTAACGCCCGAACCGAATCGGATGCCGCCTAAAAGGAAAATCGTAACCGGTAGCCTAGAAAAATTGTCGCGTAAAGAACCTCCGGTTTAAGGAAGCGTGCGTTCTTTCTCAGTTCTGGAATTTGTCGCATTAAAAACCTCGGGTTAGATGCTGCCATCAGGCCTCTGTACTGGCGCTGGAATGCGATGTGTTCAGAGAGCAGGGGAGAGATGCTGAAATTTGTCGCGTTAATTATCTCTGGTTTGGGATATGCCTGTGTATCATTTGTTCTCAGAAAATTATCGCGTTAATAATCTCGTGGTCTACGTTGAGAACCGACAGCATCAGCCAGACAGAACCAGAAGGTATGGCGTGTAAACAATCTCCGTTTTGAGGACAGCGGGGGAGTGGTATCAACGACAGCTGATGATGGCTTGACCTACATGAACGAGTCAGCGATAGACCGGCTTGATGCACGCTTAAAAATAATCGCAATAGCAATACAAGAAATCTCTGTTTACAGTGATGGCATGTACAAAACATGTTCAGTCTGTAGAAATTGTGCTTCAAATAACAATGTGTATAAGAAAATTTGCGTTATTTGTGATGTAGAAACCTCTTGCAGCTTGATTTGTGAAACCGATTTGTATAATTGGAAAGAGATATAACTATCTGTATATGTGATTCACATAAAAATAAGAACATGAAAAGAGGTAAAAAGAGTTTTTTATCGAGAAAAATTCATATTGCACACACTTGATAAAAAGAACGGTAATGCGTTTATTATAAAACGAGATTAGCGCAGCAACGCTGCTTATTGCGGAGAAGAATAACGCGATTTTTTCGAGTATTACAAGAAGTATTTGCAGAAATGTGCTGAGTATTCCAACAAAGCCATTGAAAATCTTTAGGCTTTCAAGCGAAGATGCAGAAAAACAGGTTAATGTACTGTCCTGACTGTATATATCAATACAAACTATACAATATGGATTGATGCTTGATAATAATTGTCGCGTTAAGTATCTCTGTTTATCCATGTAATGCAGCAGCAGAATGGGCGTCCTTACTCGCAACAGAGGTTTGCGCATCCGGGAAAAAGTAGGAAGAAAGCCATCGACTTGCGAACGCCTGAAAATTATCGCGTTAATTATCTCTGCTATCTTGATGCCAAAGGGGAGTCCTGTAAAGAAGAGAAACTTCAAAAATCGCGAAAAGAAACTCCCTTTATGGAATCAATGAGGATAGCTGCCGGAAAACAGCAGGGAAGGGACTAGCCAAAAAGTCGCGTTAAATATCTCGGGTTAGTGCAGCCGTAGCAAACCATTCTGCAAATTTGTCACGTTAAAAACCTCGGGTATCGGTTAGGTGTGATGTCTTCTTGCAGCGGAGAAGGGGACTGGAAGGTAAAATTATCGCGTTAATAATCTCAGGGTAGTGTGCTTGTAATCGTCCAGAACGGAAAACTGGATAGGGCAGGCATCAGAATTATCGCGTTAAGAATCACCGTTTACCGGAAAAGCATCTTGAAAATAATCGCGTTAATTATCTCTGGTTGAGTGCGTGGGCGATGGCGAGTTGTATCAGTGAGTTCTAAACAGAATAGCAACAATGACTATAGCAACAGTGTATATAAATAAAATGTGAAACAGCAACATGTACCGAAGTCTTGTCGAAAAGTGAAACTATTGTCGCGAGGTAAGCCAAAATATGTACAAACTAAGAACAAACGGCAATCATGGTTGTACTGAATACACATTCATGGTAAAATATAAGATGAAAAGAAAATGTAGTCGAAATGGTAATTTGAGATGCAGCTGACAGAGAAGTGGCTGAAAGAGACGCTGGAAAGGAACCCTCAGTTGAAAGTCAATGTACAGGGCGGACGAAACAGCGAGCTCGAACAGCCGAAAGAAGTAGAGAAAACGAAAACAAAATACGGAAACCATCGGGTGTATCTGTACGAGGATGAATATGTCTCGGGAGACAAGTACATCTCAGGGCACGGCAAGCTGGTAGCAGTATTTGATTCCACGAAAGAGTATTGCCGATGGCTAGATTTACAGCTGATGGAAAAAGCCGGGACAATCTCAAATCTTGAACGCCAGAAAGAACTCGTCATCCAAGACGCATTCGTGTACGAAAAGAAGCGCGTACAGCGAATCGTGTACAAGGCTGACTTCTGTTATCTGGATGCGCAGGGTAAAACGATAGTCGAAGATGTGAAAGGCTTCGATTCAAAGTCCGGCAAGTACATGCAGACCGAGGCGTTTCGGTTGAAGTGGAAACTCCTGAAAGCAAAGTATCCAGAATACCATTTCGTGTTAGTGTAGAGTGAGAGTCATGGTCCAGAATTTTGAAAATCAGAATACGCAGGATGTTCTTCCGTTCAAGGGAAAAATCACAACGGTCATGTACTATGAGCCGGAGACAGGATTTGCTATCTTTAAAATCCGTCAAGAAGGGGAGACTAAAAGCAGCACTGCGAAAGGGTATGTGCCGAATCCGGTTGCGGGTGCGAAAATCTACTATAACGGGACTTGGAAAGAAGACCAGAAATTCGGTGGGTATTACATCGCCATCAGCAATTCGAAAATCGACTATGCGGGCGGCGGTAAAGACGCTATCATAGAGCTTCTGTCCAGCGACTTTGTACCGGGTGTGGGACCTACGGTTGCAAAGAAAATCGTTGACCATTTCGGAAAAGATGCACTGCGGGTGATTGAGCGGGAACCGGAACGGCTGAAAGAAATCTCCGGTATCGGTGTTAAGAGTGCAGACAGGATTCACGAAGGGTATATGCACATCGCAAACGACCAGGAACTGATTGCGCTCCTGCTGCCGTATCTCTCAATACAGAAAATAAACTCCGTTATCAAGAAATTCGGCACCGGGAAGATGGCGCTTGAAGAAATCAAGGAAAATCCGTATGTCCTGTACCAGAAATTCTCAGGTATCGGATTTGCTACGGCAGATAAAGTCGCGCTGGGCGGTTGTCAGATTGCGCGTGACGATATCCGGCGTGTGACGGCAATTCTCCTCTATGCTCTTGAAACGCAAGCGCAGATGGCAGGCAATACCTTTATCTGGGTAGATGACATGTACCGTGTCGTCAAAGAAACGATGCGGAATGTCCTGCATGAAGTTGCGTTCCCTGACGAAGTGATACGGAAAGCAGCCACAATAGCAAGAGAAGACAGTCTAGTCGTTGTACAGGGGTCTAAGCCTACGGACGGCAGAAAACCGATGTTCTGCATGTATCTGTACAAATACTGGTTCTATGAGTGCGACATCGCGTATCTCTGTACGATGATTCACACGAACTCGAACTCTACCTACGGTCTGGTGGACAGTCAGGATGTGGATGATGCCATTGAAATTATCGAGGCGGAGGATGGGTTCTCGCTGGACGATACGCAGAAAAACGCGGTTCGGACAGTGTTCGGCTCTGATATCAAGAATGTGACCGTAATTACCGGCGGTCCCGGCAGCGGTAAGACGACCATCATCAAGACCATTATCAAAACATGGCAGATTGCAAGAGGGTTGAAATACAACGAGGATAGCATGTTGCTTTGTGCGCCTACGGGTCGTGCCTCTGCTCGAATGAGAGAAGCTACGGAGCATCCCGCATCCACGATTCAGTCGGCATATTATTCCATGCACGGGGACTGTGAAGCAAGCATCATTGTGGTGGATGAGTTCTCGATGTGCAATCTGGAAACGGCGCACATGGTATTTGAACTCGCTTCACACGGCTGCAAACTCGTTATTGTAGGTGACCCGGACCAGCTTCCTGCCATCGGTGCCGGTAATGTGCTGCGTGACCTTATCCAGAGCGGGGTCGTTAATGTATGTAAGCTGTCTTCCTGCCACCGCAATGTAGGGTCTATTGTAGAGAACGCTATTCATATCAATACCGGTGAAACGACAGAGACCTTCAAGCAGGATGAACAGTTTGCATTGATTCCCGCAAAGGGTAAAGAGATGCGGAACATTGCATTGAGCAACTATTTCGCGTATGTAGAGAAGTACGGCGAACAGGTCACGGAAAAGAACGCCGATACCGCAGAGGTATATGAGGAAGGTATCAAGCAGGTATGTCTTCTGACTCCGACCAAGAAAAAGGGATGCGGGTCACTTTCGGCAACTGATATGAACCTTCTGATTCGTGATGAACTCAATCCCGCCACCGATGCGAACAGCTGGTTCTTCTCCAATTTCAAGAAGAAGGCTAAACCTGAACAGGGATTCGAGTACCGGCTCGGCGACCGCGTGATGCTCTGCAAGAACCACAAGAACAGTTTCGTCAACGGTGATATGGGTTTCATCGTTGATTATCAGGAAAAGGCACTTGACCCGAATACAAGTGGTACAATTCATCACGCTTATACAATTCGTTTTGATAACCCGTGCGATGTAGAAGGGCGCGTCTACACGATGCTGGTAAGCAGAAAGACTTTACAGTCGGAGTTCTCGCTCGCATACGCTATGACCGTTCATAAATCGCAGGGCTCTGAGTTTAAGGCGGTTGTGATTGGCTTTGAAAAAAGCTGGGCACGACTGCTGCAGAGAAACCTTTTATATACGGCTGTCACGAGAGCTAAGAAGGAATGCAGGATTATCGGTGAGATGAAGACGGTCGATGAGGCTATTCTCACGAACGACATCGAGTATCGCAATACTCTGCTGGAAAGCAGATTGACGCATTTCGACAGAGAACGGTATGAGACCATCCATAATAGGAATGTAGAGGACGACGACTCTGATTGGAGGGACAATGATGACTGAGACTATGCAGTTGACGGATATCGGAATTACGCCGCGTAAAGCATCTCAGTTTGCTGCGAAAGGTATCTGTACTGTACAGGACCTGCTCATGTTCTATCCCACCAAATACCTCGATTTCAGAAACCCTATCAGCCTCGCGGACGGAAAGCAGTATGCGGGACAACATGTGGCGGTCAGGGGACAGGTAGTTAGTACCAGAGTCATCAACGGAAAGCACTTCATGCTCCGTCTCTCGGACGGCAACAATTTTTGCTCGGTGTTCTGGTTCAATCAGTCGTATCGTGCCAGACAGTTCAGTGTAGGGCAGATGCTGGCGGTAGGCGGTGTCTCAAGCTGGAGCGATGAGTATAAGAGTCTGACGATATCGGCACCGGATTTCGTGTCGTGCGATTTGCAGACAGCGTTTTGCATCAAACCGATATACCGGAAAATCAAGGGCATGTCGGACGAATATCTTCTGGATGCGATTGCACTGGCATTACCCTATATCCGTAAGTGTGTCTCGGACCCTCTTACTGAGGAGCAGAGAAACGCACTGAGAGTTCCGGAACTTGCCCGTTGTGTGCGGATGGCACATGCTCCGCAGGACGAAACCGATATCATGCTTTCAAGACGCCGCCGTGCTGTGGATGTATTGTATCCGTTCTGCTACGGTCTGGAAGTAAAGAAGGCAGAAGCTGCAAAAGTATCTCCGTTTAGAATCAAAGACGCAGCGGCTGTCGTCAAGAAAGCCCAGAACGAATTGCCGTTTGCACTGACGGAAGACCAGAATAAGGCGGTGCGTCATGTTCTGGAAGAGATGCAGCTGGGAAACCGTGTGGATGCTCTCGTTCAGGGTGATGTCGGTTGCGGCAAAACTGTCGTAGCGCAAATCGCAGCACTCGGTATGGCTATGAACGGATATCAGTGTGCGGTAATGTGTCCAACGCTGGTACTGGCCGGACAGCATTATGATGATTTTACGAATTTTCTCGCAAAGTTCGGGTACACTGTCGTATCCCTGCACGGTGGTATGAAAGTCCGGGAAGAGAAGGCAGCGCTCGCGAAAATCGCTTCGGGCGAGGCAAATGTTGTGGTAGGTACACATTCTATCTTTTCCGATAAGGTCAAGTTCAAGAAACTGGGTCTTACGATTGTGGACGAGGAACACCGATTCGGCGTAGAGCAGCGTGAGGGTCTCAAACAGAAGGCAAAGGAAGGCGTTCATAATATCAGTATGAGCGCAACACCTATCCCGCGAACACTGGCAACTACGCTGTACGGGGAAGGCACTGAAATCGTCAACATCCATACGATGCCTGCCGGGCGTAAACCCGTCAAGACTATCGTCTGGTCGAATGAGAATACCTGCATGGAATCCGTATATAAGCAAATCAAGCAGGGACATCAGTGCTATGTTATCTGCCCGCTGATTGAAGATTCCGATGCCGATACTTTGGCTGGCGTGGAGTCGGTCGAAACGACCGCACAGAATCTCAAAGCTTGGTTTGCAAAATATCCCGGCGTTCGCATCGAGGCTATCTCTGGGGACATGAAAGCTAAGGATGTGCAGGCCGGTATTGATAAGTTCGCAGCAGGCAGCGCTGATATCCTGATTTCTACAACGATTGTAGAGGTCGGCGTCAATGTTCCGAACTCGACCGTCATCGTCATCAAGAACGCTGAGCGGTTCGGATTGGCACAGCTGCATCAGCTTCGCGGTCGTGTCGGGCGCAGCAGCTTTCAGAGTTACTGCGTGCTCCTGTCTCAGGACAAGGAAAACGAACGCCTTCAAACGATGGCAGCGACAACGGACGGCTTTAAGATTGCAGAGAAAGACCTTGAATTGCGCGGCACCGGACAGATTCTTGGCGTGAAACAGAGCGGCAAAGATATGTACATGGAAACGATGCTGAAATATCCGAAGCTGTATAAGGAAATCCGGACTCAGGCTTCTAAGGATGTTTTGCTCGCTGCGAAAAAATCTTGACCGCGCTTGCGAATGGCAGATAATAAGGATAGGACTTACCATAAATTTGGCATTACCGGTTGGTGATGCCAAGTTTTTCAGGTAAAGTCATGGTTGTATTAAATACAAGTAACTTATCGGAGGGCAAGTATGCAATTCTTTAATACGAAGAAACCGGCAGCAGATACCGCTGCGGTGGATGTCGCAGAGGAACATAAGCAGAGTATCGGCGACCAGGTGATGGAAGCATTGGGTGTCGGGGATGGTGCCGAGGGACGGATGCACCCTGAGGAAGACACCGAAATCATGATGCCGAAGAAAAACCAGAGTCAGTTGGCGGCTGAGGAGATGATGAAGCAGCATGAGAGCATCTGCGTGATTTCCCCGGATGCTGTCATCAAGGGCGGTATCGAAGTGAAGGACGCCGTCATGGTGGCGGGGCGCGTGATGGGTGATATCGTGGCAGCAACCGTCACCTGTGTCGGTCAGCATTGCTACATTAAGGGCAATGTGAAATGCGCCGAGTTGCAGATGCACGGCGGCAAAATCAAGGGAAACATTGAGGCAGATACGAAGGCTGTCGTCAATGGTGCCATCGAAGGCAATATCACCTGTAAGGAAGATGTGTTCGGGGAACATGCAGCGGTCATCGGTGAGTATATCCGGTGCGGGGTCCTGACTGTCGAGCCGGGTGCCAGAATCGCTGCAAAAATCGAGATGACAAAGCCCGGCGACAAGGAAGAGCGTGAGGCAGAAAAGCCTCTGGTTCACTACGATGTCCCGGGCACGGATGCCGTTAAGCCGGGTGACAAGAATTACCCGAAAATCGAGAAACACATGGATAAGCCCAAGAACGACGATAACAAAGCAAAGCACTAAGCGGCTTTCCAACAAGAGGTAGATAACATTGAATAAGCTGAAAGCTATCTGGAAAATTGAAGAACTGCGAGGAAAAATCCTCGTAACGCTTCTTCTGCTCCTGGCGTTCCGGCTCGGCTGCTGCCTTCCGGTTCCGTTCGTGTCGAATACCGCTCTGGATGCGATGTTCTCGAACAACAGCATCTTCGGGTACATGAACATGCTCTCCGGCGGTGCGCTTTCGAGAAGTGCGTTCTTTGCGCTCGGCGTGAGCCCGTATATCAACGCATCCATCATCACGCAGCTGTTGTGTGTAGCGCTTCCCAGCTGGGAAGCCTTGCAGAAGGAAACGACCGGCAAGGATAAACTGGATGAATACACAAAGCGAATCGCTCTTGCGATGGCAGTTGTGATGAGTGTCGGGTACTATTTCGTTCTCCGCAATTACGGTGCCTTGAAGTACACGGCTGGTAAGAGTGGTATCTTTGCAGCCATTGTCATCATCGCAACCTTCCTCGCCGGGTCTCAGATTTCCGTCTGGCTTGGCGGACGAATCGATGAATACGGTATCGGAAACGGTGTGTCACTGCTGATTTTTGCCGGTATCGTATCACGGTGGAGCGATATCAACTCTATCGTTACGAATGTCGTCGGCAAGGTCAAGGTGGGGGAATGGCTCTATTCTCTCATTGGGATTCTGACAGCAGTCGCTATGCTCGCGGCAGTGTGGTTCGTGACCTACAGTGATGGAGCAGAGCGCAGAGTACCGGTCCAGTACGCAGCCAGAACGCAGCGGGTACGTCCGGCAGCATCCTATATTCCCATCAAGCTGCTGATGAGCGGCGTTATGCCTATCATCTTCGCTGGCGTTATCATGAGCCTTCCCGCAACGCTGGATATGTTCATTGATGCCACGGAGCATCAGAGACTGCACGCGGTATTGTCGGTGTTCACGACCGAAAGCTGGCTGTATTGCCTTCTGTATGTATTGCTGATTGCAGCGTTCAACTTCTTCTATATCGAGATTCAGTTTGATGCCGTATCGATGGCGGGAAGCCTTCGCAAGCAGGGCGGCACGATTCCCGGTATTCGCCCGGGAACGCCTACTACGGATATGCTCAATAAGACGCTTCATCGTATGGCACTTACCGGTTCCTTCTATCTGGCAGCGATTGCCTTGACGCCTATGGTGTTCAGTGCCATGAGCGGGGTACGGATTTCTTTCGGCGGAACCAGTCTTATGATTCTGACGGGTGTGGCTCTCGAAGTTGTGAGAAGCATCGAGGGATACATGACGGTCCGGCACCATAAGGGTTTCTTGGAATAAGGAGAACGGTATGAGCATTATCGAGTTTATTATCGGCCTTTTGATTCTGGTAGCAAGTCTCTTGGCAAGTACATTCTGCTACTTCGTGAAGAACGAAAAGAGCGGCGTGAATGCGGCGCTTGGCGGTGCGAGTGATTTCATGGCTACGCGCCGGAATAACGATAACGGCAAACTGAATAAGGTCGTGGCAGTATCGGCATCGGTCATTGCGGTGCTGATTCTCGCCTTGACCGTATACGGTGCTCATTTCTAAGGGGGGGACAGTGATGGAAAAAGCTAAAGAGAAAATCAAGGCTCGGGACATTCCTGCGAAAGTCCTGAATCTGATTCATCCGTCGAGCGTGACCTGGTTGAGTGGTGCCGAAACTACGAAACGGACCGGCGTGATTCTGGCTGTGGTTGCGGCAACCTCTCTGTTCATGGTAGCGGCTGATACATTGTTCGGTGCGCTGTTGAAATTGATTGTATGAGGTGTGGTATGAAAGTAAAAGTGATGATGGCGACGACTCTTGCCGCGCTGGTCATGTTGTCAGGATGCGGCTCGGCTCCGGCAGCATCGTCTGAGGTAGAGACATATTCGAGCGCAATGCAGCTGGTGACCTTGACTGATGATGAGATGCTGGCATCTATTCAGGAAGCGGCAAAGGAGTTGCAGAAAAACATCAACAAAACCGATGAGACGGCGAAAGTCGATGTAGAAGTTGATAAGGACGGCAAATGCATCGTGTATGCGTCCGGACGCGATGAGAACGGCAACGCTACTACGCGGCAGGAACTGTGCAAAGCCGATACCATCAAGGATATGTTCGAAATTTTCTATGACAATGATTGGGTTGACAGCAACGGCAATGTCAACATCAATACCGTTGGCTGATGCCGTTGTAAGGAGACTAATACCATGAAACGAATCATTGTATGTCTGCTGACGGGGTTGCTGGCCGTCGGTATGATGGCGGGATGCAGTAAAAAGCTGACCCCGGAAGAACAGGCGGCTTCGGAAGCAGCAGTATTGGCACAGCAGTTGCAGGAAGAGGAGACCCAGACTGGTCTTAAACGCCTTATCAGCAATAACCTCACGGAATACGAACAGCCGTTCTATGATTTCGTGGACAGCTTGCAGAAGGGTGATGCCGCCGCGGCTGCAAAAGCACTCGGCGTTCCGAATACTTTCGGAGATAAGCTGCAAAGCTGGGTCATCGTGAATAACTACGAGACTTTCCAGAAAGCAGAGATGAAATCCATCTGCCTGAACTCCGCCAAGGACGGTGCTTCTGCCGTTCTGAACATCTACATGAAATCGCCCAAGGATGTCACCACCGATACGCAGCCTGATTATACGATGAATGTCGATTATGTGAATGGGGCTTGGGCACTGACACCTCCGACCGGTGTCATCAAGGACTATGAGTTCTCGGCACCTACGAACAAGGTCACCTTTGAGGGCACTGACCTTTCCTCCTATGCAGCAAAGAGCGCTGCTACGGGTGAGTGGATGGTAACACTGCCCCGGGCTCTTGACCTCGAAAGCAATTCCACCTATGTCATCACCAATGATATGGGCGACTATAACGGGCATGTCTATGATGTGACCTCTGATGGCACGGTAAAGCATATCCTGCTCGCAGACCTCGATGTTGATACGAAAGCGACATACCAGGCAAAGCTGGAAGCCGTTCTGAAAGAATCTTACCGGCTTCTGTCTATCGGGGCAGGGGAGACGGACTTCTCGAATGTCCTGCTCGATTCCAACGAAATCGCGAAATGTGTTCCGACTCCGCTGGAAAACGAGGATGATGTGACGACCGCAGAGGAAAATGCCCGCAAAAAGGCTATCGGTGCTTCTGTAACGAATGTCTCCGTGACCCCCGACGATACGCTGGAAGGGTATCCTGACGCATATACCTACCGCCTTGACGGTAACGACGGTATCGTGATGGATGTGAAAATCAAGGTCAGCACCACGAACGGCGATGCCCGTGTGAAGGCTACTATCAATATGCGTCTTATCAATGGTGCTTGGAAAGTCGTGTCGATTGATTCCAGCAAAGACATCTTTACAGAACTCTCGGTGTTGGACCCCGAATGGTGATTTCATGGCAAGATACAAGATTCGACAGGATAGAAGGAATCGAAAGCCTTTGCCGGAATGCAGACTGACTCCGCAGGAATGGAATCAGTATTGGAAACAGTTGAATTCGGCGGTCGAGTCACAGGATGAAGAATGGATTTACAAGGCCAAAGCAATGGTCAAGGAACAAATCCGTTCTATCTACACAAATCGCTGCGACCGGGATGGGAAATGCGTGCTGTGCGCAGAGAAAGCCGGGTATTTCGGGCTTTGCAAGAAGTGCTGGCGGTCTTTGATGAACAACGCGATACTCCGGTCACAGGGACATACAAGGGTTGAACAGCAGGAACGCAGTGAGAAACCCTGTATTGTATGCGGTGCAAGTCCAATCCTATGCCGTGGCGTGTGCAGTAAGTGCTACAGTTCGATGCGGGCGCATAAGTTCACAACGCCGGAACAGCTGCTCGAATACAAGGAAACCAAGAAAAAGCGCAAAGAACAGTAAAGGAGGGTATTTTTATGATTGGTAATGAGTTGGGTCCCGAATTCAAGTCGTGTTTCACGAACCATAGACGCAGTGAATACGGCGAGAATTTCACGGTGGATATGGTGAAGAAGATGTGCTATGAGGATGCGCGGCTTATTCCGTATCTTCTGAACAGCAAAGCGTTTATGAAATGGGTCAAGGATGTCAGGAAGTTCTCTGAGGGCAACAGCATTCTCGCCGATACGATTCTCGGCATGACCGACTGCTATGCAGAATATCTGACTCGCAAAATCGGGAAAACCTGCGCCACAAAGCGTATGCAGCAGTATACCCGGACACTGAATTCCTGTCTGAAAAACTCCTTTGTCCCGTTTGTGCCGAAAGTTGCCTTCAAGCCGTTCGCGGCAAAAGCAGTTGCATCGACATTCGATATCTCGTCATTCATTGTGGATGTAGATGCCGAGAAAAATTCTGCAAAAAAATCTCCGGATACTCTGAAAAACCCGCTTCTCACCGCATAAAGGGACTTGCCCGTTTGTGCGAACCCCGTACAATAGAGATTGTACGATTGATACCAGACACTCATTACCATTCATAAACCCGAAACCGGGCAGATTCTCGAAAGAGAGTCTGCCTTTTATTTTTGCGTGAAGGAGCGTAAACAATGTTCAGTGAAAGTCAGAAATTCTATCTTAAACGGTTGGCAGCATTGCATGATTTCAAAAACGGACGGAAAGCGGTGTATCTGCAGCAGAAAAGGGAAAAAACATGGGCGGCATATGATTTGCCAAACACAAGAGCGGTGGATGCGTCAGCGGGATTGCTGATGTATCACGGAAAACAGTACAAGGACCTCGAAGGTATCGTAGCGGATGTTCTTGACATCCATCAGGACGCGGGTGCTGTCATGTTCATCAACAACAGCAGAATCGCCAGTGGGTTGCCTGCGTTCGTCACCTTGGATAATGCCGAGGCCATGGGAAGCATTCCCGGGGACAAGGAGCACCGTCAGATTGTGAATGTCCGGGATTACCTGACGGTATATGGCATCGACTACGATGATGTGGATGTCATGCAGCCGGAACGGGCCTGGATGACGACGGAAGTTTCCCTCGAAGTACCCGACACGGCTTACGCAGACACCAGAACGGTTTGCGTTCCGGTAGAAGAAGACAGCGAGATGGGCGCATACTATGAGGCGCTCTTGGAGGCAGGTAGGAACCTGCTCATGGAAGACCACAGGAAAATCAAGTGGGGGGATATGAGCACGGCACCGGATGTCAAAACGCTGTTTCGTATCTGGGATGAGAAGCCGAACCTGGATATGACAGTTGGATTCATGGAACTTTCAGTCCCGGAAGAAGTCATGGGTAAAGGCAAAGCAGGGGATTATATGATGTCGGTCCGTGCGTCCGGCAGCAGAAATCCTTTCGGCACGATGGAGTATAAGGCAACGGTATCGCTGTTCCGGGACTGTTTCAGAATTGGGACTTTCGACTATCCTTTCATCGACGACAATCTCAAATCTCTGACCGGCGATGCGGATGTATCGGAAAACTGGGCACGGCTGTTTGACTATGTCCGGTTCGCAAAACCTGTCGATGCTGCAAAAAATCAGCAAACCGGGCGTGTAATCGCTTGACGAGGTATGCGAACGGCATAAAATTAGAATTGTACGATAGATACCATTCACGAAAGGCATTCTATGCTCGTACAATTCACAATTTCGCTTTAAGGCGGACTTCCCATAACAGGGGAGCCCGCCTTTTTGCATTTCAAATCAGAAAAGGAGAAATTACTATGACTACGAAAGAAAAGTTTATCGAGATGGCAAAGAACATCACCCGTCCCGGCATCGATGAGATGATGGCATGGCTGGAAACAACGGATTTCTATGAGGCACCTGCAAGTACCAAATTCCATGGCTCTCAGGCAGGCGGCTTGTGCGCACACTCTATCACCGTTGCAAAGCGGTTGGTGGAGCTTGCAAACTTCTATGTGCCCGGCAAGTACACGATGGATGAACTCATGACGGTTTCGCTGTTTCATGATGTGTGCAAGGTTTCTACCTATTCGGTGGATATGCGCAATAGTAAGAACAGCGCCGGTAAGTGGGAGCAGGTTCCGTTTTATCGATTCGCACCAAAGGAGAGCGTGGGCGGCAACAATCACGGTACTCTTTCCTGCCAGCGTATTATGGAGCATGGCATCCGCCTCACACAGGAGGAATTCGGCGCTGTGAATAACCACATGGGCGTCACGAATCCTGCTGACGCGAGTGCTGTCTGGCAGTGCTATGAGATGTACACGCTGTCTTGGCTTCTGCATGTAGCGGATGAGGCGGCAACTGTCATCGACAAAATCTGATATCAACCAAAAGCCATCCCTGAATCATTGGGGATGGCTTTGATTTTAAAATTATAAAGGAGTAAATGTAATGAATCGTCTGGTTTATTTTGAACAGATAGCCGGAAGCGCAAGAAAATTTTACCTCATGACCGAAGATGATGGCGGCAGTACCTTTACTGCAAATTACGGCAGAATCGGCACTACGGGTAGCGTCAAGACCTATCCGATGAGTAAATGGCAGCATGTATATAACACGCGAATCCAACACGGATACACGGATAAGACCCGGGATTATCTCGCGGGGCGAACATCCATATCGCCAAAAACCAAGCCTGTAGATGGCATAAAATACAACATTACGGGTATGTGCAAAACCGTAAAACGACACCGCGTATACCGTATTGTAGCCACGAAGAATTTTGAGACAGTTGACGGGCGAATCGTCGAGAAGGGCGAACCCGGAGGCTGGATTGAAAGTGCGTTGAATCTCTCTCAGGACGGACGGTGCTGGATAGATGACGATGCTGTGGTTTTCGGGAACGGTGGTGTTACGGACAACGCTCTCGTTGCCGATGAAGTGATGTGTGAAGGCATTTTGCAGGATAACGCGATTGCTCGCGGAAAGGCTTGCATCGAGGATGGCGCAATCTGTCGTGATAATACGCTTGTCTGTGACAATGCGCTTGTCAAGGAAAATGCAATCGTTATGGATAACGCTACGGTTGCAGAGGATGCGATTGTCTGTAAAAATGCTGTTATCGGTGATGATGCCTATTACACATCGAGATTTACAAAGTTGTGATGACGGAGAATAAATCATGAAGAAAAAGAAGAAGCAGATGATTGTTGTGAATGTCAGTGAGGTAAAAACCCGCTCTGGCTGGAACGGCGTCAAACCCTACACACGTGTACAGACCCCGAAAACGGTATATAGCCGCAAGGGACGCAGAAAGGAAGAAAACGCATGAGTGCTTATGATAACAAGTATTGGAGTCACCGAATTGCGCAGTTGGCTGAAAAGGTTCCGGAAACGGATGACCTCTCATTCTTTGCCTCTGAGGCGTACCGCGATTTTACGGAACAGGGTGTTAAGGACCTGATTTGCGGGACCTGCACCTATCTTCGTACGCTCGGATACGACATAACCAAGGAGCAGGAGGAAGAACGCATCAATGATATGGTCGTCATGATGAGTACGGACGAGAATATGACCGCCTGTACGAACGGGGATTCTATGATTATCGGCGTAAACAGTTCGCTGGTAAAGTATTTCCCGAACCGTGAACTGCGTCATTATGCGATTCAGGGACTCCGCGTTCATGAGACCGCACATGTCCTGTTCACGGATTTCAAGACCATTGATATGTGGCAGGGTGCTCTCAGCAACGGTAACTGGTGGCCTGTAGTACCCGACCATGCGCAGGACCCGGACGGCGCGGAACTGACACAGGTTCTGAGCAAGAAAGAGTTCAGCAAATCCTTCGCTGCTATCGCTGGTCGGCTTCAAAACGCCATTGAGGATGGATTCATCGAGCGGGAAATCAAGGAAATGTACAAGGGTCTTGCGACTACGGAACTTTGCACCACCAACGATGCACAGCTCTCTATGGCAAGCACTTTCGGAGAATTCCTGAAAGCCGGGCGCAGTGCCTATTCCGCAATGTTCCAGCAGGTTTTGATGTATGCAAAGTACGACATCACAATGGTCGATGATATGCCGGAACAGTATTCCGACATTTTCGATGCGTGCATGGAAGTCGTTGACGATGTGAAGTGCGAGCGCGATGTTAAGAAGCGCCTTTGCGGTGTCAATGAACTTTGCTGCATCCTGTATCCGCTGTTCAAGGAAATGCTGACAAAAAATTCTGAAAAGCAGAATCAGCAGTCGTCTGGCTCCGGTAACGGTAAGCCCGGCAACAGCGGTTTCGGTTTGCCCCAGAACTCTCAGGGACAGCAGAACGGCTCAAATGGGCAGAGTGACCCCAACCAGAACGGTAACGGCTCTCAGAACGGTTCTGGCAACGCTCAGAACAATTCCAGTAACGGGAATGGAAACGGTAACAGTGTCGATTCTATGACCGCAGAGCAGCTCTCTGAGGCGCTGAAAGAAGCCGTCAAACAGATTGAGCAGGCTGCAAAGAATGTTGGCGTAAACAACCTGCCTGACCGGCACAGCAATAGCATCACGAATCAGGCGAGTAAGAGTAAAGACGCCAAGAAACGCGAAAGCGGTAAGCAGTGTTCCGGCAATAATGCAAACGGAAACGGAAACAGCAACAGTAACAGCATTGCCAATGCCCCCGGCGCAAATTCCGGCAAATCTGACCTGTCTGCTGCAAAATGCGATATCAAAGCTATCGAGAAGGCACGGAAAAAGGAAATCGCAACAGCTCAGGCAAACAATGAAGCCAACAATCAGCTGGCTCAGGAAGGCGCAAAAATCGGCAGCGAGATTGGCACGAAGATTAGTGTCCGTCGTGCAGCGGAAGTACCTCAGTCGAACATCGATACCTATAATCGGTTATCGGCAGGGCTTCTCTCGGTCACGAAAAACCTCGAACGCCGTCTGAAAACGACGATTCGTGATGAGGAAAATGACGATGCTGTCGCCGGGTTGCCGATGGGAAGTCGAGTTGAAGCGCGTCTTGCCTATCATCAGGATGGCAAGATTTTCAGCCGCAAGAATTTTCCTCGCGATAACCCGCGTCTGGCTGTCGGATACCTCTGCGATGAGTCCGGCTCGATGTCCGATAAAGCGATTGCCGCTTCGGTTCGCACTGCTATCATCTTGCAGGATTTGTGTGAGCGGATGGAACTGCCCTGTTATATCTGCGGGTTCACTACCGGTGGATATTCGGGGAGTGTTGATATCATTACCTATGTTGACAAGAATGTGGACGGTAAGGACAAGTATCGCACGACCGGCATGGCTAGTCGTGGCGGTACTCCTACGGTTCCGGCTATGAAGTACATGGGTAAGAAGCTTATGAAGGATTCCACCGAGAAGAAGATTCTGATTGTCAGCACTGACGGCTGCTCTGGACGAGGTTACGGCGAAACGGTTCGTGATGTCATCAAGAAATTGCAGCATGATGGTGTTATGGTTATCGGAGCCGGTATCGGTGATTCGAAGCCCAGAATCCAAGAGGAATTCGGCAGCAACTTCCTTGATATCAGCAATCTGGACGCGATGCCCAAAATCCTTTGCAATATCGTGAAGAAAAATCTCGTATAAGTCCTTTGTACCGTCTGTCTTTTGGCAGGCGGTACTTTTTGTTTTCGTATTTGCGTTTTTTTGCGAATGACATAGAATGATACTTGTTTGTTCGATATTGACATGCAGGAAGAAAATGCTGCCAAGATTTTCAACAAAATTCTGGCAGATATATGCCGTCCACTGTTCGGTGGGCGGCTTTTCTTGTTTGCGGATTCTTTGGGTTTTTCACTTGCATATTCGTGCGAACGGCATAGAATTGGTATTGTACGATAGATAACATTCCATATCGAAAGGGCTCTCCGCCTTTCGTACATTCACAATTTCGCTTGAAGAGCGGACTTCCTATATCGTAGGAGGCCCGCTCTTTTTGCGTCTCAACACAAAAAAGGAGTAAGTATAATGACTGAAAACACAAAACAGGAGGCAGCTCTCCGCAACAAAACTCTGAGCGTTCTTGCCAACATCAATGCCGTGGAAGGTTTCGACCCGCATATGGTGACGGCGTGCTATCAGGATACGGAAGGCAATGGCCGGATGTATCTGCAGGCAGAGTTCTCGATGCTCTGGTTCCGTCTGAAATATCCCAACGGTCGCCTGGAACAGGTCCTGAGCCGTATGAACGACCAGATGGCAACGGTCGAGGGGCGTGTCTATGACAATGACGGCAATCTTCTGGCGAATGCCTTTGTGACCCGCTATCGTGGCGAGGAGCAGTTCGGTAAGGACTATGTCCAGAACGCCGGAACTGCCGCTATCCGCAAGGCGCTCGGTAACTGTGGATTCGGAACCCCTGCTGATGCTGTTTACATCGAGGGCGTTACACCCTTGTTCAAGGCAGTAGAGGACGAAGACGTGCCGGTAGATGCCGGTGTTCAGACTCGTATCCCTATCCCGCCCGTCCCGAAAGAGTATCAGCAGAACGCAGAACCTGCACCTGCAGCACCTAAGCGCGGCAGAAAGTCCGCTGCAAAGCCTGCACCTGCACCGGCTCCCGTTCCTACCCCTGCACCTGTACCCGAACTCGTACCTGTGAAAGAGGAAGCGAAAGCAGCACCCGCGCCCGTCGCAGCACCGGCTCCTGCAGCAGCTCCCGTTCCGAACCCGATTCCTATTCCTCCGACTCCGAAACCCGCTCCTGTTGGTGTTCCAAAGACCATGGAGGATGCTGAGAATTTCGTGATTCCGTTTGGAGCGTTCCACGGTATGACGATGAAGGATACGCTGGCGAAGGACGGAGGCGCTCGGGTCATCAACTACATCAAGGACAGCCCGCGTTTTGCCGGTCAGCCGATTCAGGTGGCTGCGCAGATGTTCGCGGGTCAGCATGCGGGTGAAAATGGGCTGTAAAGCCTATACCCGAACAATCACATCATCATGAAAGGGGGAGTCCCTTGTGTCGTGGAATTTTTCCATGGAAACAGTTCTGGACCTTGTAGGTGCCAAGACTCGCGGAAAAGTTACACGCGCTGGGGAAATAGAAGTGCAGTGCCCGCACGGCGTTTGCGGACATAAGAAACAACCTATTTACTTCAGCGTGAACCTAGCCAAAGGACAGTATAACTGTTTTCATTGCTGCAGCGGTTGCCCATACAGCGGCGGCATGATTGACCTCTATTGCATGTTTACGGGTCTTGACCCGAACAACAAGAAGGAGGTCAAGAAGGCTTTTGCTCAGGCTTTGGATGGAACAGTTGTCAAGGTACGCGAGACGACCGTTACGAAACGTGAACTCGCACCCGTTCTGGAAGCTAAACCGGATGAGGAACTCGATAAGGTATACAGAGCCGTTCTGAACGAACTGACCCTTAAACCTGAACACAGAGAAAACCTCAAAAAGCGAGGCTTGTCGGACGAGATGATTGACAAGTGTTTATATCGTTCTATGCCGGAGCGATGGTCGAGCGTTTTCGCTGCTCTCAAGAAGAAAGGCATCTCCTTTAAGGGTGTGCCGGGATTCTATGAGAAGAACGGAAAAGCATTTGCCGCCTGTTCTAAGCCTGGATTCTTCATTCCGTATTTCAATTCCCGCAATGAAATCGTTGGGATGCAGATACGGTTTGATAGAGGAGATAAGAGGTATCTCTGGTTCTCCTCGTCAGGCTACGATAACGGGTGCAGTGCAAGGAACATTGCAAGTTACGGGATTCCTTCGGTAATGCCGAAATGCGATGGAACCAAAACGGTTTATATCACGGAAGGCGCGTTAAAGGCGCATATCGCCTGTGTTTTGAGTGGTAATCATAACCCTTACATCGCATTGGCTGGTGTGAATTGCTTCAATCAGTGGGAAGAGACCTGCGTGTATCTGAAAAGCGTAGGCGTCACTCATGTGATTGATGCTTTTGATTCCGACAGGGAAAGTAACGAGCATGTTCGCAATGCACTGAAAAAGCTGTATGCGATTGCTGCTCGATACGGAATTTCCATGACACGCTTCAACTGGGGAACGACATATAAGGGTGTGGATGACTATTACCTTGCGGTATCGCGAGGTGAGGTCTTCCTACCCTTTGTTCCCAAGAAAAAGCCGAATGAGGAAGCAGCGAAACCCGTTACTAAATTTGTTCCATTTATTCCAAAAACTGCATAAAAGGAGAAAGCTATGGCTATCAACAACAATACCAATAACAAAATCGAGGAAGATAACATCATCTTTGCGGTACAGGGAGCCAAAAGTTTCCTGAAATGCAAGATGGACTGGGTCGGTATCGGTAAACTTCATGTCTCGTTTGTCTCGCACACGGGTCTTGAAAACGGCTGCAAGCAGCTGGGCCATATCGAGGCGGCACTGCCGTTCGATGGTGAAGACGGAGCACTTGCACTGGGTAAGATGATTCTCAGGGGTGACCTTGACAAGGGTCGCGCCCGCTCCATCAAGAAGGCAAAGGAAACGGGAGCCAAGTTCCCGGAACCGGTATTCACCTATAACGGAGGCAGTGAAGCGAAAGCAGACCGCCCCGTTATGTGGCGTCAGGTCTCGATTGCGCCCGGCGCGAAGAGCGATTTCGTGTTTCAGGTGACGGAAGCCGAGGGCGAGAAGAATGTTCGCGGCGGTTACCAGAAAAAGGCCGGCGCGGAGGTCAAGCGCATCTCGGTGGGTGTCAGCAGCAGGAAACTGCTGGAATATGCCTCGAAAATCGAAGCATATTACCAGGATTACCTTGCAAACCCTGAACGGTATGCGGGGTATTGGGAGAAGAACGCACAGGTTCCTGCTCCGGCAGCTACTTCTGCGCTTCCGACTCAGGTTCCTGTTGCTGTGACTGCACCTGCTCCCGCTCCTGCTCCTGCGGCTGTCGTGTATCCTGATTTCGGGTATACGGTGTATGATTCCGTAGGTTGCGGTATGGAGATGACCTATCTGCCCGAGAAAGCCCTTGAAGCATTGCAACGCAAAATCAAGGAGATGAAGACGAGCGGGTGGTCGCGCCGTGACAACACGGACTACGACAAAGCAAAGAACAATATCCTGGCAGGGTCCAGAGGGTTTTTCGTCGTGAATCTGTATAATGGTGATGAATTCATGCAGATTTATGTCAACACCTGCCCGACCATCCAGTAATCTCAATAGTAGGCAGCATCCATTTGGGTGCTGCCTTTTTTCATGCCGACATTGCGTAAATGTGCGAATGGCATAGAATCAAATTTGAAGACATTTGTAAAGGGGGCGATAGTATGTCTTCCGTCAATGATGCTGTCAACAGCATTACTAATCTGTTCGAATCCGGCGATATCCGGCTCGTAGTCGATATCGCGCTGATTGCTATGGTGGTCTGGTTTGTGATTCGCGGTGTGAATCGATTGTTTGAGACGCTGGTTCTGGGCGGTATCACGGTATATGCCGTGTATCATATCCTGCAATATCTCGGTATTGAGGTGGATTACCAGAACCTGTTGTCACAGCTGTCGTATTACCTGCAGCAACTGATAACCTATGTCAACAACTGTTTACCGAGGTGAAACTGACTTGGAAAATAATAACAATGTGCAAAAGCACACCGGAAAAGTAAAGAAATTCTTGCAGGAATGGGCATTCCCGCTCGTCTGCTTTGTTGCTGTATGGATTCTTGTAAAGGTCGTGTTCCCGACCGCCATCATCCCTACGGCATCAATGTATCCGACTCTGCCTTCACCGTGTTTCTCGTTCAGTACGAGAGCAGCATATTGGGAGAATGACCCTGAACGCGGTGATATTGTTCTTTTCAAGCGGGATATACCGGATTCAAAGGTCTACGCAAAGCGAATCGTAGGTTTGCCGGGCGATACCATAGAAATCAAACACGGCGTTACTTATATCAACGGGGAAGCGCTCGAGGAGGAGTATCTGAGAGAGGCTCCGGATGATGAGGATTTCGGACCCTTTAATGTTCCGGAAGATTCCTATTTCATGATGGGCGATAACAGAAACAACTCCTACGATTCGAGGTACTGGGACGAGCATTTCGTGCCGAGGAAAAGCATCATATCGAAGGTAAATTTCAGTATCCCGTTAGCGCCGCACAAGGATGAAAATGACATCGAACAGCAGAAAGGATAATAAATAATATGGCTACGAAAAATATCAAGAACAAGGCAGGGAAGAACAGCATTCTGAAAAATCCCGTCGTCATCGTTTTGACGTTTATCGCTATGACGGCGCTTATCCTCGCGTCGAGTTTTTGCACCGCGCAGAAGAATAAGGTAGATATCACGCAAATCGTTCTGAACGGAAACATTCAGCTGGCGGTCGGTGAGAATCAGGCGGTGGGATTTAATGTGGCGACACCGAAAGTTTTTGACAATGACCTTGTCGTCAATGCCGTCAACAAGCTGGATTTGGTCTGGACGGTTGAGGATGAGAAGGTTGCAACCTACGATGAGGATGCCGGTACGATTTGTGGCGTGTCTGAGGGCACGACTTCTCTTTCGGTATCGACGAAGGACGGGAAACTTTCAGATACCTGCCTTGTGACCGTGACGCCGAAGACTGACGCAACACCGGAAACCGCAGAAAATTGAAAAGAGACTTGCACAAATGTGCGAGTTGCATAGAATGAAAGATGTACGATAGATAACATTCACACGGAAAGAAAAATATCTTTCGTACAACAATTCATAGTTTCGCTTTAAGGGCGGACTTCCTAATCACAGGAAGTCCGCCCTTTTTGCGTTTCAACACACAAAAAGGAGAGTAAATACCATGACTACCAACACAATGACCGCTACCAACACCACCGTTTCTTCCACCACTACCGTTAGTACCGCTGTGCAGAACCCAGATTTCTTTATCAACGATGCGTCTGAGAAAGCCTTCAAGGAAGGCGAGTATCAGGAACTCGTTGATTTCTGCAAATGGGATGCAAGCAAAACGGAGTGGCTCGATGAAGGAATTCGGGACATCCTGTTCGAGGCGAGTTACGATGAGCCGCTTTGCGCCCCGGAATACGCCAAGAAGCTGAAAGTCAGTGAGGAGGCGATTCTGGATACCCAGCAGCATGCGGGTCTGAACCTCACGACCTCTATCGGTAAGAAGCCGGTAGGAGAGAGCGCTACCCGGAACATCTGCTCACGAGCCATGATTGGCATGAACTGCTATGAGTTGCTGCGTAAGAACAATCGTGGCAGCTTGAAGGAGGTTTTAAACCTCATCCTCGCAGAACGCAAAGGTACTACGCGTATCAAGTTCAGCCACGAAAAGATTCGTGCCGTGCATTCCGGGCGATATGCCGCTATCAGCAACGAGGAACTGCTCGAAATCATGGACGAGTATATGGCGCAGAACTGGCCGAACCACGAGTTCATCAGCGCCTATGTATCTCATGAACTGATGCAGGTCGTCATTGACCTGAGTGCTTACAAGCGGCAGTTTTTCCGGAAACTGCCGCCGGAACTCTGCCGTGGTTATGCACCTGCGGTCGTGATGATTAGTTCGGATGTCGCGGAAAGCGCCGTCCGGCTGATTCCTGCCTTCAATATGGGCGGCGTGATTGCACCCATGGCGAAGGAGGTCGCCATCCCGCATATCGGTGATAACATTGAGGACCGTGTCCGCAACGCATTCACTGCGCTGCTGGCGTATTTCGACGATGCCGCTACTGACATCTCGAAGCTGAGCACGATTCCGATTAACTACGGCAAGGCAACTCTTGTTCGGGTCCTGACAAAGTACGGGATGCCGAAGGAAGAGTCCCGCGAAGCACTGGCCGCATACGATATGTGGCACGCCAGTGGCAATGTGACGGCAATGGATATCTACCTGTCGGTCTGTGAAGCGTATGCGGCGGTTGTCCGTAACCATGCACAGGACGCCAAGAAGATTTTCACCGCTGCGGATTGCGTTGCGCGTTGCGCTCGGACGCTCTGGAGCACCATGGATATGCCCGGCAAGGAGGATATGTGATGATTAAGCCTCGAAACCTGTTCAGGCTTTTAGTCGCAGCAATTCTTCTGTACGGTCTGACCCGCTGACTACATCAACAATGAAAGGAGTTTGCTCACCATGGCAAGCTATGACGGCACAAACAAATCGAGCGCCGGTTGCGCTCAGCATCTTCCGTATTGGGAAATCAAGACGGAACACACAAAGGACCTCTACAATGAGGCAATGGCAATGGCGACCCCGGAAGCAGTTGCTTTCTGTGACCCGGACAACTATCAGGGTCCTGATATCGAGGTCGATGCCAGTACCTTGACGGAAGACCAGTGGCAGGCACGCCGCGCTGACCATCTTGGCGGCTCGGATATCTCCGCTATCTTTGGCGAGAATCATTTCAAGACGAACCTTGACTTGTACTACGCAAAGACCGGCAAGGTTCCTGCTGTACCGGAGGAGGAGAGTTCCGCATCCCGCCTGAACAAGCTGTGGGGGCATATCTCTGAGGAATATGTCGATGCGTGGCTTTCTGAGAAGTATCCGTACAACGATATCATCACCGACACGAACATCTATGCGATGCCCGGCAGACCCTACATCACCGCGAACATCGACCGTATGATGCGCAAGCCGGACGGGTCCTATTGCCTTGTGGAAATTAAGACAACGAGCCCATTCAACAAGGCTGCATGGGAAAACGGCAATATCCCGATTCCCTACATCTATCAGGTTCGTACCTACATGGCGATTCTCGGTGTCTGGGAATGTGTTGTGGTCTGCATGTTTGACCGTGACACGCTTATTGCGAACACGATTAAACGCGACCTCGATGAGGAAATGCGTATCATTCAGGGCTGTGAAGATTTCTGGATGGGCAATGTGCTTCCGCATTTTCCTCCCGTACCGCTCGGTGAACCTGAGGCTGCGCTCGATACGATTCACAAGTATGCGGGAGATGCCGACAAGAAGGCTCCCTCGAAGGTGCTGGATAAGTCTTTTGCCGATATCTGTTCCAAGTACAGTAAGGTACGTGCTGAGCGTGATGCTGCAAGGACGACCTTTGAAGCGCTCGACAAACAGTGCAAGGATATGATTGTCCCGATTGCTGCTGCTATGGGTACGAGTATTTTGGCAGAAACGACCGGTCTGGACGGAACGCGGTGGCTGCTGAAATATGCGCCGCGTATGAGCCGTGCCGGAGTCGATATGAAGAAGCTGGAAGCACTTTACCCGAAAGCGTACAATGACTGCTTCATTCCGCAGAAGGAATCAAGCCGAATTTTCACTTTGAAAGCAGCGAATAAATAATTTCAAAAATCCTCAGTAAAGGTGTTGACGCGATATGCGAACCGCCTATAATGGGAATTAGTTAATAGATAGCATTTCACCTACGAGTTACGACTTGCGGTTTTGTAAGTCGTCCTCCGGAACCAATCCGGTCGTTCGTAGTTCTTCCATTATTTACAAGCTGCTTCAAGCGGACTTCCTGAGAAATCAGGGAGCCCGCTTTTTTGTTGCAGAATTCCCAGCACCAATGTCCGTTGTGTGCTGTTTATATATAATCCTCGCATGTACGATGGCCGGTAAGAGTCTTTCCTTTTACCGCCGATGAATCTCAAATCTCTTAGAAAGGAGAACTATCGTGAGTAACATATCCACCTGCGAAGCAGTCGAACTGGTTCGCAACGCAATCGACCCCTATTCTATGATGGGCATTTCTGCGGATGACATGGTATACGCCAGTGTGAAACGGCATATGCTGAGTCTTTTCGAGAAGCCCGAAGGTGAATGCCTGCATAGGATTTCTTTTGCAGAGTTTGCCGACAAGGTCACAAAGACTACCCGCATCCAGGGTGAGTGGGTAGACGAAATTCCGGTATTTGAGCCTGGCGATGACTATGGTCAGTATACTTGGAACAAATGTGAGAGAATCTGAACCCCAATCATAGTACGAGCATTCGTCCCGGCACTGAGCATAACCGCTATGCTCTTTCAATTATTTCAGTTGGTCTTGGAATCCGTCCTTGACCACCTTGTTCTGCACCATTAGGAGGTTGCATCATGAATAAGACTATCAATACCAATGCCAAGTCCGTTAAGTCCGCCAAGACCGTCAACTTCGTCAACATAGCCATCACGGCCGCTGCTATTCTCACAGCTGTCGTTCTCGTGGCTCTGATGTTTACGGGCTGCTTCTTCCTGCTCACGAAGCTGATTATCCCGGCAGTGAAGACCATCCTGTTCGCCACCATCAACATCCTGCTTTCCTTCGTTATCCCCGTCTATCTGCTGACACGCACTCGTAAGTTCAAGAAGGCTTACGATGCGCACGTCAAGAAGTCTTCTGACTTCGAAAAGAAAGACGAAGACAAGAAGCAGTAATTCCCACCCATGCAACTCCTTTTAATACCACGTTATCTTCCATTTCAAACTCCTATCCCATATATGCTCGTCCCTTAAGCAAGGACGGGCTTTTTCTTTTTGTTAGCTTGCGTATCTGTGCGAGTTGAATAGAATAGAAAATGTAACATAGATACCATGTTATACTAACAATTCACAATTCTGCCGTGCGGTCACTATACCGTGCGGTTTTTTCTTTTTGAAAGGAGAAAATGTATGTTCAATATGTTTAAGCACGAGGATTCTGTGATTTTTGACCCGATTTGGTGCAGTGTCATAGGCTCCGATATCAGCAAATCTACCGGCGCACCCAAGAAACGGTTTTTGGAAGAGTATGAGCGGGACTTATGTTACCGCCGCTGTGCCAAGAAACTCATTGACGAAGACCTGATTTACGGCGTGACAAACGCCAACTATGCCAAAAGACCGGATGCCATGAAAATCACAGCAGTCATCTATCAGCTGATGTACGGTGATAAGGAGGCTGACTACGCGAAACTCCTGTCGCTGTTCGGCAAAGAATATGCGAGCACGGCTGATGTCGTCAGCGGATTATATCGGCGTATGGCTGACCCGACGGCTAAGCTGCCGTTCAAGTATATCAAGGATACCTGGGGCAGTGACCTTGGCAATGTTGCGGTTTTCGCTATCTATCTTCTGGCAAGCCCCGAAAGCTACCTGCCGCAGAATCGGAAATCCTTTGAGAGACTCAGTGAAGTGTTCTCGCAAATCAATTCGACGCGGAAGAACACCAGCCCGATGTCGGACCAGCAGAAGGTTCTCATGAAGTACGGAATTTCAATTCAGAAGAATTTTTCGGATTTTGAAACTGCCGCCATGCAGGGGTCCAGAACCAGAACTATCCCTGTTGAGAACGAGGATGGGACCTGTACGCAGGATACTATCTTCTCGTACTCGGATTACGGTGTACATTGCCATTCTGAACTGTTGAGCGGGCTGGCAATGCTGGATGCCGGTGTCTCGAACTGTTCCAACTACGACAAGACCATCACGAAGCAGAAGTTCCTTGATGCCCAGAAAGCTGTCGCCAAGAGTTTGAACTTTACGAAAGAAATGGACGGGAAAGTGAAGTTCGGGGATATGTTCTCGCTGATTGATGATGGGCATATCAAGGTCGATGAGAAAGGCAACATTAAGGCGGATGAGGATTCGGGTCTTGCGACCATCGAGCTCATCAACCTTTATAATATGATGGTGCCGGTGTATCTGTCGTTCCGAAATCTGAGTGAGGCATACAAGGAAGAAATTCAGAGTTCGCTCTCGGATTCTCTTTTCGGTAATACAAAAAATTCCGATTCCGAAAAACTCATGAAGAAAATCGAGGAACTGGAAAAGATGCTCGATAAGGCAAAAGCCGATGCCGCCCGAGCCATCGAAGCCGAAAACGCCGCTGAACAAAAACTCATCCAGAGCAAGAAGCGCGAAAACGCCCTTACCAGTAAGCTGGAAACGGCGTACAAGGAAATCGATGAGTTGATGGAGCGTATTCCGGAACCGGAAGAGGCAGAGGTAGTGTGTGAGGCCGAGGAAGAAAGACAGGAACCTGTACAACAAGTACAAGCAAAAGACTATGCTGCGGCACTCGATGCTCTACTAAAACAGCACACGGTCGTTATCGTCGGCGGCAACGAGAATCTGATGAAAAAGTTTCAGGTAGCGCATCCCGATGCGTCTTTGGTCGCAAAGGATATGCTTGGAACCTGTGACCAGCAGATTCAGAACGCCGATATCGTGATGTTCAAGGTCGATTCCTGCTCTCACGCCCTATATAATAAAGGAAAGACCATTTGCAACCGCTATGATGTTCCGTTCTGCTACATCCCGAATGTGGCGTCTATTCCCCGCATCGAGCAGAGCATGTGTGAGCAACTGGAAGAGATTTTTAGTTGACGCGCCTTGCGAGTTGCGTAGAATAGTAAATGTACGATAGATAACATTACCCGAGCAAAATTCGGGGTCTTTGCAAAAAAGGCTCGTACAAATTAACAATCTGTGTAAAAGCAGCTGTCCGTATTCGGATGGCTGCTTTTTTCATCGAAAAGGAGCGATAAATCAATGAAAAATGAAATCACAACTATGAACAGAAATTCTGCCGAGCAGCGACGAACAAATGACGCTGAAACGGTGGAGAAGGCTATGGAACACAAGATGCTGAAGCCATTGACCGGTGCTTTGAAGGATGAGAAAACAGTTCTCGGAGCCTTGGAGCAAATCGTGTCGCGGTGCTGTGATGGTGTTCAAAGCTACGACAGAGAAATCACAGGCTGCGTTAAGAAAATCCGGAAATACGGTCCGGGTCAGTATTTCCTTCTGGCAAGAGAGAATGCGATGTGGATGCATTTCCCATCGGATGTTGTCACGAAAAATTCTGACGCGAACAGTGTCTGGAACTACTACAAGTACAGTTCGGATGTATCTGCATACATGATTTCGGTCGATGACATTCAGGAGAATGGCATTGCCGGGAACATCATGCGTCTGGATTACCCACATTGCTTGGAGGTGTTGAGCAGCTAACGATAATAGGAGTATTTTTGTATGAACGGAGTAGTCAAAATCAATAAGTGCAGTGTCAACAAGGTGATGCGCGTTGTACACGACACGAAAAATGCGTATTCTGTCTGCTTGTTCACGGCAAACTACACGAAACAGGCAGAAGCGTTCCCCGATAATATCCAGAAATATGGGACGACGGCACTGTTCAAGGTGTCCTCCTATCACTTGCCAGCCAAACTGCTTGGTAAGATTTCCTTTAATCTGGAAGGGCATTGGGAGAAAGATACGCATGGCACAAAAGGGGACGAGAAGATTTTCGTTGCGGAGAAGGCATCTGAGTCGATGCCAGAAACCAGAGCGGAAATCATTAAGTTCCTGATGAACAGCAGTAAGGGTGTCGGCAAGGTCACTGCCGAGACTATTTATAATAAATTCGGAGACGAGACCCTTGATATCTGCGCTCATAAACCGCGCAGACTCCGGGATATTCCGAAAATGACCGAACAGATGCTCGGAAACATCAATGCCGCATGCTTGTCTGCATTGGTGCGTGCCGATGTCCAGATTCTTCTGGGAAAGGCTGAGTTGGAGGTATCGGTCATCAACCAAATCGTGGAAGCGTACGGCGATGAAGCAACTACGATTCTCAAAAGCGAGCCCTATAAGCTGGTTCGTCTGTTGGGCTTTTCGACCACAGACCATATCGCAATGTCGATGGGCGAGGAGCCGGATTCCGAGCGTAGACTTCGTGCCGCGACTATCGAAGCACAGAAAAGGACTTGCAGTAAGACCGGAAACATGTGCGCCGAGGGCAGTGCGATGCTCTTGCAGCTTAAAGCCCTCGTGCCGGAACTGTCGGATGAGACGATTGCGGATGCTGTTGCGAAAACGGCGTCTGATTATGATATCGTCCGACAAGGCCGGTACTACTACGATAAGACGGATTTCATTGCTGAAAGGGGTATGGCGGCGAAGGTCGCGGCTCTCGCAAATGAAATGCCTACGAAGGAAAAGGAAATCGAAAACGCTTTTCTCGAATGGCAGAAAGAGAACTCTATCATTCTATCTCCGCGTCAAGCAGAGGCGGTCAAAAACCTTAAATATCGAATCTCGATTGTTACGGGCGGTCCCGGTACTGGTAAGACGACCTGTCTTCGGGCTATCATGGATGTCTACCACAAGGTATGGCCGAGTGAGCATATCCTTTTGATGGCTCCTACGGGTCTTGCCGCAAAGCGTATGGCAGAAAGCACCGGCATGAACTCAGCAACGATTCACAAAGCCTGCGGTCTTGTTCCTGCGGATAATCCGAGCGGATTCAAGGCACAAGGCGAGTGCAGGATTTGCGGGTTCGTGGGTATTGATGAGATGAGTATGGTCGGTGAGCATCTGTTTGCTTTTGCAGTAGATGCCGTTCTGAATAGTCCCTCTACGAGAATCGTTCTGCTCGGTGATACTGACCAGCTTGCTCCAGTTTCCCGTGGCGATGTGCTTCGTGATTTGATTGAGTGCGGCGTTATCAAGACTGTACGCCTCGATGTCAACTATCGGCAGGGGAGTACCTCTACCATTACGGACGCATCCATCAAAATCCGCGAGAACCGTGCGTATTCCGGCATGACCCGAAACTTGAAGTTTGACGATGAGTTCAACTTCATCTCGGTGACTGACCCGGACGAAAAGACCGAAGCCGATAAAATCATGAAGTCTATCGTGGAGGAGTACCGCAAAGGTGTGGCGCAATACGGGATGCAAGGCACAATCGTTCTGACTCCTACACACTATGATAAAGGTACGCCGACCGGGTATCTTTGCAAGAACCGTGTGAATGTAGAGATTCAAGCGGCTGTCAATCCGAAAACCGATGGCAAGCCTTTCTATGAGGTGAACCACCAGACTTTCATGGCAGGCGACCGCGTAATTCAGCGCAAAAACACGGAGGCAGTCATCAACGGTGACCTCGGTACTGTTCAGGAAATCCTAAAAGATGATGACGGCGTTCGGGTATGTATCCTATTCGATTCTAAAAATGAGGTGTTGACCTATGACAGCAATGATATGAAAAATGTAGAATTGGCTTATGCCATTACCGTACACAGCTCTCAGGGCTGTGAGTTTCCCTGTTGTATCTTTCCGGTAAGTTCTTCGTATGGTCCGATGCTGACAAAGCCGTTGTACTATACAGGAATCACCCGTGCCAAAAAAAAGCTTGTGATGATTGGTGATGAAGAAGCACTGAAAAAAGCAGTGCGCACGACCCGTACACAGGGCCGCAAATCTCTCTTAGGACCGAGAATTATCAAACGTCTAAGAAACATGTAAGCATCGGCGGGACCTTCCTTTTTGGATGGTTCCGCCTTTTTTGTTTGTGCGAAGAACACTCCAAATATACGAATCTAAGCCTGTTGCCCCTATATGCGAACTGCGGATAATAGATATTGTAGAGTTAATGGGTTGGGTTCCTTAAAAGAGCGCAGCTCATTGGCTCTGCGAAAAATATAGCTATATTTTCAGGGAAGGAGGAAAATTGACATGAGCAATAATGATTTGCAGAAGCGCAATCCGATTCGCAACATGCAGATGGCTCTGAACACCGCCTGCGCAATGGGTACTGCTGCGATGATGAGCACTATGTTCGCATACGCAGATGTTACCAGCGCCATTAACAAGGTGTTCAATGTCGGTAACTCTGTTGCCAACGCAATTTCTAAGGGCCTGACCAACATCGTTGTTCCTATCGGTATTGCTGTCTTCCTGTACTTCCTGGTCCGTATGCTTCTGAGCAGCGACCCCAAGGATGTTCAGATGTATAAGAAGCGGCTGATTACGACCGCCATCATCGTTGTCATTGCTGCCGCTGTTCCGGGCCTGATTAAGGTTGCCAATGAACTGGGTTCGCAGGTCAATGCTGAACTTGGCTAACGGTCAATAAGCTTCGGCTCGAAGGGCTTGCTCGATGTATTCGGGCGAGCCTTTTTTGTTTTGGAAAGAAGGTGAGTTCGATTAACTCTCTTGTGAATCAGAAAAGAAACAAGAACCTGATTCGAAGAACGATGCTGGCCGCAGTTGCCGGATGCCTGATGTCGGTATGCATTGCATTTGCCGGAACCGTCGATATTGCTACGAATTTCTTTGGCCTTGTCGTTACGGTGATTGCCAAAGGTCTTTTGAATGCCGCTGATATTGTACTGGAACCTCTTTTGGAAATTACAACGATGAGTACAGCGGATGTATCCCGTTTTGTACCCGGATTTGACAGCGGTAACAACATCGGCAATTTCTTCATTCAGGCAATTAACATTATCGCGTACATGATTGCGGGTGTTCTTATCTGCTGTCATATCATTTCGTATCTTATCAACATTGCGCACGGCGAAAAGGTAGAGTCGATTCCGAAATTGATTTGGAATGCGGTGTTTGGCATCGTAATGGTGATATGCGGAAAAACTTTCCTGACCATGATTTTTAATGAAATCGTGGCTCCGCTGTCCTCGGCGTTGACGGAAGGCGTTTCGGACGCAGGCGGGACATTCTCGTTCTCGAGTGTCGGCTCAGACATGACAGGACTTGGCGAAATCACATCGGCATTCGACTTGAACTCTTTGGCAACACTTATCGTAGTGCTTGCCCTGATGCTGATTATCTGGTGGAACCTGATTAAGCTGGTCCTTGAATGCGCTGAACGCTATATCATCTGTATTTTCACCATCAACCTTTCCCCGCTGGCTTTTGCGACAATGGCAAGCGAAAACACCAAAGATACTGCGAGAAGCTGGCTGCAGATGTTCTGGTCTCAATGTGTATTGCTGATTCTGAATATCTGGGTCGTGGGTATTGCAAGAACTGCCCTGAACAACGGTCTTTTTGGTGCTTCTAATACCGAGATGGTCAAGTGGGGACTTATCACCTACGCGTTCCTGAAAATTGCACAGCGTCTCGATGACATGATGCAGACTGCCGGATTAAAAATCACCAGAACGACAGGACTTGACCCCATCAGTGAGGCTTCCGGTGTGCTTCGGAGTATCGGCAATGTCTTCGGCGGCGTTGCGTCCGTTGCTGGACATGTAGCCGGTGTCGGCAAGAACATGTGGGATGCCGGGAAAAACATTGGCAAGGCAAATGGTGTTGAGCCGATTAAAAGCTTTGCGGATTTCATGAACGGCGGCGAAACCTCTGCACAGGACGGCGGGTATGTCAATAACGCCAGCATGGCAGATAAGATGAAAGCTGATGCCGTGCTTGGCAAGGAAACGATGTATGACCGTGCGGACAAGATGGCGAGCGGCGCTCTGAACGCTGATTCCTATAACACCGATGCCTACAAGCAGGTGCTTGAAGATAAGCTGCGCAGTGCTGGACATCTCGATGATGATGCGCATGTCGAAAGCGTTAAAATTGGCGAGGACGGCAAACTCCTTGCTAGTGCTGTCAAGCGTGATGAGAAGAACCGCGTTTCCGAGAAATCTGAGTTCGAAATCGGCGATACGCAGGAAGGCTTGCTCGATGTGAACGGGGCTAAGAAATACGACTCTATGCAGGTCGCTCCCAACGGCAAGTCCGTTATGGAAGAAGACAGCGCAATGGGTAAGTTTGGGCTTCGCAAGGTCGGTGAAGATGCGGCCGGTAACCAGATTTGGGAGGCGGAGCAATCCGTCAACATGTTTGGCGATAAGGTCAAGGATGTTACGCCCGATGCGAACAACAAGGTTCAGTTCACGATTCCTGCATCTGAGATTGCCAAGGGTCGCAAGGCTGGTGACAGCGATGCCATGACCGCGTATAAGCATTTCAATGCCAACGATGACAACGATGCCTTCAAAAACAGTATCAGAGATGCTCTGTCTGCTGAAACCGGAAGCGCAGCATTGAATAAGGCAAGAGAAAACGAAGAGGAGCAGGCAGCGATGGCTACTCGAATCGGCATGACCGATAAGGAACGCCTGGCTGATATGATGAATCCTGACAGTAACGCGGATTACAATTCTCCGAACGCTTTCAAGGCGATGGAAGACCATATCAAGGAAAATGCCCAGTATTATCCCGCACAGGCAGCGATGCTTGCTGATGGCGGGCATGTCACGGGTATGCACGTGTCGGACGGCACTGACGGTAATCCTGCCGGTTCGCTGATTGTTGCTATCGGCAACGACCAGGATGGCAAGAACTCTCAGGCTACCTGCACCTTTACTCGGGATGAAGAACCGGTTCCCGAGACCGCTGAAACTCCGGCTGCGCAGACGAATGAACAGCCCGTAAAGGATGTGGATGCTGCACCTGCTCCGCTGAACGAGGATGCGCCTGCACCTGTTGGCGAAGAGGCGTCCGCTCCCGCTCCTCAAAGTGCGGATGAAGCTCCCACTGCACCCGCCACTGAAACTGCTCAGGCTCCTGTACCTCAGGATGTGGACAGCAAGGTGGATGCACCTGCGCCTGTTGGTGAAGAAGCGTCTGCTCCTGCTCCTCAAAGTGTGGATGCGACGGCGACTACACCTATTGCCGAAACTGCTCAGACCCCTGTACCTCAAGATATGGACAGCGAGGTGGATGCACCTGCACCCGTTGGTGAAGAAGCGGTCACTCCTGCTCCTCAGGATGTTGGTGGCAAGGCGGATGCGCCTGTACCTGCAAGTGAAAACGCATCGGCTCCTGCAACGCAGAGTACTGACGGCAAGGTGGCAGAGCCTACATCTGCTGGCGGTGCAACACCCGCTTCCGGTGTGACGACTCCTGCTCCTGCACCCGCACAGAATCCCACAACCAATACCGTGAATGCTCCGGTGCAAGGAGCGGCACCGGTTTCTGGTGGTACAGTGCCGGGTACTGCGAATGCGCCTAAGACGGCGAATGTGCCCGGTATGGCTGCAAACAACATGCCTGCAAGTACCGCACCTGAGACGGCAGCAACGCCTGCTGTCAACACACCGGCACCTGCTTCGACTACCGGCGCAAACGCTCCTACAAGCGTACCCGGAACTACTCCTACACCGAGTACGACATCGGGACAGAGTTCTACAGTACCTGGTTCCGGCACGGCTCCTGCTAAGGCGAAACCGACAACGGGCGCTGGCTCTGTGAGTGCTCCGGCTCCTTCTGCATCTATTCCTTCTGCACCGGTCTCTGGCGATTCTGCTGGAGTTGCAGCTGGGGCTGTGGCCGGCACGGCGACGGGACAGGCTCATCCGGTATCCGCTCCTGCTTCTACTACGGTGTCTGCACCGGGTTCTGTACCTACAACTCCTACCGAAAGCGGCGCGGCTTCGGCACCCGCTTCACCTGCTCCTACTACTCCGACTCATGTCTCTGCGCCTGAATCCGGCAGCGGTACAACCAATGGCGGTGCAACGGCTCCTGTTGTGAATCACGAGGCGTCTGCTCCTACCGCTCCTATCCCTGCAACCGCACCTGCATCCACGCAGGAAAGCGGTGAGACTGCATCTGCTCCTTCGACAGCTACGACTCCTGCTACTCAAATTACTCCGGAAACGGCTTCGGCTCCTTCTGAAAGCGATTCTTCGTCTGCTGGCGGGCATGCAACTGCACCGAACGAGGGTACTACGCATAGTGAATCGTCCGGTACTGACAGCGTAAGCAATGTTCCGACAGATACGCTTGGACGGTCTGACAGTGCTCCTACGAGCACAAACGGACAGGAAAGCGGTTCTGCTCCTGCACAGGGCGGCGGTGGTACTACGAGTCCTGCTACTGCCGATACAGCGAGCGCCGCGCCTGAATCTGCACCGGCTGAGAGTGCTACGACAACCAATGTTGCGACACCGGCACCCGTTTCTGATACGGGCAGTTCTGAGCCCTCTGGTGACTCCGGAAGCAGTTCCGGCAACAGCGCTGGTAGTTCTTCCGGTTCTGCACCTGCGTCCGGCGAGAGCGCTCATGCTCCGTCCGGCTCCGGCAGTTCCGGGTCTGGTACTTCTGTATCTGCTCTTACATCTTCCGGCAATACCGGTTCTTCCAGTGAATCGGCTTCGTCTGGCAGCGCAAATGACAGCACGAATACGCCTACTTCTGAAACCGGCGGCACTTCTTCCGAAACGGTTGAAGCACCTGCGGCGGATGGCTTGCCGTATGCGGTAGGGGAGACCGGTGGGTCCGGGTATTCGGAAGGCGATATGCCTCCTGAACCTGAGACCACGGTCGAGACAGAAACCGCTGCGACAGAGGTCGTTCAGGTCGAGCAAGCTGCAGAACAGCAAAGCAGTGGCAGTGCGGTGACTGAGACGGTCGATGAAGCCGGGTCTGAATCTAATACACAGAACAGCCACGATGACAGCGAGAATTACTCTGGCGGTCAAAATACCGATGCAGAGGATGTATCGGAACCCGATTCTGCAGATGAACCCGATACGCAGGACGAAACCGAGGATACGGAATTCGATGCAACGGATGACGCCGCATTTGATGTTCCTATTGCGGACGGGTCTGAGTATTACGAGGACAAGGCGCAAACCAATTCGTTCACGGCTCCCGAACAGGAAATGGCTGAGCCTGAACCTGTAGCGGAACATGAACACGAATCCGAGCCTGAACAGGTTGCGGAACAGAAACGGCCTCCGATTCCCGAAGCCTATATGACTTCTCAATCCAGCGTTACGCGCCTGAGCAGTACAAACGGCACGGTTGAATCCGATAGCTTGGGTATGTTCCAGATGACGCGTGAGGAAGTCGCGGATAACGGTTGGACGACTTGGCGAATTCTCCAAAAAGTGGATTCCGATGGCAGCGTTCCTGAGTACGCTCCGTTTGTGGTTCATATCAAGCCTGTTTGGGACCCTGCAACGAGAACCTCTCGCCCCGCGACCTTCGATGAGGTGGCTAATAAAGCCCGCAGCATTGAAGGTTTTGAGAATGTAGGACCGGACCTTGATGCGGATTACCGCAGAAGTCAGGCTCGTCAGGAATCCCGCAAGAATTCCGAACCGAGACCCTATAACGGGCGTTCCAATGGCCAGCCGCATTTCCAGCGGTACGATGACCAGAAACGCGATTCTCAGGGTCACGGGAAACAGAATAAGAGAAACAACCCTTTCAGCGGTATGGACGATTATAAGCGCAAACGCTGATACAAGAAATAAGGCGTAAGCCTTTCGGTGTCGGGGTAATACCCGATACCGAGCCTTGCAAAATCACTTGCCTCCACGCGGCGCAAGGCGGTAACGCAGCTATTGGTTGCGGCAGAAAGTGGTAAGAAACTTATTAGTAAGGAGGGTGGTAATATGGCAGGATTCGGAGGCGGTGCCTCCTCAACCGGCAATATGGCCGACAGTGCAGTAAGCGATGCCAAGCAAATGGCAAAGACAGCCGCCGATGTCTATAACGCCGGTAGGGAAGCGCAAAAGGATGCGAAGGCCGTATCGAAAGCCGCCGGACAAATCGCGAGCGGAAACTATGTTGGTGCTGTAACGACTGCAATCAAAAATCCAAAAACAACGTTCAAAATCATTCTGGTCGCACTTGTACTTTTCATGATACCGTTCTTTATCACAATGATGGGTGTCATCTTTGTGGTTCAGTTACCGGGCTCGATTGCAGAGTCAGTGCAAAGCGCGGTCGGTCAATCCGTAGATAGCGTAACGCTCGGCTGGGAGGATTTTAAAGCGAGGCTTTCAGCGGGTGTCGATGATTTTCTGACCTTTGTGACGACCGGACAGTTTGGTGATGCCAGCAAATCCTATAGGGATGATTTGGCGATTGCAGATGACCCGGTGTTCTACGGGTACACGAGCACATCAAATGTGATGGTGGCGGTGCTGAACCACTATTTCAAGGACGCGTATCAGGAGTTCAATGCAACAGCACTGGACATTGCAAACAAGGAAATGGATAAGATGGTAAAGCAAGCCGAAGCTGACGGTGTTGCGCCTGAAAATATCCTGACTTCCGTGGACCCGGAACTGTACGAGTCAAAGAATTACCTGAACTGGACATTTTTCGTTATGGCTGGTGAAAGCTGCAAATCCCGCAACGAGTCCGGTTTGCGGTTTCATGTGAAGGAAATGGTTGATGCAGCCAAAAACCTTGAAAAGAGCAAGCTTTGGAAAGTAGAACTCGATAAAGAATACCGCGTTTCGGAAGCTACCCGAACATGGTGGGAGGACGAACAAGTCGATGTACCGACGCTTGATAAGAACGGGAACAAACAATATGACAGATTAGGGAACCTTATCACGCACAAGGAAACGCAGCGTGTTCAGAAATCCGAAAAGTACAAGATTGCGGTTGCAAAAATCAAGTACCATTATTCTCCGAAAGAAGGCGCGAAGCGGTATATCCTCGATTACTTCAATGTGACGAATACTACTGCAGGCACGGCAGACCTCTCGGATGAGGACATCTTCAACGAGCAGGTAGAGGCGATGCGGCAGTTGTATAATGCGCGAGAAGCGTACTTTGAGGATAATGCGGAGTTGGACTTCGACCCGGATGCACCGAATCCCGGCATGGGCGGCGGCACTGGCGGTATGGTCATCAGCGGAACCCTGAAAGGTTTGATTACGCAGTTTTATGCATCTCATCCAGCCGATACATTGTTTAATGCACCAAGCGTTATTGGCGGGCCATGGTCAGGATGGAAGGGTATGGTTTCTTCGCATCTCGGCGCGATTCGAGGTGGTGTTGCGCATAACGGCACCGATATCGTCCCGCCTTCCGTGATGTATTCGCTCATTGCACCCTCACAGGGCATCGTTATCGGAACCCAGACAGGATTTGCAAACGGCGTTACCCAGACAAAAGGCAACGCACAGCGAGGAAATTTCGTTTTCGTGTATTACGGTGAATCGAGCAGTGGCGGTGTTTTCGTACTGTATCAGCATCTGTCACCGGGATTTTCATGGAAGATTGGTGATACGATTCCTGCCGGTGCTGTTATCGGTCAGACGGGATGGAGCGGATTGTGTTACAGTTCGCACGGCGGCACAGGTGAGCATCTGCACCTTGAAATGTACTACGGTACACAGCAGGTCAATCCTGAGGCATATATGAGCAACTAAGAAACGGAGGCCCCACTCAAAGCGAGTGGGGATTTTTGATGAAAAAGAACTTGAAGAAAATGGCCGCTGTAAGCCTTGCGGCGGCATCTATCTGCACATGCTTGTCAGGATGCAGAAACAAGGCAGAGGATGAGGCGACCTCGAATCCGGTTCCGACCCCGTCTATCGCGGCATCGGATTCTGCTTCCGGAAACACTGAGGTGACCGGAGATGTAGATACTTCGGGCGGCGTGAAGATGGAGAACGGGCAAATCGTGTTGACGCCGATTACGGCTGAGTCTCCCAATAACTGTGCTCAGAACGGGTATATGGAATACAAGTATCTGGATGGCACTTATCGGTATAAGGAATACGAGTCCGCCGTAAAGGCTAAGAATCTCGTTCCCTATACAGATGCAGATGGAAAGGGTCTTACCCTTGAAACGGGACATACCGTTTATATCCGCAATACGCAGAATCTTAGCAATACTCCTTCTGCTTCGGACAATGACTCCGATAGTACCGAATCCGGCACAGGAGAAGAAATCACTATCACGGATGAGTATGTAGAAAGCAGTTCCGGGTATATCGATGAGAATGGCAACTATGTAGAGACTCCCGCCTCGACCGATACCGGCAATGATGCTGCTCTGTATTCTGATGGAACATTACAGAAATGCATCGTGTCTGGTGAAGAAGTCTATGACATCGATAACCTTACCAACGAAATCGAATACCCTACAGATTTCGCACAGCTTCGCAAGGAAGGTTCCTGCGAGCGCATCTACATCTACAAGACGAAAGAAAGCTACGACCAGGCTGTCAAGAACCGCAAGAACGGGCAGGCTATCCTGCAAGGAAAGATGGATGCGCCGATTCGCTGCGTGATTCTTAATGGGTCTTTGGTCCCGGACCTCAAAAACACCATCAACAGTGACGGGCGCATGTGCGTTTCCCTGCGGGCATTGTCAGAAGCCTTCGATTCAAATACGGACTATGATACGACAGCGCATCTCTTGGCTGTCCCTGAAACCTTTGGCGAGTGTGCGTTTATTCCGGCAAAGGGAGCACTTTACAATATCAGCCAGTATTTCAATGTAAACAACTCGAACAATACCTTTGATTTTATCAGCACAAAGCCGCCGGAGATTTGGACGGATACATTCGCACTTCCGACTGCGGATGATGTCGTGATGCCGGTCTCTGATATTTCGAGAATCCTCGGCTGGGAGTTCTCCTACACCGATAATATCCTGAATGTTGTCACGGACTCTCTCGATGACACCAAAGAAGAAAATCTGCTGCTCATTGAAACGCAGACATCCACGGAAAGCGTTGATTTGGATGACTGGAATGCCGCTGACAGCAGCGCCGAAACAGAAAGTGAGGGACAGTAATAAATGACGAAGTGGAACGAACTGAAAGTGAAGATTCAGATGCTTTCAAAAGGTGAGCAGCTGATTCTTCTGTTTATCTGCGCGTTTGTCGTCGCGCTGTTTCCGGGCGGGTACATTGCCGCCCTGATGGCAGGGGAGTGGGAGTCCGGATTCTTCCGTAAAATGGTCCTTGCCCTGACGACTGGATACGGTATCATCTCTACGCTTATCTTTGCCGCAGCAATCACCTTTATCGTCGTTATCCTTTCCAAGAAGAACACAGACCTCAATTCTGCAAGAGAGGTCGATGACCGTGGCATGATTACTTCAAATGCCGGTACATACGGTACTGCCGGATGGATGAGCGAGAGCCAAGCTAAGAAAGTCTATGAGGTGGGTCCCGTTGAGGATGTGACGGGCACGATTCTCGGTCAGTTCACGCAGGACGGCGAAGAGGTCATTGCGTTGCCGTTTGAGCCGACCGGAAACCGTAACCTCATCCTGATTGGACCTCCCGGTTCCGGTAAATCTTTCGGTTATGTTCGTACCGCCGTGTTCCAGTCGATTGTTCGCGGTGAATCGGTAGTCGTTACGGACCCGAAAGGTGAAATCCACAATGATATGCGGAAATTGCTGGAATCCAGGGGCTATGAGGTGAAGGTGTTCAACCTCATCAACCTTGACCTTTCTAATGCTTGGGACTGTGTACAGGAAATCTACGACCCTATTACGGGCAACATCGATGACCAGCGTGTCATTGCGTTCTGTAAAACCGTTATCACGAACACGGGCGGCGGTGGTAAAGCAGACCCGTTCTGGGAGAGTTCCGAGGAGAACCTGTTCCGTGTTGCTGTTTCCTACTGCGCGTTTATGCGTGAGACAACGCTCATTAAAATTTATGAGCGCCGTACCAAAGAACTTTTAACGCAGCTGCCGTTCATTTCTGAGGATGACGGGAAAGCATTGGTGGAGGTGGTGAAGAACCCTGAATCCGCGATGTTTGACCGCCGCAAAGTCGTAGAGTATCTGGCAAAAGAATTCTATGGCGAAGAGGAAGGCGAGAAGAAACTGCAGAGTTGGGAAGAGGATGCGCCGACCTGCAATATCTCCGATATCTATAACGCTCTGATGCACAACGACCTGAACAGCTGGGAAGAGAATTTCAAGAATGTTCCGCTGAACCATCCAGCTGCTTCTGCATGGGCTGTATTTAAAGGTATGGGCGAGCGTGTTCAGCCGAACATCGTCGGCGGCTTGAATACCCGGTTACAGCTGTTCATGACCTATAAAGTCCGCCGCGTTATCAGTAACGATGATATTCGATTGGCAGATATCGGCGCGAAAAAGACGGCATTGTTCCTTATTATTTCCGATGACAATGCTTCGATGCAGCTTCTCTCGTCTCTTCTGCTCAGTTTCCTGTTCAAGGACCTGAAAGAGGCATTTGACGCTGTTGGCGGTGAAGGGCGTATTCCCGTCAATGTCGTGGCGGACGAGTTGGCGAATACCGGCGTCTGGCCGAACTTTGAAAAGACTATCGCTACGGCTCGTTCTCGTAAAATCGCAGTTTCGTTGATTCTGCAGAGTTTACCGCAGCTGACGCAGTTGTACGGCGAAGAAAACGCAGAAACCATCATTGGCTGCTGTAATACGATGCTGGTCCTTGGCTGTAACGATAAGTATACGGCTGAGTATATCTCTGACAAGAGCGGTATCGTTACAATTCGCGCAAAGAGTGTCAGTGATTCGAGAGCGAACTCGACCGGCATTCGCGGTGTATATCAGGGCTATTCACTCAGCGAAGGTGATGGTAAACGCAACCTTATGAACCCTGATGAAGTACAGCATCTGGAAAAGGAAGAGATTCTGATTATGACGAATGGTCAGAATCTTCTGAAAGCAAAGCGGTTCGGGTTCATCCATCATCCGCTGTTCAGTGACCCGCATTTCGTGCCTACTCGCTGGTCTGAACTTCCGAAAACCGTGGACCTGTATCCGAATGCTCGCAAACACGATGCGCTGGAATCTCTCGTTGGCGATATCCAGCGCCAGAAGGAAATCAATACGGAAATCACGCAGACGCGCACCGTAGAGAAAATGAATCCCCGCCTTACCAAAAACGACCTTGTCGGTGGGAACAAGAAACCCGGCAAGAAAAACGCTTTCGCAGAAAAATCCAAAAAGTAAATCACTCTTTACACCCCCCGGTCATCAATGTGTGGCCGGGGCTTTTCTTTTTTCCCCGATTCAGTAATGAGTCGGGAACCACACAAATCGGCAGCCTCCGCGTGGCGTGTGGTGGATATTGCCCGAATCCTGCTACGGGCAACGAATGTCGATAACATCATTTACTTCCTAAAAAGGAGACTAATACCATGAACGAGAACGAAATGAAGAACGCCACCATCGCCGACATCGACGAGGTGACCACCCCTGTTGCCGCTGCGGAGGACGCTGCTGCGCCCATTAAGGAGCCCGCTGCGCAAGGCGAAACCAATACCGCTGAGGTAGAGAACCTTGCTCCTGAGGCTGTCTCTGCCCCCGCTGACGATGGAATGGATGAGGAGGACGAGGATGTTCCTGCTGCTCAGGAACTGTCCCGCAGCTCCCGCCGTTTCAACGACGATGACTTGGAAATCGGCGATTTCATCGATGACGGCAACGACATGCTGAAGGTCGATATGCCGGAAGACCGCCGTGCCCGTGACCTTGCTGAGATGCGCCGCTGCGTGTTCGATAACAAGCGTACGCCGCGCCGCTTCCTGCAGGGCAGAGTCTTTGGCGTGCGTCCGGTCGGTTCCGGCAGTGCAGTCGTTGAGGTTACTCGCGGCACGCTGCGCATCATGATTCAGGCTGAGGACTTCTTCCATTTCAGCCAGATGAAGGGCATCGAGAACGATGATGACGCGACTCGTCAGCGCCGTTATCTGCGCAAGGCAAAGCTGATGAACGGCGCTATCATCAACTTCTGCCCCTACATGGAAGCAGAGTCTGAGGACGGTGAGGTTGTGTTTGCCGGTTCTCGTCAGGATGCAATGCAGATTCAGCGTAACCGCCACTTCTTCGGCCGCAATGCCGATGTCAAGAACGGTAGCCGCGCTGCTGCGTCTATCCTGTCCACCGGTCCCGACTATGTGATTGCGGAGGCTCTGGGTGTTGAGACCAGCATCGGTGCCGCTGCGCTGTCCGCATACGAGTACATCGACAATGTGGCTGAGAAGTACCATGTCGGTGACGGTATCCCTGTCGTGGTGGAGGACCTGCATGTCGATGCGGAGAACGGCACCGTGTCCCTGCGCCTGAACCGCGCTATTCTGGAGCGCCGTGCGAACCCCGCTATGAACATCCATAGCCTTGCTCGCGGCGGTGCTTACGGTGCGACCGTGACTTCCGTGAACGACCGCTTCTACCGCCTGATTGTCGATTCCGGCAATATCCAGGCGCGTGTGGCACTGACTTCTTCCGATGAGTTGCTGACTCGCGGTGACCGCGTGACCCTGTTGGTCTACGGCTACGATGAGAAGCGCAACTATGTCTGGGGCGCTTGCCACAAGGTCTAATTTTACCCCCGGCTGTCTCTTGATTCATTTCCGGCAGACAGCCGGATGCTGCGCATTGTACCTGCCTTCTCGCGGCGCGTGGCGAACAACTGCTTTATGCAGGCTAAAGGTACTGAAAAAATAACGATTCTGTAGTTGAGGTGAATGCTGTGTGTGAAAGTTGGAATATGCGCTCAGGCTTGTTCTATTCGCAACTGAATAACAGAGAACTGTTCATGGCCTGTACAGTGCATGGCGTAATGATGGAGGTATGTGTATCCGTGTTCTTAGACATGAAAGAACTGGATATGTGTGCCGTAGAAAAAAGCTGCCAAAAGAATGCAGCTGCCGTATTGCTGAATGTGTATGGGGACGGTGTTGTGGCAAGCGTCAGAAAGGCTGCATTGCTGGATACGGAACTGGCCGGAAATCAGAAGCTGGCACAGCATCTGTACCGGGATTGCCGAGATGTGATGCGCACTATCGTCCCGAAACCGGAGGAAATGTAAATCATGGCACGAGAAGAAAAGCAAGCAAACATCTATGCGATTCCCAAAAACTCCTTTGACACCGGATATGTTTTTGGCGGTCAGTTCAAGACTCGAAACTTTGTGGAAGGCGTTGTCGTAACATTGCCGTTCCTCGGAATCTTCCTGTATGGATGGGCAAAACTTGGATTGGACTTTGAAAGTACCGTTGCTTACTGCTTTATCCTGTGTGCGGCGGTTTTCGTCAGTGTCGTACATGGCGTGGGCGGAGACAGCTTGTTTGAGTTCATTGCCCGCGTAGTCAAGTTCCGGCAGAATCGCAGAATCTCCAAGTACAATCCCCGTATCAAGACGGAACTTGAACCGGATTACCTGCTCCATGACGATACGATGCTCCCGAAAGAAAAACTGAAACGGGCACTGGAAAACATCAAGAGCAAGGTCGTGGGCGGCAGCGATGAGCCTATCAGCGCCGATATTACGGACGATGACCTGCAGGTTTACTACGATGACGATGAGGATTTCGTTGAAAAACCCGATGAACTGAAATCGAAGGCTGAACTGAAAGCCGAGGCAAAACAGCGTGCGAAAGAGGAGAAGGAGTTCATCAAATCCCTGCCTCGGAATCAGCGCCGTATGGCCCGTGCTGAACTGAAACGCAAGCACAAGGAAGAAGCCGAGGCAGCTAAGAAACGCGAGGAAGAGCGGGAACGGATGATTCAGGAAGCAATCAAGCGCCGCCTCGAAAAGGCTGAGCGCGTTAAGGCAGCACAGATGCGTGCCCACTTGACGGCACTGGAACGCCAGCGTGTTCTTGAACAGGCACAGCCTGAGACTGTTGATTTGGAAGAACAGGCTGCTGGGGTGACTGAAACCGTTCTGGATGTCGTTCTGGACGAGCCTGCCGATACCGCTGTTGTCGAGCCGGTGCCGGATGCAGAGGTCTCGCAGGAAGATACTACGGCAGAGCGTCCTGCCCCTGAATTGACTGAGAAGGGTAGGGAAGTGTCAGACCAGTCCGATACGGTAGAAGACGTTCTTGAAGATATCGAACTGGACGATGATACTGACATCGAAGCTGGTACAAATCCGTCCGAAGTTCTCGATACATCCGATATACTCAATGTTGAGTTGGAAGAAGCTGTAGGAGTCGAAACCGATGCACAGCGTAAACCTTCCTTTGAGCCTAGAGTGGTTCGGAACGAGAATTATACAGAGCAGATTGTGAAGCCTGTGAAGGTAAAGCCGCAAATTCGTAGCAGCCGAGATATTTCTATCTTCGACGATGAGGAGTAACAGAGTATGTTCAGAAAGAAAGACAAGAATCAGGGGATTCCGGATGGTGTGGTAGGGAATAACCTGAAAAACGCGCGTCTGACTAAGAAGGAGCGCGAAGAGATTGCAACTACCGAGCGCAAGCGTATCCGTAAACAGATGGAAGCCGAAGCGGAACGCTATCAAATCATCAAAAGTACCCAGCGTATCATCCCGGTAGAGGATATCTTCAACGGTGTTATCATCACCAAAGACCATCGGTATGTGAAAGTCATGGAGTACCGTCCTATCAACTTCGCATACATGGACGCCGAGACCCAGAACCGCGTTATTTCGCTGTTCTACCAGACATTCAAGGCAGTGCCTTGTAATATCCAGTTCAAGACCTTTGCCCGTAAAGCAGATGTCGAGTCAACGATTTCCAATGTCACCCAGTATTACGAGCAGGAAACGAACCCTAAGCGCAAGAAGATGCTCAATGCCTATATCGGACTTCTTCGTAAAACGGCATTGTCGGTCGGCATTACCCGCCGCTTCTTTGTGGTCATTGAGTTCCAGAAAACTATCAGCAATGATGGGTCCCGGTTCGAGTTGGTCGTGGCAGACCTGAACGCGATGGCAGCGAATGTCCGCTCTCACATGGAACAGTGCGGGAATGTCTTCATCCCGGCACTCGGGAATCCTGACCGCAATGAGGATGCTGGTATCCATCAGCTGTTCTACCAGCTTTTGAACCGCCGCAAGAGCGAGACGGTAAGCTTCCATGACCATATGCAGCCTATCATCGACCGCTATTCGGAGGCGGAAATGCAGGGGGTAAAGACCTCCCTGCAGGCTCCCGAATTGATTGCTCCCGAATGGATTGATTTCACGCATTACAACTATATCGTCATTGACGGTAAGTTCTATACCTTCGCCTACATCCCGTCCACTGGGTACAACCAACGTGTATATGCTGGTTGGATTGCTACCTTCGTCAATGCCGGTGAAGGTATTGATGTCGATATGTTCTTTGAGCATATGTCTCGTGAAGCTGTATACAATAAAATCAGTACACAGCTTCGTATGAGCCGTGCCAATGCAATGGACAGCCACGACACCGATTCCGATTACCATGCGCGTATGGAGAAGATTTCTTCCAGCGAATACATGCTGCGTGGTCTTTCTACAGGTGAAGATTTCTACTACATGTCTATGGTCATCACGGTCGTTGCTGATTCCGTGGATGAACTCGAATACAAGTACGATAACCTTGAAAAGCGCGTCAAGGGTCAGGGCATGAAGATTCGCCGTGCTAATTTCATGATGGAAGAGTGCTTTGAATCGGCATTGCTCCCGCTTGGTAAACTCAACAAGGATATCAAGCGCAAAGCACAGCGTAATGTCTTGACTTCCGGTGTGGCATCCTGCTACCCGTTCATCTCCTTTGAGATGCAGGACCCCGACGGTATCATGATTGGCACGAACCGTGCAAACAACTCGCTTGTTACCATCGATATGTTCGATACGGATGTTCATGCGAACGCGAACGCTGTTATCCTTGGGTCTACCGGATACGGCAAGACCTTTACCGCACAGCTTTTTGCACTTCGTCTGTCTGAGATGGATACGCAGGTATTCATTATCTCACCCCTGAAAGGCTTGGAGGACTACGGCGGCGGCTGTAAGGCTGTCGGCGGTCAGTTTATCTCGATGGACCCGTCTTCCGTAAACAGCATCAATATCATGGATATTCGCGTTCCGGATGATGAGGATGCCAAGAAGATGGATGACTACGAGACGACTGGCTCCTTGCTGACAAAGAAGATTCATACCGTTAAGTCCTTCCTGCACCTTGTCGTTAAGGACATGACGCAGGAAGAAGAACAGCTGATTGATACAAGCCTTTATAAGGTATATGGGCGTTTTGGTATCACGAACGACAACGATTCGATTTTCGACTTGGAAAATGGCGGGTACAAGAAGATGCCGCTGCTCGAGGACTTGCAGAAAGAGATGCAGAATGTCCCTGAACTGCATCGTATCTGCAATATCCTCAATCCTCTGATTCGTGGTTCGATGGCGTGCTACAACCGTCCTACGAATGTGGACTTGAAAGCCAAATACATTGTATTCGACTTCAACGGCATGAAAGGTCCTACCCTTACGATGTCGATGTTTGTCGTTCTGGACTTCGTCTGGACGAAAATCAAAGAAGACCGCGCAAAGCGTAAGGCAGTCTTTATCGATGAGTGTTGGAAACTGATTGGCACGGACTCGAACGAGATGGCGGCAGAGGATGTCGTAGAGATTTTCCGTACGATTCGTGCTTACGGCGGTTCGGCGTTCGCCATGACGCAGGATATTTCGCAGTTCTATGAATACAAGGGCGGCAAATACGGTAAAGCCGTTATCGGTAACGCCGATACCAAAATCATCATGCACTTGATTCCATCCGAAGCAAAGGCTCTGCAAGCAGCTATTCAGCTTACCGATTCGGAGATGGAGAATGTCTCGAACCTCGGTCGTGGTCAGGGACTTGTTTGTTCCGGTGCCGCTAAGCTGTTCGTTGACTTCATCGCTGCTCCTTATGAGAAGCAGGAAATCACGACCGATGCCAAGAGCTTCTACCTGCAGGAAAAGGCACTCAAAGAGAAACAGCACAAAGAAGAGCAAGAACGGTTGGCGGCTGAGAAAACCAACAGCAATACCGATGCGAACGATGATGACGCCGATTTGCTGAATGTTACCTTTTAAGCGCAAAAATACAACGATAATCCGATACTAATAGGTGAAAACAGCACTTTTGAGATATGCGATGGTCCGGTACAAATGAAATGTGCTGATTGGGCATATTTTAAAAGTGCTTTTTCTATTAAGAAAGCGCCGAAATGACACATTTCAGAAACGCTTGCTTTTCGCATAGTTACGCAATAAGTTCACAAACCAAATGCGCAAATGTGTAAATGACACATTTTGCCGAAAATGAAAGGAGACATTCTTATGTCTGAGGTCCACAACAACGACATCCGCGAATTGCTCGATGTCATCCCCGTGATTCCGCATAATCTTATGATGGAATACCTTACCCGACAGTACAACATGACCCCCAACAAGGCCCGTGAAGTCATCTACAACGCCTGCCGTAAAGGCTCAAACCGCCGCCCGGCATGTTATGTGACGAATGACGGACTTGCGAAAGCCGATTATGTTACTATGACCAGCCTGTACCGCAAACGCTGCCGCGCATTCCGTGTGGCATGCGAGTTTTTGCCGGAAGGGCGTCAGTTTTCGATTCCCTCTACCTGCCCGTGGCTGCTGAGTTTCTGCTTCGAGGGCAGTGTATACTATGTCTGTGAGTTCGAGAAGGGCAAGGAACTCATTGTGGCGGATATGATTCGCAATGCTGGGATTCGGGAGGATATGATGTCCGTGACTTCCCGTATCGCTATCATGCGCCCCGGCGTGAACCGTGAACTCCTCAATGGATGCGGGATTCGGTTCTTCTGTGTGGTGGATGACGACTATAACCTCGAAGTCACGGAACAGGTCCCTGACCAGGAGGTATGGGATGGCGTTCCCATCGTTAAGTGATTATAAACGATATATCAAAGAAAACGGAACAAGCAAGACTGCGGTAACGGATACCTCAAAAACGACCCGGCAAACCCCTGCTACTTATCAGGACAGTGCCGGATATGTAAAAAAGCGTATCGCTAAAGCAGCCGAAATTTTAAACGCTGTACCGGATGAATTGCCCTTGAATCGAGTCTCGGAAACGCCATTGAATGCCGCTTCCATTGAGCTTTTAAAAGCCGAGCGCTCGATTTTAAGGGCTTTTTCTGAGCCGGAAGACCCTGCACCATACCGAAAAATACCCGCAAAATCCGCCATTCCGGATGATTTCTGCGCGGTTTCTACCCCTGACCATGCCTTGATTTCCATTCGGTTCAAGGCATTCTTACCGCCGTATCACTACGAGTGGTATAGCCGGAAATCAAAGGAAAAAGACGAGATAAATCAGTATTACCTTGATGCTGAATTTGACTTCCTGACTGAGGTCGCAATCAAGAAATTCATGCTCGAAAACGGACCAGTAACGGTCCCGTCTGGACACTTGTATCTCATCTTTTTACGTGGCATTGCACCGAATTCTCCTACCGTAATTGATAACAATAACGTCTACACCGGAGCCATCACAAACGCCATCAGCAGGGCACTCTGGCATGGCGATGGATGGCAGCTGATGAGTTATCTGTACACCGCTAAATCCGACCAGAATGGCCCGTATCTTGATGTTATCCTATGTGAAAAATGCGACATCATGTACTGGCTCGAAGCGTAGCTGCGACACAACATTTTCAGGGGGTATAAAATACAACATTTTCAGGGGCGTAAATTAGCGCTCCTAAATTTGTTGTATTCTCTCCTCGATTTTCGGCGGGGTTATAGGGGTTTCCGCGCCCCTCTTGGTTCGTAATGCGGAATCTAAGGCACAAATCCAAGGTGACAAAATGACTAACGAGCAAAAACTCCTATCCTACCTCTACACTATTGACTCGATACAGCGGCGGCAACTTGTGATTGCCCTGTCTGACATGCCGTATCAGAGCCTGACGCTTGCCGTGCGAAACGCCGTAAAGCACGGATATGCGGAAGTGTTCCGCAAGGATGAATCGAACCATATTCGCATCTCACAGGACGGTGTCAAGTATATCCGTTCGGTAGCAAAAGACTCCCTCGACAGCGAGAAACGAGCCAATATGAAGCGCCGTTTTAAAGGCGAACAGGGCAGACGCTTGAACCGCGTTGAGACGACCTCGTGTATGTGCAGAGCGGCAGGAATCCCACTTGCCAAAGAAGTAGGTATCAGTCTGTCCGAATTGTTGATTACAGACACGCAGGACTACACACGGTTCATGAACGACTACTTCTACGATAAAGGCTTGCTATTCCTCTCGGACGAACTCTCTGCAACTATTAAGGCAACGCATACAGTCGGTGAAGAATACACCACAGGACGAAGCCGTCTGGTTGGCATCATCATCAACTGCAAAGGCATCTTCTTTATCTACTGCACTCTGGATAAGCTGATGCGCTGGATTGTCTCCTACGAACATCGCAGGGCGGATGTTATTACGAAAATCCTCAAAGACAGTGACGCCTCCAAACAGAATGCAGACTTCAACTATGTGTGCTCACTGATGTATAAGAGCGTTATTATCGGCAAGACTTGCGCTATGATTCCCAAAATTATCACAGGCAACAAATACGGTAAAGCCGTAACGAATCCCGGCAAGAACGGCATTGCAGATAACCTGCTTACACTAACGAATCTCGAACAGGTCTATGCTCGTAACTATTTCGTGCCCACAAATACACTCGGCGTTGAACTCCTTTCCCGTACAGTCACGCTGACACGCGATGACCTTAACCAGATGATTGAAATGTGGCTCTCTGAAATGACAAACACTCATACATGCGTGGATGCCCGCGAATACACGGAAGCTTACATTGACGATGACAGCGAAAAGACACTCATCTTCCCAATCATTGAACTGGAAGAACTCGTCTACCAGAAAGCAGGCAGGGAAAAGTATCATATCGTCTGTGAACGCGGAACCCAAGATGGAATCAGCCGCACAATGGGAAATAAAGTCATCGATTTCAAAGACATGAATAACGAACCAATGCCCGCTCATAAATACGATGATGCTGGGATTCGGAGAGACGGCATCAATCCATTGACGCATTCGGGATACTGGGAGGAAGAGCCATGATAGCGATTCGCGTATGCCCTATCTGCAAGAAAGTCTTTGAGGGCAGAGTCGGAGTTCCGAAAGTCTACTGTGATGAATGCACGATGCTTGAAGATTTCGCGGCTTCAGATGAGGCTAGGGAACAGTCATCTTGGTTTTTTGAGGATTCTGAGGATTCAGAAAAAGAAGATTCAGGAATGCATGAGACAGGGCAAGAGAAATTACTCGACTCTCTAACAGACGAGTCCCGACTTCCCGCAGCACCCCGCCAAACGAAAGAGTCTCTTTTGTATCTCATTACTCCCAGAAAGAAATATTGACAGCAGCACCTAAACTATCCTTGCAACGCTTCCCGCCTCATCAACGACCCCACTCAAACCTAATTTGTTTATTACGATTCCGTGAACATATAGGAGACACGGTTGAGAAACAAGCAAATTTATGGTATAATGCAAATGAAAATAAAGCGTAGCTGCGATGCGTAGCTGCAAAAAGTGTACAGAAAAATCATTGCACGAACCGTAGGCACGAGAAGGTATCGGAATGAAAAAGAGAATCTTAGTTCCGTATATAGCGGCAACTCTCGCCATGGCGGCTTCCATTAGCGTAGCTGCCAGAGATGGAGCCGTAGTTGCGAGAAGTTACATGAATTACAATGACCAGAAGCCTAGCGTAGCTGCCGAGTACCGGTATCAAACCGTAGGCATTTCCTGGACAAACACTTATAAAATTGTCACGGCAGAGGAAGCAAGACAGATTCAGGATGGAATCGTGATTTTCGCATTTCCTCGATGCCCTTATTGTCGCAATTTGATTACAGAGGTAACGGATGTTGCAGTAGCGGAAAACACCACAGTATATTATTGCCAAATTGATAGATACAGAGACAGATACGAGTATGATGAGAAAACCGGAAAGCCTCAGATGACGGTAGAGGCGGGAGAAGGATATACGGAACTGCTTTCGTGGCTTGACGAATACCTTGCCGACTATACGGTCGCGGATGAGGCAAAGAATAAAATTGAGGTAGGGGAGAAGAGAATCGGAGCTCCTACGATTATCCGGATAAAGAACGGGGAACCAGTGGCAAAATGGCAGCTGGATTCGGTGGAAGGCATCGAATACCCCGATAATAAATATGATGGCTGGGATACTGCGATAAAAGAAAAGGTCGAGGAATCCCTGTATGCTTTCTTTGAGGAGGTTTGAGCCATGGATAAATCCGAGATTATCGGTACACTTCTTTTTGTGAACTCGCAGTATTGGGTTTGTGCGATTATTGCACGAATCGGCTTTGTGATTACCGGGATGTCGAAACTTATGACTCCGGTAACGGCGGTTCTGTATTTTGGGCTTCTGTACCTCCTTTTCCTTGTCGGCGCACTCCGCAAAGATGATGACGATGAGGACTAATACGAGCACCTCAAAAGAACCGTAGGTGCTAAGAAACCGTAGGGGTATTGAAGAATTTTTGTAGAATGACCCCATTCCACTAAGTTTCTTCAATATCACAGGCGGATGTACTTTTGTACATCAAGATGACGAGCTGCACTTGTACGGTTTTCCCAGCTTACAACCATGCGAAGGCGTCATCTAGCTAAGGGAAACACAACCTCCTGCTTCGGCAGGGGAGACTTATCGTAAAGGAGGTGGCGTATATGTCCACTGTATATGTGCTTAATAAAGATGGTAAACCTTTAATGCCTACGACTCGCTGTGGACATGTACGCCATCTACTTAAAGAACAAAAAGCACGAGTCGTAACATCAAAACCGTTTACCATTCAACTGTTGTATGAAACCGACGATGTGGTGCAACCGCTTTACTTAGGCATCGACCCCGGCAGAACCAATATCGGTGTTGCCGTTGTCAAAACAGACGGCACGGCAGTCTTTACCGCACATTTGGAAACCCGAAACAAGGAAATTCCGAAACTGATGCAAGGTCGCAAAAAAGCCCGCCGTACAAGACGCACCAACGGCAGACGCTGCCGCCGTCAACGGAGGGCTAAGGCAAATGGCACCATTTCTAAGAAGTGCGTAAAGCAAACTACTGCTCAAAATGGCAGCGTCAGCAAACGTGCAAAAGAAATTGGTGTTATCAAGCGCCACCTTCCTGGTTGTGAGAAAGATGTACTTTGCGTCGGCATCAAGAACAAAGAAGCAAAGTTTAGTAATCGTACAAGACAGGAAGGATGGCTTACACCTACCGCAAATCAGTTGCTGCAAACACACATCAACTTGATTAAGAAGATTCGGAAGTTTCTTCCTATCAGCAATGTTGTACTTGAAATCAACAAATTTGCGTTTATGCGGCTGGATAACCCCAATATTCAGAAATGGCAATATCGGCAGGGTCCACTCTATCAAAAAGCAAGCCTTGAAGAAGCTGTCTCCGAAATGCAAGAACATCATTGCTTGTTTTGCAAGAAGCCCATTGCACATTACCATCATGTAGTGCCGCAATCCGAAAACGGCAGCAATACTATTGGGAACATCGTTGGCTTATGCACAAAACATCACGACCTTGTGCATAAGGATACCACATGGCAAAAGAAGCTTGCCAAAAAGAAAACCGGACTCAACAAAAAATATGGTGCTTTGAGTGTGTTGAATCAAATCATTCCGGCGCTGACGAAAGAGTTAAGTTCTCTTTTCCCGAAGCATTTCTTTGCGACCAATGGTAAAAGTACCTACGACTATCGTGCAGCGCACAGCGTAAGCAAAGACCACTGGCTCGATGCCTATTGTATTGCTTGCTCCGTTTTGGCTAACGATGTTTGCGACAGTAACATCAACAGCCGTGTACCGTATGAGCTTAAACAGTTCCGTCGCCACGATAGAAGAGCACTAAATAACGAAAACATGAGCCGTGTGTACACGCTTAATGGCAAGGTGGTTGCCACAAATCGGCATAAAGCTACTAAGCAGACAACTGACAGCTTGGAAGAGTTTCGTCAAAACCATTCCGATGATGTTTGCAAGCTGAAAGTAAAAGAGCACCATCCAACATACAGAAACATGAACCGCAACTATCCGGGGAGCGTATTTCTTATCGGAAAGCAAGTTCATGTAATGCAAGGAATAGCGGGTTCCAAAAATGGGGAAGCAACAACATACAAAGACACTAACGCAAACTCAATAGCCGCCGGAAAATGCAAATTTGTTGCAAAAAATTCTGGCATTTTGTTTGTGTAGTGTGCATTAAAATTAGTAATGCCACGAAAAATCTTCAATAACCGTCGGACGACAGTGTCGTGGTTGCCGCTATTTTCGAGATAAGCGTAGCTGCGTAGCTGCCGTCCTTTTTTGCTGTCAAAAGAAATAAAGAGGAGAAAATCATGGTTTATGAAGTTATTAGCCCAGAAGCACACGGAAACGGCACGATTGTCGGTATGCACACCGAATCCCCTGCCTGTATCGATTCTCTGGATACCCAGAAAGCAATGCTGGATGCTAAGAGCAAAATAACCTTTACCGGCACAGCGGAAGAATATGAGGCTGTAAAGGCAAAACTCAATCCAAAGGTGAAAGTGACTATCCAGAAACCGAAAGCGACCACAAAGAGGTGAGATGCGATGACTCAGTTTCAGAATGTATACGACGCATTTATGCGTTGCGATACCAATAAGTTGGCAGAAGAATTTGCCGCCATTTATGACGATTCTAAGAAGGATGCCGAAAAGAGACTCGAAACGGCACGGAAGGTGATTCGTGCGTCCTACGAGCGCATGAAGAATACGACTCTCGCAAGCAATGACGATGAAAGCATGGTTGTGGTTTGCAAAAGCTTCGATGATGCCGGAGATGATGTTGCCTGCGTGAAGGCTCAGGAAATCCGAGATTGGAAGGAAAAGAACGAGAAAGACTATGAACCCATCAGCGATGAGGCCCTGACCTTCATGAGCACGGATGAGATTTATAATGCGATTATCGCAGACAGGTTGCCTGAGCGGTATGCGTTTGAGTTCTCACCTTGGGAAGAAATCCTCAGCTGGAACCTGGCTGAGCCGAGTGTTGCCAGATATGGCCTTGAACATTGTCTTGCTGGCATTCTGTGGGAGATGACCTTTTTTGGCGTTGACCCTGCGGGAGTAGAGAAAGAAAGAGAGAAACTCGATGCGGCAATAGAAGAAACCAAACAGGCAAGTGCAGAGGGAAGAGTCTCAGGTAAGGCTTTCTCTTTTGAGGATTTCGCAAAAGAAGTCTTGGGGGATGAGTATACCGAAGACTGGTATCCGGAAGAAGAACAGGAACGGGATAGAAGGAACATGGCTATATCTAGCTATAAGTACGGAGTAGAGTTCAGGCTTTTATTAGAGAGCATCCTCTAAAGGGGTAATACCCTTCCGTTCTGAACAATGCTTTGCAGGCTAGGTGCTGCACGGACGGTTGTCTGTCTGCCTGCTGGAACTGCCGCGAGCGAGCTGTCTATAAACGCTTCCAGAGTGGAATTCCCCGCGTTCGGGGTCATGGCACTGCTTGCTTCGAGATGCTGCCGGGCCCCTTAACAAAACGAGAGGAGAGACAAGAGATGCTTCTGCATATATTCGGGGACACACATGGTCCCTTGGAAATCAACAAAATCAATCCGAAACGCTTTCTTGGCCGGGCACTCAACGACAGCGATGCTATCGTCATCTGCGGTGATTTCGGGTTCCCGTTCCTGCCTACCGACTGTATCTCTGAGGATGCTCTCAAAGAATCCGGTGCTGAACACTACTGCATCAAGTATGCCCGCGCATACCGACAAAACATCGATTGGCTCAAAACCTTCCCGTGCAATATCCTTTTCGTCGATGGAAACCACGATAACCATGAATTCTGGGCTAAACTCCCCACCGAATTCTGGAACGGCGGTCGAGTTCAGAGATTGCCGGACGCGCCCAATGTCATCCACCTTATGCGCGGCGAATACTATACCATCGACGGTCTAACCGTCTGGTGCATGGGCGGCGCAGAGTCCATCGATAAGGCAACCCGCACACAGGGCATTTCCTGGTGGCCGGAGGAAATCCCGTCTCAGAAAGAGATGTGGCACGGGATGGATACGCTGGAAGAACACGGGTATGATGTCGATGTCATCCTGACCCATACGCTGCCAAGGATGCTGATGTCTGCCTATTTCGGCAATTCCTTCACCATGAAGGAAAATGACCCGACAGGCGTATACCTCGATGAAGTGTATCGGAGAACCAGGTTCCGGAAATGGTTTTGCGGGCACATGCATGAGGACATCGATAAACCCCTGTTCCGGCTGCAAGTGCTATATGACAATGTAGTGAGCATCGATACGAAGAATCCCAACTTTGAAAGTACAGAGCAAGAAGCAGGACACGGAGAGGAAGGGAAAGACCTTTGAGTATATTCATCATCGGGGATGTACACGGGAACTATAAAAGCCTGACATCAAGTTTGGAAAAGTCAGGCTGTGATGTGAATGCCGATACCATCATCTTTGTGGGCGATGTAGTGGACCGTGGCAAGGAAAACGCTAAGGTCGTGAATTTCATCGCCGAGCATAAAGGCAACATCCACCTGATTTGCGGCAACCACGAATACCAGCACAGACAACTCCTGAAATACTACCGTGCTCTTGCCAAGGCACCGGCAATTCGGAAGATGGCAGCAGGAATTTTCCGGCACTATACCCCCGAAGGCAGAGTCATCCGCGATAAATCCGAAATCGAACGACTCCGCTGCGATGAAGAAGAGCGCAGGAAAGAAATCGAGAAGCATCCCAAGACCTTCGAAGAATGGCAGAAACAGTTCCTGATATATACCCTTGCATGGGAAGACGATTCACTCTGGCAAATCGTGCGCTATCTGCTCAATGAGATGTGCGGACCTCCCTATGATGCCCAGCATACCATTTACGAGTACCTGTCCGGCACCAATCAAACGAGAACAAACTTCGAGCAGGTATTCGAGAGCCAGACACAGGAACTCAACATTAAACCGGGCCCGGGCGTGCATCGGTATGAGCAAGTTGTAGTCTCGCACAACAATCCATTCGGCGGTCCATACAGCTACGATAGTCAGGAAATGCTGGCAGGACATAGAAATATCCTGTATGTCTTCGGACATGTATCCCACGAGACCATGACCCGCAATGACCGGAAAGAATCCGGCTGCACCTTCCTCGACATCGACACCTCTCCGAAATCCGTCACGGTCATCGCACTTGACGACTACCTTGAAAACTAAGTAACGCGCTACAATGGCTCATACAGCCGCTGTGGCGCGTTTTTCTTTTTAGACGATAACTTTTATCGGATACGCTTCAACACCCTCAAAAGCGGGCGGATTTACCGCGAATCCGGCGATGCTGACGTAATGCGGTGTACTCAATACAACCATGATTCTGAATGCGCCGCAAATAACGCACAAGACAAGACACACAAAGACCCTTGGCAAAACATCAGCCAACCACGAGGAGACGCCGCGAGAGACTCTGACGGCAACCGCAATGCAAGCCATGTGTACTAACCGGTAGCCGTCATACCAGACTACAGAATCCCGCTACACACCGGACCACCCCGGGTAACACCGGACAACAACGGACCACACCGGACCACACCGGACGAAACCAACCAAAAGCCCCACCTCGCCATCGCCGCCAGCTGGACCGGAAAGCGCACAAGCCTGCCTGTAATATCAGTCCAGAGCGGAAAGGACCACCCGGAAGCAGAATTGTGCCCCGGAATAGCACCCACCTCATAAGCGAATCAGCGTATAGGCATCATCAGCCTGTACGCTTTCTTTTTTTGCCCGATATCCCCTCGTTCACAGCAAAACACAAAACGCGATATGCGCAAACAATCAATATAGCGTTTCAGAAGAGAATATGGTAGACTAAGGACAGAAACGAAATCAGCCGGAGGTGTTTCAGATGGATGAGAATATGCTGTTCAGCTACGAACTCAAAGATGCCTGGTTCTTACCAATTACCGGCGTTGAGGTCTACAAATCCGGCGAAGACCGATGCATGACAGACGATAAAGACGCAACCAGTATCCTTGATACACAGGCTCTTGCCGAAATCGAGGATGTCATCGAGAGCCATCCTGAACTGTTCGAGTACGAGTCTCCGGAAATCGCTACGCCCTCGATTCTTGACGGAGTCAGCAACATCTTCTGCTTTGGCGCAGAGGATGGCAGAAACACAGAACTTGTCACGCTCAATATTTTGGCACTGCGAGAAAAAGAATACGGCGACATCGGGACTTACACTGCCTATGAGAAAGGAATGCGCCTTCTGCAGGTATTCGATACGATAGCAGGGATACTGACCCGGAACGGCGTGCCATCCGAATGCCTCGCGCTTAGATAAGAGCAGAGGCTGCAACACCACAAAGGAAATACCATGGACAAGACATTCGAGAAATTCCTGTGCAGCGACATTGACCTGTCCTCGATTGGCATAGAGCGCCGTGAAGACAATGCATCGTATTTCTGTACACCGAAAGGGGCATCCATCTTCGGCTGGGCTGGCGTGGACGGTATTCACTATTGCTTCGTGCGCGGATTCGGCGGTATGGTTTTCGCTGTGAGTCCCATGAACTCAGCACCGGATTTTGTTCACCCGATAGCAAGAGACTTTGCGGATTTCCTGCGTTTGCTTCTTGCCTGCAGGGATGCGGCAGCATTAGAACAGGCTTGGATGTGGAATGAGGCGCAGTTTGCCGCCTTCCTGCAAGAGAATCCTCCGACACGGGAACAGAAGGCTGTACTAGAGGAGATTGCAAAACGGTTCGCCTTGTCGCCGCTGGAACACCCGTGGAAATACATCAAGGACTTGCAAGCTTCGTTCGACTATGCCAAAATCAAGTATACCGATGACTACTATGATTTGACGCCGAACCCCAATACCCCTCCGTCACTGCCCGACTGGAAGGTGTATTTTGATGGAAATTTCTGGGGGTATTCTGGGCGCGACCATACCGGGACAGAAATCAAAGTCAATAAGCAATTCGATTGGGCCGAACATCACTGGGTCATTCCATCTATATACGCTTGCAGCAAAGGCTTGGTAGTAGATTTTTGTATGCGAGCAGAGGCAGAGGATATCCGAGCCTTTATTGACAAATGGCATCTGAAGGCTGACAATGATTCGTGCGAGGATTTCACCAGAGAAGAACAGATGCAGATAGAACTCGATAATCCGCTTTCCCTGGATTTTGAGCCGAGCCTTGTCATGAACGGGAAAGCTATGCAGACTTCTCATGGCTCTTCGATATCCTATAACCCGTGTCTACCGGAAGGGATAACGATTGAGCCGGAAGCTAAGGCGGTAATAGAACACTATGGTTTAGATACATCCTATGGCTGGACTATAACTAGAGCAGCATACCCGTGGAAAAGGAAGAGGCGTCCTTCTGGTATAAAGGCTCTATCCCTAACTATGGAGAGAAGACCCTATACATTGGCTGGTCCGCACTTTAGAGTAAATGGTTCTGGGGATACTGTATATACCTTTACGCATCCAGTAACCGGGATACAGTATACTCTAACCGTTCTGGACATTGAGCAGCAGACGATACCCCGCAGCGGCACGGACACTGGGCGCTGGGTTTATCCCTCTCATTATGTAGCCATGCGGTATACGCTTTTCCCGGAACCGGATACGGAGATTGTAGTCCGGGACTGCGTGCAGAGCGAGAGACCTCGGGAAATCGGCCCGTGCTCCGGTAAGTATTATCCGGAAGCTACGAACAGTGTCATCGCCATCATCGGTGGGGCGGATGGACCGACAACCATCACCGTTGGAGTCCCGGACCAGAAGAGCATCCATGTTGCCTGCTCCGCCTTGCACTTTGAGCCGGTAGACGAAGATATCGAATGGCGCATTGAGTTCAGCGTGGATGAGCCCTTAAAGGAGACCTTCCAGCTCGTTTGATACGAGCTCATCTTGGCACTTACCTTCATTTCCATCCGGCACCTTGCCCAAACACTATCACCCACACATTTCCTATCCCAGAAAGGAGTCTTCACCATGAACAGTATCTTCCACCGCGTCAGTATCCGCAAATTTCAGGATAAGCCCGTAGAACCCGAGAAAATCGAGAGCCTCCTTCGTGCCGCCATGGCAGCACCCTCGGCGAGAAACCAGCAGCCATGGGAATTCTATGTCGTGACCAATAAAGACCTGATTCAGAAGCTGTCCACGGTCAGCCCATACGCTGGCTGCGCCAAAGATGCCCCGGTGCTTATCGTTTCCGCCTACCGCGAGGATGCTATCAGCCCGGCATATGCGCAAATCGACCTTAGTATCGCAAACGAGAATATCTGGCTGGAAGCGGATGCCTTGGGTCTTGGCGGTGTCTGGCTCGGCATTGCCCCTGTCGAGGAACGAATGAAAGCCGTCGAGGAAGTGCTCCAACTCCCCGCCGAGCATCACGCCTTTGCCATCTTCGCTCTCGGCTATCCCGCAGAGAGCAAACCGCAGCAGGACCGGTATGATGTCAGCCGCATCCACTATGTCCGGTAATTCACAGATTCTTTAAAAGGAATTTCTAGTTCGTTCAAAACCCTTTTAAACTCTGCACACAAGTCCCCGGTATAATAAGCCTTGTAATCAAGAAGCAAACACAGGGAAATATCCCGTGATTACCCACTGCGCCTTAGACCATGCCAGAGCAATCGCTCGGTCAAGGCCAGACAACAAACAAGGCTAAAACGCCATTACATATAAAAACAATGCTGTATCTTCCGGATTTGGAGGGTACAGCATTTCTTTTTATCGCAAATTGTCGTATAATAGAGCTATATTACAGATGTGGCAAAACAGGGTCAAACACAGACATCTGACAGGGGCGAAGGAAAGGGAAAACGAATGTTCAGAGAGATTCGCAGAAAGAACAGAGAAATCAACATCGACAGCGCAAAGCAGTTGTTGCAGTCCAGTCGGCGTGGCGTGCTTGCCGTGAACGGCGATGATGGTTATCCGTATGCCATACCCATCAACTATCTTTACGATGACGAAGCACAGAGGATTTATTTCCACGGCGCAAAGATAGGGCATAAAGTCGATGCCTTGCGTGCCAGCGATAAGGTATGCTTCACCGTATACGGGAATGAAACCATCAAAACGGATGCCTGGGCCCCGTTCATGCAGAGCGTTGTCGTGTTCGGCAGATGCCATCTGATGGAAGCAGGTCCCGAAGCGTCAGAGCGGCTCAAACAGCTTGCCATGAAATACTATCCCAGCGAGCAGCTTGTCGATGAGGAAATTGCGCAGTCGGGCAAGGCCGTGCAGGTCTTTGAAATCAAAATCGAGCATATGAGCGGGAAAGAAGTACAAGAGCGCTGATTTTTCGTATGACTGTCACTTGAGTAGGCGTATAGCTTTGCTCTCGCCAAACCGACGCATGAGAGAACGAATTATATCCACGGAGGAAACCACATGAAAATCAAGAACAAAACCAGATTCAGAGTGCTTTGCGCCTTGTATGTCATCGGCTATCTGTTCTTCTGCATTCTCGGCGGCATGAACTCCGGTATGATGATTTCAGACAGCCCGGCCCTTGAATTTGCGGCTATCTATTACGGATTGCCTGTCGGAGTTCGGAATCTGTCAGTATCTATGTTCGTGTGGATTATCCTCTCGTTCTTCCTTGTCCTTGCTATCCTCTGGCAGACCGACTTGTCAAAACAAAAGCTGAACAGAACAGCGCTGCTGTGCTTGGGTGGCAATATGCTGCTCACCTGCCTGTCGAGAGGTATCGTCGAGTGGCTGGTCAGCGGTGTTGCCGAAGGACTGTTCACGATGCTTGTCATCTTAGCCTCGCTTCTGGTCATGGTCGGCGGCGGTATCGGGATGGCCTATCTTGTGCAGAAGAAGAACGGGGCCTTGGATACCTACGAGGCGTTCTCTGATATCATGACAGAGGAAGAATTTGAGAAATGGCAGAGAAGAAAGAACAGGCGGTCCTGAGATACTTCCGACTCACCAGTAACTGAAAATTATGCGATTTTCTGTAACTCCACCTGAATTCTCCAAACAGGGGATAGTGTTTCTGTCCCTGAATGGCATACTTATACCAGAAACAGCACAAGGAGGAGATGGTATGGACTAGCAGACAACAGAAAAATTTATTGCTCGCAAAAGAAAAGAGAAGAACCTGACGCAGGAACAGCTGGCAGAAAAGCTTGACATGTCCAATAAGAGGATTTCAAAGTGGGAGAATGGCAAGTGTATGCCGGACTATGCTGTCGTCAAAAGCCTGTGCCAGGGACTGGAAATTACCGTAGCAGAGCTCATGGATGGCGAAGAAACCGAAGAGAAAAGCATACGAACATACGACGATGGCAAAATCATGGATTTGCTGAAACGCACGCAGAAACTCGAACAGCAGAAGAACATCCTGTACGGTGTCTTACTGCTCATAATTGGAATTGCCTTGCAGGCGCTGTCTCATACCATTGGCGGGTCGGATGTGAGGAATTTCTTTTCGGGACTTCTTCTGGGTGTTTCCGTTGCAGAAATGCTGGTCGGTATTTATGTGGCCGGTAAAACATGATGAACAGCTGACAACGGTTCGCAGAACGAAAGCCGTATCACTGATTTTAGACTTATAAGCAAAGGCATTTTGAATGATAACCTACAAAGACATAAGTATAAACGAGGAATTGTGCTCTGTTCGAAAGGATGACCGCCTCGTTCATCTGACAAAAACTCAATATCGGCTGTTTCTGATATTGCTCGAACATGCCGGACAAATCTGTACCCGAGAATACTTGCTTTCGTCTGTTTGGCATATTAAGACACCGCTCCTGACGCGCAGAGTCGATGCGTATATCACACTGCTGCGCAAGAAGCTAGGCTTGGGCAAAAACGAATTGAAATGCGTAGTGGGGCACGGATATGTTCTTGCCGAAGACGGCAGCGCAAGCACCCCCGATACACAAGAATAAAACAGCAGGAGGAACCTACATGAACATCACCGTGTACTTAGGCGCGAACGAAGGCAACGACCCCCGCCTGCGGAAATCCGTAGAGGAGCTCGGCGCATGGATTGGCAGCAGCGGGAACGCGCTTGTCTATGGCGGCTCGAAATCCGGACTCATGGGCGCAATCGCAGATAGTGTCTTGCAGGCCGGCGGCGAAATAACGGGCATTGAACCGCAGTTCTTTATTGCGAATGAGTTGCAGCACGATGGCTTGACCCAGCTTATCGTGACCAAGGACATGTCAGAGCGGAAAGCCAAGATGATTGAGCTCGGCGATGCCTTTGTTGCTTTCCCCGGTGGGACAGGTACACTAGAGGAAATCGCAGAGGTCATGTCCAAAGTATCCTTGAAACACTTAGATGCCCCCTGTATCCTCTATAACCTCGACGGCTACTACGATGATTTAAAAGCACTGCTGGCAAAGATGATTGACAAGGGCCTTTCCTCGAAAGAAAGGCAGGAAGGCATCTATTTCGCCGAGAGCCTCGATGAGATAAAGCAAATCCTGAACGAAGAATAAGGAGAAGGACTATGATATTCGGCTTGTTTGACCAGTTGTTCCCACTCATGTTTACCGTTATCTTCCTCATCGTCATCGGCACATTCATTTACACTGCCGTCACGGGACTTACCACATGGCATAAGAACAACCAATCCCCGAGATTGACTGTACCAGCCAAGGTAGTGGCTAAGCGGCAGAATACAACTCATCACAGCCATCCGGCAGCGGGCGATGCTTCCGGCGCTTACGGGTTCCATAGCACAACGAGCACTTCTTACTATGTCACATTCGAGGTTGAGAGCAGCGACCGCATGGAGTTCGCTGTGCGAGGTCAGGACTACGGTATGCTCGTGGAAGGCGATACGGGAAGGCTGAGCTTTCAGGGAACAAGGTTTCTGGACTTTGAGAGAGATATCGGGAACGGTTTCTGAACGCAGAGGAGGATGAGACCTTGAATCTCAAAGAAGGAGCAGGAAAACTCAAATCCGATGTTCCGGCATTGGCGATAGCGCTAAAGGATGCAGGGACACCTACTGCTACCAAGACACTGGCAGGTATCACCGTTGCGTATGCTTTGTCTCCTATAGACTTGATTCCGGACTTTGTTCCATTAGAAGAAAACAGGAAGAAGGCAGAAGGTATGTGGGAGAACGGAAAGCCAAAGCGATGGTATTATGCCATCCCTGTTGTTTGTATATGGGCAGTAGTCATGGTATGTGTAGCTAAGATACTATTGGGATAATAGGGTTGAGGGATATGCTCCTGTATCGTATGTACAGATAAAGAGACTACCGTCGTCAGCAGCACATTTATTTTTTGTAGTATAATAGATTAACAAATCGGAAGTTATAAAGGAGAAACACTATGGGATTATTTGGTAAAAGCAAAAAAGAGCGAGAAAAAGAGTATATGAACAGATTAGATGTTCCATTATGTTTA
>ERZ773210.18-NODE-18-length-179286-cov-8.253070_pt1 | contig 179286 bp, 141 predicted proteins | sample MGYA00580528_ERZ773210 | MGnify/ENA primary metagenome ERZ773210 (study PRJEB29015, sample SAMEA2737769) | human gut metagenome | biome: human gut; feature: human-associated habitat; material: faeces | place: China | collected 2012 ...
TAGGCTTCGGACATAAGAAATAGTATGGGCGCAGTGATATATTTTATGTGCGAAGTTTGAGTCATTAAGTTTATATAAAACATCCCTCATCAGCACAAAAACCCTGAACCGCCCTATATTCATAGGGAGATTCAGGGTTTTTGTAAATTTATAAGATAAAATTATCGTTTAAATTCAATGAGAACTGCTCTTACTGCATCTGAGCAGCAACCTCTGCTGCGAAATCCTCTTCCTTCTTCTCGATACCTTCACCGGTCTCGAAACGGATGAACTTCTCAACAACAAGCTTGCAACCCTCTGCCTTTGCAACAGACTCTACATACTTGCCAACAGACTCTTTGTTCTCGCCCTTGAAGTACTCCTGCTCCAGAAGACAAACTTCCTTGAGCTCCTTGTTCAGACGACCTGTGATCATCTTCTCAATGATCTCATCCGGCTTGTTTGCATTCTTAGGATCGTTCTTAGCCTGAGCAAGAAGGATTGACTTCTCATGCTCCTTGTAATCAGCATCTACATCGTCTGTAGAAACATACTGTGGACGAAGAGCCGCAACCTGCATTGCTACGTTCTTCAGGCACTCCTTAACTGCATCACTGTCAGAATCTGTATCAGCTACTACGAGAACACCGATCTTTCCACCACCATGGATGTAAGGAACAACAAGACCGTCTGTTGTAACCTTCTCGAAACGACGGATGTTCATATTCTCACCGATCACGGCGATCATAGCCTTGAGTTTCTCCTCAACGCTTCCGGCATCCTCTGCTGCCCACTTCTCAGCCATGAACTCTTCCATGCTTGCAGCGCTGGAGTTCTTTGCCTGAGCAGCAACCTCAGCAACATATGCCTGGAACTTCTCGTTCTTTGCCACGAAATCAGTCTCACTGTTTACCTCTACGATAGAAGCAACCTTGCCATCCTCATCGACATCGACAGCAACGATACCCTCTGCTGCAATACGTCCGGACTTCTTAGCTGCCTTTGCAAGACCATTCTCTCTTAACCACTCTACTGCCTGGTCCATATCTCCCTCTGTTGCAGTTAATGCCTTTTTACAGTCCATCATACCTGCACCAGTCATCTCTCTAAGCTCTTTTACCTGTGAAGCTGTAATTGCCATTGTGATTCCTCCATTCTGATCCGCCGGGAATCCCCCGGATCTGTTGATTTATTATTCTGCGTCCTCTGCCGGAGCATCCTCGCTCATTGACTCGCCCTGGTTTGCCTCGATAACGGCATCAGCCATTGTAGAAACGATAAGCTTAACGGCTCTGATCGCATCATCGTTACCCGGGATAACATAATCCAGCTCTTCCGGATCACAGTTTGTATCAGCGATACCGATCAGTGGAATACCTAATGTATGTGCTTCCTGAATGCAGATTCTCTCCTTCTTAGGATCTACAACGAAGATAGCATCCGGAATCTTCTTCATTTCCTTGATTCCGCCAAGGTTCTTCTCAAGCTTCTCCCACTCCTTCTTCAGACCGATAACTTCCTTCTTAGGCAGTACATCAAATGTACCATCCTCTGCCATCGCCTCGATCTCTTTGAGTCTCTTAATACGAGTCTGGATTGTCTTGAAATTGGTGAGCATACCACCGAGCCATCTCTCGTTTACATAGTACATACCGCAACGCTCTGCCTCTGTCTTGATAGAGTCCTGAGCCTGCTTCTTTGTACCTACGAAAAGGATGTTACCACCGTTTGCAACGATATCCTTTACCGCATTGTAAGCAGTATCAACCATGCCTACAGACTTCTGCAGATCGATGATGTAGATACCATTACGCTCTGTGTAAATGTACTCAGCCATTTTAGGGTTCCATCTTCTTGTCTGATGTCCGAAGTGAACACCTGCTTCCAGTAACTGTTTCATTGAAATAACGCTCATTTTGTTTACCTCCAATTGGTTATTGTTCTTCCATATGCTTCCCGGATCGACTCCGGCGCATGACCGTGAGCACGGCACCAATGCGTGATCCGCATATGTGTTTACTTGTTTCTGTGCGCAATGGACAGACCTGTCGCGAACGCACTTGATTAGATTATCATAAAACTTTCCTGTTGACAAGGGGGTAACAATATTTTTTGTATTTTTCTTTGCGCAAAAAATGCAGACAGGTAGCTGCCTGTCTGCATTGCAAATTATCTTCTTATAATATTACAGTCCCAGGATCTGTTCAACCGTCTTCTGCATATCCTCAGTCTCACATACGGTATCGTGAAGTACCGGAGCACTGCGGATTTCCTCCACCGCCTTTGGCACCTTTGTACCGGATACCTTCTCTAACTCATCGATCAGATCAAAGTCATCCATACCCTTGTACTTGTCATCAATGGCTCCCATAACGCTGGTACCGAACTTATAAGGACTTGCTGTTGATGCGATGATCGTCTTGGCACTGTCGCTGGTCTTTTCCTTATATGCATGATATACTGCGGAAGCAACTGCCGTATGGGTATCCATCACATAACCGGTCTTCTCATAAACACGCTTGATCTCTGCGGCGCACTCTTCCTCGCTTGCCCAGCCTCCGACGAAATCCCTGAGCTGTGCCTTCATATCATCTGTCAGCGAATACTTTCCGGTAGAGGAAAGGGCATCCATCATAGCTGCTGTTGCGGCGGCATCCTCTCCGGCAATCTTAAAGATCAGTCTCTCCAGATTGGAAGAGATCAGGATATCCATAGATGGAGACGTTGTCAGAATGAAATCACGGTTTCTGTCATAAACGCCTGTCTCAAAGAAATCAAACAGGACTTTATTTTCATTGGATGCGCAGATCAGCTTGCCAACCGGAACACCCATGTTCTTTGCATAATATGCGGCAAGGATATTTCCAAAGTTACCGGTCGGTACAACGAAGTTGACTGCTTCGCCCTCTTTGACTACGCCCTGACCAAGAAGTCTTGTATAGGAATATACATAATAAACAACCTGCGGCACCAGACGACCGATATTGATGGAGTTAGCAGATGAGAACTGATATCCCTTATCCGCCATTACCTTTGCGAGTTCTTTATTGTTAAACATCGCCTTAACACCGCTCTGCGCATCATCAAAGTTACCGGTAATACCGACAACCTTTGTGTTCTTCCCCTTCTGAGTCACCATCTGGCGCTCCTGAATACGGCTGACACCGTTCTTTGGATAAAATACGATAATGCTTGTGCCCTCAACATCTGCAAAACCGGCAAGAGCAGCCTTTCCGGTGTCACCGGAGGTTGCTGTCAGAATCACGATCTCGTTTGTAATGTGGTTCTTCTTCGCAGATGTAGTAAGAAGATGTGGCAGAATAGATAATGCCATATCCTTGAAAGCGATGGTTGCGCCATGGAACAGCTCCAGATAGTATGTACCATCCTTCTCCACCAGAGGAGCGATCTCCTTGGTGTCAAATTTATCATCGTAGGCCTTTGCGATGCAGTTTTTCAGCTCTTCCTCCGTAAAATCCGTAAAGAACTTCTTCATAACCTCGTATGCCGTCTCCTGATAATTCAGTCCTGCGATCTCCGCAAATGACTTGTCCAGAGCCGGAATGCTTGTAGGAACGAAAAGTCCTCCATCCTCTGCAAGTCCTTTTAAAATTGCCTGGGAAGCAGTTACTGCCTTTCCTTCACTTCTGGTACTTCTATACATTGGTTCCATGTCTTTCCTCCTGTTCTCCTGTGCAAATATCAAATTCAGAAATATTATTTCCCTCGCGGGCATTTTACCATATCAATGCCCTTATTTCAAGACATAACTCAAAGCGCAGGTATAAAATCCCGCGCTTTGCATCTGACATTTCAGGAGCAGTCCCAAAATATTTACTTATAAAATTCGTGACCCTGATGCTGAAACAGTCTTGTGAGACTTCGGTCAAACCAGCTTACATTTCCGCCGTCCGCATAACGGCGGTCCATGAAATATAACGCCCCCTGTGAGCCATCAACACCGTGCAGTGCCTCGTCGACTGCCTTTTTGGTATCCTGCGAGGCACACGCCTTTGCATAGCTTCCGTCTGCGATCGGTGAAAACTGTCTTGGTGCAAACACAACCTCGCGGATCGTTGACGGGAACTTTTCGTTTTTCACACGGTTTAAGATCACATTTGCCACCAGAAGCTTTCCCTGATGGTCTTGATTTCCCGCCTCTGCCTGTACGATCTTTTCAAGGATCACACGGTCACTGTCAGTGATGTTGACACCACAGTATTTGCGTATCTCCAACATTCTTTTCCTTCGCGCGTTTTCCTCGCGGATCCGTTTTAATTCCTGTTCATATTGACGAACCCGGATCTTGCGCACATGATCCAACTTCTCTATTTTACAAGTCACTGAGGCAGCATCCGCTGCCGGAAGACTTTCCTGCCACAGCTGCACACGGGATTTCAGGCTGCTCTCAATACTGACCGGTGCCAGCGCTACTACCTCCTGTGACTCCATATTCCACAATGACAGCCCCGTGCTGATCGCGAATATCGCCACACCCCGTACAACTTTCGTTTTCCTCATGGTATTCTTCACCAAACCTTTCCCAGCTCATGATCTGTTGCATTATCTTATGAGCCATTTTTTACATTGTTACAAAAACATTACAAATTATATTTTCATTCTTTCTCTTTTATTCGTATTAGTTTATATTTTTGTAACATTTGATGAATTTTATACATGTATTTCCAGTTTTTTCTAAAAAAATTCCGGCATTCTTCGACAAAAGTGTGACCGGATATTTTATTTTACAGGGAAGCTATAAATTTCAGGAAACGCGTCTCGAACATAATGTGGTCGTACAATTTGCGGTATTCCTGTGTGGACAGCTCCGGGATATAATTGGAGGTGTAACGGATCGGTATCCCTGCTGCCTGCAGCATTTCGGCTGCCTTATTGTATGCCACTGCCGCTTCGGTATCGGTTGCATATCTGCCGACAATACGATCCCCGTTCACATGGATCTTTGTCACATAAACAGGCGGATAGACCTCTGCCTCCCGGCTGACACCATGATAGGAATTTAAGATTTCAATATTCGCATAGCGGTAGTCATGGTCATTTCCATTGACAAAACGGTAATCTTTGTTCATCACGGCGAAATTTTTGATGCCGTAACGGGACGCAATATTGACCTGCATGCCATAATCCGCCACAAAAAGGTGACCTCCGCGGCGCATGATCGAATGATGGGAATAATAGAAAAGATCATCCACATCGAAAAGAAGTACATCCTCCTCATTCAGATAATACTCAAAATAATTCGACTGCAGATAGATCGGTGTTTTGATATATAGACGATTATTTATGAAATTGGTCAGAACAACCCACTTAGAAAAGGGAAGTTCACAAGATTGATAATCATCCGGCAGGAAGGAGGTCTCCGACTTTAAAAGACGGCTCGCCGTGCAGTAAGCACTGTGCGCTTCCTCCTGGGATGAATAACTGCCGAGACTGATATGTCTGCCACGAAACGTCACCGAAGACCGGAAATAAATCTCTCCGTTCTTTTTCTGTGCCTGAAAAACACCTGGAAGAAGTTTCATGACAGACAAGCCTCCTCTCTGTTATCTATTTCCGGCTGCGGTACTCCCGCAGAACAATCTTTTCGAGCTTTCGTTTCAGAACGATCTGAATCTCCTCATGCTTCGCAATCTGTTTCACAAGGATGGAATAAATACCGGCACGATTAGCACCCCAGACATCCGTAAACAACTGGTCTCCGACAAACAATGTCGTCTCCGGCGTCGTGTTCATGCGGCGCATCCCCTCCTGATATCCCTTCGGAGATGGTTTATCCGCCTTATATACATATTGTGTTCTGACAGCATCCGCAAATGGTTTCACACGATAATCCTTATTGTTGGAGATCACACAGGTCTCAAACCCCAGCTCACGCAGATGCTCAAACAGACGGACAGCCCGTGCGGTCGCCGGCTGGTCATGCTCTACCAGCGTATTGTCGATATCAAACAGGATCCCTCGATATCCCTTCTGATAATACAGTTCAAACGGAATCTCATAGGCCGACGGATAATCCTCCCTCGGATAAAACTGCTGAAACATGAAAGCCTCCTTACATCTGCTTTGCCAAATTGATCATTTCAATCGCACCAAGTGCACAATCATAACCCTTGTTGCCCGCCTTTGTACCGGCACGCTCAATTGCCTGCTCAATATTGTCAGTCGTAACAACACCAAACATAACAGGAACACCGGTTTCTAAGGATACACTTGCAATGCCCTTGGATACCTCTGCGCATACATAATCGTAATGGCTTGTCGCACCACGGATCACTGCACCAAGACAGATCACAGCATCATACTTACCGGACTCTGCCATCTTCTTTGCCATCACAGGGATCTCGAATGCTCCCGGAACCCATGCCAGTGTAATATCATCATCCTCTACATTGTGACGTACCAGACCGTCTCTTGCTCCGGCAATGAGCTTTGACACGATAAATTCGTTAAAACGTGCTGCTACGATACCGATCTTGGCACCATCTGCTACTACTTTTCCTTCTAATACTTTCATTTTATGATCCTCCATTCTATATAAGCCTTTTTCGGCTCATTTTCATACATTATTTACTTATCCTTATAATAGGATAACAGTCTGACTCACTCCTGCCGCATTGTAATTACAGCTTCAGAATATGACCCATCTTCTCTTTCTTGGTCTTCAGATAGAAGCTGTCATACTTGCCCGGCTCCATCTCAATCGGCACTCTCTCAACAATCTCCAGATCATAGCCTGCCAGACCATACACTTTTGCCGGATTGTTGGTCATCAGACGAAGCTGATGAATCCCAAGATCTACTAAGATTTGCGTGCCTATCGTATAATCTCTGGCATCCTCAGGAAACCCCAGTTCCAGATTCGCCTCTACGGTATCACGACCATGATCCTGCAGCTCATATGCACGGATCTTATTGATCAGACCAATGCCACGTCCCTCCTGACGCATGTAAAGAAGCACGCCCCTGCCTTCCTTGGCGATCATCTTCATGGCAGCATCATACTGCTGTCCGCAGTCACAACGAGCCGAGCCGAGAGCATCACCGGTCAGACACTCTGAATGTACACGGCAAAGCACCGGCTTGCCATCTGTGATATCTCCCATCACAAGTGCCACATGATGCTCTCCATTTAATTTATTGACATAACCGTAGATCGTAAACTGACCGTATCTTGTCGGCATTTTTGCCTTTGCCACGCATTCCACAAGCACTTCATGTTCCTTACGGTACTGAACCAGATCAGCAATTCTGCCGCATTTAAGATTGTGATCCTCTGCAAACTGAAGAAGGTCCGGCTTTCTTGCCATCGTACCATCCTCCTTCATGATCTCGCAGCAAAGTCCTACCGGCTTCAAACCTGCCAGACGACAAAGATCCACAGTTGCCTCCGTATGACCGTTACGCTCGAGCACCCCGCCCTTTTTGGCAAGAAGCGGAAACATATGTCCCGGCCGACGAAAATCCCATGGCTGTACCTGATCATCGACAACCATGCGCGCTGTCAGGGCTCTCTCCTCTGCCGAAATGCCTGTCGTTGTGTCCTTATGGTCGATGGATACGGTAAATGCAGTACAGTGATTGTCTGTATTTTCACTGCACATCTGTGGCAGATGAAGCTTATCTGTATACTCCTGTGACATTGGCATACAGATCAGTCCTCTGGCATAGGTCGCCATGAAATTGACGTTCTCCAGCGTGGCATGCTCTGCCGCGCAGATCACATCTCCTTCATTCTCCCTGTCTTCATCATCCATCATCATAACAATCTTTCCCTGACGCAGATCCTCCAGAATTTCTTCAATTGTGTTAAATTTTGTCTCCATGATATACCAACCTCTCTATCTCTTTAAAATCCATACTTCGTCAACATCTCAAGCGTGATTCCCTGTCGGTTCTTCTCTGCTTCCTCCGGCTCCGGAAACGTGATAAGACGTTCCACATACTTACCGACCAGATCATTTTCCAGATTGACCACATCTCCCTTTTTCTTGTGAAGAAGTGTCGTCTCCTCACCGGTATGCGGAATCACCGATACCGAAAAGCTGTAATCGGTCAGAAGTGCCACCGTCAGGCTGATCCCATCGATTGCAATGGATCCCTTCTCGATAATATAACGCAGGATCTTCGCACTTGCTCCGACCTCAACCCAGACGGCATTGCCCTCCTTCCTTGTGGAAAGAATGGTTCCCGTCCCATCAATATGGCCGGCTACGATATGACCGCCAAAGCGTCCGCCTGCTGCCATCGCCCGTTCCAGATTAACCCTGCTGCCACGGCCAAGCGCCCCCAGAGAACTTCTCCGCAGAGTCTCCGCCATAACATCTGCCTGAAATCTGTCTCCCTGCAGAGATGTCACCGTCAGGCACACACCGTTGACCGCAATGCTGTCACCAAGCTTCGTCCCCTCCAGCACCTTGTCTGCAGAGATCGTAAGCACTGCTGATTCCGCGCCGATGGCAATGCGGTCTACCGTGCCTACCTCTTCAATAATACCAGTAAACATCTCATTCTCCTTACAAAATAAAAATGTCCCCAAAAACGGGGACATCAAAAAATCACTGACCTGCACTTCTCACATCCAGACTATACTGTCGGCCTTGGAATCTCACCAAATCCTGTCACACTGTGACTCACGGGCTGATGTGTCACAGGAAAACATCCCATGCACAAATACCGTCGGTCGCGAATTACACGCTGCCCCGAAGTTTATTTCATTCGTCCTATATCATAGCACAGCCTTCTATCCTTTGCAAGAGCAAATATCCGCCTCGATCAAAAGATCCTCCCCAAAGGAGGTAATCTTTTGGTCTGTCAGCCTCCATGCCTGATCCGGTGCATCCACGCCGATTCCGCGAACCGGTGTAAAACCGGCATCACCGCCAAACAACTTCGGTGCAATAAAAGCCTGCACATGCTGAACGATCCCATCGGAAAGTGCACTGTAGTTGAGCATGCCGCCACCTTCCAGAAGAATACTGTCAATCTTTTGTTCTCCAAGCTTTTTCATCAGATCTCTAAGATCTACTCTGCCATCCTTCTGTGCGGTGACAAGAACCTCCACCTGATGTGCCTCATAGTTCCGGATCTTATCTGCATCCTCGGATACCGTGGCAAGAATCGTCCTTACCTCACCTGCTGTCTGCACGATCCGGCTGTCAAGAGGTGTTCTTAAGCTGCTGTCGCAGATAATACGGATCGGATTGCGCCCTCCCGGAATGCGACAGGTCAAAAGCGGATCATCCGCAAGCACTGTCTGCACGCCGACCATGATCCCCGTATATTTGTTGCGCATCCGCTGAACATGCGCTCTTGCCTCCTCGCCGGTCACCCACTTGCTCTCACCGGTATGGCAGGCGATCTTACCGTCCATCGTCATCGCATACTTCATCACCACATATGGCGTTTCCGTCGTAATATAATGGAAAAACACCGTATTGAGCGCATCACACTCTTTCTTGAGCACATGCGTCTGCACCTCAATACCGGCATCCTCAAGCTGCCGGATTCCTTTGCCTGCGACAAGTGCATTGGGATCATCGGAGCCAACATATACTTTGCTGATCTTATGCTCGATGATCGCCTGCGTACACGGCGGCTGCTTTCCAAAATGACAGCACGGCTCCAGCGTCACATACATTTCCGCTCCGGTGGCATCCTCCTTCAGATTGGCAAATGCACTCCGCTCCGCATGAAGATCTCCATATCGTGCATGATAGCCCTCCGCAAGGATCCGTCCATCCTTTACGATCACCGCTCCAACCAATGGATTGGGGTTCACATGCCCCTCTCCCTTTGCAGCCAGTTCAATGGCTCTTCTCATGTATTTCTTGTCCATAACCTGTCACTCCGTTTCCTTAATCTGATGCTGTGTAATTCCTTGTTCCTTCTGCTGCTTTTCGCGTTCTCTTGCCGCTTTGCTGTATGCACAGCCACAGTAGTCCTGCCGGTAGAGGTCATATATTCCGGATAGTTCAATTGATTTAAGATAACCGCCCTTCTTCTTGAAATCGGACACCAGATACGGTATGCCATATTCTTGCGCCAGCAAAAGACCAATCTCATTAAGTTTCGCCGCATTCTTGTGCGGGCTTACCGACAGCGTCGTGGTAAAATAGTCAAACCCATGACTGACCGCATACTGTGCCGCCTTTCTCTGTCTGAGCTCATAGCAGGCAAAGCAACGCTCGCCGCCCTCCGGAAGCTCCTCCATACCCTTCGCCATGGAAAGAAACACCTCCGGTTCATACTCTCCCTCCACAAAAGAGACCGGATAACGAACAGGAAGCTCTTTTAACAGTCTCTGCTGCTCTGCCACCCGCTTTTGATATTCCGCGCTCTCTGTGATATTCGGATTATAGTAATAAACCGTAATATGAAAATACTGCGCCAGATAAGACAGGCAATAGCTGCTGCACGGAGCACAGCAGCTGTGCATTAACAGCTTCGGAACCCTGTCCTCCCGCTGCAGCATTTCAATCACCTTATCCAGCTCTTTCTGATAATTTATCTTATTCATAGCATATCCCGTTCTTTCTGATCATCAATCTGGCGAATCATATATCCGCCCTTTCCGATGAAATACCAGCCTGCAATCATCTGCTTATGGCTTATCTTTACCGGCCTCGTCCGGCACAAAAGCATTTAATAATACAGTCTGCTGCACCGCCTTGCCGGTAAAGCCCCACTGGCTGCGCAGCGAATCCGGCACATATGTAAAAAACACTCTGCCAAGCAGGATACAGAGAATGAATACCCAGAAAAATCCAAGCACACCCCCGGCTAACTTATTCATCGTACCGAGCACCGGAATATGATCCACAAGCTTCAGGACGTGGATCGCACGCAGCAAAACAAACTGAAGCAGCGCAAATACCACAAAAAACACTACCGAGTACGCAATGCCCTCCGCCGTCTGTAAAAGTGCTTCCTGCGCCAGATCCGCAAATGCACCGTTCCCGAGTCCCTGCCGGATCATAGGGACAAACAGAGTCTGCGCCAGCGTCTTTTTGAGCATCTCTGCCGCAAGAATTGCTCCAATATATGAAGCAACCATTGCCACGATCCGGGCAATGGTCACCAAAAAACCTCTATGATATCCCACTAGAACAGACACCAGAATACAAATGGCGATCACAATGTCTGTATATGATGTAATACTCATATGATTCCCTCTTTATTCTGATTACAGAAGCACATCCGCCATATCATACAGACCGGCTCCCTTACCCTTCAGAAACTTAGCTGCTGCGATGGATCCCTTTGCAAAGACCGCACGCGAATATGCGGTATGCTTGAAGGTGATGACCTCGTCTGTTCCGGCAAAGATCACCTCATGGTCGCCAACAATCGTCCCGCCACGAACCGCAGAAATACCAAGCTCCTTCTTATCTCTCTGCTTTCTGACCCCTGAACGGTCATAGACATATTCAAACTGATTGTCCATCGCTTCATTGATGGAATCTGCCAATGCAAGTGCTGTACCGGACGGGGCATCTAACTTCTTATTGTGATGCTGTTCAACAATCTCCACATCAAAGCCCTCCGCACAAAGCTTCTGTGCTGCCTCCTGCAAAAGCTTCATCAAAAGATTGATGCCGAGTGACATATTGGCAGACTTAAGCACTGCTACCTTCTCACTGGTCTCACGCAGATATGCAAGCTGCTCCTCGCTCATACCGGTCGAGCACTGCACGATCGGTGTTCCTGTCTTTGCTGCATAATCCATGCGCTTCTCAAATCCGTTTGCAGAAGAAAAATCAATGATGACATCTGCCTTGATATCACATGTATCAATATCCGTAAACACCGGATAATCATTGTCTCTGTTGTCCACAATATCGATGCCTGCCACGATCCTGCAATCCGCATCCTCATTTACCAGTCCTGTGATCATCTGTCCCATACGGCCGTTACAGCCTACCATAATAATATCTGTCATTTTATCCTCCTTATTCTGTCTGTGATCATCAATTGATCATGTCATCCTTCTCCAGTTCTATTTTGGAAATTACATCTGCATATTCTGCCAGCTGTGGCGGCAGATTCTGTCCGGTAAGCACCAGTCTGGTATAATCATCCCGCAGCTCGATCAGGTGAATAATGTCATCCACCGTAATGATCTCCAGATCGATCAATCCAAGGATCTCATCAAGCACCAGAACATCACAGCCGCCGGTGTCGATCACCTTACGGGCAAAATTGACACCATTGATGATATTCTGCTTCTCCTCCTTCTTCTGGGATGCCAGAAGCTCAGAAAATGACTCCCTCTCTTTCTCGAAGCGGAACAACTTGATATCCGGCTCCAGCTTCTCCAAAAAGTTAAATTCCTCCGCATCATTTCCCTTCAGAAACTGGATAATGATCACGGACTGACCAAGACTTGCCGCCCGGATACACTGACCCACGGCTGCCGAGGTCTTTCCCTTTCCCGGTCCGTAAAAAACCTGAACAATACGCCTGTCCATAATTCACCTCTGTACTTTCCTGTATAATGTCCGGTCATTCCGTGAAATACTCCTCTGAAAAAAATGACCGGAGATAAAGAACTTCCTCTTTAACTCCAGTCATTCTATCATATTTATAATGAAAAATCCACTCTTTTAGATTTCCTCATCGTCAGACCGGTATTCCAGCTTGCTGACGGAAACCTCATAGGCGGTCCGCTTCTCATATTCGTCCTCACCAATCTTTTTCTGATACTCTCTGCTCTGGATCCTGCCCCAGATCTGCACATGCGTACCAACCTCAAACTGATCGGCATAACGGGCATTCCTTCCCCAGCAGATACACGGAATATAATCCGACTTGCCATACGGGCGGTTCACTGCCAGCAGCACATCGGCAATCTCCCTGCCAAGCGGGGTTTTGCGGTATACCGGCTTCTTGCAGACATACCCGTCCAGAAAGATATGGTTTGGATCCTGTTCATCCTCCTCCGGCTCCATAACCGCAACCTCTCTGGCAAATACAGAGAGAACAAGACGGTTTCTCGTCTCCTCATGACGGTTGTAGGAACGGAACTGTCCGTTCGCATGCAGAACATATCCACGGTAATCCTCATGAACATCCAGAATCCGCTCCGACACCATAACCGGTATGATATCGTTCGAATTACTCAGACGGCTGACCTCAATATCCACCGTATAGAAATCCTCACCGTATACCGTGTGGCTGTACGCAAATTCGCTGACCACTTTTCCCGCAATGGTGACCTGGTTATTTGTAAAGACTTTATCCAACATATTTTTTCCTCCCTTTTCCTTTCACAGTCTCCCGGCTGTGTTCGCAGTAACTTAGTTAATACATCTATATTTTCGTGCTATAATCATTATGCCACAAATTTCCTGTTTTAAACACTGATTTTTGCGACAAATCACGACGCTTCCCACGATAAGATCAAGTCATCCGATCTCCTTCGCCCCAAAAAAACCGTTTTTTCTTGACAATGTCATCATATCTTTCCCATTCCACAGGTTCATTTTTGTTACTTTTTCTTACTTGTATATTGACACAATAATCGGTATACTAGTGTATTGGTGATTTATTTTGTAAATTGTAGAAACGCGATGAATATCGCCTTATATGAGAAAGGACTTGAATAATTATGATGCAGAAACGTGAAGACGTCAGAAATATTGCAATTATTGCACACGTAGACCACGGCAAAACAACTCTGGTGGACGAGCTCTTGAAGCAGAGCGGTGTATTTCGTTCCAATCAGGAGGTCGCTGAGCGTGTCATGGATTCCGGCGATATCGAGCGGGAACGCGGTATTACGATCTTATCCAAGAATACCGCTATCACTTATAAAGATACAAAGATCAATATTATCGACACACCGGGCCACGCCGATTTCGGTGGCGAGGTAGAACGTGTCCTTAAAATGGTAAACGGTGTTGTTCTTGTTGTTGATGCCTTCGAGGGAGCAATGCCTCAGACGAAGTTCGTACTGAAAAAGGCATTGGAACTGGAGCTTCCTGTTATCGTCTGCATCAACAAGATCGACCGTCCGGAGGCGCGTCCGGAGGAGGTTGTCGATGAAGTCTTGGAGCTTTTCATTGATCTGGATGCCAACGAGGAGCAGCTCGACTGCCCGTTTATTTATGCATCCGCAAAGGAAGGTATCGCTTCCTACAGTGCAGACGAGCCGGGCAAGGACATGGTTCCTCTGTTTGATACGATCCTCGATTATATTCCTGCTCCGGAGGGCGATCCGGATGCCGGCACACAGGTGCTGATCAGCACAATTGATTACAATGAATATGTCGGACGTATCGGAATCGGCAAGATCGATAACGGTTCCGTCCGTGTAAATCAGGATGTTGTTATCGTCAACCATCACGATGATTCCAAGTCCCAGAGAGTCCGCATCACAAAGCTTTATGAGTTTGACGGTCTCCAGAAGGTTGAGGTACAGGAAGCAACAATCGGATCGATCGTTGCAATCTCCGGTATTACAGACATCCACATCGGTGATACTATCTGCTCACCGGAAAATCCGGTTGCCATCCCATTCCAGAAGATCTCCGAACCGACGATCGCCATGCATTTCATGGTCAACGACAGTCCGCTTGCCGGCCAGGAGGGTAAATTCGTCACCTCCCGCCACTTACGTGACCGTCTGTTCAGCGAGCTTAACTCCGATGTCAGCCTCCGTGTCGAGGAAACCGACAACATGGACAGCTTCAAGGTATCCGGACGCGGTGAACTTCACCTTTCCGTTCTGATCGAGAATATGCGCCGTGAGGGCTATGAGTTCGCAGTCAGCAAGGCAGAGGTTCTCTATCATACGGACGAACGCGGCAAGAAGCTCGAGCCAATGGAGCGTGCCTTTATCGATGTACCGGATGAATTCTCCGGCAGCGTTATCGAGAAGCTCAGCAACCGTAAGGGCGAGCTGCAGGGCATGGGTTCCATCGGCGGCGGATATACCCGTCTCGAGTTCCTGATCCCATCCCGTGGTCTGATCGGTTATCGTGGTGAGTTCATGACAGACACCAAGGGAAATGGTATCATCAACACGACATTCGAGGAGTATGGTCCATATAAGGGCGATATGAATTATAGAAAACAGGGTTCCCTGATCGCCTTTGAAACCGGCGAGACCGTTGCATACGGACTGTTTAATGCACAGGACCGCGGAACACTGTTTGTAGGACCCGGCGAAAAGGTATACAGCGGAATGGTCATCGGTCAGAACGGTAAGGCAGAGGATATTGAGTTAAATGTCTGCAAGACAAAACATCTTACCAATACACGTTCTTCCTCCGCAGATGACGCATTAAAGCTGGTTCCGCCGAAGAAGTTAAGTCTCGAAGAGGCACTGGAGTTCATCGACACAGACGAGCTTTTGGAGATCACACCAAAAAGTCTGCGTATCCGTAAGAAGATTCTGGATTCCACTCTCCGCTTCCGCAGCAAAAAGAACGCACAGAATAACTAAGACGCATACCTTTTCGGTACTGCGCTATCGACACAATAAAATATAAAACGCTTTGATCTGCTGCCATGACAGACGTTCCTGTCGTGGCAGCATTTCTATTCCCGCCATTGCCATCTCTGCCAGCAGTAAAACATCCTCTCTTGCAACCCACACCATATCCCGCAACGCCACCTCCTTCTGCGTAAGAAACTTCTCCATCGCCGAAAAATCTTTCCCCTTGATCGTGCGGTAAACAAAGCGGAGTGCCAGAATACCTGCCAGATATTCCGGAATTCCGTACCACAGCCACAAGGGTTTAGCCAGCTCCTTCCACAGAGAGCTCCCCGTTTCCGCTTCCATTTTCACAAACAGACTGTAAAACCGCTTTTCCTGTCCGCGAGCCGGCGGCATTATAACAGTATCCGCCGTCCCTTCCGGAAATGATCCTAAATAACAGGTCTCACCCTCCCGATTTCTGTGCCACAGCAATTCCTCCGGAAGCATGGATGCCGGTATCATATTCTGCGCCAGGAACAGAAGAGGCATCACCTCATTCCCTATAAGCGCATTACCACCTTTTAACCACAGGGCTCTTGCCACACAGATTTCCTGCAGTTCATAAAGGCCGCCAAATGCCAGCAGACGATCCGTTGCACACAGACACGTTCTGGCAGATTCCACCTGCTTACTCTGATATACTCTGTCGGCAGGTTCTCTCCATTTACATGCCCGCAGCCTGTCCGCAAGCTCCTCCGGATTCTTCCAGACAAGCTTTTCCACCTGACAATGCAGACGTAGTTCGGTCACAGCCCCGCTCTCCCAAAAATCTTCCGCTCTCTGCCCGGAACGCAAAAGGACAGCCACATGACTGTCCCTTTGCTCTTCGATCCATGTATGAAATTGTTCTGCCGTGTTCGTACCGGTGATCACTCTCATTCCTTATCTCCCTCATCCTGGCTGCTTCCATCGGATGCAGAAGGAGCCGGTGTTGCCTTCGGTTTCTCTGTTGCCTCAGTGCTGCCGTTTGAAGTGTCACTGCCTCCATCGTCCCTGTCGATCTTAACCGTCACAAATTCTGTCTTGACAATTGCACTGCTGTCTCCCAGATCCAGATGAACCTTCAGACGATATTTTCCTTTGTGGAGTCCCTCGCAGTCCACATATGCACTGTAATCGTCCGCATTGATCTCATCTAACACAGAAGAAATTCCCTGAAGCGTGATGCTGACCACACTCTTATCTCCAAGTATCTTCGCCGACAAATGATCCGCCAGAGAGGCAAACTTGATATCCTCCACCGGAATGGAAACCTTTCTGCTCATCTGCTTCTCAATACCGATCCGCAGAGAAACCTGTGCATAATCTGTCAGCACAAAAACTCCCTCCGGAAGATAATCCTGAATACTGATATTTTGTTCTACCGAACCACTTGTACTTCTCATGCCGGTAATATCTACCGGTACATTCACCTCACTGATATTGGCAAGCTCTTTTCTGTCACCGGCCACCCGAATCGCCTCAGGCTGACATTCCGCATCGACAAACTCATAGCCTGCCGCCGGCTTTCCGGTAATCTTAATGTTGACCGGGATCGTCTTCGTCCGGAGTACATGAACACTGACTCTGACTCTCTTTACGCCGTAATCCAGAGTGCTTGATTCGATTGCCTTACCATCTACATCATATGCCACCGGTGTTACCCTCTTACGGAAATCCTCTCCGACGCCACTGACATTGACCGTGACACGCACGGAATCAATCTTGTCAATGACTGTCTTGCCGCCGGTCACCTCCAGCATATTCGGACTTGCCATGCATTCACCGACACTATAGCCATTCTGCGGTGTCCCCTGCGTTGCTACCGTGACTTTGATCTGCTTGCTTGCCTTATCCTCCAGTGACACCTTCAAAACCGTGCTACACTCCAGCGTCGGCTCATCGGAAACATTCTTCTTAAGCTCAGGCACGATCGCGACCGCATTGACTGCCGAAAGATCCGACAGATCCGCTGTTGCACGGATATCATCTGCTTTCAGACGGTCTACCACACTCTTCTTGCCCCTGACCCGTACCTGTGCCGTACTTCCCTCAATGATCTCATATACCTTATTCACTGAGGAAAGTGCATCCTCGTTGATCGTCTCAACCTCAACATTAAAGGTTCTCTCTTTATACGGATCCTCAATGTTGACAATTGCCACCCACACTACAATTGCAGAAAAAAGTGCCAGCAACTTAATCCCTATATTATTGAAAACATATTTCTGAATAAAGTCCTTTTTGGTTTCTCCACCAGAATTGCCTTGCTGCATATTCATTACCATGCCTTTCCAATCATCTGTGTGCCCCGGGTCTTTTAGTTTCTTCTCAGCCCTTTCCAGCGTTTCTTCTCCACCTCATCACCAGACTTGCCCTGCATCTCTGTCAGTTTCTTTTTCAGAAGATCACCGTCAATATTTCGAAGAAGCTTTCCTCCGACAGCAACCGAGATGCGCCCCGTCTCCTCAGAGACAATGATCGTCAGACTGTCTGTCACCTCACTGATACCAACACCGGCACGGTGTCTTGTTCCAAGCTCCTTGGAAAGCCCCATATTATCTGATAACGGCAGATAACAGGTTGCTGATACGATCCGGTCACCGCGAATGATCACCGCACCGTCGTGAAGCGGTGTATTATGCTCAAATATATTGATCAGAAGCTGACTGCTGATCGTAGAATCCAGTTCAATGCCGGTTCTCTCATACTCGGAAAGATCAATGTCCTTCTCAATAATGATCAGCGCACCGGTCTTCACCTTTGCCATCTCAACAGTCGCCTTAACGATCTCATTAATACTGCGTTCCGAGAACCGCTCGTTCTGATTGCGCGTGTCGTCAAACGGAATCAGGGTGGAAACGATATTTTTCTGTCCAAGCTCCTCCAGTGCCCGGCGAAGCTCCGGCTGGAACACAATCATCAATGCCGTGATACCGATAGAGATCGTTCTTTCAAAGATCCATACGATCACGTTCATACCAAGAATATAAGCGATCACATAGCATGCCAGCAGAACAATGATTCCCTTGAGCAATGTCCATGCCCGGGTATTCTTGATCCACAATGCCACATGATAAATTACAAATGCCAGTATCACGATCTCCAACACATCGATGACTGATACCTTCGGCAGATCAAACACATGTATATATTTTTTTAAGGATGTAACAATAGAGTTCATACTTCCTCCTAATCTCGTCTATCCTGCTATATTTCCTGTTCTGCACTATCCTTCGGCCGGCTCATTTCCTTTGCCGGCGGCTCCGGCTCATCCTTACCTGCCGATCCGCCAAAGCGCCCGCCTCCCAGCAGATGTGCATTAAACCTCTTAACCCGCTTCTCTCCTACGGCGATATTCATTTTCGGCACCGCCTTGACATAATAGTAGTATTCGTCATCCTCAAACTGAAGATACTCTACTGCCGTATAATTCAGCACAAGCCGGAAAAACTGAACAATCCATGCCAACACACCGCAGATCACTGTTTCGATCATCAGGGGCAGAACATGAACTTCAATATTAAACGGAAAACTGACTGCGAGGAACAGAAGAATATTGACGATCACACCGACAACGATCGCCGTCTCATAAACATAATGAAACTCCTGACTGCAGATCATATTGACAACTACCATCACGATTGCAAACACCGCAATGGTCAGATACATCTCCTGATTCGTAAAGATCATCTGAAAGGTCTGGTTAAACAGCACCATGCTGTCCTCCGTTGCAGTTCCGATCACCGTGGTAATACACTTCAGTGCATAGTAGCATATAACCCCGCAGCTCATCGGGATCACTGCCACCGGTGCACCGATCAGTCCCAGAAGGATCGGCATCAGATAAGGAAGACGCAGACCATACATGATCGGAACTGCCAGGATCACATAGCCATGCTCCGGCAGAAAACGCAGATACACCAGATATGCCGTCAAAAGCACAAGAAGTGTCACTAACGCCAGCGAAACAGATACATAATACACATGAAATACAATATATGCCGCCGCCAGAAATAAAAGCACCGAAATCGGAAGAACCGTATTGACAACCGAAAATGCCAGCACCACATACCAGGAGTTCAGTGCCGGATTATAACCGATCAGCTGATTAATCGAAAAAAACGTCAGAAAAGAAAGTAGAAAACGAAAAACTGCATTTACAATACGGGCATGATTCTGGTAAAACCGGATCAATCGTTCCCTGATCTCCAATAAATGCGTCATTCGTTTCCTACCTCCCTGCTCTGTTCATAAAATAATTCCATTTTCTTAAGCTCTGTCAGATAAGCTCTGCGTTTGCTCTGGATCCGGTGATACTTTGCCGAAGAAATAAGTACCGTAAAAAAAGCACATCCCAGCAAAATAAGTACATAGACCGCAAGCGCTCCAATCGCAAGACTGCCAATATCAGGAAGTCTGACCTTTGAGAAAATATATTCAAAATGGTACAGTGCCACCAGAAGAAGCACCAGTACATAAGCCACCGAATAACTCCAAAGTGTCACCAGCAGATGAGAACGAATATAGTCGATCCGGTAATAACCGGCTTCCTTCAGCTCCGTGTGCAGCGGTTCCTGCTCATATCTTGCCAAATTTACCATAATGCGAAGCTTTTCCTCGTTTACCATATGAATCCCCATTTCCCATCATAATTGCGTACTTCAGAGACTTTAACCATGTTTCATCATAACATGTAGACTGCCCGATTTCAACTCCTTCTTCACACAATTTAGAGAAAAATAAGACTTGAACCGGGAGCAGCAATCACTCCCGGTCCAGGTCTTATTGAATGTATTCATATGCGTTTTTGTATGCCGTGAATTCTTCGAAAACAGGTATGTTCAAAGCCGCACCCCTGTAGATTCATTATACACGTAATTCCTATTTTGTCAGTTTCAGCTCCAGAAGCTCCGCATAGCCAAACATATCCTCCGCCTGATAGCAGGCACAGAGAACGGCATCAAGCTCGTATGCTTCGTTCAGCCGGCTCATGTTGCAGGCTGCCAGTGTGGAGTCCGCCAGTGTCCGAAACAGCTCCAGGGCATCCTTCTGACAATATGAGGACATATCCTGCCCGATCTCCTCCAGATAACGGTGCTGCGCCACATAAAGGATCAGAGGAAGAATATCCTGTCTCTGAATCTGCAGACAACGGCGCTTATTCTCCTTCCGGTAGGATGCGATCCATTCCTTTGCCTCTCCCACCGTTGCATTCCTGTTCATTCCGCGCCCATACTCCTGCGAAAGCTTTAAGATCCATACCGGACATTCGCTCTCCTCATCCATGTTCTCCAGCTCAAGCTCCGCCTGTCTTGTCTGAAAGAATCTTTCCTTATGCAGCGGAACGTTAAGCAGATCCGAAAGATGCTTCTCCGTCATGCTGTTGACCGACTGACAATCCGACGTACTCTCCTTATCATCCTTCTTGGGCTGAAACACCTCCGATAACAGTCTTGCATTTGATTCCTTCTCAGTATATGCCAACGAACAAAGCTCCGTAATGCTTGCCTTTAATCCATCCGAAATCGTTTTCTTTCTGCCCTTGGACTGCGCATTTACATACTTACGGATGTTTCTGCGGTAATTGCGCGGATCATATAGGCGATGCTGGCACCACACAGAGTAATCCGTCTCCGACAAAAGACGTTCTAACTCCTCCTGTGCATCCTTCTTGGCATACTGCAGGATCAGTTTTTTGTATTTGCGGAAATAATCTAAGGTTGTCTTACTGTAGCCCTTGAAGCTGGATGCATTCTCCATCATCCACTCCAGAAATTCCTGCCACTCCAGTGTCTTTCGTACCTGAAACTCGCCCATCAGCGTCTGTGTTCCACAGGTCTGTGCAAAGCTCATCACATGGGTCAGCCGCTGTTCAAAGTCAAGGATCATCTGCTGGCACTGCTCGTAGCTTTTGTGATTCTCCAGACCGTATACCAGGATCACCTCCCGGTAATCATTGACCTGAAATGCCGGCTCATGAATCCCATAGATCAGATATTCCTGACAGTCCGCCACGCTCAGTCCCATCGCCAGACAGATCCGGTAAACCTGTTCCCTGTCCGGAACAGCACTGCCGCCGATTCCAAACCACTTGCGGATCGTCGGAAGCGTTGCAAAGGCTTCCTTTCCCGTCTGCTCCCGGAATCTTTTATATGCTTCCCTGCGCATCGTCTCCGTGATCTCGCCCTCCGGAAGCATTCCCATTTTCTCCATGATAAATTCTGAAAAATCCCGGAAATGCGCCTCCTGCTTGATGTTCATCAATGCCATGGTAAAAGTTTTTCTATGTGTTCCCATTGTCTCTCTCCCTGTTTTATAATGATCACGGAATCACGCCTACAAACTGCCCCGAATCGGATTTCTTCTGTGCCTTTGTCCCTGTCTTTGGTGCTGCCGTAGCCTTCGGCTGCGCTGTTGCCACGATCTGCTGCTTCGGCTTTCTGGTAATGGTCACAACGATCGTTGTCCCTACCGGAACCTTACTTCCTGCCGTCCTGCTCTGCGAAGCAACAATTCCTTCCGTTCCTTCCCGTTCGACCTCTTTCCATGTCCAGTGAAGCTTTCTTTCCTTCAGAAGGGTGCGCGCACGCTCTTTGCTCACGCCGGTCAGCTTTGGAACTTCTGTTTTTCTTTTGCCTTTGCTGATCGTCAGCACAATTTTGGAATAGGTTTCCCCGCGGTATCTTGTCTTTGCCGGAATACTCTGCGTTACGATCCTGCCCTTTTTGATCCGGCTGCTGTACCTGTACTTCCACTGCACGGAAAGCTCCGTATCCTGCCCGGCTAGTGCTTTTAATGCTTCCTTTTTCGTCATGCTCTTGAAGCTGATCATCTGGTATTCCTGCACATCTGCCGCATATGGCGTCGTGGTCACCTCTGCAAGTGCTGTCTGCTGCGGCGCTTCTGTCTGTATCGCATCCTTCTTCGCCTGACTGTGCTTATGAAGTCCATACACCGCCCCCGTTCCAAGCAATGCCACACAGCAGACCACCGCTGCCGCTCCCGCAAGCCACGCCCCGAGATGCTTCTTATCCCTTCCCTGCTGATAAAGTCCCTGATACAGCTCATCCATCGTCTGGTAACGGTGATGAAAATCCACCGTCATTCCCTTCATAAACGCTCTCTTCTGCTGCATCGGCAGATCAACGTCCGTCATCTCCGTCAACGATGGCATATCATCCTCCAGCACACGCTGGATCGATTCGTCCGGAGCCTTGCCGGTCAGTGCATAATATGCCGTGGCACAAAGTGCGTACACATCGGTCCACGCACCCTGCTGCCCTCTCGTCCGATACTGCTCCTCCGGCGAAAAGCCACGCTTAAACACAACCGTCATACTGCGCGTCATATTGATATTTTCTTTTCTTGCGGCACCAAAGTCGATCAGCACAAGCTTCTCATCACGGGTCAGCAGCATATTATCCGGGCTGATATCCCGGTGTAAAACTCCGGTCTGATGTACCTTTGCCAGAGACTGAATCACCGGCTCCAGCATCCGCAAAAACTTCTCTCCCTCGATCGGACCGTTCTTTTCCACATATTCCTTTACACTGATGCCATCCACATACCCCATCACGATATAAGCAGTATTATTGGCATAGAAAAAGTCCCTCACCGATACGATTCCGTCCAGATCATAATAGGCGGACAGACTTTTCGCCTCTCCCAGATATTTCTTTAAGCTTTCCTGATACTTCTGGCTTTCCCTTTTCTCATATATGTATACATTGGTATCCTCGTCCTCCTCGCTGATATGGCGGCTGACAAGACTTGCCGGAAAATATTCCTTGATCGCTACCACCGTATCCAGAAGACAGTCCCATGCTATATAACTGATTCCAAAGCTGCCCTCCCCGAGCACCCTGCCGAGAACATACCGGTCACGCAGACACATACCGGGGCGCAGACAACGCGGTATCGGCCGGTATTTATCCTGCTGCAGCCCGCAATAAGCACAGCGTCCCTCTGCTGTCAGCGGCTTCATACATCCAACACACCGTTCTCTTCCATTTACTTTCATATTTCACCAACTTTTATCTTCTTGTTCTTATGTAATGTTTTATAATGTCATACTTCATTGATTATAAAACATTTGCGGAACGAAAATCTTTCCGTTTTTTTCATTATTATGATCGTACCTTCGTCATTTCCAGTTTATCATAGTCCCCAAAGAAAAAACAGACCCCCGCTGTCGCAGGAGTCTGTCTTCCGGTAAAACATGAGATTATCCGTCAATTGTATATATTTCATTAATATCAAGACAAAAAATTCTGTGCTGCTAAATGAGACAACGGATTGCTTCATTGCTATCTGTTTTGCCCCTTATATTACTTCAGCAGGTTATCATCAACAAAGTAGTCAATACGCATTGCATGACGCACATCAGCCAGTGTCTGTGCAGCTACAGCCTCTGCCTTTCTGCTGCCCTCCCTAAGGATATCATAAACATCCGGCAGACGTTTCTCCCACATCTGACGACGCTCACGGATCGGTGCCAGCTCCGTCTGCATCACGTTGTTCAGGAACTTCTTCACCTTGACATCGCCGAGCCCACCGCGGGAATAATGCTCCTTCAACTCATCAAGACTGCTGTAGTCCGGCAGAAATTCCTCAAAATATTCCGGTTTACAGAACGCATCCAGATAAGTAAATACTGTGTTGCCCTCAATCTGTCCCGGATCCTCTACGCGGATATGGTTCGGATCGGTATACATAGACATGACCTTCTTCCGGATCTCCTCCGGCTCCTCAGACAGATAAATGCAGTTGCCGAGCGATTTACTCATCTTCGCCTTTCCATCGATACCCGGAAGACGTAAGCATGCGGAATTGTCCGGAAGCACGATCTTCGGATCCGTCAGTGTCTCGCCGTACACGGAATTAAACTTATGTACGATTTCCTTACACTGCTCCACCATCGGCATCTGATCCTCACCTGCCGGAACGACTGTTGCGCGGAATGCCGTGATATCTGCCGCCTGGCTGATCGGGTAACAGAAGAAACCGACCGGGATACTTGCCTCGAAATTACGCATCTTAATCTCAGCCTTTACCGTAGGGTTTCTCTGAACTCTGGATACAGTCACCAGATTCATGTAATAAAAGGATAACTCTGTCAGCTCCGGTACCATGGACTGAATAAAAATCGTAGACTTCTCCGGATCAAGTCCGCATGCCAGATAATCCAGTGCTACCTGCATGATATTGTTGCGAACCTTCTCCGGATGCTCTGCATTGTCAGTAAGTGCCTGCGCATCCGCGATCATAATATAAATCTCATCAAAGTCTCCTGAATTCTGCAGTCTCACACGCTCCTTCAGGGAACCTACATAATGTCCTACATGAAGACGTCCGGTCGGACGGTCTCCGGTCAAAATAACCTGTTTCATTTTATCTAGTCTCCTCCATTCCAAAGCACCTTCCGGTCATCCAAACACCTCCGGCTGCCGTATGTCCGTTTCCTCTTATTCAAGTCTGTGCTTTCCTTTCATTATATATGGAAATGAAGGCTGTGTCAAAAAAGACTAGAATAAAATTTTCATGGTCTTCTTTTTAAAACCTGTTTTGGCGGTAATGAGCTTCCTGTATGCCTTGCGACAAGCGGACGGACAGGAAATCACTGCCTTTTTCTGTATTCCGGCAAATGCATTTTTCCCGATGAACGTAAGCTTTTTCGATTTGATCTGCAGCTTTTTCAACTTGCCACAGCCGGCGAATGCCTTCTTGTCAATCGCAGTCACCCGGTAAACAACAGCCTTTCCTGTGCGTTTGTCCTTTACGGATGCCGGAATCACAAAGGCTTTGACATTTTTCTTCTGCAGACCCACGAATGCAGCAGTCTTTTTCTTCGCACTGATGATCCGGTATGTTGCATTGCCTGAGGTAAAATACTGATCCTGTGGTGCCTGTGTCTGCGCAATCTGCCCGGTGCCGTCCGGTGTTCCCGATACGACAGGAGTTGCATACGGCTGTCCACTTGTTGTCGGTGTCTTGACCGGTGACGGTGCTGTCTCCTGCGGTGCCGGCGTTACCGGTGCCGGTGTTACCGGTGACGGTGTCGTATAAACGATCGGTGGCACCGTTGGCACCGGCGTTGTCAGAGCATCCGGTATCAGTGCCTCCTCCGGACCCTCCGGCGTTGGTGTCTGTGTCGGAATAACCGTCGGATCGTTATTTCTCTTATCCTTCCAGTTTTCTGTCAATGTATTTTCATCACTGATTTCACAGACATCTCCAAGTACACCGACCATATCCACAAAGAATTTTCCCTCCTTCAGGGCGATCGTGACGGTATGCTTCTTATATTCCAGCCCGGAAACAGAACAACTCATATTCATGTTGTCTGCCTTCTGAAGCTTTCTCTCCTCCGGCTGTCCGCCATCCACAGAGACAAGTACAGTACCCGCCTCACTTGTTTTTGCTAACACCTCCATCCCGGTTCCTGTGAAGCTGTATGTGAGTGAAGCTCCCGCCTCACTTGTCTCGGACATGCTTCTCTGGTATACATACATGCCCTTTCCATTTGCATGACTCCATGTTCCCTGATAAACAAGCTTTGTATTTTTCTCCGGTGTCAGATCATAGGTCTCCATGTTATCCAAAAGCTCTGTATAATACGGAACATATCCTTTGATCTTCATCACACGCAGATTATCAAACTCTGTATGCGTATAGGAAGAACCAAGACCAATCCTTCCTGAGGTGATCGGATTTTCATCGGTATATTCTGCCACCGGACAATTATTGATATAAGCGGTGATCGTTGCTCCTGCACCCTTCAGTTTTAAATTGTTCCATACAAAGGCGCCCTTCTTAAAGCTCTCCTGATCCGAAGCCGTTCCGGAAAGCACCACCTTATCCTTTCTGTAAAGCTTCCATGCTCCCGATGCACTGACACGGAAGGTGTAGCCCGAGCTATCCTCCAGTTTCTGAGAGCCTCCTGTCTGACGGATCGCCACGGATCCATATGCTTTGCTCACATTATTTTCAAACAGAACATCTACCGATGCAGTATAGTTACACCAGCGGAAATCACCGAGCAGGGTAACTGCATCTCCGTCATTCCAGCTGTGTCCCACACCATTCTCCGTTTGGTCAAGCTGCTGGCGGAGCACCCGGTTTCCGTCCACTGTTTTGTATGCCTCAAAGGCACCGTTGAGTGTATGCGTATAACGTGCCATCGCACCGGAATCGCCACCGCGAGAGCTGATATAATCCTCTGTTTCCTGACTGACTGCGCCATGTGTGGCAATGACAGCAACACGCTTGCCGGTATACTCAAAATCATCCGCATATAAAATACCATTTGAGGTGTCCTGCGCATCTCCTGTTTCATCGGTATCAAGAACCGTTCTTTCTCCCTCAACCGGAAGTGCTTTTGTGTGTTCCTCATCGTCATCCACATCAAGCGTCGTGACTGTCACAACTGAAAACGGTTTTACCTTTACCACATAAGAGCCGTCCTCTCCCGCTGAAACGCTTCCTGTACATTTCATATAATTTTCATTAAATCTTCCATCATCAGCAGCCCTTGTTTCCCATACAGCAAGCTTCTGATTGTCAGAAAGCTTCATGTTCTTCACATTGATCTGATAAGACATCGGATACTCACTGTCATTGACGACCACTGAAGAAAATGCATCCTTTGACGGTGCTGCGAGTGTCATATAGTTTTCGCCGCCGCGTCTTCCATCCACCGGATTCGTTCCGGATGCCGTCGAATTGCTCGCCTCAGGAATCGCACGCCAGATTCCCGCTGTATTATCCTCATTTTCCCAGCCTGTCACAGCAAACTTGCTCAGATGTGCCAGAACAAGCAGACCTGCATCATAATGGATCCAGCCGGACCATGGATCTCTCGCACTGACAAGCTCCTTAAAGGAAAACTGTCCTCCCTCATAGAAGGAACCGATCGCCGGCTGATAGACCACATGGGTTCGTCTTGACTTTACGAAGCCCTTGATAAATGTATTGCCCATCTCCAACGCACTTCCCGTACCGCCAAGTCCTGTTCCCTCGGTCGTTGGATCCTTGACATTGTTAGACGGACGGAATGCGGAGTTTGAAAACACCGCCTGCGCTTCGCTGTTCCAAACCTCTTTATCAGCACCCTCGGCAAGCCATTTCATGCCGCCGTTTTTATCATCGGAGGTGGTATAGTGATAACCGACCACATCCACCGCATGATAGAAGCCGCCGTCTGATTTCATGGAAGCGACAATGTCTGAAGAAATGCTTGTCGCCTCATCAGACACCACAAGCTTTATCTTCTGAAACAAAGCTCTCTCCTTTGCATCCGGAATTGTCTTTTCATTTTCCGATGCAATCCAACCCGCAAATTTCTTCGTGTAATCCACATCGGTCTTTTTATTCCAGGCTTCATTCACATTTGGATTGATATAATCCACCATATAACCATACTGACGGTACGCTGCCAGGATCGTTGCCTTATACCACTTGTATACATCCTCAATCGATTTAACCCACTCCGGCGCATTCCAACGTAAAATGCTGACCTTGATATCCGGATTGATCTTTTTGGCATCTGCCGCCAGCTGCCAGCCCGGATTACGGAGAACATTTGCCTTCTCATAGCGGCTGCGCTTAGTCGAAGCCTCAGAGCCGGTCGAATTGTTCCGGTCATTTCCCATCTCCAGCTTCACATGCGTCATGATCGGATATTTTCCTCCGAACAGATACTGAAGAAGCTCTGCATATGCCTCCGGATTCTGTGCCTTGTAATCCATAAGAAGATCACTGGTGGAATTGGCACTCAACAGACCAAAACCCTTATACGTCAATCCGTTCACATTGTTGGCGCGGATATCATTGCCATCCACGGTAATACTGCCGCTTTTCTCCTTCGCAGCACTCTTCTTCTCCGTCACGCCGCTTTGTACACCTGCTGCCTGCGTTTTCACGCCCCCACCGCAAAACGGCATACCGGTCACAAGAAGCGACAGACTCAGAATACCAACACATACTCTTTGAAACACCCTGCATCTCATTCCAAATACCTCCTGTTTTTTGCCCGCCAATGTTCACATCCACAACATGAATATTGGCATTTATTTACTTTACCAGATATTTCAATTTTACAGTTTATTGATATTTACGGCAATCAATGATATTATCATATTTGAACAAAATGAACATATATATATCAGAGCATTTTAAGAAAGGAGAGCTTATGTGGTTTATCTGTTATCCTGACATCACTCCGGTTAAGGAGCTTCCGTTTTATACAATCAGCGTCGGTATGCACCTGTGGCAGTACCCGACACCACGCGAAAACGGCTATCCGTATCCGCAGTTTCTTTACAGCAACAAAGGCAGCGGAAAGCTGATCACCGAGGGAAAGACACATATTATCCCGGAGCATTCGATCATATTTCTGCCTGCCAATGTTCCCCACTACTATGAGGCGGTCACGGAGGACATCTGGGACGTGCGCTGGTTTGTGCCTTACGGCGATGGAACGGTTGCTCTGTTAAAGCAGTTTGGCTTTGACCGGTGCCGCATTTTTCCGATCACCAATCTTGGTGCTCTCGATGAGATCCACAATAAAATCCATATGGCGTTTCAGATCAACACAAAGGAAAGCATCTTTTTCTCGGCATCCTACACCTATGAATTCCTGTTTGAGTTTTACCGCCAGTACAAGGAGCATTCCTCTCCGAAATCTGCACAGTACCGCCGCCGTCTTACGCCACTGATCGAATTTATTGAACATAATTTTGACTCGGAGATCACACAGCCGATGCTCTGCGAGCAGCTTCACGTCTCGCCGCAGCATCTGTGCCGGATGTTCCGCGAGTGTCTAAATACCCGTCCGATGGCATATGTGACACAGATCCGGCTGCGTCATGCCAGCGAGCTTCTGGCACATTCCGAACTGAGCGTCTCGCAGATCAGTGAGCGTGTCGGATTTAATAATCTGAATTATTTCTGCAAAGAATTTAAACGACACTCCGGCATGACGCCGACCACCTACCGCAACCATACATTGAACCAGCTATAGAAAAGAGGTCCCTATGAATCATAATCTTCATCCGATTTTCCGCGGATTGACTACAGGCGAATATCAGGAGCTGACCAACCATACCCGCATTCATGAGAAGGAATTTACAAAGGGGGCACTGATCTTCCAGAACGCCGACCTTGTCACGGAGACCGGCATTATCCTGACCGGCAGTGTTCATATTGAAAATACGGACTTCTGGGGCAGCACAAGTCTGTTAAGCGAGGTGGGTGCCGGCGGTGTATTTGCCGAGACCTACAGCTTAAGCCATGAGCCGATGATGGTGGATGTTGTGGCGGCAAGCGACTGCCGGATCCTTTTTATGGATGTCACATTTCTTCGCGATAACAGCTTGTCCGGATATTCGTGGCATCAAAAAATGCTGAGCAATATGCTCAGCATTTCTGTCCACAAAAATCTTACCCTGTCCCACCGCATTTTCTGCACCAGCCCGAAAACCATCCGCGAACGTCTGCTCACTTATCTTTCCTCCCAGTCTCAGAAATGCGGAAGCGAAAGCTTTGAGATACCGTTCAACCGCCAGCAGATGGCAGATTTCTTAAATCTGGACCGCAGTGCGCTCTCCAAGGAGCTCGGCAAAATGCGGGATGATGGATTTCTTACATTTCACAAGAATTCATTTACTCTGCTACATCCTGCTTTGAATGAATCTCACTAAGCTTCTTTAAACAACTGATTGCAACCATAACACCAAGTACCATCAGAAGAACTGCAACGATCAACTGCAGTCCGTCGATCAAAAATACTGCTTTACCTGCAGCAATGTTTGATACCAGTGCGATCGTCTTCTGGATCAGTGCCGTGAAGGTTACAACAAGCATAACAACCATTGGGATGTACAATGTCCAGCCGGTTCTTCCTGTTGTCTTTAAGAATACAGCCAGTGCGATCAGTACAAGTGCTGCTAACAGCTGGTTTGCAGAACCAAACAGCGGCCATACGTTGTTGTATCCGCCCAGAGTCAGAAGGAAACCGAAGAATAATGTGATCACCGTTGCAAAATATTTATTCGTAAGTACACGCTGTACCGGTGTCATCTTTGCGGTATCTGTTGTATCTCCAAGGAACAGCTCCTGGAAGGACATTCTACCGATACGGGCAACGGAATCGAGTGAGGTAAGTGCCAGTGCAGATACACACATTGTCATAAATACAGTTGCGAGCTGCACCGGAACACCGAGCTTCTCAAGGAAACCTGCAACACCTGCAGAGAAGATTGCAAATGGGGTACCGTCCGGCTTTGTTCCATTGACGGCAACAGCGCCGACAACAACAAGTGCTACAACACCGAGAAGTGACTCAACGATCATTGCGCCATAACCGATCATCGGCGTATCCTTCTCATTGCTTACTGTCTTTGATGATGTACCGGAAGAAACGAGACTGTGGAATCCGGATACGGCACCACAGGCGATCGTTACAAACAATGTCGGGAACAGACCCTGACCGCCAATGTTAAATCCGTTATATGCATTCAGCTTCATGGTTGGGTGTGCGAAAAGAACACCGATCACTGCACCGAAGATCATACCTAACAGCATGAAGGTTGTCATGTAATCTCTTGGCTGCATCAGAAGCCACATTGGCATAACAGATGCCAGGAACAGATAAACCATGATGATTCCGATCCACGCATTCTTTGTCTGATAGATCGGCAGATGCATACCGATGGCAAACATCACAACCAGAAGTGCGATTGCAACAACGGCTTTCACAACCTCGTTCATTTTGCCGACCTTTTTCTGGATCAGACCGAAAACAACAGCGACTAATATAAACAACATGGAAATAGATGCGGCTGCGGAGTTTGCATAGGCAACGTTGCTGTCCTCCAGTCCCTTACCGACAAAGGTTCCTGCTACCATATCGGTGAAGGCTGCGATAACAAGAAGTGTGAACAGCCAGCAAAACAACATAAACAGCTTACGTCCTGCTTTACCGATATATTTCTCAATGATCATTCCCATGGACTTTCCTTCGTTCTTAACAGAAGCGTACAGAGAACCGAAATCCTGAACGGCTCCGAAGAAAAGACCGCCGATGATCAGCCATAACAAAACCGGAACCCATCCAAATACGGATGCCAAAATTGGTCCGGTCACAGGACCTGCACCTGCGATGGATGAAAACTGATGGGCAAATACCGTAAATTTGGAGGATGGCACATAATCCTCACCATCTTCAAACTGGTACGCCGGCGTCTTTGCCTTCTCGTCCAGTCCCCACTTTTTAGCAAGCCATCTTCCATAGAAAAGATAACCCGCACCAAGAGCAACAATGCTGATCAATACGATTACTAATCCATTCATAATATTACCTCTTTCCTTTGGGTGTTTGATTATTTCCACGGCTTTTATTTTACGGGAATGAATTATTTCCGGTAAAATAAAAAAGCCCTCGTCTTAAAAAATGCTTATCGCATTTTATCAAAGACGAAAGCTGATATCTTCCGCGGTACCACTTTAATTGCCGCATATGCGACCTCTCTGTCCTATCTCCTGAAATATCTGACGTCTCATTAACCGGTATAGCCTTATAGACATCGTGGATACTTCTTCAATAAGCTTCTCTGTAACGGGAGAATCCCGGTGACACTTACCGTCGCAGCCACGCTGCCATTTCAGTGCACTTCTCTCAGAGGATAGCTCTCCGATCTGCATACTGTCTCGCACCTGCCGACAGCTCTCTGCCATGCGTTCCGATCAGAAAACCCTGTTCTGTTCATCGAATTTGTTTTGTTCGACAAAAAAGATACCACTTTGATTTTTGCTTGTCAATAGTTTTTTTAATTTTAATGATGAATTATATTCATCTTTCTATGCTCCAAGATGTTTTTTTAACACATCAAAAATACGCTCCTTCTGTGCCGGTTTGAGTACATAATCATCCGGCTTAAGCTGCAGTATTTTCTTACTGTTATTCCCTGCCGTCCCAGCAGTAGGTACAAAGCTTACAGCGGTCGATCTCCACCGCATCCAGCATATCGTCCAGACGATTAAAGCGAAGGGACGTAAAGTTTAATTCTTTACGGATCTCCTCCACCATCTGCTCATACTTTGGCGATTCCGGATCTGTGTACTCCTGCAGGATCTCATCTGTCACCTCTGTTCCTTCCAGCTTCTCGATCACACGTCTTGTGATCAGATCCATCTCGGAAGAGGAACGCGAGAAGTTAAGGTACTTGCAGCCATACACCAGCGGAGGGCATGCCGGACGGATATGTACCTCCTTCGCTCCACTCTGATATAAAAACTCGGTTGTCTCGCGAAGCTGTGTTCCGCGCACGATTGAATCGTCGATCAGAAGCAGGCTCTTATCCTTGATCAGATCCTGTACTGCCAAAAGCTTCATCTTGGCGATCAGATTACGACGGCTCTGGATCGTCGGCATAAACGATCTCGGCCAAGTCGGTGTATACTTGATAAACGGTCTTGAAAACGGAATGCCGGATGCATTGGCGTAGCCGATCGCATGCGCCACACCGGAGTCCGGAACACCTGCGACAATATCCGGCTTCACATTATCGCGCGCTGCCATCTTCGCACCGCAGTTGTAACGCATCCGCTCTACACTGATCCCCTCATAGGAGCTTGCCGGATAGCCGTAATACACCCATAGGAAGGTACATATCTTCATATCCTTGCCCGGCTGAACCAGCGTCAGACACTGCTCCGGTGTGATCACATCAATCTCGCCGGGTCCCAGCTCCTTATAATCCTCATAGCCCAGATTCTTGTAGGCAAAGCTTTCAAAGGTCGCACAGAAGCCCTGCTCATTCTTACCGATAACGATCGGAGTTCTTCCGTATCTGTCTCTTGCAGCATAAATTCCTGCCGGTGTCATCAGAAGCAGTGACAGCGAGCCGTCCACCTGCTCCAGCGCATACTGTATTCCCTCGATGAGATTCTCCTTCTGGTTGATCAGTGCCGCCACAAGCTCAGTCGCATTGATATCGCCGCCACTCATCTCCAGGAAATGCGCATGACCATGTTCAAAAAGCTTCTGCGCCAGCTCGTCCTGATTGTTGATCTTGCTTACGGTCGTGATCGCATAGGTTCCGTGATGTGACCGGATGATCAGTGGCTGAGGCTCGAAATCAGAAATACATCCGATCCCCATCTCTCCCTGCATCTCCTGAACATCCTTGTCAAACTTTGTCCGGAACGGTGCATTCTCAATATTATGAATGGAACGATTAAACACTCCATCCTTATACACTGCCATTCCTCCACGTCTTGTTCCCAGATGGGAATGATAATCAATTCCAAAAAACAGATCAAATACGCAGTCCTGCTTTGACGCTACTCCAAAAAATCCGCCCATGTTTTTCCTCATTTCCGTGCGCACACTGCTTCTGCAATCTGTCCCGGCGCACCAGGGATCAGACCTTTTCTTTCGTTTCTTCAGTTTCTTGCCAGTCTGTAAAATATTGTACCAAAACAAAGAAAGGTTTTCAACACCGTGCGTTTCGGTTATAATGAACTTACACGGGATCGTCCCGCCAGATCTGATAATCACACAGGAGAAAGTATGAGGCAGCATATGAAACAGACACAAAAAGACTTTTTAGGCAAGATCACCCTTGCAATTGCCGGAATGCTGATTTTTTCCGCCGGCATTAATTTTTTCATCGTTCCCGCCGATCTGTATAACGGCGGCATGCTTGGAATCAGCCAGCTGATCCGGACAGTTCTGGTCAAATATCTTCATTTATTTTCCGGCTCCACAGACATTGCCGGTATCATTAACATGATCTTTAATATTCCTCTGTGCTTTATCGCATGGCACTATGTCAGTCGTTCCTTCTTTGTACGGACGCTGATCTGCGTGATCAGTCAGACGATATTTTTGAGCTTTCTGCCAATCCCATCCACGCCACTGGTCAACGACACACTGACCGCAAGCATTATCGGCGGCATCGTTGCCGGCTCCGGCATTGGCATCGCCCTGCGCGCCGGCGGCTCAAGCGGAGGACTTGATATTATCGGCATGTACTTTACCAAGCGATTCAAGGATTTCAGCGTCGGCAGGATCTCCCTCTGCGTCAATGCTGTGATCTACGGGATCTGCGCAGTATTGTTCGGTGTCCAGACTACCATCTACTGTATCATTTATTCCGCAGTCAGCATGTTAATGACCGACCGGGCACACACACAGAATATTAACACGGAGGTATTAATATTCACCAAGAACAATCCGGTAAAGATCATGGATTATATCGTAAAGGATTTTAACCGGGATGCAACCTGGTGGGAGGCACGCGGCGGTTATACCGAGGGTAAGACCTACATGGTCATGGCAGTTCTTTCCAAATATGAATGTGCCCATCTGCGCCGTGAGCTGCGCCAGATCGATGAACATGCCTTTATTGTTGAGAAAGACGGCATCGGCATTGGCGGCAAATACGAAAAACATCTCTGATCGGCAGATCAAAATATATGCACGAGAGGCTGGTAAATCACATTGAAAAATGAAAATGAAAGTAAAATGAAAAACGAAAAAAGGATCATGAATATTTCTCTGATCGGCAGTATTCTTTTCATGCTGTCAGAGGGAATCATGGCATATGTCACGAAATCACATTCCCTGTTGATGGACTGTATTTTTGACGTAACGGATCTGATCATGATCGGACCGTTTCTTCTGCTGGTACCGCTGCTTTACAAGCCGGTCACGGAGAAAAGACCCTACGGCTTTTCCCAGGTAGAGTCTTTGTTTGTCGTGATCAAATACAGTGTTTTGCTGGCGATCACCGCCAGCCTTGTCTGGGACAATATCCGTTCCCTGCTGCACGGCGGACGTCAGGTGGACGGCGGCAAGATTGCTTTTTTTGAGCTTGCCGTCTGTCTCGGCTGTCTGATCATTTATCTTCTGCTGCACTATTTCAGTAGGCGCTATGCATCACTTACGATCAAAGCGGAAATCTACATCTGGAAGCTGGATGTGATCTCCAGTCTCGGTGTATCGATTGCCTTTTTCGTCCAGATGGCACTTCACCGGACCGATTACGCATGGCTCGCCGCCTATGTTGACCCGGTCGTTGCGATTGTCATGGCATGTCTGCTTCTGGTCGAACCGGTCAAGATGATCATTGTGAACCTCAAAAGTCTCGTTTTGTTTGCACCGGAAGAGGAGATCATGGATATGATCCGCCACGTTGCCGAACATCATATGGATAAGGTCCATTATGACATTGAATTTCTCGACGTGATCCAGACCGGGCGCAAAACCTGGGTGGAAATCTACATGACAAGCCACAACAATCTGATCAATACCACGATCCTTTTGCAGCTTCGCAACGAGATCCGTGAAGAATTAAAAAAGTCCTTCGATCAGGTTTATGTCGAGCTGATTCCAAGTCTGCCGGACTGATTCGGGCAGATTTTTTCGTATTTATTATTTCTCATAATATCCGTACTTTTCCAGATCGACTTTTCCATTGATAACCGGGATTCCGTCCGCAGCGAGACGTCTCTCCTGCTCGTCGGCTCCACCGAATGCAAAAGCACCGGATAATTCACCCTTTGCATTGACAACCCGGTAGCACGGAATATTCTCCGGATCCGGGTTATGATGAAGTGCATTGCCAACAGCACGGCACATTCGCGGATTACCTGCCATCGCCGCCACCTGACTGTAGCTTGCCACCTTTCCCTTCGGAATCCGCTTCACCGCTTCATAGATCCGCTTTGACGGGCTGTCCGTCACCAGATCATAGCTTTCCTTGATCATCCGGCGAATGTCCTTTTCCGGAATGCTTCCATCCAGAATGATCGTGTTCCAGTGCTCCTTATTCTGATGCCATCCCGGGATCACCGCCTCATAAGCGCTGCGCCAGAAATCGCGCCACTCCGGGTCTGCCTTGACATTCAGATTCAGCAGCCCCTCTCTCTCATAGGTCCAGAGAAATGCTTTCTTACTGCCCTTCACCCGGACAAGCTGCCAGTTATCGTCCCGAAACGGAGCATCCTGATACGTACCCGGAAGGGAAAGTCCATACTCCAGTGCTTCTTCTCTTGTTGTCATACATACCTCCATTTTATCTGTCCCATTTTACGGACACACATTTCTTTTTGTCTCCCCGGCAATCTGCTGTGCCGTGTAAATGGAACGATTTCCATTTACAATATAAGCCACGCTGCAGACGATCACAAATGCCAGTGCATTCTGCACGCCAAACACCTCAAGCCCGATCAGCATCGGCGCGATCAGTGTATTCGTTGCACCGCCAAACACTGCCGCATATCCAAGCGCAGCACAGACCACTCCCGGAAGTCCAAGCAGACTTCCGAGAACAATGCCAAGGGATGCTCCCATCGAAAATAACGGCGTAACCTCGCCGCCCTGAAATCCGATGCAAAGCGTCAAAACCGTCAGAATCAACTTCACGATCCAGTCATAGGAATGAATCGTTCCACCATGAAACGCCGCATCGATCAGATTCGTGCCAAGACCGCTGTAGCGTCCCATATGAAACAGCACCAGCAAAAGCACAAGCGGGATCGCTGTCAGTCCGATCCGTATGTATGGATTGGTAAAGGTTTTCGCCATCTTCTCCTTCGCCCATTTTAACAGCACTGCAAATAACCGCCCGGTCAGCCCAAAGGCAATGCCAAGCACCAGCACCGGCAAAAGAACACGGATGTCCGTCAGCTTTAAGCTCCCCTTAACCGGTACGGCGAACTTCTCCAGCCCCAGAAAATGCGATGTCTGGGATGCCGTATACGCAGAAAGCAGTGCACATCCCAGTGATTCATACTCCATCCGCCCTGCCGTGATCACCTCAACCGCAAAAAACGCTGCCGCAAGCGGTGTCTGGAATAAGCCGCCAAAGCCCGCCGCCATACCGGTGATCAGCATTTTCTTCTCATCGTCACAGAGATGAAACTTCTGCTCTACCCGGTACGAAACAACAGCACCGATCTGCACCGCCACACCCTCTCTGCCGGCACTGCCTCCGAACAGATGCGTGATCCAGGTTGTGACTAACACCAATGGTGCCATAAGAAGCGGAATGTCATCTCTCCTTCCCTGTCCCGTTTCCAGGACAAGTGTCATTCCCTTCTGACTCAATTCACTGAAGCTCCGGTACAGCCAGACGATCAAAAGACCTGCCACCGGCAGAAACGGGATCAGATACTTAAAATGCTCTGTCCGAAAGTCAGTAATCGCTAACAGTCCCCGACCAAATACCGCATCGATCGCACCAACGATCACTCCGATCAACAACGCGGCAGCCGCAGACCGAAGTATCTGCAGACTCTTTTTACCCATGTCCAAAATCATAACAATCTCTCCTGATTATTCTTAGTATATCAAAATTACTTTGCATATGAAAATCCGGTCATAGCACAATTCCTTCTCAACCATTGACATAATCGCATAATCTTCCCGGATTGTAAAGCAGATCTTTGGATTCACGTTATACTTTTCAAGCAACTCCGATACCTCCGTGCTCCGGCATCAAAAACTCCCCATACAAATAGTTCATATGGGGAGTCTGTATATTTCTGTTATTTATAGATTACGTATCACGAAACCCGTTCAAACTGACTGTTATACAGGGAAGCGTAAAATCCATTCTGCTTCATAAGATCTTCGTGATTTCCGCTCTCTATAATGTCACCATCCTTCAACACCAGTATCAGATCGGCATTTTTTATGGTGGAAAGTCTATGTGCGATCACAAATGACGTTCTGTTTTCCATCAGCTTGTCCATTGCAGCCTGAATCTGCTGCTCTGTTCTCGTATCAACGGATGACGTTGCTTCATCCAGTATAAGCATCGGTTTATCCGCGATCATTGCCCTCGCTATTGTGAGCTGCTGCTTCTGTCCCTGTGACAGATTTACCTGATCATTTAATATCGTATCATACCCTTTGGGAAGTGTCCGGATAAAGTGATCAAGACCTACCGCTTTGCATGCCTGTTTCATCTTTTCTTCCGACACATTCTGTGTACAGTAAACTAAATTTTCCCGGACGGTTCCCTCAAAAAGCCATGTATCCTGTAACACCATACAAAACTGTGAATGTACGGTTTCTCTTTTGATCTGGTTTGTTGGTACGCCGTCGATCATTATTTTACCACCCTGTATCTCATAAAACCTCATAAGAAGATTGACCAGCGTTGATTTTCCGGCACCGGTAGGACCTACTATGGCTATTTTTTGTCCCGGTTTTGCCTTTGCCGAAAAATCATGAATAACGATGCGATCCGAATCGTCGTATCCGAATTTTACATGTTCAAAAGTTACCCCGCCTTTTACCAGCTCCAGTTTTTCAAGCTTACCATCTTCGTTTTCCATTTCCTCTGCCCCGAGGAACTCGAATACACGCTCTCCTGCAGCTCCTGCCGACTGCATCGACTGAACAGCCTGTGCCATCTGCGAAAGAGGCTGTGTAAAATATCGGACATACATCATAAATGCCACGATAACACCAAAGCTGATCCTTCCATCCAGTGCCATGGCACCACCCACTACGCAAACAGCTACATAGCCGAGATTTCCGATAAAATTCATGATCGGCATCATCATTCCGGAAAGGCACTGTGCCATAAAACCACTGTGCATTAATTTCTCATTTAACACGTCAAATTTACTTTGTGCACGTTCTTCTCCATTATACGCTTTTACCACGGTGTGTCCGGTATAAATCTCTTCAATATGCCCATTAATTTCTCCGAGATTCTTCTGCTGTCTCCGGAAATATTTCTGACTGCGCCCCATGATCGTAAACATAATCGCAAAACCGATCAGACTGGTGCACACCGCAGTCAGAGTCATCCATATATCGGTCTTTATCATCATAAACAAGCTTCCGACAAACAGGATCACAGCTGTGATCAGAGTTCCTATACTCTGATTTAATGACTGCCCGATCGTATCCACATCATTTGTCACACGCGAAAGTACATCACCGGTTGTCGTTTTATTATAAAATGACATTGGCAGCCGGTTGATCTTATACGATATATCTGACCGCATCTGTCTGGAAATCTTCTGTGTGATCGTTGACATGATCCAGCCCTGTAATGCGGACAAAATATAACTCAGAGCATACAGCCCCACAAGGAACAGTCCGATCTGCATGATCTTGTCCATATTGATCGAAGGTTTTACCAGTCCGTGTACGCTGTCCGGCAGTTTATCAAAAGCCTTCAGTCTGCTTTCCTGCGCCTTCGCATCGATATCTGCCATCACTGCCAGCATATCGGACTGATCCTGTGCCGTAATAGTAACGCCGTCTACTTCTATGTCTGTATATAATGCCGCTCTTACAGACTGAGGTAATTTATTAATGATGTTTTGAGCAGCATCGGAGTTGTTTTTATTCATTCCCCGGATCAGCTTTAAAGCTTCTTTTTGATCCTCCAGCGAAATGTCAGAACCATTGATCTTAATCTCCGGTTTCATGTTCTGAGGATCTGACATATTCGCCGCTATCTTCCCAAGCACTTTCTGCATATTGTCCGAAATATTATCTGACACTGCTGTTGTTATCTTTTCCAGTTCGTCGGTATCCGGTTTGATGCCACTTGTAATTTCATCCGTCATATCAGAAAGCTTGTCCGGTCCGACAAGGGTGCAGACGGTTCCCACCGATGCACATATTACTGCAATGATGAAAAAAGCCGTATATTTCTTACAGTATCCAAGCAGCTTTTTCCATATTCCCACAAGATCCTTTGGTTTCTCTCCACCACGCATTGAACGCCCCATCGGGCCACGTCTTGGTCTATACTGTTTATTTTCCATTACGCAAGTTCCTCCTTTGAAAGCTGTGAAAGTGCGATCTGCCGGTAAACCTCGCAGTCACGCATCAATTCTTCATGTCTGCCCATTCCTGCTATCTTCCCATCTTCCAGCACAATGATCCTGTCCGCATCACGTATCGTTCCGATCCGTTGTGCCACAACGATTCTCGTAGAATCTTTGCAGGATTTTGCCAATGCTTCTCTCAATACCCGGTCCGTCTTATAGTCAAGTGCCGAAAATGAATCATCAAAGATTAAAATTTCCGGTTTTCTGGCGATGGCTCTGGCAATTGACATCCTTTGCTTCTGTCCTCCTGAGAAGTTGGAGCCTCCCTGTGCCACATATGCCTTACTTCCATCCTCCAGAGAATCCACAAACTCACTTGCCTGTGCAATATCAAGAGCTTTTTTTATATCTGTTTCTGAAGCATTTTTCTGTCCATTATCACCGTATGCTACATTTGACTCTATCGTCCCCGTAAACAGCGTTGCTTTCTGTGACACATAGCCTATCTTATTTCTCAATTCTTTCTGGGAATAATCCTTTACATTTACACCGTCGACAGATACCGTCCCCTCTGTTGCGTCATAAAAGCGCGGAATCAGATTTATCACTGTGCTCTTTCCGCATCCGGTTGCACCGATCAAAGCAACCGTCTCACCTTTTCCTGCGGTAAATGAAATATCCTTTAACACATCTTCCTCTGCATCCGGATATCGAAAAGATACCTTGTCAAATACAATTTCTCCTGTTTTGTCCGGATCGCCATGCACACCGGAACCATCTTCTATGGTAAGTTTTGTATCCAGTACCTCCTGAATACGGTTGGCAGCAACGGATGCCCTTGGAAGGATCATAAATATCATAACAAGCATCATAAATGACATAACAACCTGAATCGCATACTGTGAAAATACCATCATGTCAGAGAATATCTGAACCTTATCCACCATCCCGGCATCATTGATCAACACTGCTCCGATCCAGTAAATTGCCAGCGTAAGTCCACTCATCACAATCTGTATACCCGGCATCATAAATGCCAGTGTCCTCTGGGCAAACAGATTTGTTCCGGTAAGTGCCTCATTCGCATTTTCAAACTTATCTTCCTGATATTTTTCGGCATTATACGCGCGTACCACGGAAAGTCCCGTCAGATTTTCTCTTGTCACACGATTTAAATCATCCGTCAATGACTGTATTTTTTTGAATTTCGGTGTTACAAACATCAGACACACACCTACGATCAGGAGAAGCACAACCACTGCTACTGCCGTTGAAAATGTCCACTGCCATTTCTTATCGGATATTTTCATAATAGCCCAAACCGCCATAATCGGTGCCTTTACCAACATCTGAAGTCCCATAGCGATCAGCATCTGTATCTGTGTAACATCATTGGTAGATCGTGTGATCAGACTTGCCGTAGAGAAATGTCCAATCTCTTCCATCGAAAATGACTGCACCTTCGAAAACAGTTTTCCTCGTATCGTTGCCGCAAATGATGTCGCGATCCTGGCAGCGCATATTGCTGTCAGCACAGCTGATACGAGACTTCCCAATGCACAGAGAAGCATCTTCCCTCCTGCGGTAAGGATCTCATTCATGGTACTTCCATCTGTCTGCACCAGTCTTGTAATATCAGCCATATAGTCAGGAATTGTCAGATCAAGCCACACCTGAGCCACAACAAAAACAAGTGCAAGCACGATCAGTCCCCACTCCTGCTTTCTTAAATTTTTAAATAATTTAATCATTTGTTTATTACTCCTTTATACTTTTTTAACAAATATCTAACCCTTTGCTAACGTAGTTAGGTATTTATCGTTTAACAAAGTGTACAATAAAAATGTACACTTTAATTTTCCTATTTATGTTTATGCGATACAGATCAGAGATGATACACCGGCGGAGTAACAATTCGCCGGATTTCTTTATTGATTTCTATATATTCTAACAATCTGTCCTCTCCGATCTCGTCAATAACCTTTCCCATCTGCGCCTTCACGTCTGCCCACATGTGTTCAATCGTCTCTCTCCCATATTCGGTAAGCTTTACGATCGTTACTCTGGCATCAATCGGATCTTTCTCTTTTGTAATAAGACCCTTCGCAACCATCTTCTTTAGCAGTACTGCAACTCTGGCAGTACTGATGTCAAGACGGTCACTGATCATCCCTGCGGTAATAGAAGTATCTGCCGTATATAACAGTTTTAATACTGCACCGATCCCCGCTCTTGTGTCACCCATATGCTTATAGAACTCTCCCGGATGTGCCGCTGCCATTTGCTGAAGCAAATTGGATATTTGTTGATCTGTTGCCATACTACACCTCCGTTATCTAACTGGGTTAGATTATATTCGTATCCTCTCCTTTTGTCAAGCTTTTTTCACACCTTCACTTTCCTGACCGCATCTGCTTCCCGCAGAATCCGCTCTCTGCGCTCCCTCTGGAAAACAACGCGAAGCAGACGATACAGCCAGCATACCGGCAAAAGCCATTTATGCTTGTAAAAAAACGGATAATACTGATATGTCTCCATGCCCGGAAAAATACGTTTTATCACATAACGAAGCTTTGACGAACCGCCGTTTTTACTGTACTTTTTCACATTATTTTCAATGCGGCGGTCAAAAGTACCATACACACCGGAGGTCATATAATATTGCAACATGTCTAACTCCTCCTGCGACAGCGCCTTTGTTATGATCTCCTTCGTTGTATGTGCTGCTGTATCCGGCACTCTCTCCTCTGCCAGCAGCTCCGCAAATGCATTGTCTCCAAATACCTTCCGGCACAACGCCCGATTTCTCTTTTCAAACTCTGACAGACCAAGTGTTTCACATTCCTTCTCGATATATGCAAAATCCATTTCACTATGTAGGCTCTCTAAATACACATAGAAATCCAACAGCGTCCGTATGCCGGTTCCGCCGCCCTGATAATGCTTATAGCCGTGACACATAATATAAATATAAAAGTCTTCCGGCTTCATATGATATCCATAGGAACTGCCCTCCTCCCGGATCAGCCGTTCCTTTACGTCACGGTAATACTGCTCCCAGTTATTGTCATGCGCAGCCCCGTACAACGCACGGTGCAGTTCAAAATTATAGACCGGTTCTTTTTCATAAACATCATGATTGCCTTCCCCAAACGAAATCACCTCATAACCAAGAGAAACCATATACTCCCGGACCTGCTCCGCAAAGGCTTCGTCAAACAATATGTCATTGTCAGACATCTGCCGCATCCCGACGGATGGGTAAAATTCCTTCAGAATAATGCCTTTGAGCGGCAGATACCAGATTCCCCGCTGCTCCATAAAAGAAAGGATCCGGGCGCGTTCCGCATCAAACAGGATCACCTTGCGTACCGCCTTTGCCATATCCTTCTCCCATGGGTCGGGCAATGGAACCCCCGCCTGCTTTAAAACAGTACTGGTGAGTGCCTCCACAAAATGATGCTTACTAAACCTGTACAACAGCATCCGCTTCCGGTCATCGGATTTGTATTGCTCCAAAATGTTTTGTTGCGGCTTTGTTTTGTTCACTCCACAGCTAAGCAGATAGAGCATATCATATTGTATCGTACTCATTGTTTGTTCCTTCACCGACGCCCTCCTTTACGATCCTTATGCGTTCTTCACGACAACTATAGTTCCTCAAAAAGCAGTCTATTTATGGATGATGTTCCTTATTCTCATCTTCAAACGCTTCCACAGGCTTCTGACCGGATAAAGCATGTACCAGAGCTTCGCATACAGCCGACAGCCTCCTGCATCTGCCGCATGCTCCTTACCATCGCGTACAAACGAGGTCATCACACCGAGAATATCCTGATCGGTAATTCCATATTCCTTATTCAGACAATTGTCTCCCAGAAATACATATCCATCCGGCAGCACCTTGACGATGCGGTGCAGTACATAAGCCCCATCTGCACGCTTGTAAAGTGCCACATCATACTTCCTGCATCTCCCCTGTTTCTTGGTGATCGTAAACAGATCTCTCTTCTGTCTGAGCAAAGGAAGCATACTGATCCCCCGGCAGGTATAAGTAATGTTCCCCTTTCGCTCCAGTTCCTGTTCAAATGTAGACTTTTCCATATCCTTCTCCTGTGCAACCATTCCATCCAACAACTGCTTTACTCCTCAATCGCTCCGATGCCTCTAAGCTTATCAAGCACATCCTCAACATCCCCTGTGATCTGCTCCTTTGACGCGTCATATTTTGCAAGCATCCTTTCGATGATCTCTTCCTCTGTTACGTCCTCCTTTAAGCATTCGACAATAAACCCTGCGGTCTTATTGCTTCTTACCATGCCGCTAAAGGACAAGCCTCCCACCGGAACGGTGATATGTTCATCGGCTCCCTCATGGGTAATAAATCCTTCTTTTAATCGCATATTGTGCCTCCTTATCTCTTTGAACGAATCCAAAACTGCTCAGACAAATGTAATCATGTACAATGGCAATGTAATAATTCCATCTTCGTTTACACCAATATTGCCATCTGCAAACTTATATCCAAAAGAAATATCTTTTTTATTTTTCAGAAGCGATTGTAATGAAGTTGCCCTTGTATTACCGCTTTTAACCTCAATAGGAACCACCTTTCCATCTTTTTGGATAATAATATCAATCTCTCTTTTGGATGTTTCATTTTTATAGAAGTATAACGAATACCCCTTCTTATACAATGCATCTGCGATCGCACATTCATAGATACCGACTTTTGAGTTTCCTTCTAATGTATTTTCAACAATGTGCTGCTTTAACGAAAAGTCTTTCATCGCCATCAGCAATGACAAATCTGTCGCATATGCCCTAAAAAAGTCTTCTCTTGCATAATCATCCAGATCAAATCTAACATCTGTCACGCGCTTGGACAAATGTACCATATCAGCGCGAAGTAACCACTCAATACTGGTAAAATATTTTTGTGCTCTGCCCCCATGCTCTACTTCCTTATATTGAAATTTATGATTTTCCTTATCTAATAACTGCTTGGCAAGAGAAAGGTAGCATTTTTCTGCTTTTACCTTCTCCTCTGCTGTTGCGTAATGTGCGATATCGTACAGATATCCCTGCAAGAGGCTTCTTTGAATTTTGTCAACCTCTCTAAAATCGTTTGTATCTATATATTTCTGTACCACTTCCGGCATGCCGCCTATTGCAATATACTGTCTGTAATAATTCATCATCCTCGAATGTATCGCTTCCGGTACCGCCGTTTTGGAATAAAGAAAACCGCATATACTCTCTATCATATCCTCCGAGATTCCCATGCCCCAAAGAAACTCTTCAAAATCCACTCCATACATCTTCAGATAATCAACATATCCAACCGGATATGAAGATGCTCGTTTGTAGTCTATTCCAAGAAGGGACCCTGATACGATCACATCATACCTGTTGTCGATTGCCCAAAACTTAAGTGATGTAATTGCTTCCTGACATTCCTGTATCTCATCCAAAAAAATCAGGGTCTTTCCCGGCGTGATCTTCTTTTCCGGAAAGCGGAACCGCATCGCCATAACCATGTTGTCCACCGTAAGATCTCCGCTAAAAATATCCATTGCCGACGGAAGCTGCTTGAAATTAATTTCAACCAACTCCTCATAGTTATCCTCCGCAAAACGCTCGATTATATAGGTTTTCCCAGTTTGTCTGGCTCCCTGTACGACCAGACATTTCTTTTCCTTTGTACGAATCCATTGATCCATAAAAGCTGTCACTTTTCTTTTCAGCATAAAGCACCTCACATCTATCTGTCAAAACATGTATCAACATTTTATCACTTCGAAATCGTGTTGCGTCAACATTTTGGAATATTAAAATGTATTTATATCAACATTTTACCAAATAATAACACGATAATTTCTTAGTGTCAAAGCTGAATCTTTCAATCACATATTGTGACTCCTTTTCACACTTGTCAGGACATAACGTTCATTTTGACGACATGTTCATTCCTGCTTCATTCCATTGTACGCCACTTCGACCGCTTCCTGACTAATATTACAGAAAAGCTCATAGAAGTTCGTTTTCTTTTTTAACTCCTCCAATACCATCACCGTAACCGCCAACACCCCCGCGTCGATCGGGCGATAGCACTGCTGCAGAAGCATCGGACAGGCTTCGCGTGCCGTAATCATCCGGATCGAATTATCATTTCCTCTTCTTAAAATGCAGATGCCAGCCAACGGTGCAGAGATATTCGTGCTCAGCCGGTGCTTTCCGTCCCACGGAGTTCCATATGCAAACACGCCCTCCTGCGTGATCCTGAGCAGCGGCTTATCATCGTTGATCATCACCGCCCGCTCTCCAAAATACTCCCTCCAAAGTCTTGTGTGGGTAGATTTTCCGGTACCGCTTTTCGCCGTAAACAGATACGCTTTCCCATCCACTGCGATCACAGAACCATGAAACAATAACGTGTTATACATCGGCATCCATTCTGCAATCTTCCGATATACGGCAAGAGTTTCCAAATAGGCATCCGTGTATTCTGCCGCCTGTCCGTTCTGATCCGCTTCTCTCGCAGAACGCTTTCTCTCATACGCGATATCCTCGGGAGATGTCTGAATGATCAGATCTGCGAACGGATTAACGGTCTTATCTTCGTTTTCACTGCCGCCTGCCTTCTCAGTGTTCTCACAAATGTCTGAGATAATGTATTCTTTACAATATTCTCTTATCATGTCGTACAACGGCTTGATACAGATCCGTTTCTCTGCCAGTTGTATCGTAAATGATCTTTGTTCAGTCATCATGTATCCTTTCTGTATTCAACGCTTCGAAATATGTCCCATTCCGACTGTAAATATACGTGTCCGCAATGTTCTCTAAAATGGATTTTTAAATGACGCAATATAACAGAAAGGCAGGATTTCCCGCCCTTCTGTATCGTTACTGTTATTATTTTGCCGGAATAAACGGTAATTCTATCGTATCCGGACTTTTCTGATCGGAATCTTTATTATCCGATTTATCATTCTTCCCGCCAGAATCCTGATCATCCGATTTATCGTTCTTCTTCCCGCCAGAATCCTGATCATCCGATTTATCGTTCTTCTTTCCATCAGAAGTATTATTGTTGGACTTGGCATCCGTCTTACCGGAGCTGCCTGAGTTGTTGGAACCTGCCTGATCATCACTTCCGGTTCCCGTATTCTGCTGCGCATCGTCCTTAGGATTGTCTCCCTGAGGCTTCGACGGCTTTTGGATGTTTACCGCAGGCGAACTCTGATCCTGCTTTGCCTTACCGTCCTTTGCAACAATGCTGCTTTGATCGTCTGATTGTGCATTGCTTTTCTGATCTTCCATATCCGAAGCGTCCTCCGGTGCAGATTGCTCTGCAGAACTTTTCTCTCTCTGCTGTGCCGCCACACCATCCGCCTCTAAGTCGCCGCTTGCAATCGGCATCATCGGCAGATCGCCATTCTCACCGTTATCACCAGCCGTTGTCTGTCCCGACGCAGTGTTGTTACTTGCCGTTCTTTGACCGGCTTTCCGGGACAGTTCTGCAGCTCCAATCACAACTACCAACACAACGATGCAGATTCCTGATACTGTAATTATCTTTTTTCTGCTTTTCATCTCTTTCTCGCTTTCTACACAACTCCAGCATACTTTATCAATTTCCTATAATGGCGCCATCGGCACCTCACCCGGCTCAATCGGTGTCTCACCACTCGTTATAATAATATCCTCTGTTTCAAACTCTACAATCTCCATCTCCGGTGTTTCATATCTCTCTTTCATAATCTGATACTCCTTTCATTTTCAAATAAATTCTGTATTCATTTCCATGTACTCTTGCCATCCGGTTACCTTGATCATTCTCTTACTAATTGGATCGGCATACATCCTTTGCACTATATACATAAGCGCTGAATGCTTTTACCAGCGTCACCAGATCATCCGCATAGATCCCTTCTGCAGCCCGTAATACCTGATAACAGTACATCATTGCACAGTAATCGCCGGTCAATGTATTCGTGCCATCAGTTACGGTAAACGTTTTTGAATTCCCTAACTCATTCGCCCTGATATTTTTCAGAGACAGGATATAATACTGCCCTCGTTTCACCGGGGTAATCTCTTTTCCGTCTACTAAAAATGTCAGCTTTGACACATCCACTCCTTCCTTTGGTTCATAGAAGAGATTCAATGTGGTTTCCGATTTTAACACCATACTAAGTCCTGCAAATTGTCCAAGCACACCATTTTCAGCCTTAGTTGCAACATAATTATCAATATAACCCTCAAATCGATCCGGTATTTCCAACTCATCATCATTTAAATACTTATTCGCCAGCTCATCCACCGCCTTATTAAAATACTTCTGTGAGCAGGCACCATAATTCAGCATAGCCACAGCAAAGGGATAGGCATCCTGATACAAATCAACATGATCAATTAAATATTGTGCATAGTCTCTGACGGTATAGGTATATTCTTTGCCGACGTTTCCATTTCCATCAAACATCTGCGCCTTGATATCCTGTGTCATCTCATAGGATGATACCTCACATGGGAATTTGTAATATGTTTTCCCTTCATTAATCGTGGAGTTCGTCTGTGCCTCGGAAACAGGTACTTTCGTAATAGTTCCATTTGGAAGTGTAAACTGCATATACGCATCCTTATCTGCGATAATCTTATTCGACAACTCCATGTAGAAGTTAACGCCGATATTACCGGTAAGACTTAAGGAATAACCGGCAAGCTTTGCGCCGATGCCGTCAATGATCGCACCACAATCATCACATTTTCCATCATTGTCCGCATCTGGATGGTCACCATAGGTATTCTTCTCTGTATTGGAATATTCATAGGACACTGGCTCTCCCGGTTTGCCCTCACATCCTTTATAATCAGCGTTCTTATAAACTTTAGCTCCACCTAAGGTCGGATAGGTATCTGTTCCGATGGTCTGTCCCCAGACTTCATCGGACTGGTCAAGCTGTAAGAGATACGCAACCTCACCGGTCTTGTACTGCTCTGTTGTTTTTCCTTCAACCTTTTCGGTTGTTCCACCATCATATCCTATCGCTGTTCCTGTATAAATGGTACTGTCATAATAACAGTTTTTGATGGTTGCATTGGATTCATTACGTCCGATCACACCTCCTACATTAACCCCTGTACCACTGACACTACCGGTATTATAACAGTTTGTGATAGTTCCTTTACTATTATCTCCGCTCACGCCTCCTACATATCCACTACCACTAACACTACTACCGATATTATAACAGTTTGTGATGGTTCCTCCGTCATTATATCCGCTCACGCCTCCTACATGACGTTCTGTACCACTGACGCTACCGACATTATAACTATTTGTGATGGTTCCTCCGTTATTATATCCGTTCACACCTCCCACATAACCTTCGCTACCACTGACGCTACCGATATTATAGCAGTTTGTGATAGTTCCTTTACTATTATCTCCGCTCACGCCTCCTACAAATTCTAAGCCACTGACGCTGCCGGCATTATAACTGTTTATGATAGTTCCTTTACTATTACATCCGCTCACGCCTCCTACAAAACCGCTACTACCACTGACGTTTCCGGTATTATAACAGTTTGTGATGCTTCCGTTATCATTATATCCGCTCACGCCTCCTGCTGTTCCTATACCACTAACGCTGCCGGTATTATAACAGTTTGTGATAGTTCCGGTATAATTATTTCCACACACGCCTCCTACCTTGCTGGTACCATAGAAATAAGAGTCCAAAATACCTGCATTGGCAATCTTACCATTGTTACGACTGAACAATCCTACATTATAACTATCCTCTTGATTGAAATACAATCCACTGATGGTGTGGTTTTGTCCGTCAAATATACCAGTGTATGGACTTGCGCTAGTTGCAATCGGTGTCCATTCCTTAAATGTTCCCTCATTCAAGGTTCCATCCGGCTTCAGAACATTTTTATTCACAACAATATCCGCGGTCAGGACTGCATTTGCTGATGTATTCTGCGTCACTCCTGAAAGTGTACCATTTACAAGTCCTGCAAACCAATACAGCTGACCTGCATTGCTGATCTCGTAAACCTCATCCTTGCTACCGTCCCCATCCATATCATACTTGTCTGTGGTGAGATTTGCCGGCTGGTATACCTCATTACATGCACAGAAACCATTCTCGCCGATGCTGTGAGTTTCTGTTTCCTTCGTCACATATCCGATTGGACAGTCTTTGCACGCCACATTTTTTATATGCTCCTTGTCATCTTTCCAAGTGTATGTAACATCACCGTCTGTGTTATGTATATGCTCTGCTCCATCTACCAAAAGACTCGCACCTTCTGCCAAAGTGAGTTTCTCCGGATTGGTAATGCTCGCACCACTCTCAAATTCAATACTTTCTCCACTTGCAATCGTTAAATCTTCTTTTAAAGTAGCTTTACCATATACATATGTTTTCGTTACATTAACTTCCTTCTCATACTCTTTCCATTGTTTTGTGATAATAGAATTGCTGAAGTTACAATCGCTTAGTACAGGGTCTAGACAAGCTAAAGCACGACTAACCACAATCTGGCTTCCTGATACATTAATTGGTTGATTTGACCTAATCACCTTACCTTCGTATCGTTCTGTTGTTGCTTTCGCTTCAACATAACTGTCTACTATTTTGATCTTGTCACCACTGATTACCGTTGAAGAATCATCATTGGCTACCACATGACTATTTTCAATCGTTACGCTACCGCTGCAATCAATTTCGGAAGTCTCCAGCGTTGCTCCCATAATATTTAAATTATTATTTAAGCCATCGTCACCTACACTGATTGTTCCGCAACTTAGACTTCCATTATGATTGTTACCATTTATTTCTAATGTAGGCACAATTCCGCTTTCTGTTAAAATACTTTGAATCAACATTTCTGATTTCATAGTATTTGTTCCGGATAAGATAATCGAAAGATCACCATTCATACTTGTAATATGTCCAGAAATAGACGCATTTTCCAGTACAAGCTGATTCTTCGTGCGGTCATAATACCAATTGGTTCCCTGATATATCGTATCATTACCAGAGCCTTCATTATTTTGAAATTTCCCATTATCAATAATTTTTGTTGAGCCTATCGTCAAATATTGAGGAGTGGTTCCCACCGTAGCCCCCTCCGCCTTCGCATTCATCACGCCCCAGCCGCTCACATCCACTGCCGACAGCACCATAAGAACCGCCATCGCTCCGGCAAATATCCGCTTTGCCCCTCGTTTTCTTTGTTTTTGTTTCATATCTTCCTCCTTTTCCTTGCGATGTACTCCCGGTATCTTCGTTTAGAAGATTCCGGGAATACATTGTGTTATGCAGCGCTTATTTCCTTACCAGGCACACATAACAAACAGTTACTCCCTCTCTGTTATTCAGAGGTTTTCGCATAATTTAAGATCATTTCCTTTATTCTGAGAAGCTCCGGAGTATAATCCCTATTATCCTCCGCACCCCAGATAAAACCGCCCGCATAATAGGCACATGCCGTCATCATCGTATGCACGGTCACTCGCATAAATTCCTCTCTCGGAATATCCGTGCGGAACGTATGATCCTCCTTAGCTTTCTCATACATCCATTCCAGTCTCGTATCGACCGAATAGAGCGATGCATGAAATTCCTCCAGCTGCTCCTCTCTTACGCCTTCATGCGTGACATAATGATTGAAATTGTCATTATACTGCAACAGGTCTTTGTGATACCGGTACATGTCAATATAGCTGTCCAGTGTAAAGGTAAAACGGTCGATCGCCGGAATATCTCCGATCGATGACAATGGACGCTTTGCATCCAGCTCATCCAGATACTCCTTCCACTTGGCAGCACAGACAGCAACCACCAGCTCGAGCTTATTCGCATAATAACGAAATAATGTAGCCCGCCCTATTCCTGCGGCACTTGCAATCTCTCCCATGCTGACCGGCTCGATCTTCTGTTCCACAAAAATTCGAAAAGCCGTGTCTATGATCAACCTTCTCCTCGCTTCTTTAAGACTTTCCTTCTTCTGTAACCGGCTCATAAAACAATCCTCCATGTGATACACCCTGTCTCAATTTTATATAAAGTTGGCTGTGTTGTCAACAAAATCAGAAAATGCCCCATCAGCAAAACACTGACGGAGGCATTTTATAGGCTATATTCTTTGAAGATGACCTACTCTCAAGATTTTATCTCCATAACATCATTTCATATAGCTTTGAATATAGCAATTTAATTTTTCTTCTGTATCGACACCATATTTATCAGCAACACTTTCAAAATAATTTTTAATTTCATCTTTGCTGATTATTTCTCTAGAAGGTTCTGAGGCTTCATATCCCATCCGGGCATTCTTCCAAGGATTTTCTTCATGTGTGATATCTTCTAATACTTTCCCACTATATTTTCCAAATGTGTTAATCACCAAATCAATGACCATTTTTTCGTGTTCATCCAATTCTTCAAATCTATCTTTAAAGATTGCAAATCTTTCATCTTCGATTGGATTATATTTGAAATTCCTAAACAAATCATATACTTCCTCATAAACCGGACCGTGAATCCAAGCCATGCAGTCCTCTTTATACAAAGGTTTGCCAAATAAAACCATATAAATCCCCTGTATAAAATAAAGAATCTTTTGAAGCGCCAATGGAGTAACTTCCCTCATTTGTTCAAATATATATGATATTGTTAATAACATTTTATCTGAAACACAAAATAACCCTGCTATTTCTTCAGCCGCCTTTATAGCTTTCTTATACGCGGTTTCTCCCATCTTCTCAGCATTATCATTCAAAAGTTTTATCATATAATTAGGTGACGACAGCGCTTTCTTAATAATATCAGAATACTTTTTGGAAGGCATCTGTCCTGACAAATATCTGGTAATTGTTATTTCTCCAAACCCCAGTGCAATTGATAAAGGTGCTTTCCCTATATTATAAATATCCATAATTTTCTGAATATCATCAATACTGATCAATCCTTCAGCCTGTCTATATTGTTCGTCAATAGATTTTATATTCAAATCGAAAAGACCTGGAATATCCATCTCCTTTCCACATTCATCACATACTGCAACAGCAATTTTAAATTCATAAGATTTGTCCTTAATTACTTTTTGTACAGTTTTCTTAATTATTTTGTATGATGTTTCTTTTCTGCATGAAGTACAAAAATCAAACTTTTTCTCCTTTACCATTTTATTGTCCTCCTTCTATTTTTCAATTGTCTATTTAAACATATACTTTATTGGATACTTCTGCTTGTGAAATGAAATTACAATTACATACCTTGATTCTAATTTATTAAACTTTATATACAGTGATACCTGTTCTTCTCCGGGCAAAAATCTACGCAACAAATTAACATTTTTGCCAAATACATATAACAGTTCATGCTCATACCCTCTATGAGTATTATGTCTAATCTCTGAGAAATCTGTAGCTTCAAGACTCAAAAGTATTTGTTTTCTCTTTTCCTCGCTAATAATATAATCTAAAAACAAATCCTGATTGTCTTTCCTGTTATCATTCATCTCTATTCGATAACAGCCCGCATTGATCGCTGCTTTTACTTCTTCAAGGTACTTTTCAATATCTGTAATTGTAATGTCCAAATTGTATCCCCTAATCTCTATGATGGTATTTTATCATTTTTCTATCACCACTATACTCTTATGATGTTTTTTTGTCAATATCCTATCATTACAAATCAAAAACATCTGGTCGCTTACAACCAGATATGGACGAAACATTATATTTAGAATAAATTTTGCTTTTTATAATATATAAACAGAAAACAAGCGTATCATAGACAGAATAGAACTTGTATGTTACATTGTATGATGTTGGGCTCAACAGGCATTTTGAGCCCAACATCATACATTTATAATTCCATAAACAGGAGGTTCCCATGGCAGAGATTATCCCAATTACTGATTTTCAGGCTCCGGAGCTTGACATATACGCACGCTGCTCCGAATCACAGCTTTTACATTATTATGAACCAAATGGCGGTATTTTTATCGCCGAAAGTCCCAAAGTGATCGAGCGTGCGCTGAATATGGGATGTGAACCGATCTCTCTTCTCGCTGAAACAAAGCATCCGGACACCAAACTTGCCGGTATCATATCCCGATGTCCGGATATTCCGGTTTACACAGCGCCCTATGAGATATTAACAAAGCTGACCGGCTTTGCTCTCACAAGAGGTGCGCTCTGTGCAATGCGCCGTCCTGCTTTAAGATCCGTCGAAGAGCTCTGCCGGAATGCCAGACGAATCGCCATCCTGGAGGACGTTGTAAATCCCACGAATATCGGTGCTATTATCCGATCGGCTGCAGCACTCCACATGGATGCAGTCCTTCTGACACCTGCCTGCAGTGATCCGTTTTACCGCCGTGCCACCCGCGTGAGTATGGGAACTGTTTTTCAGATTCCGTGGACCTATCTGCCATCCGGTCCATCCTCTGCCACAGAGCAAGACAACGCATCCGCCGGATCATATATAAAACAGCTTCAGGAGCTTGATTTTATCACGATTGCCATGGCACTCAAGGATCAGTCTCTGTCCATTACGGATCCCACGCTTGCAAATGCTTCGAAGCTTGCCATCGTCCTCGGAACCGAGGGGGAAGGTCTTTCGCAGGAGACAATTGATGCCTGTGACCACACTGTGATGATCCCCATGTCCCACGGTGTCGATTCCCTTAATGTGGCTGCTGCCAGTGCAGTGGCTTTCTTTGAGATCACAAAGGATTTGTAACACTGTTCATCAATTCATCTGCTTTAATTGAATACGCATAGGCAAGAGGATTTCTTTTCTTCAAAGATTTTAATGCTTTTGACACGATTCTATCTGTATGCTGCTTTTTTATATATTCATCAGCATTTTCAATTTTTTTATATGGTACATTTGCCATCAAACATGCTGATATATACATTAAACTCGGAGCATATGCAGACGCCACTTCTGCAGAATAATCAAGCGAATAAATATGTCCGGCTAAGCTTCTGATTCCTTTCAGATAACTTTGATAGTCCTCCGTACAATACATGCCTCTGCTTGCAATACATACAGATGCCTGGTAGGTATCCATAAGAACCTCTTTTGCTGTAACATCAATTCCTCGATATGCAATTTCATCTTCTACTATTTTATAATACGTTCCATAGACAATATTAAAATCATCGAAAACATTAATTAAAGAATATACGTCAAACATCTGTTTCATTATTTCCAGATCTTTTCTTGTATCGATCAGGACGCCTGTAGTATGTGGTGCAAATGCAGTCAACTTGTCTGCCAAAATACTATTAATATCCGGAACTTTTACCTGTAAATATTTCGGTTCTGTAATCAACAATTCACAATCAATATCTTTTTCTATTGTATTTCCATACTTACTTGACTCAAATAAAATATCTAAAATAATTTCTACAGGTTCTTTCATCCTGGGTGAATCAAACTGAAACTTAAAATGTCTCTTTTCTATATTGTTTTTTCCTTTACGAATTTGTTCCTCATAAGATTTAAATGAAAATATCTTGGCAGCTTTTTCAAGATACTTATCAACTTCCGTACCTGGTTCTACAATAATATCAACATCCGTAGATAACCTCATTGGTTTATCAAGAATTAAAAGAAGTGATGTCCCTCCTTTAAAAATAAACGGTAACTCAACTTTTCTAAGTGCTTCCAGTAACCCAAATGCAAATAATACCCGTTCAATCAAATTTGGATCTCTTTTGCTCGATTTGTACAAATCCATAATATGCTCTACACTATAATTTTCTCTTGTAATCATCCAAAACTCCTTTACCCTAATCGCAATTTTACATTTGTTTCTTCCTCTATAAATTTTCTGATTTTATCTGCACTTTTACGTCTTCTTGCATATCGAAACAACTGACTCTCGTCCACAACATAAGAATCAAATGCTGTTTCATAAATAGCCGGATACTCTGATTCACCAAACATTGCTTTTACCAGATTTTCCGAAAAAATATCTACCAGCAATTTTTCTAAATCTGTATGCCAGACTTCTTCCTTCCCTTTGGGTGATTCCGTCAAAAGATTTCTTAAAACAATTATATCATCCTGTCTGTAATGAAAGAAATCCTCTTCTGTCGGGTTAATAAGAATTTTACCCTCGTACTCTTTTTTTAATCGTTCAAATACAGAACTGCATAATTCTTTTTCTACAAAAACAAAAATAACATTATGCGCAATTTGGTGATTCAAAAAACGATTCATCTGATACAGTTCTGCAATTCTGAAATCCAAATCATAAAAATCTTTATTTAAAATTCCTGAAATATGAATCGACGTTCTCGAATAATCGTATTCATAATCTCTCAGCTCGCCCTTTATGCAGTATGCATTTCTGCCAATACGGGCTATTTTACCGGATTCCAAATATTTTTTTAAATATTTTTCCATGGTACTTTTACTCATGTTTCCTATATTTTCCATAAATATCTCAAATAAATATTTTTTGTTAAACATTGATAATCCGTATAGTGATCTAAGGTTTTCATCCATATGTCAATCACCTCCCAAAATACATTTTCGGCATTTTTCCAAATTAGTGCCGTTTTTATATTCAGTATGATATCATTTCCGTTTCCTTTTGTAAATACAAATTCGGCACTATTTTACAATAGTGCCGAATTTGTATCCATTATTTATTTATGATTACTAAAAATATCTCTAAACATTCTGTTCCCGTGAATTACACAAACTTCATAACGTCCTCTGTAATCTGCTCCCTAGTCAGCCGGTTCTCCTTCACAACTTCAGCAGCGTCATAACGGTCTAAGAATTCCTTCTTCAGTCCGTAGTTTAATACCTTCATGTCGGAGTCTCCGTAGAAACGTGCAATCTTCTCACCGAAGCCTCCATCCAGGATGCCGTCCTCCAGCGTGATCACAACATCATGATCCTTCTTAAGATTCTCTAACATGTCCTGATCAATACCGGTAATATAATATGGATTGATCACGGTTGCCTTTGTGCCTGTCTTTTCCTCAAACTCCTTTGCAACGCTCTGTCCCAGAGAATAAAAGGTACCAAGACCGATGACTGCCACCTTCTGTCCCTTCTGGGTGATCTCATATTTATTCAGGTCAGAGAAATCCTTCGTTACCTTCTGTCCGTCAGACACAACAGGACCACCCGGAAGACGGATCGCTACCGGATGCTCATTCTGCTCCAGACTCCAGTCAAGCATCGCCAGATACTCTTCCTTGGTGGTTGGTGCCAGATAAACAAGGTTTGGAATATTTGCCATCATCGGAATATCATACAGACCGAGATGTGTCACATCGTTCATTCCGTAAACGGTTCCCCAGAAGGTTACGATCGTTGCGGCATTATTGTTAATGCAAAGATCCTGTGCGATCTGATCATAGGTTCTCTGTACGAAGGTGCTGTATACACCCCAGACCGGCTTTCCACCGTTTGCGGCAATTCCGGATGCAAGTGCAACGGCTGTCTCCTCAGCGATTCCCACATCGACAAACTGCTTGCCTGCCAGATCACGCTTGTCCTTGGTAAAGCCTAAAACGGTCGGTGTTGCAGAGGTGATCGCAACAACAGCCGGATCCTTCTTCATCTTATCAAGCAGAAATTCAGCCGTAATATCGGAATAATCCTCGCCCTGCGGCTGATCGAGCGCCTCTCCGGTCTCAATATTAAATGGTGCATTGTAATGCCATGCCTCTTTGTTCTGCTCTGCCGGCGCATAGCCCTTTCCTTTGAGAGTTTTGATATGAACGACAACCGGCTTGTCGCTGTCCTTTACACTCTGAAATGCCTCGATCAGCACCTGCACATTGTTGCCCTCATCAACGTACACATAATCCAGTCCCATTGTGCGGAACAGATTGCATTCTGCCTGTCCCTTTGTGTCGCGCAAAAGCTTCAGATTGCTGTATAAGCCTCCATGATTTTCAGCAATGGACATATCATTATCATTGACAACAATGATCAGATTGCTCTCAAGCTCTGCAGCAAAATCCAGTCCCTCTAATGCCTCACCTCCACTGAGAGAACCGTCTCCGATCACAGCGATCACATTGCCTGTTCCGCCGTTAAGGTCACGTCCCTTTGCCATGCCGCATGCCAGACTGACAGAGGTAGACGTATGACCTACCGTAAAGTGGTCATGCTCACTTTCCTGCGGACTGCTGTAGCCGGTCACATCATCGTAATGCTCTTCATACAGATACGCATCCTTTCTGCCGGTCAGCATTTTATGTGGATATGTCTGATGGGACACATCAAATACAATCTTATCCTTTGGTGATTCAAACACGTAATGAAGTGCAATCGTTGCTTCCACCATTCCGAAATTCGGCCCGAAATGACCGCCATGGATACTTGCTCGTTTTAAAAGAGCCTGTCTCATCTCATCTGCGAGCTGTGTCAGCTGCTCTCCGGATAACTTCTTCACGTCCTCAGGTCCATTGATCTGCTCTAAATACATGTTCTTTCCTCCTTGTTTTCTCATTTATTTCTACCGGAAACCGGTTGTAAAAAAACTTGCGTCGTTTCACCCAACAACGCAAGTATAACACTTAAAGTTCACTTTAAGTCAAGTTCTTTGAGATCGACTTTTGTAAACTTTATAATATTTTTATTTTTGGTCGGTAATCTGCCTGCGGATCGCCGCATACTTTCTCGTGGAGATCGGCACACTGCTGCCATCCGTCATCACTGCCTCATACCTTTTGACCGACTGCACAAACGCCGGATTGATCAGATGACTCTTGTGGATGCGCAGGAAGACATCCGGGTATTTCTCCTGTATCGCAGAGATTCCCTCCGAGCTTTCATAGATATTATTCACACAGTAAATCTCGGTGTAATGTCCCATACTCTTCACATGAAGCACCTCATTGTCCGCCAGATATAAAAGACTGTTGTCCCTGCCCCGGATCATCAGATGCTTTACAGCAGGCGTTATGCTAAACATCTTTGCGACCGGCATATCCGTAAAATGTACGGGATAGATCACGTCTCTGCCATCCATCGGGATCGCATTCGCAATAAAGCAGGTTCGGATCTTCGGCTCAACGCTGTAATGCCCGTCTTCAGCCGTCTGCCGGACCTCCTTCCAGTTTAACAGGATCCTCTGGTCACAGCGGATCACTTTATTGTCCGGATAAAAGGTATCCACCAGGAAGGTCACAAGGATCTCACAGGTGTCCCGCTCCTTCCACAGAAGCGATGATTTCATATCAATCGTCTCAAAGGTCAGCGGATTATCCTCCTGCGCAAATGTCTGCGTGAGCAGCTTTTTAGAATGAATAACCTGCCCCTCGCACGGTCCGTACCAGTCAATTTCCTCATGCATAACGTCCACAAAGGGCTGAATATCATTTTGATAATAATGCACGATAATGTCCATACTTTTGGACACCAATTCGGATGTGTTCATTCCCTTGTCCTCCCATTTCCGTTCTCACCCGTAGCATAATTATCTTATAAATATCAAAAAAAATCAAGAAGAGCTCCCTTTCATTTTCTATTCCACCGCTTTGTCTTCTTTGGCACAATATTCAAAGAAATCAAAGTCCGCATAATGCTTGTGTTTTACGCGGTCCGCACAGGTAATGCCGACCATTGTTCCCGTGAATTCTCCGTATTTGCAATACTCATCGGAGAACTTTGTCGTGTCAAACGGAATGCCGATCTTTTCGTAATGGGAGCCATCATATCCCCAGTAAAACTGTGAATGTTTTCCGTTAATTTCAAGGCGGAAATAGATCGGTACATCATCTACGCCGGTACGGGTATTAACAAACTCTGTCTTCACCCCGTTTTCCAATGCTATAATGGAGATGGCACTCTGTCCGAGCGTCTCGCTGTAATATTTGCGCAGGTTGATATAATTCATATTATCATAGTACAGGATCAGTCCTGCGGAATGCTGATGCACCTCCGGCACAAATTCCATTTTGGTCGTGATCGTCGCATAAACGCTTGTCAGCTTTCTTGCAAGAATGCTCACCTTATTCAGGGAGGTTCTTGACTCCTGTCCCCTTAATCGGACATACCCTTTTCGTGCATGAATATCGGCAAAGCTCTGTGGCATGATACGCGGTGCATAATAGAAATTGCCAAGCTCCTCGTCGTCAAAGTCATCAAAATCAGGGATCTGCGGTACCTTGTATTCCGGCAGTGCACTCTCCTCGCAGTATTCCTTTGCGATATTGGTGCCGTCCGCCATACGCAGCCAGCCGTCCGGCGTCCACTCCATTTTCTGGATCGCCGTCTCACGTCCCAGTGTGCAGCGAAGCTCCGGTCGGAATGGTCTTGAGCACAGATGCACCAGATATATCTCACCAAGCTGTGTCTCGACATAGCTGCCATGTCCCGCCTTTTGCAGCACGACATCCGGGTTGAAATATTTCGGTTTCAGATGATCCGGATCGTGTCTTTCATTGGATACCACCGGATTGGAGGTTACGATCGGATTCTTCGGATCTCCCTCATACGGTCCCCATACATTTTGGGAACGCCCCATCGTCACACAATGGTTATAGCCTGTACCACCCTCGGCACACATAATATAATAACAACCGTTCCGTTTGGTAAGATGCGGTGCCTCGATGCAGCCACGGTCTGTGCCTCCACGCCAGATGCGCTTCGGATAGCCGATGATCTCCTTTTTCTCCGGATCATACTCGGAAAGTGCGATCACGCCCGGCTTCTCATAGCCCTCTCTTGTCTCCCAGTCCAGAGAAACAATATATTTTCTGCCGTCATCATCGTGAAGGATCGATGCATCAAAGCCGGAGGAATGCAAATAAACCGGCTCACTCCACGGTCCCTTAATATCCTTTGCCGTGATCAGGAAATTATCCACATCAAAGTAACGTGCATTCATCGAATTCATCACACCGTAGATCACATAGAACAGATCCTCCTGCTCGCAGTAGGTCAGGCATGGTGCCCATATTCCCTTAGCGGACGGCAGCTTCTTCAGATCAGGATTACTGTCGTCTGTCAGCACATGTGTATAAAGCTCCCAGTTTTTCATATCTCTGGAATGATAGATCGGGATTCCCGGAAACCATTCAAATGTCGATACTGCGATATAGTAATCATCTCCCTTTCTGCAGATGCAGGGATCCGGATTAAAACCCGGTAAAATTGGATTTCTAATCATCTTTCTCTCCTCTCGATTTTAAAAACGTCTGTATTTCCATCTACCGACCGCTAACAACACCGCTGACAATACTTCGCGCCGATACCGTAATATCCGCTTCCTTTCCTTGAAGCCTTATGTGCACCGGCACAGCTTCTACACCGCGGTTTAACAGGATCAATACAATTGTTCCGTCGGGATTTTCCCAGGCGGTCACATCAATTGCATCTGTATATCTGCTGAAACCAAGCCTTACCGCACCCTCCCGGATAAAATGCGAAAAATGCCAATAGTAATCCGCACTCATTCGCTGTATCAGCTCTTTGTGTTCCACATCATACAGAAAAGGGGCATCACAATAATTTCCAACATGATTGGGACCTCCCTCTTTATCCAAAAGGATATTCCAATCAAAAAATGAATTCAATCCATGATTTAAATTCCCAATCATATCATGTGCCAGACGTCCCGCATTAATTTCTTCTGCGGACGGATTAAATTTATTGTATTCCAGACAGCTTTCTGACAGAATCAGTTTCTTATCCGGAAATTGTTTCCGAATAAGATCCAGTGCCTCAAAATGATCTCCACTGTACCAGTGAAATGCAACTCCGTCAATCATGTGATCCGTCTTTTCATCGATCAACTCACATGCCCTTTCAAAAGCACGTTCCTTATTATGATCCCACACAAACACCTTCACATGTTCCAGTCCTGCCCGCTCCATAGCCGGATACAGATATTCCGAAAGAAACTCCTTTTCCTGAGCTGAAGAATACACACAGGAATCCCACGTCTGAACTGCTTTTGGTTCATTTTGCACAGAAATCTGCTCCACCTCATATCCGCGTTTCTCAAACTCTGCAATGTATCGGCAAATGCAATTTGCCCATAAGGGATAAAACTCTCTTTTCAGACTTCCACCATTTTTACGGGCACCATTTGTCTTCATAAATGCAGGCGGAGACCACGGTGACAGCATTATTTTTAATGGTCTTTGCGCTGTTTTCTGTGCAGCCTCCAACAATGGCAGAATATATTTCTCTGTATCCGTAAAATCAAATGATTCCAAATCTCTGTCCTGCGGGTCTTTTATCGCCGAATACAAATGAGTCGAAAAGTCACAGCTGTCCATATGAATCCGCACTCTAACATAGTTCATGTGATCCGGATCAAAATATTTTGTGAGCAGCTCCTTCTGCTGCACGTCATTCATTTGTTGAAATACATAACCTGCAGCATCAGTAATTGCTCCACCAAACCCTTCAAAGGTCTGGTATTTTATCTGAGGATAAATATTAATTACCTGATCCTCTACTCCTGTATCATCAATAAAATCTACTGTTTTCTCATTCCTTAAGAGTTTTTGTTTTCCAACACTTTCCACAAATGTAAATTTCATGATTGCTCTCCTTCATACTCTTTCAAAATCCGGACACCCCAATCCTTCATCGGAATACTCTGCCCCTTCATAAAGATATTACCTGACAGAAGATCCTCCACCTTTTCGAATGGGCAAATAAAACTCTCCGCTTCCTCACTGTAATGAAGAGCATAATGAATTGTTTCTTTTTTCTCATTAATGCCGCTGCGAATGATCACAGGCCATTTTATTTCGTCATCGAAATAGTTTTGAACCTGAGCACAAACAACAGCATCCTTAAATATTTTCTTCAGTCTTTCTTTCGTTACATAGCAGCCAATATAATAACCATATCCCTGTCCAAAAGCATTTTTAGTGATCGCGGCATATTTTCCCCAGTATTTATGCTCATATGACTCTATCACCTGAGCCGTATCCGGTTTCAACAATTCAGCAAAATATAAAATATTTTCTCCTGCAACCGTTGCCCGTCCCGGCTCCGTAAACTGATTATAGCTCATACCAAAGCAATCCGTCATGCCATGAGGCTGCACATCTGAATACACACTTAACTGACGATCTGCCACAAAAGACTTAAAAGAGCTTACAACCACTCCACCAGCCTGCACAAATCCCTTCATCTTCTGAACAAATGCATCCGATACACTATATAACGCAGGTGTAACGATCATCTGATACGGCTTTTGTTCCTGATCAAATTTTTCTTCCAATTGGTGAATGTCTATGATATCACAGGAGATGTTCATTTCATACAAACAATCGTACATCCAGCGAACCACATCATTATAGCTTAAATCCTTGTCAATCGGGAACCAGTTGAAGCTGCTCAGAGACTGATTATCAATTACCACAGCCACCTGATTTTTCCGGGAAATACACAATGTCTCCCTGCCGAACCGGGCAATCTCACGCCCAAATTCTCCCGCCTCTTCATATACCGGATTCGTAGAAAGGTCATGACTCAAAACCCCCTTCCAATACGTTTCATATCCATCATGAATGGAATGCCAGTTCCAGTATAAAACGCCTGCCGCCCCACTTGCCAGATGGCTGTATCCATGAAGACGGAGCTGTCCCGGATATGGTGTCCAATATTTAAATGCCTGCGCCTGACATTCCAGCACAATATATGCATCATCCTTAAGGGTTCGAATAGAATCCCCACCAAATCCAATCTCTGCTCCTGTCAGACCATCCTGCGTCGGATGATAAATATCTGTTCCTGCGATCGTCACGGCTTTAGACGCTTCATAATGATTGATATCAGGCTGCACACCATAAGAATACCCATCCTGCGCAATATCTGCTCCGAATTTTTTCCATTCAAAATCAAAATTATGTGTAATAAACTGATCTTGCCTCTTATATTTTTTTACAAGCTCTGACTGCCACACTAAATACTCTGCCGCCAGACTTCTCTGGAATTTAGCAAATTCGCAGGCAAGTCCACCATGAATACAGCCTGCCATATCCGGAAAATCCGACCAATCAGAAATGGAATTACTCCAGTAGCGCAAGCCAAATACTTCGTTTAACTGCTCGGTCGTATGAAATTTTGTCTTTAAATATTCAACGAACATCCGCTGCACCTGTGGCGATGCTGTTCCATAATGCTTCGTCTCATTATCAATCTGAAAACCTATCACACAGGAAACATTTGCCGTATGCTCAAGCAATTTACAGATCACATTTTCAGCGCATTTACGAAACACCGGGTGAACAATATCCATGATCTGGCGTTTCCCGTATTTCTTTCTGGAATACCCGTCAAACACCATCACTTCCGGACATTTTTTTTCTAACCAGGAGGGAATGGCATACGTTGGTGTCCCAATGATCACATACATTCCGGCTTCCTCTGCTGCCGCAAGCGCTTTATCAATATAGGAAAAATCGTATACACCTTCTGCCGGTTCTAATGTGCTCCAGGTTGACTCTGCAATACGAATCGTATTCATTCCTGCTTTCTGCATCATGGCAATGTCTTCCTGCAGCCGGTCATACGGCATATACTCCGGATAATATGCTGCTCCAAATAGAATATCTTTTACCTGCAATTCCCTCATGGTAATCCTCCTCTATACACAATGACTACTCTGCCGATTAATTGTCCTTACGGTGCTTTCCCTGCTCCAGATCAGCAAGAACCTGATCATACTTCTTGTCCAGATCAAAGAATACCATGCAGACCACTACGATCACTACCATAATAAACGGAATCCATGCAAAGGACCAATTAATTGCTGCCAGCGACTTAGCAGACTGCACTGCCTTCTTTGCATCAAATCCGCCGAAGCCCAACACCCATCCAAGTGCTGCTGTACCAATACCGGAGCCAACCTTCATACAAAATGAAGATGCTGCATTTCCCATTCCGGCTGTCCCATATCCGTTGTACCACTCTCCGTATGTGATTGCATCCTGAAGAAGACCAAACATAGAAGCTCCTCCACATGCAAATCCCATACCCTTTACAACAGATAATACACAGGTCATTGTTACATCTGTTGTAAAACCGGAAAGAAGAAATCCAATTCCGGAAACTGCCATTCCACACATAAACAGATTTTTCTTGGAAACCTTTTTCATAATGAATGGTGTCACAAAGAGGAATGCAATCTGTGCAATAGAAAGACAGTTAGAAATAATGGCATATTTACCGGCATTTCCTACATTATACTGTGCAAAAAAAACGGCAGATCCGAAGAAGCAGGACATCATAAAATACATTGCAAAGATAGCAATTACCAGTAATACCCAGTACTTATTGACGAACAATCCTTTAATGCCTTTGATAAAGGAAACCTGATTTTCCTTTGCCTCTTTCTGAGTAGAACCACCTTCTACGACACGCTCTTTGCACATAAAGAATGTAAACATGTTTAAAACAACAAATACAATCATCAAAACAACAAATGTCAATGTCCATCCCTTCTGGGAATAAACATCTCCACCACCAAAAGCAGCTGTCATTTTCAGTACAACCGTATTGATCGTCATGGTTCCTGCTGTTGCCAAAAGGTTACGGAAATTTCCAAGCAAACCTCTCTCATACTGATTGGTTGTCATCAGACCATTTAAGGTTGCATACGGAACATTGATTCCTGTATAAAAAATCGTAGAAACCAGATTATATGTTAAAAACATATATGCCAGCTGCGTTTTCCCAACAAATGCAGTTGGAACCGTAAACATAAGAACCGTACATACTGCTAACGGCACACACAATCTGGCGATCCACGGGCGTGCCTTTCCCCATTTACTATGAGTATGATCGATAATATATCCCATTACCAGATCCGAAATACCGTCAAAAAACTTTGAAATTGCAATAATAGACGCTGCAGCCGCTGCACTTGCTCCAACAACATTCGTATAATATACCAGCAAAAATGCACTGATCGCAGAATAAACCAAGTTTCCTGCATAATCTCCTATACCATATGCAAAACGCTCTAAAAATGTAAGTTTAGCATTTGGATTCATCTTATTCTCATTCATATTCGTTACCTCTCTTTCTATTGCTTATTTATCTAACGGAAACCATCCAAAATCAACACAACGTCCCAGATCCCAGCTATCCCAGCCAATCCAGCCTTCTGTATTGACTGTGTCTGTCAATAATTTATAGCTCCAGTAAAAATAACCGGATCCCTTTTCCCAGGCTGCTTTCTGCATTCGTGCAACTGCCTGATATATTTCCTTTTTCTGCTCTGGCGAATAGCTTTCTACCGAAGCTCCCTCCAGTCCGTTTAAAACTGTCTGACCGCCCTTCGTATCCCAGCCGCAGGCAAGAGAATTAAACAGACACCACTCACCACAGATCACAGGGAAATACTGCTGCATTTCTTCAATTTCTTTCATGAAATGCTCTTTCACATATTTTTCATAGCCCTCTACAGTCTGCTCACATCCCATCATTTCTGCCATCATCAGATACTGGTGGGTATCAAGAACTACATTTTTGTACTTTTCTTCACGCATAAAATCTTTCCAGATTGTAAGCTCAAACCCATCATGAATAACGATATATTTATCCTCATCCAGATACTTCTCAATACGGTCATAGGCATCCAGATAGAATTTCCGGATAAACTCAACAGTAATCGGAGCACTGCCCTTCGCCATCTCTTTATCTACCGGTGGATATCTTTTTTGAATATTCAGTAACTCCCATGCTCCCTGTAATGCCGGCTCGTTGATCAGTTCGATTCCCCAAAGACCTTCTCTGTGTCCATATCTTTGAGCCAGTCTCTCCAATACTGTATGGACAAACTCAACCTCCTCGGGATTCTGAGCCCATTTACAAACTCCACATATTCCTCCATTGTCAGATCCATTCTGTCCTTCCGGTGCTGTATGCAGATCAATCAGAATCTTCAGGCCATACTTTTCAGCCCAGTTAAATGCCTTATCCAGTTCTTCTACACATCCAATGAACGGCTCTCTGTCGCCAAAAATGAAATATGGTACCGGAATACGTACTGCATCCAGCCCCCAGGACTTGATTGTTACAAAATCACGTTCCGTAATATACTCACTACGATGGATCTTGATTCTTGCCTCATACACCTCCTTCGACAACTGCCTTGGCAGCCAGTACTCATCCTCCGCTGTCGTTCCTTCAAACAACGCCGGATTCATCCATTTTTCCAAAACCAGCCAGTTTCCTAAATTAACACCTTTTACTTTCATAATAGCCGTACCTTTCTTTGTTTAAAATAAACAACTGTTTTCTGTTTTTCGTTTTCCGTCTTTTCTTAATTTGTAACTAGATTTTAAGATAAAAAAACTGCATTTTATATCAAAATTATTATATTTTTAACATTTTTCTTATATAACCTGATATAATATGTCTTAAAGAACTAATACATGGAGGTTTCTTAAAATGCAGGACATTATTTTACTTCAATATCTTTCCAAAAAGCTTCACACCTATGTGTATAAATTTTCCCTGAATCAGGAAATGCTTTTCTCTTATTGTGGGGTGCTTTCCTTTCAGGATTCATATATGCGCAATCTGTCATTTCGTAATTATCTGCTGAACAAACCACAGAAATCAATGCCCTGCCTGAAGGCAATTCACCAAAAAAATATTTACTGTGTTGTCCATACCGACGAATTCATTTACGTTGCAGGACCAGTTTGTTTTCCGGCTTCCGTTTATCTGACACATAACTACGATTCGCTTTCTCTGGAGGAAAACGTTGAAAAGTATATTCCTCAAGTCGATCTGACCACTTACTTGAATGATATGATTTTTCTTCACCATATGCTAACCGGTACAGAATCTTCTCCGGAGATGATAATACAGGATAACTGTGTAGATCAGGATTCAGAAGAAAAGGTACAGCAGAATTTTAATAATCTGCTTTTTGATAATCAGGAAAACTCAGTACACCACAATCCTTACGATCAGGAGGTGCGTGAATTTAGCAGCATCGAGAACGGAGATTTGATCCAATTGGAAAAAAGCATGCAGGAGGATTACGATGGATCAATCGGTACACTTGCCAGGGATCCTGTACGCAATCTTAAGAACCTCGGCATCGTTCTTATCACTCTTGCCAGCCGCTATGCCATCCGCGGCGGATTATCTCCGGAGATTTCCTTCTCGTTAAGCGACACTTATATCCAGCAGATCGAGGACTGCAATGATATCGCACAGATCAAACCACTTGCTCAAAAGGCTGAATTTCATTATGCAGAAATGGTACATGATATCAAAGAAAACCAAAAAGGAATCTCTCAAAAGCAAAAAAATCCCCGCATCAACAAATGCAAGGATTATATTTTTTCTCATTTGCACGATAGAATCACTGTAGAAGATCTTGCTCTTGAAGCAGACTGTAATCCCAATTATCTATCCCAGCTTTTCAAGCAATGTGAAGGAGTCAGTATTTCCCATTACATCCTTCAGGAAAAGATCAATCGTGCCAAAAATCTTTTGATTTATTCGGATTATTCCTATATAGAAATTGCCACTTACTTAGGCTTTTCTTCGCAGAGCCATTTGGGAACTCAATTCAAAAAATACACCGGATACACTTTGCGGCAATTTCGTGAGATTTACGGAAGAAAGGAGTAAACTTGCCAGAACAAAAGGGCAAAACCAGCGTTTTGCCCTTGCTTCCCACCACATTACGAGCATTTTCCTATACCAGAACAAATTGGACTTGCCCGTTTTGCGCGTCACTGTACGATTGCTTATACAATCTCCCTCTGTGCTTCCCGGACTTCTCAGTCAACAAACACAGAGGGATTATCTGTCCTATTTATCGGACACCTATTTTACCGTTGTCTCACGGATGATCTTTCGTACCGGAAGTACAAAGGACGGGGATACCGAAAGCTCATCGATACCCATTTTCACAAAGGTCTCTGTCAGCGTTGTATCAGCACCAAGCTCCCCGCAGATGCCGACCCAGCAACCGCCCTTATGACCGTTATCGATCGTCATCTTGATCATCTTAAGGATTGCCGGATGGTGCGGATCATACATGGTATCCAACTTCATATTCTGACGATCCATCGCCAGGGTATACTGTGTCAGATCGTTTGTTCCGATACTGAAAAAGTCAACCTCAGCAGCAAGCTCCTCACTCATCATGACAGCCGCCGGTGTCTCGATCATAATACCCTGTTCAAAGTTTCCATAAGGGATGCCCCGCTCGTCAAGCTCCTTCTTAACGGACAAAACGATCTTCTTGATCTCGCGAACCTCCTCCACGGAAATGATCATCGGATACATGATTGCGATCTCGCCATAAGCACTGGCACGAATCAACGCACGAAGCTGCGTACGGAAGATCTCCGGGCGGTCCAGACAGATACGGATCGCACGGTAACCCATGGCAGGGTTCTCTTCCTTATCCAGATGGAAATAGTCCACCTGCTTATCGGCTCCGATATCAAGAGTACGAACAACCACCTTCTTGCCTGCCATCGTCTCAGCCACGCGCTTGTAAGCCAGAAACTGCGTCTCCTCATCCGGATAATCCTCTGCCTCCAGATACAGAAATTCACTTCTAAAAAGTCCGATGCCCGCTGCATCATTGGCAAGAACATTAGCAACGTCACCGACACCGGCAATATTAGCATACAGCTTGATATGCTTACCGTCTGCGGTCACATCCTCCTTGCCCTTAAGCAGTGATAACAGTTCTCTTGCCTCCTGCTCCTTTTTCCGGTCATCCTTCAGCTTTGTAAGAATCTCCTCCTCCGGATCTATATAAAGCTTTCCACTCCTGCCGTCTACCACTGCCATGTGGCCATTCCACTCCTCTTGGATATCCACACCGATCAGTGCCGGTATGTTCATGGTTCTTGCGAGAATCGCTGTATGGGAATTGGCGGATCCATGGCGTGTCACAAAGGCAAGGAGCTTCTCCTTGTCCATCTGAACAGTCTCGCTCGGTGCCAGATCATCCGCCACAATGATCACCGGTTCGTCCCCGATATCACCTGTGGTCTCCTGCTCTCCGAGCACAGAGATCAAACGCTCTGTGATATCCTTGACATCAGCCGCTCTCGCCTTGAAATATTCATCGTCCATCTGCGAGAACATCTCCGCAAAGTTATCGCCGGTTGTTGCCACGGCAAACTCTGCGTTTACATTCTGTGTCTCGATCATATTGACGATAGAGGAAACGTAATCGTCATCCTCCAGCATCATCATGTGCACCTCAAAGACAGCCGCATTGGCTTCGCCAACCTCCTTGACCGCTTTTTCGTACAGTGCCTGAAGCTGCTCGGATGCCTTTGCACTGGCAGCCTCATATCTTGCTTTCTCTGCAGCCGTATCCTCGACCTTCTCGCGTTTTACCTGCTGCGCACCCTTCTGATAATAAAAGATCTTTCCAATTGCGATCCCTTTAAAGATCGACTTTCCCTCGTATATTTCCACCACAGCCTCCATTTCCGCATGACTCGCGCATGCATTCTCTCATTTTGCCCTGTGACAGGATATGCAATCGATTACAGTGTCTCCTCAAAGAACTTCTCCATGCCGGCTGCCGCAGCATCCTCATCAGCACCCTCAACCTCTACTGTGATCTCCTCGCCGCACTTTACGCCGAGAGACATTAACATCATAAGCTTTCTTGCATCTGCCTTGCGGTCGCCCTTTACGATCGTAACCGCAGACTCATATTTCTTTGCTTCCTTTACCAGAAGACCTGCCGGTCTTGCGTGAATACCTACCTCATCAGTGATTACATAATTGAATGATTTCATAATAATTTCCTCCATTTCTTAAATTTGTTCGTTTGATTTTATATTGTATACGGATGCTTTCCGGCATCCTTAAAACTTTTATCTGTTCTTTGGTGCTTCGATTGCTTTTATTCTTCGGCGTCCAGTTCGCCGCTTGTCACACGACAGATATGCATTGCCAGATATCCGGTTTCCGCATCCTTTAAGGTGCAGCCGATGGTCGTTCCGATCTGCTCACAGATCTGTTCTGCCATTGCAAATTCCTCCGGATATTTCACACTCATATAGTCATTTAAACTCATTTTCAATTTCTCGCCATTCAGCGCCCGCACGATCATGTAACGCACATGGTTCATCAGTCGGTTATAGGATAATGTCATGACATCGATCCGTTTTCCCATGGCATTCTCTACGATCTCAATACATTCACGCACCGCGCGGGCTGTCTTCATGGCATCGGATACCTTGTCATCATCGATGGCAGAATGCACATGCAATGTAATATATCCGATCTCATCGTCTCCGATGGTAATTCCAAATTTCTTCTTGAGAACCGGCACAACACAGCTTGCAACCTTATACTCCATATGAAACAAAAGACGGATATCCTCGGTCAGTGGATTACTGATCGACTCGTGCCTTTTCATGCGCTCCACCGCATAACAGATATGATCCGCAAGCGGAAATAAAATGTTGCGGTCAATATTTCCAAACACCTTCTGCGCCTCATCAAGCACCAGGTTCGCGATCTCCAAAAACTCCGGATCGATTGATTTTACGATCTCTCCCGCCTGCCCCCGTTCACCGGATGCCTGCAGTGTATAGATACGGGCATCCTCTCCCGGTTCCACATGTTCGCTCACCTTTTTACCAAATCCAATCCCCTTGCCCATCAGAAGACATTCCTTCCCGTCCTCTGCATTTACCGCAAGCACCGCATTATGGTTTAACACTTTTACGATTCTGTACATGTCCGATCCTCACATTTCATTTATTCGTAGAAATCGACCGCAAATAATTCCTCTCCTGCTTTGATCTCTCCGTCCTTCAACAGTCGGATCTTCTGGTTATCCTCAAGCTCCGTACAAAGCACCGGTGATGTCAGGGATGGAGCATGCCCGGCAAGATAGTCAAGATCCAGCTTCATCATCGGATCTCCCTTCTTCACCTTCTGTCCGTTCTCGACAAATACCTCGAAGCCCTTGCCGCCAAGCTGTACGGTGTCAATGCCAATGTGTAACAGCATGCTGAGTCCGGAATCTGTCATAAATCCAATGGCATGCTTTGTCTCAAAGACAAAGACAACCTCTCCATCCTCCGGTGCCTTTACAATGGCATCCGTCGGTGTCACAACGGCTCCGTCTCCCATCATTCTTCCGGCAAATGCCTCATCCGGTGCCGTGGACAGATCTGCTGCCACACCGGTGATCGGGCTTGATACCACGATGGTCTTTGTAACCTTTGTTTCCGTCTGTTCCTCCTGTGCAGGCACATCCTCCTCCACAGTTTCTTCACTATCTTTAGTATATTCGATATCCGGCGCTGTTTCAAGGTAATCTTCCAAATTTGACTTGATCACCGTGACATGAGGACCGTATACAATCTGAACGCCGTTACCCTTGTGGATCACACCGCTGGCTCCGGTTGATTTTAACAGTGCATCGTCAACCAAATCGGCATTAAATACCGTACAGCGAAGTCTTGTTGCACAACAGTCAACACCGTCGATATTCTTCTTACCTCCAAGACCTCTTGTGATATCTGCGCTGAGCGGATCATCTGTCCCATTTTCGGTACTGTCCGTTTTCTTGGACTTTCTTGCATTGACATCTGCCTTCGTATAAAGCTTCACCTCCTGATCTTCATCCTCACGTCCCGGTGTCTTTAAGTTCAGCTTCTTGATCAGGAATGAGAAGATAAAGTAATACAGGAAGAAATAAATAATTCCGACCGGAATGATCCTCAGCCAGCTTGTCTTGTCATTGCCCTGAAGAATACCAAACAGGAACAGATCCAGAAAACCACCGGAGAAGGTAAGTCCGACTGCAATGTTTAACATGTGGGCGATCATATAGGCAGCACCTGCTAAGATCACCTGTACTGCAAACAGGATCGGTGCCACGAACAGGAACGAGAACTCGATCGGCTCTGTGATACCTGTCAGCATGGATGTCAGTGCTGCGGAGAAAAGAAGACCTCCAACCTGTTTCTTTTTCTCCGGCTTCGCGGTGCGGTACATTGCAAGTGCCGCCCCCGGAAGACCAAAGATCATAAAGATAAACTCACCGGAGAAATATCTTGTCGCGTCCGCGCTGAAATGCGTTACATGGGATGCATCGGCAAGCTGTGCAAAGAAGATATTCTGTCCACCCTGTACCATCTGTCCGGCAACCTCTGCCGTGCCGCCGACAGCTGTCTGCCAGAACGGCATATAGAATACATGGTGAAGACCAAACGGAATCAGTGCTCTCTTGACAATACCAAAGATCAGTGTGCCGAAATAACCACTGCCGGTCACAAGACCTCCGAGCGAATAAATACCGTTCTGAACAACCGGCCATACAAAATACATCAGAATACCGACAAACATATACACGATCGTGGAAATGATCGGTACAAATCTTGATCCGGCAAAGAATGACAATGCATTCGGAAGCTGGATCTTATGGAAGCGGTTGTGAAGTGCCGCCACACCAAGACCGACGATAATACCTCCAAACACACCCATCTGCAGGGTATTGATACCGCAGACGGAAGCAATCGTTCCGGAAAGCACATCCTTTGAAATGCTTCCATCCCCGAGGATCTTTCCATTGATCTCCAGCATACCGCTGATCGAAATATTCATAACGAAATATGCGATCACGGCAGAAAGAGCAGATACCTCCTTCTCCTTCTTTGCCATACCGATGGCAACACCAACGGCAAACAACAGCGGCAGGTTATCAAATACGGCACTGCCGACCTTATTCATGATGACTAAAAGTGCATGCAGGATCGTCCCGTCACCAAGGATCTTTCCCAAATGGTACGTTGCAATTGTCGTCTCGTTTGTAAACGAACTACCAAGTCCCAGAAGCAACCCGGCAACAGGCAGGATTGCGATCGGCAGCATAAAGCTTCGTCCGATTCTCTGCAGGACTTCAAAAATCTTATCTTTCATGATTCATCCTTCCTTTCCTGGTGATATTCATGTGATCATCTGCTTCGTCTGCATATCCTTTTTAGTGTCCGCTTTTTGCCCTATTCTATACAGCGCACCCGGGATTTATGCTGTTATTCTCACAAAAAGGGAACAAAAAAAGGCACTAACTCACATAAATATCCTGTAAAATTTATGTCTAGTTAATGCCTTGGGTTCGTTCGAATCAAGTAACATACTATCTAAACTATTTATAACATTTTCACTCTGATTTGTCAAGCCTATTTCTCATCACAAACCTGAAAAATATAGAATTTTAAATAATAAGAGGTATCTGCCGCCCAGAGGATCGGATGATCCGGTGCCTGCGTTGCAAAAGAAACCTGCCGCAGTCTCTTATGCACATTGGCTGCCGCCTGTCCGATCGTCTTGGTAAACAGCTCGTAGGTCATGAAATGTGAACAGGAACAGGTTGCCAGATAACCGCCGTCCCGGATCAGCTTCATCGCACGCAGATTGATCTCACGGTATCCCTTGACTGCGTTCTTCACAGAGTTGCGGGACTTTGTAAATGCCGGCGGATCCAGAATGATCACGTCAAACTTCTCTCCGGCTGCCTCCATCTGTGGCAGCTTCTCAAAAACATCGGCACATTCAAAGTCCACAATATCGGACAGACCATTTAATGCCGCGTTCTTTTTCGCCTGCTCTACGCCAAGCTCGGAGGCATCCAGACCAAGTACGCTTGCCGCACCTGCCTGTCCGGCATTCAGCGCAAAGGAGCCTGTATGCGTAAAGCAGTCGAGCACCTTTGCGCCACGGCAGATCGAGCGGATGGACTGACGGTTGTATTTCTGATCCAGGAAAAATCCGGTCTTTTGTCCTTCCTTGACATCGACCATATAATGCACGCCGTTCTCGATGATCTCAACATTCGTATCAAATTCCGCTCCCATAAAGCCCTTTACGCGCTCCATGCCTTCCTTCAGACGTTCCTTTGCATCGCTGCGCTCATACACACCGCGGATCGTAATGCCGTCTGCCGCAAGGATCTCCTTTAACAGATCGACAAGATGCTCCTTATACCGGTCAATACCGAGTGCCAGAGACTCCACGACAAGAACATCGCTGAACTTATCAATGACGAGTCCCGGCAGGAAATCCGCTTCCCCGAAAACGATACGGCAGCTCGAGATATCCACAGTTGCCTTCCGGTAATCCCATGCCGCCTGCAGACGCATTTTCCAAAAAGCATCGTCAATCTCCTGCTCCTGATGACGTGTCAACATCCGGACACGGATCTTGGAGTGACGGTTGATATAGCCCTTCCCCATCGGATAGCCGTCAAAGTCATGCACCAGCACGACATCGCCATCGTCAAAGCTGCCGACTACATTTGCGATCTCGTTGTCGTAGATCCAGGCACCGCCCGCCTTGATCGTGCGTCCTTCTCCCTTTTTCAGCGTTACAATTGCATGTTCCATTACAGTACCTCCTGAATCTCCTCATAACGGATACGAAGCTCCGGCATCTTTGTGATCGTAGTATAATAATTGATATCCCAGTCATCCCCCTGTGACGGATCATTCTCTCCGGTTGCCGGCGGTGCGAAGATCTTCAGTGTCATCTCTGTGCCCGGCTCGATCGGTGTCTCAAAGAAAGCGGACATCATATCGACGGTCTTTGTTCCAGGTGCTTTATAGAACCAGCGTCCGTTTAACTCCATCATCAGATTGAGTTCTTCTTCAAAGGTGATCTCACAAAATTCCGGTGTCTTCTCAAAACAGATCGGGATTGCAATTCCCTCTGCATCCTCTGCACCGCCCCAGCGAAGAGTTGCCGGCAGTGTCGTCTCCTCCTGCTCATTGAGTCCCGGCAGGAAGAACGGATCCTTCAGAATTTCCTTATAGTCCTTTAAGACCGGCTGGGGGATACCGACTGTAGAATTGTTCGGATCCTCGATCTCAAGACCAAGTCTTCCTCTGTCCCTGAACTGGTACATAGAAAATCCGTCGAACCAGTCCGCATTTTCGGACTTTAATTTCTCAACAAAACGCTTGATCGATTCGCCCTGACGCATCGGTCCCGTCACGTCTCCATCGGTGTTAAACTCAGAGATCACGAACGGTTTGCACTCTCCGTGGTTGACCTTTGTCATTCTCTTAGAGGTTTTATTGAGTCTCTCAAAAAACAGATCAACCGGTGTCATCGCGTAGCTGTCTCCACCCTTTTCACATACGTCAAACGGCCATCCGTAATGAAGTGCCAGATAGCAGTCATTGGACCAGATATCGGCAATATCAAATGCCTCCTTGAACTCCTCCTCATACTGTACCGGCGCATCCTCTGCCTCGAGATCTCCGACAGCACCGCCGCAGAATACAAGTGAGATCTGTGGTGCCTCTTCCTTCACAATCTTTGCGAAGCGCACAAAGAACTCTCCGATCTCCTTGTAGGAGAAACGCTGGTTGTGGGTGAACCAGTCTCCGGCACACTCATGGTTGATACGAAGACGCATTCTTCCGAATGGCCTGAGATCCTTTGCGATCTGACGGAGATATTCATCCTCCAGAGAACAGTCGATCGTAAGCGTCAGTGCCACGTCCTGACCATGACGGCGGATATCGCGCATCTGCTCAAACGGTTCTCCCTTTGTATCGCCGTCCGGACCTCCGCGATACGGGAAGTAATCATCATACGGATAATCCCACTGAAAATGGATCTCCATGTCCTTACATGCCACACTGATACGCTCCGGCCACTCCTTATCCTTTGGATAATAAGTATACATAATGCCAATATTTCTATGTGGTCTTCCCAGTGTATTTAAAATGTAATCCTGATTGACATACTCAGCTCTCTCACTGCCGTCTCCCAGATCCAGACCACAGCATGCCGGTGTTAAAGTTATTTTCTTAATCTTGTCCATTTGTCCCTCTTTCTGCACTGCAACTATGATTACTGTTCATCCGACAGTGCCCGGATATATATCTATAAATATACACGAATTCGTGGTATAATTCTACTAAAAGATTTCAGGAAAGGATTGATCCATATGAAACGAAGAATTTTGACTTATTTGCAGCAGATCGATGAGCTGATCCAGGATCCGCCGGAAGATACAGACTGGGACCGTGCCATCCACAATCATCTGACTCAGATTCAGTTTTTCCAGCACGAACGGCTGATCCATCTGATCGTCACCGTGCTTTTCGCACTGATGACCACCTCGGTTGTTGTCGGTCTTGTCGGAACCGGAAGCATCTGGCTTACGCTTCTGCTAATCCCTCTTCTGATCCTTCTGTTCCCATATATCAATCACTATTATCTTCTGGAAAACGGTGTCCAGAAAATGTATGCGCAGTATGACCGCATGTTAGAATACCAAAGCGACAAAAAGTGGAACCGCTTTTTTGCAGTTCCACCTAAAGAAGAAAAATAAACCTGTCCGTCATACATATTTGGAAACCTGGATATTCAGGTTTCCTTTTTTTGTTTCTCCGGAAATACCGTCACAGATAAACTTGCCGTAGCCCCGCACCGACACCACATCCTGCTCCTTTAGAGTGCCGCTGTTGTTCTCCATCTGATAACCGTTGACAAACACCTTCTTCTCACGGAACAGTGCAATGCTCTGGCTTCTCGAAAGATGACAGAGCTTTGCCACGATCACATCCAGCCGCATGCTCGGCACGATCAGCTTGACCGCCTGCAGCTTCGGACGTACCGCCTCCGGCATCCGGTCTAATATCCGGCACTGCACATGTGTATGCTTTACCTGATCCAGATTCTCCGGAATAAACGGTGCGATCTTCTCCAGACAGAACAAATATGCGGTCTTATCACGGATCATAATATCCCCGAGCGTACTGCGCTCAATCCCCAGATGCATCAACGCTCCAAGATAGTCCCGGTGCGTCAGTGCATCCGCAAACTTCTCAATCAGCGGCTTGATCTCAATACAGCAAATAGGAAAGCCCGCATCGTATCCCAGACTTTCCTCATCGCCAAACCGGAGTATCTGCCGCTCACAGCCATCAACACCGCCGGAAAACATTGCTGTCACAGGCGCCGTATCCTTCCTTACTCTGGCATATACCGCCTGCTCCTGCTGATTCAGAAAGCCGGTATAGGTATATAAGCCGGTGCGGTAGGACTGCTCCGCCAGATCTTTTATTCTTTTGATCAGAAATTCTTCATCCCTGTTCATGATACTCTCTCCTGTTATGCTGTCAAATTAACTCCAAAATCCGGATGCTTATCAAGCATATCACAGAGATTTCGTCTAATCAACCCATTTTCTCATGGTCCACTCAAGGTCACGGAAGGTTCCCCACGCATCCTTGTCTTCCTGTGGATTTATCGCATACATTGCCATTACCGTACCGGTAAAGCCGCCTGCTACCTCAGAGGAAAGATACTTTGTTCTCGCCTTCCCAAGCTCCACGCTCTCTCCGGCAAGCTCTGCGAAGAATGTATAAAATTCTCCTTCAGACTCTACATGGAAGCTTACCTCCTGCTGTCCCTCTCCCAGTGCCTTTGATGCCTTTACACACTGTGCATCACCGGTTGTCAAACGAAGCTCAGCCTTCTTCACACCGTCTTTCTGTGTCAGATAAAGGTCGTAGTGGTGATCCTCACACAGATAGAAGGTAATACCTGCCTCCGGTGAATTGCCACCCACGGTAATATCGAGTGTCGTGTCAAACTCGGACTGACGCACGCCGAGGAAGGTCGGCGCATCCACATCATCGAGCGTATAGTGATTGCCTCGAAGGTTCACACCGTTTTCGGTAAACTGATAGTTCTCTTTATCATAAGCTCTCAGATGACACCATCTTAAGCTGTCTGCTCCAAGCTTTTCAAAGGAAACATCATAGCAGGTATCCTCGCCGGCTGCATTGAGGTTCATCTCCATCTCTGCTTCCACCGTACCATTAACACCGGCAGTAAACCAGCCGTCCTCCTGCCACTGTACCGGCACTAAGAACACCTCTCGTCCCAGATGATGGAACGGCATCCACATGCCCTCCTGACGGAAGCCCAGGCACACGATAAATGTGCTTCCATCGTCCGTCTGCACCAGATCGCCATGTCCGATTCCCTGAATGCGGCTCTGATGACCACCGAGATCGCGGTTTGTCACAACCGGATTGAGCGGATAAGACTCGAATGGTCCATATGGGCTCTTTCCTCTCGCATATGTGATCATGTGACCATACTCGGTACCACCCTCTGCAGCAGTGATGTAATACCAGTCCCCGATATGGAACAGATGCGGTGACTCAAGATAACGTCCGCCATTCCCCTTCCAGATCGGCTTGCTCTCAGTGAGACGCTCTCCCGTCGCAATATTGATCTCGCACTGGAAAATACAGCCCTTGCCGTCCTCATCGCTTCCGTTACTCATGAAATATGCCTTGCCATCCTCAAAGAACAGGGACGGATCGATGCCTCCCTGATCCACGAAAACAGGCTCTGACCACTCACCGTAAATATCATCGGTATACACATAAAAGTTCTTGTGATATGTATCATTGGTAGTCACCATGTAAAAGCGTCCCTCATGGTAACGGATCGTTGGTGCAAAGACACCGCCGGAGCTGTTGATACGCTCTAAATCTACCTGTGTGCTTCTCGTCAGACAATGACCGATCTGTGTCCAGTGAACCAGATCCTCACTCTCGAAAATCGGTACGCCCGGAAAATACTCAAACGAGCTGCATACCATATAATACTTTCCATTCGCCTTACATACACTCGGGTCCGGATAAAAGCCCCGAAGAACCGGATTACTGATCTTCATAATAATCTTTCCTTTCTGTTATCATTAACATCTTTTATTTACGGAAAACAAATGCTTCCAGATCCAGAAGCTGTCTGTTCACAAAGCTGTTCTTTGCCCATCCGCTGTGCGCATCCTCTGCCACAAAATATACTGCATGTCTGCCGGTCACCATACGCATGATGCCCTCTGCCACATGATCTCCCGTGCCAAACTCAACGGTACCGATCTTCTCACCGTCTACCGGGTCATCCAGATATACATGCACTCGCCCACTGCATCCTCTTGGCTGCATCTTTAGGGATAATGTCATGGTCCCATTGGTGTGATCCTCGCCGAAATCAAAATACTTCCAGCCCATCACACAGCCCTCGGTGATGTTGGTGATCACTCTGGTAAATGCATCGATCTGTGTGATCATCAGCTGCTCGCTGCCCTTCAGCACGCAGGCGGTGTCAGCCTGTGTCTGCTCATAAGGATTCAAGGAATCCTCGAAGCCCAGAGAGGTCATCTCTACTGTCGGGATCGTTCCGTCCGGAAGGATCTCGATCTTCTCCACACAGCCTCTGCGGGACATAATCGTTCCGTTGGTCATACGGTGATAGAAAATATACCACTGATCCCCGATCTTGCAAATGGATCCATGGTTATTGCCGCCCGGAAAATCAATGCCGTTATCCACGATATATCCGCGATATGTAAACGGTCCTGTCGGAGAATCTGAGGTTGCATAGGCAAGCTGGCAGCCACGCTTCGGGGAATAGATCAGATAATAGGTATCTCCTACCTTTCTCGGTGAACACGCCTCGAAGAAATTCCATGGCTCATCGGTCGGAATGACATTCTCCTGATAGGTTCCATCGATCACCTGATACATGTTGCTTCCGTCGATCTCGCACATGTAGGAGCCGAGATATCCGCAGTACACATAAACTCTGCCGTCATCATCCACAAGCACGCCCGGATCAATAAAAGTACCGTTATCGTAATGGTTAGGGATATTATACTCATAACGGGACAACAATTCAAACGGTCCCTCCGGTCTGTCGCTCACTGCCACACAGCCCTTGGAATCAAGAATGTATGCATACAGATAATACTTGCCGTCCTTCTCCACCACATCCGGTGCATAAAGACATTTCTCGGACCAGTCTACATCAGAAGAATGGTCTCTATCTGCCTTTGTGTGGAACGCATCACCATGGCACACCCATTTGCCCGGTTCATTCACAGGCGCTGACCATACCTTCAGTTTATAATCACAAAATTCGGCAGAATCTACACGGTCATGGGAACCATACACATAAACTCTGTCTCCAAACACTCTCGGTTCTCCATCCGGGATATACTCCCAACTTGGTAAATACGGATTTGCCATTTCGTTGTCCTCCATTCGTTTTATTTCGTATATTGTTCGCTGTGTCACAACAAACGTCTCATTCGAAACACCGCTTTATTACAGCATTTTGCGCTGTTTTCTTCTTTGACACATTTGTTATGTTGTAGTATAATCATACGAAATCAAATGCGAATCTACTAGAGGAATACGGACACTAATCTTTGTATTTCGGACATAATAATACAGCAGCTAAGGCCACCATCCGGGAGGAGTTTTATGATATCAGAAATGCATCTTCATTACTTTACCGCACAGAAGGATTTTCCATTCTATATCCAGTATGGTCATCATGACGAGAACATGTTTCTCCACAACCATGCGGACTTCTCGGAGCTTGTTTTTGTGCTGGGCGGTCACGCCACCCACATTGTCAATGATGAGGAGTATCCGATCCAAAAAGGGGATGTATTTGTCATCAACGAAAATACATCCCACGCCTATAAGGATCCGCGTCATTTTCGGATCTGTAATATTATGTTTCAACCGGACTATTTCTTAAAGAACTTTGGTGATATCAAATCGCTGCCCGGCTATCATTCACTCTTCGTCATTGAACCTGCCCTGACACAGCAGAACGGCTTTCAATCCCGCATTCATCTGGCGCCGGATGTTTTCGATACCTTCGATCAGATGATCACACGGATCCATCACGAATATGTATCACACTCTGCCGGATACCAGACGATGACAAGCGGTCTTTTCCTTCAGATGATCACCTCGCTGTCCCGCCTTTTTGACAAAAGCGGAGAAGCCGATGATAATACCGTATCGCTCGCCAACACAGTCGCCTACATGGAGTTCCATTTCCGCGAGGATATCTCCGTCGAAGAGTTAGCCTCCATGTCCGGCATGTCGCCCCGTCATTTCCGGCGTGTCTTCCACGAGATCTACGGCACCAGTCCCCTGAAATATCTGCACACACTGCGCATCCGCTCTGCCGCACGCCTGCTGCGAAGCACAGATCTTCCGGTCACGGAGATCGCGATCCGCAGCGGCTATCCGGACGGCAATTACTTCTCCGGCAAGTTCAAGCAGTTTATGGGGATGCCGCCGTTAAAATACCGCAACGATCCGTCGCAGGGGTAAGGCGCGCTATCCGAGATATTCGCATGCCGCCAATGCAGCAACCGCGCCATCTGCGGCTGCTGTCGTAAGCTGGCGCACTGTCTTCGTCCGGCAGTCTCCTGCCACAAATACACCCTCAGTCTCTGTCTTACAGTCCTCACCTGCTTTGATGTATCCCTGCTCATCCAATGGCGCAACCTCTGCAAACTCCTGATTCTCCGGCATCTGTCCTACCGCCACAAACAACCCTGCCACCGGCACTAAAAGCTCCTTTTCCTGCTTCTTATTCCAGACATGCAGCGATTCCAGATTGCCGTTCTCATCCGTCTCCATTCCTGTCACTGTGCAGGATCGCAAAATCTCCACATTCTCCTTTGTCTCTAACAGTGTAAGCTTCTCCGGCTCTCCACGGAACGTATCGCGCCGGTGGATCAGATAGACCTTTTCACAATACTGTGCAAGAAACAAAGCATCCTCCAATGCCGTATTGCCGCCTCCGGCAACCGCCACCTTACGTCCCCTGAAAAACATGCCGTCACAGGTCGCACAGTAAGACACACCGTGTCCGATCATCTCCCGCTCATTCTTAAGACCAAGCGGACGATTTCTCGCTCCGGTCGCAAGAATCACACTTCTCGTCCGGCACAGCTTCTGCTCACCGCCCTGCTCTACCGATACCTTGAAAATATCACGGCTGCATTCCTCTTCGTCCGGCGAAAGTTCTGCCACCTCAAGCTCCGCAGAGTCACCGTTGCATTCCCGTTTCAGTGCCGTAACCTTACCGGTCTCATACTCCATGCCGAGATTCTTCGCCTGCTCATAAAGTCCCTGCGCAAATTCAAAACCGGATATCTTTGCAATACCCGGATAATTCTCGATCTCCGGAGTCACAACGATCTGTCCGCCGTACATTTTCTCCTCGAGTACCAGCACACTCTTACCGGACCGCAGTGCATAAATCGCTGCCGACAACCCGGCTGTTCCTGCTCCCACGATCAACACATCATATATTTTCTCTGCCATAAGCCCTCCTGATCTCTGTATTTCCTTCTGTTTCAAAAATGCAATATACTAATAAAGCAGGCAAAAAACGCCTGCTTTATCTTTATTCGTGCTATTACTGGTGCATAAATGCCAAAAGCTCATCCTTGCTCTTGACTCCGATATCCTTCGCTGTGACCTCACCGTTCTTGATGAGGATCAGCATCGGAATGCTGACAACTTTAAACTGCTGTGCCAGATCCATCTGCTCATCCACATTCACCTTGCAGATCTTGACATCGTCTACTTCTCCGGCAAGCTCCTCTACCACAGGACCAAGCATCATACAAGGTCCGCACCAGGATGCCCAGAAGTCGATCAGTACCGGCTTATCAGACTGCATTACTTCCTGTTCAAAGTTGTCTGTTGTTACATGTACTACTGCCATAACAATCCCTCCATTCCTTATCATATCTTTCTATTATCCCCAGAATACAGAACATTTATTACAGCTGGGTTGTGACAAAAATATCGTAAATTGCCTTGATCGCATCATCAAAGTCTTCGTTGCTGACACCAATAATGATGTTTAACTCGGATGATCCCTGATCGATCATCTTAACATTGATGTTGGCATGTGCCAGCGCAGAAAAGATTCTGCCGGCAGTACCACGGTTTGACTTCATGCCGCGTCCAACGACAGCGATCAGAGCAAGATCAGCCTCCAGATCGATCGTATCCGGATGTGCCAGACGATGGATCGCGGAGATCACCTTCTGCTCCTTCTGCTCAAACTCCGGCTCATGAACAAATACTGTCATGGTATCAATACCGGACGGCATATGCTCAAAGTTAATACCGTTCTCCTCAAATGCAGTAAGAACCTTACGTCCGAAACCAACTTCGGAGTTCATCATATCCTTCTCAACATTTACGGCAACAAAGCCCTTCTTACCTGCGATACCGGTGATCGTGTATGCAGAATGATGACAGGTACTTTCTACGATCCATGTACCCTCATCCTCCGGTGCATTGGTATTACGGATATTAATCGGGATACCAGCCTGACGAACAGGGAATACGGCGTCCTCATGAAGCACGCTCGCACCCATGTAAGAGAGCTCACGAAGCTCACGGTATGTGATGATCTTAATCGGCTCCGGATTGTCAATGATACGCGGATCGGCGATCAGGAATCCGGATACGTCTGTCCAGTTCTCATAGCTTGTTGCATGTACGGCTCTTGATACGATAGAACCGGTAATATCAGATCCTCCTCTGGAGAATGTCTTGATCGTGCCATCAGCCTTTGCACCGTAAAATCCCGGTACAACCGCTCTCTCAACGCCCTTGAGACGCTTCTTTAACAGCTTGTCGGTCTCCTCCGGCATAAAATTACCGTCCACATCGAAACGGATCGCATCTGCCGGATCCACAAACTCATATCCTAAATAATTTGCCATGATAATACCATTAAGGTACTCACCACGAGATGCTGCATAATCCTCTCCTGCCTTCTCTGCGAAGTTCTTCTCGATAGTCTTAAACTCCTCGTCGAGGGACAGCTTCATATGAAGTCCGTTGATAATAGACTCATAACGATCCTTGATCTTCTTTAATGCACTGCTAAAGCTCTTATCTTCCTTTGCCAGCGCATAGCAGGCATACAGCATATCTGTAACCTTGGTATCCTTGTCGTTCCGCTTGCCCGGTGCACTTGGAACAACAAATTTTCTCTCCGGATCAGCCTTGATGATCTTGCCAACCTTTGAAAACTGCGTTGCACTTGCCAGAGAGCTTCCACCAAATTTTACTACCTTAATCATATTTCTGACTCCTTTATTCTCAATCTCGTAATCCTGCCGCCCGGATCAATCCGATCCCGGCATATCTGCCTCCATTATCTTTTGATAATGCTCCGACAATCAATTTATCACAAAATCGCCGATTTGAAAACCCATTTTAACGATTTTGTTTATTTTTGAAACATTGTTTCAAGAATATCCGTGCCTGATTTCGTCCGGAATATCTTCTCTCCCGCACGCTCTACCGCCTCGCCGGACACCCCGTCCTCATACAGATTCACCAGAAAATCCGCTTCCACCAGGATCTGATAATCCATACCGTCAATGCCGTCATAGGTATGATGATGACCCACCAGATAGCATACTCTTGCAATCACCTTCTCCGGATAGCCCAATGCTGTCAGCAGCTTTTGCGCTGCCGCCGGTCCCTCCTTCTCCTGCAGCTTACCGCCGCACTGACCGAATTTCTCCTCAGCCGGCTTGATTCCAATATCATGTACGATTGCCGCCGTCTCCAGTATAAACTGCTCCCCGGCAGGAAGCTTCTCCTTTTCCCCGATCATCTTGGCGAACGTATATACCTTTATAAAATGCTGGATCCGTTTGGGATCACCGGCATAATAACGAATCATTTCTGTTATTAATATATTATTATCTTTCATATTATGTTCTCCACTCCTTCCACACAAAGTATACAGCAGGTGCCGCCTTTTCTTCAAACCTTTTTTGTTGTATCAGAAAACAACAAATTTTCTGACATAACAAAAAGGAGGCTGCTGCATAATTGCAACAACCTCCTCGTAGTTACATATATCAGATTAAGCTCCGATCGTTCTTAAAGTCATGGCAGAATTATTTGTAAAGCTCTACCAGCTTCTGCAGATGCTCATAACGAGCCTTTGCAGCATCCTCTGACTCCTTGAACAGTCTCTCAGCTCTCTCTGGGAATGGCTTGATCAGACGAGTGTAACGAGCCTCGTTGTTCAGGAATGCCTGATAATCATCGAAGTTTACACCCTTCTCAGATGTGAAGCTGAATGGATTCTTGCCCTCTGCCTTAAGAGCAGGGTTGAATGAGAAGAGGTTCCAGTAACCAGCCTTAACAGCCTTCTTCATCTCATCCTGACAGTGGTTCATACCACCCTTAGCGATTCCGTGAAGCTCACATGGAGCATAACCGATGATCAGGGATGGTCCGTTGTATGCCTCAGCCTCAGCGATTGCCTTAACAGCCTGTGCAGGGTTTGCACCAAGAGCAATCTGTGCTACATATACATAGCCATAGCTCATAGCGATCTCTGCAAGAGACTTCTTGCCGATCTCCTTACCGGCAGCAGCGAACTGACAAACCTCACCGATGTTGGAAGCCTTAGATGCCTGTCCACCTGTATTAGAATACATCTCTGTATCGAATACCATAACGTTTACATTCTCACCGGATGCAAGTACGTGGTCGAGACCACCAAATCCGATATCGTATGCCCAACCGTCACCACCGAAGATCCATACAGACTTCTTAGAAAGATAATCCTTCTTAGCAAGTACTGCCTTAGACTTCTCACAGCCACACTTCTCGAGCTCAGCGATCAGTGCTTTGGTAGGCTCAACGTTTGCCTTAGTGTCATCCTTTGTCTCAAGGTATTTATCGATTGCAGCCTTAACATCAGCGGATGCATCGTCAGATGCTGCGATCTCTTTCAGAGTCTCGATAGCCTGGTCACGAAGATACTTCTGACCTACATACATACCAAGACCATGCTCTGCGTTATCCTCGAACAGTGAGTTAGACCAAGCCGGTCCCTTCTTGCTGTCCTTGTTTACTGTATATGGTGAAGTTGCAGCCGGGTTACCCCAGATAGAAGAACATCCTGTTGCGTTAGAGATGTACATCTGCTCACCAAACAGCTGTGTTACGAGACGTGCATAAGATGTCTCTGCACAACCTGCACAGCTTCCTGAGAACTCAAGGAGTGGCTGGTTGAACTGGCTTCCCTTAGGAGTAGTATCTGCAAATCCGCTGTCCTTCTTGCTAACATTAGCTACCAGATAATCAAATACCGGCTGCTGATCTGCCTGTGACTCCTGTGGTACCATCTTGATCGCACCGTCTGCTGCCTTAGGACATACTGTGATACACTCACCACATCCCATACAATCCAGAGGAGATACGCTCATAACGAACTTGTACTCGCCAGCCTTAGGCTTTGTGTCAGAAAGCTTGATCTGCTCCGGAGCAGCCTTAACCTCATCCTCAGAAAGGAGGAATGGACGGATTGTTGCATGTGAACATACGAACGCACAGTTGTTACACTGGATACATGTGTTAGGATCCCATACAGGAACTGTTACGGCTGTACCACGCTTCTCGTATGCAGAAGCACCTGTCTCGAACTGTCCATCCGGATTCTCAACGAATGCAGATACAGGAAGGCTATCACCATCCATCTTAGAGATCGGCTCAAGGAGATTCTTAACAAGCTTAACAACCTCCGGACGTCCCTCTAATTCCTTAGCAGGAGCATCTGGAACAGGATTCTTCCAAGAATCCGGAATCTCTACTTTGTGTACTGCATCAAGTCCGGCATCAATTGCCTTGTAGTTCATCTCTACGACAGCGTCACCCTTCTTAGAGTAAGACTTCTTAGCTGCCTGCTTCATGAACTCTACAGCATCATCGATCGGCATTACGTCAGCCAGCTTGAAGAATGCAGACTGAAGAATTGTGTTGGTACGCTTACCCATACCAATCTCGATTGCCTTATCGATTGCATTGATCGTGTAAAGCTGAATATTGTTGTCAGCGATATATTTCTTAGCCTCAGCGTTGAGATGCTTATCAAGCTCCTCATCAGACCACTGGCAGTTGATCATGAATACTCCGCCCGGCTTAACATCCTGAACCATCTTCATGCCCTGGATCACATATGCAGGGTTATGACATGCTACGAAGTCAGCCTGGTTGATGTAATATGGGCTCTTGATCGGGTTGTCACCAAAACGAAGGTGAGAAATTGTAACACCACCGGTCTTCTTTGAATCATACTGGAAGTATGCCTGGATATACTTGTCTGTGTGGTCACCGATGATCTTTGTAGAGTTCTTGTTAGCACCTACAGTACCATCTCCACCGAGACCCCAGAACTTGCACTCCTTTGTACCAGGTGCAGAAGTGATAGGAGCCGGCTTAACCTCAGGAAGACTGAGATTGGTAACATCATCTACGATACCAACTGTGAAACGTGGCTTAGGAGCATCTTTCTTCAGCTCTGTATAAACAGCAAATACTGATGAAGGAGGAGTATCCTTAGAACCAAGACCATAACGTCCGCCAGTCAGAACGATGTCATTAAGACCTGCCTCACGAAGAGTAGCTGCAACATCAAGATATAAAGGATCACCAAGAGAACCAGGCTCTTTTGTACGATCAAGAACTGCGATCTTCTTAGCTGTCTTAGGGATCACCTTAAGAAGTGCCTCTGAAGACCATGGACGATACAGACGAACCTTGATAAGACCAACCTTCTCGCCAGCCTTTGTCAGGTAATCAATTACCTCCTCTGCAACATCACAGATGGAACCCATTGCGATGATAACACGATCTGCATCAGGAGCACCATAGTAATTGAAAAGACCATAGTTTGTACCGAGCTTCTCATTAATCTTGCCCATGTACTTCTCTACTACTGCAGGAAGCTCATCATAAGCCTTGTTACAAGCCTCACGATGCTGGAAGAATACATCACCGTTCTCATGAGAACCACGAGCTGCCGGATGCTCAGGATTCAGTGCGTGTGCACGGAACTCCTCAACAGCGTCCATTGGACACATTTCCTTCAGATCCTCATAGTCCCACTTCTCGATCTTCTGAATCTCATGAGAAGTACGGAAACCATCGAAGAAGTTGATGAAAGGAACCTTGCCCTCGAGTGATGCAAGATGTGCAACCGGGCTTAAGTCCATAACCTCCTGTGGGTTTGTCTCAGCCAGCATAGCAAAACCGGTCTGACGACAAGCGTAAACGTCACTGTGATCACCGAAGATATTCAGTGCATGTGTAGATACTGTACGTGCAGATACATCAAATACACATGGTAACTGCTCACCGGCAATCTTATACATATTAGGGATCATCAGCAGAAGACCCTGAGATGCTGTAAATGTAGTAGTGAGTGCACCTGCTGCAAGGGAACCGTGTACGGTACCTGCTGCACCTGCCTCAGACTCCATCTCTACAACCTTAACGGTATTACCGAAGATGTTCTTCTGTCCTGCTGCTGACCACTGGTCAACGGAATCAGCCATTGGGCTGGAAGGTGTGATAGGATAGATACCTGCTACTTCTGTGTAGGCATACGCTACATGAGCTGCGGCGGTATTTCCATCCATAGATTGTTTAGCTCTTGCCATTTGTATAGAATCCTCCTTAATATAGTTTCTGATAACATTTTATCACTTAAAAAATCAAATGTAAAGAATGGGAGGTTCATTTTTGTCGGAAAACAGCGAACTTAACAAAAAATTTACACTTTTTTCATGCTAGTGATACTGCCGTTTTTTATCAATAGCAGTCGTTTATTGAGACTCTACATGACATCATTAAACAAGAACAAGGGCAAAACCAGCGTTTTGCCCTCCAAGAATTGCTTCGCAATTCTCGTTGGCCTTCCACCACATTACGAGCATTTTCCTATACCAGAACAAAAGGGCAAAACCAGCGTTTTGCCCTCAATTAACACTATATTATGAGCATTTCTTATACCAGAACAAACACGGCTTTACCGTTGGAGAGCGAGATACGGCTTCCGACAGGCACCTGCACCGGCTGTCCTTCCGGCAGCTCGTCCCCACCCAGCACATAGGTTCCGTTGGTGGAAAAATCAGCGATCAGGAAACCCTCCTTCGGTCCGAGATAACTGATCGAGCAGTGCTTACGACTGATCTCCGGCGTCTCAAATATCACGTCTGCCTCCTCCGGATCTCTTCCGATCACGACATCCTCGTCCCTTCGTATCGGGATCAATGTTCCTTCATAGGTACCGGAAATCCCCTGAAGAATCCCCCACTCCTCTCTCGCCTTTCTCTGACGCAGCCACATCTGCAGCTCGTCCACCTTGCTGCAGATCAGCTCATGATAATACGGACTGATCGCAATCAGACGGTTATCTAACAGAATATGCGCCGGATAGACTGCCACGATCGCCTTACAGGACACCAGATAATTCGGATGACACCGCACAAAATGCGTGCCGTCCAACAACTCCCATAGTTCATCCAGATTCCCGTCGAAGCTGATCTGATGCTCATCCATCATCGTTACAAACACACGCATCGCTCTTCCTTCAAAATACTTGATCTCATCCAACGCAAGCGTTAGTTTGTTACCGTGAAAGTTAATCTGTAAATTCTCTCCGTTTCTCTCCATATCAGCTTCCTCCATTTGTTTATTGTCCTGTATTCCTAACGAAACAGCTTCGCTGCCTGTATTACAACCATTTTATTGCATTTCCATACGGAAGGATATTCTCTTGCCGGTCCCGGACAGGTGTAGCGTCCAACCTCCAGAGTGATGCCCGGCACCTTTGTAACCTCATGAATATAGGTAAGGAAATTGCCGTCTCCTCCTGATGAAGAATGATAGCCCGCCGCACTGGCATAGCCCGTCAGCCGTCTCGACTGATAATACAGCCTGTCTGTATTCTTCTGGAGCGTGCCGCCCAGACCGCTTCCACCGAAAATGATCGAACCCATCGCATGATAGCTGATCACGCCGCGCAGTGTCTTTTGTGAACGAAGTTGATCTGTCAGCTTCTTAATCGCACGCGTCTCACTCTCGCTACATGCTTTCGGTCCGCTGTAGCCCATCGGTCCGCGCTTTCCCTGCTTGCGGAAACGCACCGGATAATTACGGTTCAGATCAACGCCTCTTGCATTGGCTTTCCAGATCGTTGTGCTGCCGCTTTTCAGCTTCCGGAGACGCTTTCGCAAAGCTGCGCTTCGTATGCCCTTGATTCCAAACTGTGAGATTGTTGTGCCATCCGGATTCGCCATCGGTACATAGTGAACAGCAATCTTATCAAAGGTCTTCTTCCAGCTTCCACCCTCTCTTGCCGTATAATAATTCTCCAGATAATATTCAATCTGATCCATGCAAAGCTCAGAGGTCATATACTCTCTTGCATGAAGGTTGGCGACCACAAGCAGGGTCTTTGATGCCTTCGTATTACCGATCACTACATCATAAAGATTTCTACCATCTTCACTCTTTCCGATCACACTGGTATGTACGATCCCATGATATTTATCCTGTAATTTCTGAATATCTGCCGACATCTCCGCATAGCTGTACTTCTGATGATCCGTCTGCACAATGGTGCGGTTATTATAGGTTCCTGTTCTGCCGGCTGCCTTTCTGATGCCATCCGTCTTATTCACTGCTACTACCTGATACCGGTACTTTTTGTTAAAAGTAAGAGACTTATCCAGATATTTATGAGCGGTCACCTCTGCCCGCAAAGTATACTTCTCCTGTCCGGAAGCCTTGCGGTATACAAGATAGGATGTCGCATTAGCTGTTTTCTTCCAGGAAACCGTCACCTTGTGACGTCCTCTTCCGCAAAAATAAAGCTTTGCCACGCGTCCCGGCTCAAGATCGACCATCTCTGTCGGTATCGGAACCGGAGAAGCGGTAACTGCACCCTCTGAAGGAGCCGGTGTCTGGGTTGCCGGTGGTGTCGCTGTTTTCGCCGGTTCTGTTACAGCCGGTTCCGTTGTTGCAGGTTCTGTTACGGAAGGCTCTGTCGCTGATGGTTCAGTTGTTGCCGGTTCGGTAACTGCCGGCTCTGTTTCCGACGGCTCCGTTGTTGCAGGTTCTGTTGCCGACGGTGTCACAGTCTGTGCCGGCTGCACACTTTCTTCTGTATTCTCTGCCTTTTTCAGACTCTGCTGCTTCTTATCATTCGGTAACTGTTGTGATGCATATACCTTTTTGATATTCATTCCAAAATCCGCTGCCATCTTCCTTTCTGCCTGCAGGTCATTTCCCGCGCAGGTCTCCAGCAGTAATACCACTGCCAGCATAAAACATTTCCATTTCATTCTTCGTTTCACTGTACTTACTCCCTTCAATATACTCCTGTTTTTTATTTATTATACAGATTCCAGCCACAAAAGTCCATTTCCCGGACAGAGATATGTTCGGAAATTGCAGCTTATTTCCGTAAAAAATTATGTAAAACAAAAAACGGTCAGACAAATCAGAAATTCTTCCGACTTGTCTGAACCGTTTGGCTTCTCACTTAATCAATCACCTTGATGCTCTTGATCACCGGCTGATTCTCTGCGGCAACCGTACCATTCTCATCCTCAACCTGTGTATCCTCGCAAATCTTATCAACAACCTCCATGCCCTTCGTCACAGTTCCAAAAGCAGCATACTGACCATCCAGTCCCGGATTATCCTTATGCATAATAAAGAACTGAGAGCTGGCACTGTCATAATCCTGCGACCGTGCCATGGAAATCGTACCACGCACATGGGAAATACTGTTCTCAACGCCGTTCTCAGAAAACTCCCCCTTGATCGTCTTGTCTGACCCTCCGGTACCATTGCCCAGCGGATCACCACCCTGGATCATAAATCCGGAAATGATCCGGTGAAATGTCAGACCGTCATAAAATCCGTCTTTGGCAAGATCCACAAAATTCGTCACAGTGATCGGTGCCACGTCCGCATCAAGCTCGACAGAAATAGTTCCGTAATCCTTCACCTTGATCTTAATATGATGCTTACCGGAAAGCAGATCGCTGTCTTCGTTATCAGAAGCCACATTGCTTTCTGCATCCGCTGCCGGAGAAGAGACCGCCGCCGAGGAAACATTCCTGTCTGTAGCCGTATTATTGTCTGTACTTCCACATCCTGTCAAACACAATGCTCCAAGAAGCACTGTCATCAAAATACTACTTATCTTTCTCATAAAAACCTAACCTTTCTTTCGACTTTAAAATCACTTTTCTTTCACTCAAATTTTGAAAAAAACTATAGAGCATCATACCACAAACTTTTGATTCTGTCTATTCTAAGAAAAATGCCCCCTTTCGGAAAACAGTTTTTTATGATCCTACCTGTTTTCCCAAAAGGGAGCATATCCTATTTCGTCAGGATTTTTTCACAAAATATTTTGTACTATTTGTATACCTCTTGAATTTCCTGTTGCAGCTCTTCACACTCCTCCGGCTGCACAGGATATCCGAGATACGCGATTCCACGATAAACAGAATCAGTAATCTCTCCCGATTCTTCCATCACGCTGCAGATTGTCACAATCAGCTCCTGCTTGGCGGCGACCACCTTCTCATCCGCATCATAAAACTGTGTCATGTCATAATCCGAGGTATTTCCGCACGGATTTTTGCAGACCGCACAGTCCGGTGCGATCACATTCTTTGCCGCATGGATCTGCCTCACCATATCCTCTTCCCTGTCCGGCTCACGCAGATGCAAAAAAGCCTCCCTGATCACCTCATCTGTCTGTTCTGTTCTGCCATTGTTGGACACCGCACCTACCAGTCCGATCAACGCACTTATTACTTTATCTCCTGTCATCAAAATATCCTCCTGTCAGATCATATCTTTTCCACCACAGCGCTGTCCCATATTATGGACAGACCAAATCACGAACGTTCCAAATTACGAACACACCATATAAACGCTTTCGCACATCGGACATCCGACTCCTGAAAATGATTCCCTTCGTTCCATTCCAGCGTTGTCTGGATCCCCTGCTCCTGCAATTGTTTATATTGTTCACGAATGCGGTCTCCCACCGCTGCCATAACCTGGTTCCTCGTTTTCTCTTCTCTCTTGCCAAGACTTAAATAAATCCGTTCTGTCTGTACGGCATGCTTCCCCGCATATTCATCCCACTTTGGAAACCATACTGACGGAGACACTGCCGCAACCGCCGCAAACAGATCCGTCTGATACGCACTCCAAAGTGAAAACAGTCCTGCAAGTGAATAGCCGCCAAGCACCACAGGCACATCAGAAGCTGCTGCGTAGTGTTTCACCACAAACGGCACGAAGCTTTCCTGCACAAACCGAAGCGTGCCAGCCGCTCCGGTGCCAAAGCCCTCCGTCCCGAACACAGACGGTGCCTCCCACGGTGAAAGCTCCCGATTCCAGTCCCGTACCAGAAATGCCGCCAGTACGACCGGTTCCGTCACCCTGTCACCGATCATAGAAACTTTCTTCTCCAACTGAGCCATCTCATGTTCATTCACCGGCTGGATCAAAATATATTCCGCATCCGAGCTGCCATGTATCACGCACTGTTTATCTTCCAATAGAAATTTCTCGTTTATCATGTTCTCACCTTCAATGATTGTTTGTCATGTTTATTTAAGCAAAAATAGAAATTTTCGTCAAGGAGAAGAGGATGTGGCACGGAAACCTTCTGTACTAAAAAACGGACACCACATTTTTGTGTGATGTCCGCTTTTCTATTTTCACTACATCATATACATTTTAGCATATTATCTAGCGAATTTTTCTCTGACCGGTAATCCCCGTCTTCTTCAGCCAAATCTTATACTGTTTTTTGCATTTCTTCGGCACCTTTACAACAGCCTTTTTGTGTACTTTATAAAATGCTTTCTTTCCGACTGTTTTGGCAGTTAATTCCTTCGTCTTGATCACAATGTTTTTCAGATTTGAGCATCCGTAAAATGCTTTTTTGCCAATCTGAACCACATTTTTACCAATGACGATCTTCTTAAGCTTTTTGTTATTATAAAACGCTTTTGCTGCAATGGAGGTCACCTTGTATGTTGTTCCCTGCAGTGTTACTGTTGCCGGGATAACCACCGTGCCTTTTGCCTTTGCATCTGCTTTCTGATACTCCACAGTGTCATCCGCCGTGATCCGGTAGGTGACACCGTCCTTCACTAACACTGTTCCAACGGATACGGTGTCCCCATGAGAAGGATCCGGCGATACCATCCCCTGATCCAGTGAAGGAAGTGGCTGTGATGTTCCATCCGGTGCTGCCGGCTGAGTTGGTATTGGTGCCGGTGTTTCGCTCGGCTTTACCGTCGGCGTTACCGTCTCTGTTGGCTTTGGTGTCTCGCTCGGCTTCACTGTTGGTATTACCGGCTCTGTTGGCACTGGTGTCTCACTTGGCTTTGCTGTTGGCGTTACCGTTCCTGTCGGTGCCGGTGTCTCGCTCGGCTTTGCCGTCGGCGTTACCGCCTCCGTTGGCTGAGGACTCTCACCCGGTTTCACCGTTGGTGTTACCGTCGGCACTGTGCTCTCGCTCGGTTTTGCTGTCGGTGTTACCGTTTCTGTCGGTACCGGCGTCTCTGTTGGCTTCGGACTCTCGCTCGGTTTCACTGTCGGTGTTTCCATTGGCACTGGTGTCTCACTCGGTTTCACTGTCGGTGTCTCCATCGGTTCTATCGTTGGAACAGGTGTCTCGGTCGGTGCCGGCGTTACCTTCGGTATCATAATGATACTTTCCGGATTGATCGCATCACACAGAGTACAGTGGATCGATTTCTGTCCTTCTTCGTCCTCAGAAGCCTCTCTGTCAATCACATAGTCCTCTCCCCAGACATGTGCATCCGAATCGATTGGAAGAATAATCTCCCTTGATTCACCGCATCCGCCGCACACTTCCACTGCCTTTCCTGTCTCGGAGCAGTTCGCATATTTGATCACAATCGGCTCACCGTAGCTATGTCCCACTGTGACAAGACATTGTGCGGTCACTTCTTCATTATCTGCCGCAATCGCAGAGATCGTTGCGGTTCCTGCTGCAACAGCGCTTATCACGCCATCCTCTGAAACGATGGCAACCGATTCATCCGATGACTTCCAGTTGATTCCCGGCTTGGTAATATTTTCCGGTGCGGCAATGGCACTAAGCGTTGCCGTCTTTCCCGGACAAAGTGCCAGCTCATACTGATCAAGCGTTATGTCGGTTGTGTATATCTGCTCGGACTTTGTTCCCAGCGCATAAACGCTGAAATGCTCGGTCTGGAAGGTAAACTTGCCGTTCTGGTACTTTGCATGCATGTCAGTGATCGTTCCGTCTTCCTCGATACGGTAAATCACCGCATCCTCCGTCAATACACCATCCGGAACCGGTATCTCCACATCCACGCTCTGTCCCGGCTGGACCGCAGCCTCATTTTCATACAGACTGATATCAAAGATCGGCGTCACAGGCTTATGTCCCTTTGCCGCTTTGATCATTTCCTGAATGATCTTCCAGAACAGTTCCCATCCCCTCGGATATTTCTTCTGCAATACTTCCTTGGTGATCTCATCCACACCAAGTGTCATGTCCTTATCCATCTCACTGTCATCTGAATTGCTGACAATGATTCCTGTCTTATCATCCTTCAAACCGACTACGGTCACCTCGTAAGAGGCTGTCTTATCTCCTACCGTTGCCGTGATCGTTGCCTTTCCGGTCTGAACTGCTGTTACAACACCGTTTTCATCAACTGTCGCAATGGAAGGATCAGAGGATTCCCACTGAACCGTTGTATCATCTGTCGTATTCTCCGGCTCATAGATTACGCTTAATTCCTTCTTTCTCTCCAGACGCAGGGTTCCGGTTGCGGTGTTCAGCTTGATCCACTGCAGTGGTGCGAAAACTTCCACCTCCATCTCACATCTTTTTCCGTTGGCCAGTGCAATGATCTTCGCGTGCCCCGGTCCCTTCGCCGTCACAGTGCCATCGGCATTTACCGACAATACACTGCGGTCTGTGCTGATCCATGTCACACTCTTATCATCAGAGGTATTTACCGGATCATATGTGATCTGCAGCTTCTTCTCATCGCCGACATTCATCTGCTCGATGGTTTCCTTAAAGGCGATCGACTGCAGTGGCGCGTATACCCGTACCGTGTAATGTGCCTCATCAATACTGCCATGACGTATCCGAATATCTGTCTCTCCCGGCGCTACCGCGGTAACTTCTCCGTTTTCGGAAACTGTTGCCACACTCTCGTCGCTGCTGGTCCACTCTGTGGTAGCAGTATCATCCTTTGGCACAACAATCTCTGCCGGGATCTGATAGGTTTCTCCCACATTCATTTCCTTCTGATACTCACTCAGCTTAATTCCATAATTAACCTGCGTTACCGTCACGGTACACTGTGCCTTGATCGATGGATCTTCCTTCAGGGCTGCCGTGATCACAGCCTCTCCCTGTGCGATACCCTTCACCGTGCCATCCTCTGTCACAGTAGCCACTGTTTCATCGGAGCTGCTCCAGAGTAACGTATCATCGTGACTGTACTCCTCCGGTGCATATGTCACAGTCAGCTTCTTTGTATAGCCTTCCTCGACCTCTGCACTCTCCGGCAGTGATACACTCTGTATCGGTGTGTCATAAACCGCATAAGCATTCAGATCAGCGGTTAAGGTTGCCGGCAGCTTATCTGCCTTTCCGTCTCCATCAATATCCCATCCGATGAATTTAGCACCATCCGGCAGATATTGATCGATCAGAGACTGTGCCGGAGCCTGAAGCACCTGTGCGGACAATACCGGTTCCATCTTAAGAACCATGCCATCAATCCAGAAGGTTGCCTGGTTCCATTCACCATCGTAGTAGAGGTTATCGAGACGCTGTTCGTCGTTTCGCTTTACATGAGAGTAGACTACACTACCATTATAGGATGTCGCTTCACTTATCTCCGTAGCATCAGTAATCACATTCACATTCTGACTGCCATTATAAAGTATATTCAAGGCAGCTTCATCCACTTTGGCGATCCGAATACATTCAATTCCTGTTGCATCAAAAAACATGGAACTTCTCTCCAAATTAGAAGGATCCGCTTCAAAAAGTATATATTTCAGACCGGCACAATAAGCAAACTCAGAAAAACCATGTGTTGTCAATGTTTCTGGTAAAACAATACTGTAAATCTTTCCGCAGTAACCAAACGCATACTCTCCTATCGATGTCAACCGCCGGCTCATCTTCACAGATTTAAGATTTTTACAATAGTAAAATGCGAATTCATTAATATGCAAAACAGAATCCGGAATCTCAACCCTATTCAACGTTTCATTATAACTCAAGCAACCTGCTGCAATCAAACGTGTTCCTTCTTTAATCTTCAAATATTCAGTCACATATCCAAGATTGCTACACACAGCATATGAGCCGATATAAAGTACACCATTCTCCCAATTTTTCTCATTATAATAATACCCGGTTCCTCCAAATGCACCCTGACCAATAAATGATACATTTTCGCCCATATAAATCGCCTTTAATTTTGGGCAGTTAAGAAAACAAGTGTTTCCGATATACTCCAGACTATCCGGTAATACAATCTTTTCCAGTTTTTCCCGGTCAGAAAAAGCTGATTTTTCAAGACGTTTCACACCTTCCGGAATAACCACCTCTCCACTGATCATCATCGGTGTCAGTAGCAGTTTTGTTCCTTCTTTGTTATAAAGAATACCATCCTGCGTCTTAAAATACTGATTGGTTTCATCAACACGGATGTACTGTAACTGACTGCATCCATTAAAGACAGAATCACCTAGTGTTTTCACTTTAGATCCCAATGATACATATTTAATACCGGTTTGTTCAAAAGCTCCAGAATCTATTTTCTCAATATTATCGGGAAGTTCAGCCTTATGAAGTTTTGTATCTCCCATAAACAACCAGTATGGAATTTCATGAAGATTTTCACTCAATTCTATCTGTTCCAACTGTACACATTCCTGAAATGCATATTTACCAATTTCTGTGACACCGTCCGGTAAATCAATCTCTTTCAAAGAAGATTTCAAAAATGCTCCTTCTCCAATCACTTTTAAACTATCTGGCAAAACAACCTCAGTTACACCGGTACCCGCAAAGGAATAATCCCCTACTCTCTGTATTCCATTCGGAATCGTCACCGATCCTGTCAACTTTCCCGGAACGCATAACAATTCCGTTTTTTCTATATTATAGAGCACTCCATCGACTGAGCAGTATGCCTCATTCTGCTCATCCACATCAATTCTTTCCAAATTCTTGTTTTCAGAAAAGGCACCTTCCCCGATAGATGTCACACCTGCTGGAATCTCTATATTTTTTAACGAGCTCAACGCAAAAGCACGCTTCTGTATATAATTCAATTTATCCGGCAGTGTAACTTCCTCCAAAGAAGTATTATAAAAAGCTTCTTCTCCAATAAAGTTTAACGATTTCGGAAGATCTATTTTCGTTAATCGGGAACAATTCCGAAAAGCACTTGCATTAATCTTATTTACCTTCTCTGGGAAAACCACTCTTTCAGGTGATGTTGCTTCAAAAGCCCGTTCACGAATAACCAGCAGATTTTCCGGTAAACTGATTTGTGTCAATGACGTACTACAAAAAGCGCATGCTCCTATTTCTGTAACTGTATCCGGCAAATTCACTTCACTGATTCCCTCCACAGACCAGCAATACTCTTCTGGTACAAACTGTCCCTGAAGGATCGTCAGCTTTTTCAGGTTACCAATAGTCGTCCATTGCTCCTGCGCAAACAGATCATCCAGTTTCACCGTATTAATATATCCATTTCCTGCTTCCGCACCCAGATATTCACCGAAAAATGGCAACGTCAGTTCTTCGAGCGTATCAGCTCCCTTCAGTGCTCCATTTCCGAGATATACCATGCTAACCGGGAACTCCAGCTTCGTCATCTTCGCCAGACCACAGTCTGCAAAGGCATTTCTTCCAATCTCCTGAATAGAATCATTAACGATCAGGGTATCCAGCTTCGCACCATTGAATGCCGCTGTTCCGATCTCCACCAGATCCTTTGGCATCGCAAAGTCCGTGACCGCAGTGTGTTCAAACGCATGGTCATCAATACTCATCAGCTTGCTATTATCAGTGATATCCATATTATTGAGACTATTACAGCCATAGAAGGCGTACGCGCCGATCTCCTGCACGCCATCCGGGATCCGGATGGATTCCAGCTGACTGCAGTTATAGAAAGCACTTTTATAAATTCCGCCAAGCTGGCTTCCCTCTGGTACCTCTACCGTTTTCAAACTACTGCAATACGCAAAGGCATACCGGTCAATGCTCTGCAGTCCTGCCGGGATACTGATCTGCTCCAGCTTCTCACAGCGCATAAACGCACGGTAACCGATCGTACTTAACCGGCTGTCCTGCGGGATTGTAATCTGTGACAGCTTTGATTTCTCAAATGCTGCAAATCCAAAGGAGGTCACGGTACTCTTGACCGTATAGCTGCCTTCCTTATTGGCAGGACAGGTGATCAGAGTTGACTGTGCCTTATTGTACAGAATATCCTCATCTGAGCTATATCTTTGATTGTCCTCTGCCACCCGGATCGCCTCCAGATTTTCACAGCCGGCAAAACAGAGTTCTCCGATATGATCCACTCCGGCCGGAATCGTGACCTCCGTCAGACCGGAATTATAGAATGCATTTCCCTGCAGCGTAAGCTTCTCCCCGTTTCCAAGATCCACCTTCGTCAGGCTTGTCGCATCGCTGAACGCATTATAGTCAATGTTTGTCACACTGTCCGGCACGGTAAAGTCAGTAAGTGCTGAACCGGCAAACGCATAACGCCCAATCTGTGTCGGTTCTGCTCCATCGGCAAAGGTAAGCTCCTTAATCCCGCTCTTATAGAATGTATAATCACGGATCCGGTCAACGCCCTCCGGCAGGGTAAGCTTTGTCAGGTTCTTTGTCTCTGTAAACGCATAACGTCCCAGAGTCACTAACTTACTTCCGGCAGCAAACTCCACCTTAGCCAGACCACTTCGCGCAAAGGCATAATCATCGACCACACGCACTGCAGCCGGGATCGTGATCTTCTGAAGCTCTGTCGTTCCGGCGAAGGCATTCTGATAAATGCCGGTCAGTGTCTCCGGCAGGGTAATACTGCGAAGGGATGTATTATCCTGGAACACTTTACCGCCGATCGAGATGATATCATGACCATCGATCTTATCCAGTGCGATGTCTGTGGCACTTCCATGATAAGCAACAATGCTGGCATCTCCATCCTCGGTCAGGGCATACTCCCATTCCCCGCTGCTGACCACATCTGACACACCCAGATAGTAAGCAGCCACATCCTCGTTCCATTTTTCTTCCAAGCCTTCCGGCAGCACGCTTGCCTTAAAATAGATCTCAATCTTGTCGGTATCGACAAAGGCATATCGTCCGATTTGGGAAAGCTTCGCCGGCACGGTCAGCTTCTTCAACGAAGTACAGCCCTGGAATGCATATCTGCCAATTACAGTCAGGGACTGTGGCAGAGAAATATCTGTCAAGGAAGAACAGTGATTCAGTGCATAATTATCAATCTCCTGCAGCTTTGTACAGTATTTCAGATCCAAATGGTTCAAGGAGGTCAAGCCTTCCAATGCTCTTGCCTCGAGCAGCGTCAGGCTGCTTCCCTCTTCAAAGGTGATCCGGCGCAGCGCATCCGCACCTTGAAACGTCCATGCCGCAATGCGTTCCAGCTGGCTCTCTCCCTCGAATGTCACTGTGACCAGGTTCTTGCAGCCGGTAAATACCTCCTGTCCCATTGTAGAAACGTTCTCCGGCACTGTGAAATCCTCAATACCACAGTATCCAAATACACCATAACCGAGACGGTTCAGTTTGCTTTCCGGTTCAATCTCTATCGCAGTCAGGTTATAATCATACGCAAACGCAAATCTGCCAAGTGCAGACACACTTTTCGGGATCAGGCATTTCTCCGTCATGCTGCTGCAGTTTTCAAAGGCATTCTCCGAAATGCGTTCCAGCCCCTCTGGGAACACTGGTGTCTGAAGTGATTCACAGTCACTGAAAGCATATCTGCCGATTTCAATCAGACCATCATTCAAGGTTACTTCTGTCAGCTTAGACGCTCCCGAAAATGCATATCCGGCGATCGTCTCGGTGGTCTTTGGAAGTGTATATGCCCCCGTCTTTGCCGCCGGATAGAACATAAGCTTCGTCTTCTCCGCATTGAACAGGACACCGTCATAAGAGCCAAACACTGCATTATCATTATCCACCGTGATGTCCTGCAGGTTCTGGCAGTAGGACAATGCACCTTCGCCAATCTCCGTCAGTCCGGCACCAATCTCAATCTCCTCCAGTCCCGACTGGTAAAAACAGAGTTCCCCAAACGATCGTACCGAATCCGGAACTTTGATCTGCTTTAACATTCTTGTTCCTGAAAATGCATAGCCTCCCAAAACCGTGCATTTACTGTCTGCTCCAAATGTTACCTGACTCAGTTCCTGACAACTGGCAAATGCCGCAAGGTCGATCGCCTGCACCGTATCCGGTAATGTGATTTTTCGCAGATTTGACCACTGAAACGCTCCATTTCCAATCAGCTCCAGCTGTGAATCCTCCGCAAAGTTAACACTAACCAGCCCCGTGCTGCTAAACGCTCCACTTTCAATTTCTGCAATCCCCTTCGGAATAGAAACAGTTGCAATCAGGCATCCCATAAATGCACCTTCCGAAATCTTGGTAAGCTGGCTGTCCTCCGGCAGATCTACTGCCATAAGAGAGGAGTACGAAAAAGCGTACTCTCCCATTTTCCGGACAGACGCCGGAATCGTGATCTCATTGGCGGATACCCCCGTAAAGCTCTGATCTCCGATCGTCTCCAGTCCATCCGGAAGCGTAATCTGCGATGCTCTCGCATATGCAAACGCATATTTTCCGATCTCCTTCGTTCCCTCTGCCACCGGATAACTTCCCGCAAGCCCGGTCGGATAGTAGATCAGCTTTGTTCCGGTGCTGTCATAAACTGCATGCTCCTTCTCCTGAAATGTCGTGTTGCCCTCTGCCACCGTGATCTTTCTCATGCCACGGCAGCCCAGAAATGCTCCGTCCCCCAGCTCACTGAGCTTCTGCGGGATCGTAAAGGAGCTGATCATTGTATTGGCAAATGCCTGCTCTCCGATCGTGCGAAGATCACTGCCCGGCACGATCCCCACACTGCTCATTCTGGCACAGCCGTAAAACGCAAATGTTCCGATCGTCTGTACGCTTTCCGGGACATCGATCGACAACAGTCTGCTGCATCCGTTAAACGCATACGGCATGATCTCTGTCAGATGTTCCGGCAGGCTCACCTTCCGGAGTCTTGCATTGTTCTCAAAGGCGGACTCTCCGATACAGCTTACGGTCTTTCCTTCGATCGTATCCGGTACGGTCAGATATTTTCTCTTACCGGTATAGGATAAGATCTTCACCGTTCCATCCGGCAGGGTTGCATAGGTGTATGCATTGGCATCGTCCTCATTCGCCCACTTTGCATACAGTGTCACATCCTGCGAAAAGACATCCGTATAATACTCCACCTCATCCGTGCAGTCCCTGTCATAATACCAGCCGTCAAACACGACATCTTCCCGCTCCGGCTCCAGCATCAGCTGAACCGTATGTCCCTTTACAAACGGCTGTGTCTCATTCTTGATCTCATCGGTCTGCATCTCATAGGTGATCGTTCCTTTTTCCTCATACAGAAATGCATAGATATCCAATGCACCGTAGCCGTAAAGCACATCCTCTCCGCTGGTGCCAAGATCCACACTCGATGCGATCAGATAATCACGGATCTCTTTAAACTCCGCACCCGGATGGTCTGCGCGGTACAGTGCTGCCGCTGCTGCAACGATCGGGGAAGCCAGAGAAGTTCCCTGTGTGTATCCGTATGTACCGCCCATCTTTGTCGTATACACACTTCCCGGTGCTACGATATCACTGTTGTCACCATAGTTGGAATACGCAGCAAGCTCCCAGTCCGAATCCAGTGCTCCGACACCGATCACGTTCTCATCGGCAGCCGGGTAATTGAGGAGTGCCGTGCTGTCATTACCGGCAGCCGCCACACAGATCACATCGCTGTCCACCGCCAGCTTCGTATAATAACTGAAGATATTTTCATCTGTCACAAAGGACATGTTTACCACATCTGCATCGGCTTCGATCGCATACGCCAGACCAAAAACAAGATCGGATGCTCTCAGAAAATTACCCTGCGCATCTGCATCGCATTTGATCACAAGCAGCTCTGTCTCAGGCGCAACACCTGTGATACCGCTTCCATTATTCATGGATGCACCCAGAGTTCCGGCAACACTTGTTCCATGTCCCTGCTCATCCTCGATCACAGACATATCATAATCCTTGACGATCTTGTCATCCGAAGCATTATAAGAAAGCTTACTGATCCGCCCCTGAAATTCCTCATGATCCGTATCAATACCGGTATCAATAATGGCTACCGTCACTCCGGCACCCTTATTGTGCTTCCAGGTATCCCTCAGGTTCAGATAGCCCGTCTCGCTCTGCTTATCGTAGTCCGGATCACTCACCTCGTAATCCGCTCGCGTCTGATACAGCTCATGCTGGCTGGCATCCACCGCGCTCGCCTTCACATGGTAGTTTAAGGACATCTCGGACAGATCCTGCCTGTATTCCTTGTCCGAATAAATGTCCGCCACCTTCACATCCTTCGGCAGCGTCAGCACCGCAAAGTGCTTGTCTGCCGTCATGCGGACAGAAGCACCCATCTTGTCAGCCAGAGCCTTTGCCCGCGACTCATTTGTGTCCGACAGAACGATGGTCTTCTCATCGTACCGTCCCTTCTGCTGCACAAGCTCCTTACATTTTTCATCCTGCTGTTGTTCCAGCTTTTTCTTCTGATCATTGGATGCATTGATCGACCCGTTTGTCTCCGGTCTTTCGTGGTAGTATCCCACGATACCGCCCACAATGACAGCCATGATCACAAGAATTATTCCGATTCTTTTTCGATTCATCGCTTATCCTCCTTATCCGAAAGTCTAGATAAGGATATGATAACATATCCGATGAATCGTTTTCTTTCCGTTTTTTTCACCATCAACATTGACAAAAAATAAATCAAGTATAGATTGATATCAAATAATGTCACCAATCCGTCAACAGTATACGCTTTTACACATGAAAATTACTTTCCAACTCTTGATTTTGCTTACAATCTCTGATACCAATTAATTGAATCGAGTAGGAGGCTAATCATTAGTTGATTAGCCGACCTCTCACACCACCGTGCATACCGTTCGGTACACGGCGGTTCCTTAGTTTTCACTGACCATCAGATAATGGTCATGCATGGATGTATATCCCAGCTTGGCTATTGTTTTATTCGTGATTACTGAATTTAACACTTGTGCCATTTTCCAATAACCTTTTCTACTATTGGCTAGTTTCTTGGCTTTCCATTCCTCTAATCCTAGTGCTTTTAGCATTCGGTACTTTGCTTTGATTTTCTTCCATTGTTTCCAATAGACCGCTCCTCTGAGAATTGCTCCTCATAGATTGGCGAGAGTTCCTGTGCAATTGCCTGTTGGATTACCCTGTCAACAACCGTAGGAACTCCCAGCTTTCTAAACTCGCCTTTTGTCTCCTTGGGTATTTCTACCCTTCGAACCGGGTTAGGTTTATATTTCCCTTCCCTTATCTCCTGGATTAAGGATTCCTGGTTTTCTCTAAGGAAGGGCAGAAGTTCATCCACCTGCATACCATCGATTCCACCTCACGATGGACACCCTTGGTCTCGGCTGTATCTTTCCCACTACTAGGGCGGATTAGGAACTTACACCCCTTAGCGACGTGCGCCGCAAGGCGCACACAAAGAAGAGAATGGCTTTCTCCATTCTCTTTTCTACAAATTGAAAGTCATAGCACAGACTTTTTTATCCTTTCATTTCCACGACCACATTTCCAGCATGGTCAACATCGCTCGCCGTGCGGATGGCTTGTTCCAATTCATTCAGTGGGAACTCATGAGTGATGATCCGCTCCAATTCCCACTTACCACTCGCCATGATCTCCTGCACGTCCCGCACATCCTCCGGCATATAGCCACCGGAGCCGATGATGCTCTGCTGGGCATAGGTCATGTGGAGCAGGTCAATGGTGCGGGGCATGTTGTTGACTGCAACGGAGACAAAGCGGCTCTCGATTTTTCCAAACCGAAGGAAATCATCCAGAATACTCTCCGCACCGGCGGCATCCAGCCAGCAGTCAATGCTGGCAACTGTGCCATTTAGGGAAGGAGCCGTGCCGAAATAGCTAACGGCTGATGTTTCAAAATTCTCTGACGCTGTATTGCAAACCGCAAAGCCTAACTGTTCTGCTAAACTTAGACGAAAATCCGAGCGGTCACAGATCATAACTTTCTCCATGCCGAAGTGCTTGAAGGCAACTGCAGCGGCAATGCCAATCGTTCCGCAGCCGAACACCACGGCATTCTGCCCAGCAACATACTGTTCCTTGCCCCAGGGAATCATCCCCCGGCGGGCAGCACGGCAGCCAACCGTAAACGGCTCAATCAGGCTTGCCAGCTTATCGGAGATACAATCATCCACAGCATAGAGGGAATGATTCCGTTTGGCATTAGGAATGAGAATATATTCCGAGAATCCGCCGATGGTTCCGGCTCGTTTTGTGTCCCCTTTGGCATAACGAGGGTAAGGGTAGACCCGTTCGCCTACTGAAAAATCTGTGACATTCTTTCCGACCTTCACCACACGGGAAACAGTCTCATGACCAAACTCACCGCCGACAGTCACCTTGTGACCAGTGTTCGGACCGTGGGTGAAAACCGCAACATCTGTGCCGCAGATACTGGAATAGAGGTTCTGCACCAGCACATCATTGTCTCCGACTTCCGGCAACGGCAGCTCCCGAATTTCAACTTGTTCTTTTTCTAAATAGATACCAGCTTTCATATTTCCTCCCTGCGGCGTTTTACACACCGCTGAATCACATTTACAACATCCTCAACGGAATCCGTGCAGTCGTTTTTGAGCCATTCCGAGATAATTGCCATTAACCCTTGAATATAAAACGCCATGAGATACGGTCTGTCCTGCTGCGGTATACCGTAGCGGTCGAGGATTGGCGTGAACACATGGCGGAACATCCGTTCATAGCTTTTATCCATTCCCAGCACTGCGGCATTTTCTGTTGCCGTGCGGAACAGTAGCTTGTGCTGCTCGATGTAATCAAGATAAGGTGTCAGATACTCTGGCGTAATAAGGTACAATTCATCCAACGGACAATCCCACAACTTTGTGACAAAGGCATCTGTGTCCTTCTTCATGTGAGCAAGAAACTGCTCATTCATATGACTGACGCTCTCCGAAAGTAAGTCTGCCATTGTTTCATAATGCAGATAAAAGGTGGAGCGATTGACGCCTGCCTCCTCGCAGATTTCCTTGACTGTAATGTAGGCAAAATCCTTCTTTTCCAAAAGCGCCAAAAAAGCCTCGTCCATTCTGGCTGCAGTGGCGAAATATTTGCTTTCTGACTTCTTCAATCGTTTCCACCTTCTTTCGTGTTTTATGTTATACAACAGCATGATTACGGCAATCAAAATGACCATGCCGTAGACAAATCCGCCTGTAATGGCGTTCATTATTTTTCGGTAACTCTCTCCGTTTTCAGAAAAACGGGTTATCATCGCTGTCTGCAAACTGAGAATGCATCATTTCTCACTGATTTCTTTCGCCAATTCCATAATCTCAAAAGCATATTTCTGCTTGCTCCGTGCCAGCAGTTTTTTGTAAATGGGATAGTTGACACCCATACCCAGCAGACCGATGATTCCAACAATCACACCGAGGACGAACATAGCGGTCGTACCACTGCCGATGATCTTCATTGAGAGACACATTCCCACACCTGCTACCAACGCAGCGATAATTCCGAAAGTGTAGGTGAAAACGGTTGCGGGAAGTTTAGCTTTCTTGTCCAGCTTGCGAAGGGCAATCACTTTCGAGGTGTCTTTAGGTGTGTACTCGTTGGCGAGCTGTTCTGCGTAAATCTTATCTGTGTTCATGGCTTATTGCCTCCTTTATTTGATGGTTTTATGATACCAGCAAAAAAGGAACAACTGAACAACACGGATGAGGATTTGTGTTGAGTTCAGGAATACTGTAAATTCTAAGTTGTTAACCGGTATAATACAAAAGCCCCAAGACACGGTATATCGTGCCTTGGGGCTAATGGAGCTGAGGGGAATCGAACCCCTGTCCGAACCCGGATCCAATGTCCTTCTACTGTCATAGTCAGTGTTTTGACATTCCCTCCGGCTGCCGCCCACTAACAGGCTGCAGTCTTCAGTAGCTTCATGAATTTTCTGATACCGCAAAGCTTAGGCATCAGAGTTTCCCGCAGGTCGACACCGGAACCCCTAACGGCGGGACGCTAGGACCGATGGGCTGCAACTAGGCAGCCAGTGCTAAATTATCTTCAGCGTTTAATTTTAAATTCGAACTTTTAACGTGGTGTCCGACCACGGACAGCTTCTCCATCTTCAGCGAGCCCGTCGAAACCTGTACAACCCCTTAAGTTGTAAGATTGCTGATTACTATAACACCCTTACAACATTTTGTCAATAACCAGATCATCTTTTTGATAAGCTTTTGATCTATAAATCAGACGTTGTCTGTTCTACCGTAAGCCTGTCTAATAAAGATTTCTGACCTTAAACTGCTTTTCAGCCTCCCGGCGCTGATCCTTCTTGGCAATGTCCTGGCGCTTATCATACTGCTTCTTACCCTTTGCCAGGCCAATCTCCACCTTCATAAGGCTGCCCTTAAGATAAACATTAAGCGGCACTAAAGTATATCCCTTCTGTGCGATCTGTCCCTCAATCTTACGGATCTCATAACGGTGCAGAAGAAGTTTTCTCGCACGAAGCGGATCCCTGTTAAATATATTACCCTTTTCATAGGGGCTGATATGCATACCGTAGATAAAAACTTCTCCCTTCTGGATGCGGACAAATGCCTCTTTGATACTGCACTTGCCCATACGCAGGGACTTTACCTCTGTTCCCACCAGTTCGATACCGGCTTCGTATTTATCTTCGATAAAGTAATCGTAAAATGCCTTTTTGTTGTTCGCAATGATCTTTTTACTTTCCTTTGCCATAATTCCTCCTAATGCGCATCACGCTGATCTGTCGATCAGATCATCCGCAGTCTATCTGCGTGTGCGTCTCTTTGCCACCTTCTTTTTCGCCTTGCGCTCCTTGGCTCTGCGGGTTCCTCTGTCTGCGCGGCCTCTTCCTGATTTACCATCCTTACCGGAATTTCTTGACTTTCCGGCAGACTTTGCAGCCATCGCTTTCTTCTCACGGGCACTGATACGCTCCTTCGGCGACTTCTTCTCTAAGGAAGGCAGGATTGGATTGCCGTCCTCATCCTCCTGATACAAAACAAAGTCAATCGTTCTGGTCAGCTTGTCGACACCGGCTACAATGATGCGCAGCGGTTCTCCCATCTTGTATACCTTGCCGGTCTGCTCACCGACCATGCGATGAAGATCCTCATCATAATAGTAATAATCTCCCGGAATATCTGCCACACGGATCATTCCTTCGATCGTATTCGGAAGCTCCACATACATGCCCCAAGTTGTCAGTCCGGAAATCGTTCCCTCGAAATCCTTTCCGACAAACTGCTCCATATATTCTGCCTTCTTCATCTTCTCTACTTCGCGCTCTGCGTCATCTGCACGCCTCTCCAGAGCACTCGTCTGCTCTGCAACCTCCGGAAGGATCTTCTGATAATGATCAATCCTCTTATCCTTCATGCCGCCGTGGATATTCTCCTTGATGATGCGGTGGATCTGCAGATCCGGATAACGGCGGATCGGCGAGGTAAAGTGGCAGTAATACTTAAGTGCAAGTCCGAAATGCCCCTCACACTCTGTCGTATATCTCGCCTGCTTCATGGAACGAAGTGCCAGCCTGCCGATCAGTCCCTCCTCCGGCTTGCCGGCGATGGAACGCATCAGCTTCTGAACCTCCTTCGGATGAATCTCATCCTCCTTGATCTTTAAAGTATACCCAAAATTCTCGATAAAGAGTGCCAGATTCTGGATTTTCTCCATGTCCGGCGTCTCATGTGTACGATATACAAACGGAAGCTCGTTCCAGAAATACTCCTCAGCGACCGTCTGATTGGCAGCCAGCATAAACTCCTCAATAATGCGGTTCGCCTGCGTCCGCTCGTATTCCTTCACATCGATCGGCTTCCCCTTCTCATCGAGAATGATCTTTGCCTCCGGGAAATCAAAATCAATGGAGCCTCTCTTCTCCCGTCTCGCCTGCAGGATATCTGCCAGCTCATACATCAACTCAAACATCGGGATCAGCTCTTCGTATTCCTTACGCTCCGCCTCATCCTTCTCTTCGATGATCTTATGCACACTTGTATAGGACATACGTCTTGTTACATTGATCACTGATTCACAGATCTTGTGCTTTACGATCTCACCCTTTTCGTTGATGTCCATCATACAGGACAGCGCCAGACGGTCAACGCCCTGATTCAAGGAGCAGATGCCGTTGGACAGCTTGTGCGGGATCATTGGGATAACGCGGTCTACCAGATAAATGCTGGTACCTCGTTTTAACGCTTCCTTGTCAAGCGGTGACCCTTCCGTCACATACTGACTGACATCGGCGATATGAACACCCAGATGGTACATATTCCCTTCCTTGGAAATGGTGATGGCATCATCCAGATCCTTTGCATCCTCACCATCAATCGTAACTGTCTGAAGATCTCTGAAATCGGCTCTTCCAGCCTTCTCCTTCTCTTCCACCTCATCCGGAATATTCTCGATCTGCTTCATCACATCATCCGGATACTCCTCCGGAAGACCGTATGCCTTGATCACGGAAAGAATATCAACACCCGGATCATTGACATGTCCCAGAATCTCCAGAACACGTCCCTCAGGCTTACGCTGCTCATCGCCAAAATCCGTGATCTCGACAACAACCTTGTGACCGGTCACCGCCCCCTTGCTCTCTGCTTTCGCAACATAAATATCCTTGGTAAATTTCTGATTATCCGGCGTCACAAAGCCAAAATTACGGCTGCGTGTATAGGTTCCGACAAGAACACTGTTGCCCCGTTCAAGAATATTAAGCACCTGACCCTCGCGCCGTTTGCCTTCGCCGCCTTCCTTTTTGACAAGTACCTGCACGGTATCGCCATCCAGTGCGCTCTTGGTATAGGAACCCGGAATGAAAATATCGTCATCCTCTCCTTCCACGCGTACAAAACCAAAGCCGCGCTGTGTCGCCATATACTTTCCGACCTTGACATCTGCCGGAAGCGGCTTGATCTTCCCTTTCAGATCAATGCTGATCTTGCCTTCCCTCGCCAGCGCGTCTAACACCTCACGGAAATCCTTCTTGTCACGGGACGGCACCTGAAGCACCATCGCCATCTCTTTCACAGACATACTGCGGTATCCCTTGGAGCCCACAAACTCCTCGATCATTTTCTTTTTCTCTTCAAATTCTTCCTGTACCATAATATCTTACATTCCTTTCTCGTCCCGCAAACTCCGGGCTGCAGGCGCAAAACCTCCCTAATTCCAAAAAACCGCCTCACGGAAATACCCATGAGACGGCATAATTTTCTATCGTACTGATCCTCCGTAAAGCAATCCGCTTTAGCTGAAGATATTAAGGTTCAGCAACAGTGAGAATACAACAAAAAGTACAGCCATAATTCTGGTTGCGAGTACAAGTCCGCCCTCCATGGAACGACCTTTGTTCTTGCCCCAGTATGACTCTGCAGCACCACTGATAGCGCCGGTCAGACCAGCCTGCTTACCTTCCTGCATCAATACAACAACCGTCAATGCAATACAATCAATAATATAAAGAATTAATAAAATGCCATGAATAATGTTGATCATCGAAAAACCTCCAATTTAATCCAATGTAACTTAAATTTGTCATGATGTTACACAACAACTACTTAATGATAGCACATGTGTCCCATCATTTCAAGAAGTTTTTTCTATAACGGGTAGATTTTTTGATCTACCCATATTCTGCCCGTCAAGACAATTATTTCTTAATCAGGAGTGACTTTCCTGTCATTTCCTTTGGCTGCTCCATACCCATAACCTCGATCAGTGTCGGAGCGATATCTGCAAGGCATCCGCCCTCACGAAGTGTATATGACTCGTCATAGTTGACAAGAATAAACGGTACCGGATTGGTTGTGTGAGCGGTATGTGGCTCACCGGTCTCGTAATCAATCATCTTCTCTGCATTTCCGTGATCGGCACAGATAAACAGAACGCCGTCAGCCTTCTTGATTGCCTCAACTGCAGAACCGACACACCCATCCACTGCCTCAACTGCCTTGATAGCTGCAGGGATCACACCGGTATGACCTACCATGTCAGGGTTTGCGAAGTTGATGACGATCACATCATACTTTCCGGAACCAATTGCCTCATTCAGTCGTCTGCTGACCTCCGGAGCACTCATTTCCGGCTGCAGATCGTAGGTTGCTACGGCTGGAGACTTCACAAGGGAACGCTCCTCGTCCTTATTCGGCTCCTCTACTCCGCCATTGAAGAAGAATGTAACATGCGCGTACTTCTCTGTCTCAGCCAGACGAAGCTGTGTCTTTCCATTGGCTGCAAGGAACTCACCAAACGTATTCTCTACGGATTCTTTCTTAAATGCAACAAGCTTGTTGCCAATTGTATCATCATAATCAACGAAGCATACATATGTCAGCTTCAGGAAGCCTTTCTTGCGCTCAAAGCCTGTGAACTCCTCATCACAGAAGCTACGGGTAATCTCTCTTGCACGATCCGGACGGAAGTTAAAGAAGATCACGGAATCGCCGTCCTTGATCGTTGCCAGTGGCTTGCCGTCCTTCTCGATGACGGTAGGAACAACGAACTCATCTGTCTTATCGTTGGCATAAGAATCTGCCATTGCCTGAACAGCATCCTCTGCCTTTACGCCCTCACCATATACAAGTGCAGCGTAGGACTTCTCAACACGATCCCAGTTCGTATCACGATCCATTGCATAATAACGGCCATGCAGGCTGGCAATATGACCAACACCGATCTCGTCGATCTTTGTCTGAAGCTGCTCTACATATTCCTTACCGGATGCAGGCGGTGTGTCACGACCATCCAAGAAGCAGTGAACATATACATTCTCCACGCCATTCTTCTTTGCTAACTCCAACAGTCCGTACAGGTGTGTATTATGACTGTGTACACCACCATCGGAAAGCAGACCATATAAATGAAGATCTGAGCCATTCTTCTTAACATTCTCAATGGCAGCTAAAAGCTCTTCGTTCTCGAAGAAATCGCCATCGTCGATTGACTTTGAAATACGTGTCAGCTCCTGATAGATCACGCGGCCGGCACCGATATTCATGTGACCAACCTCTGAGTTACCCATCTGACCATCCGGAAGACCTACTGCAAGACCGCTTGCATTTCCTTTGACAAACGGATACTCTGCCATCAGCTTGTCCATTACAGGAGTGTTCGCCTGTGCGATCGCATTTCCCTCAACCTTGTCATTCAATCCGTATCCATCTAATACCATCAATACAACTGGTTTCTGACTCATAATCTCTATTCCTCTTTTCTGTGCTGTCTCTGTCTGTTATCGCCGCGCCACAGCACCGGCAGCGGACTTTCACTTCTACCATCCTTGAGTATACAAGATTCCCTCGCATTCGTCAATAACAAGAGCTGCCTGAGATTTAAAAGAAAACGCCACGAAACACAGTTCAACGATATCTATATACATTGAACGCATTTCATGGCGTTTTATATTATTACTAATCCAAAAGCTAACAGCGTAATATCATGACATCGGGATCAAAGATATTGACTCCTTTGCATCATGTTTATGCGTTTACTACCTTACCGAAATCAGCCTTAAGGGATGCACCACCGATAAGACCACCGTCGATATCCGGCTTAGCAAGAAGCTCTGCTGCATTTCCGGCATTCATAGATCCACCGTACTGGATGCGGACAGCCTCTGCTGTATCAGTATCATAAATCTCAGCGATGAGATCACGGATACCCTTACATACCTCCTGTGCCTGATCAGAAGTAGCAGTCTTGCCTGTTCCGATAGCCCAGATTGGCTCGTAAGCGATTACCATGCTCTTAACCTGATCTGCTGTAACACCGGCAAGATCAGACTTGATCTGAAGACGGATCCAGTCCATTGTTACGCCGAGCTCTCTCTGCTCCAGTGACTCACCACAGCAAAGGATTGGTGTAAGACCGGCCTCGAATGCCTTCTTTACTTTCTTGTTAAGAAGTACATCATCCTCCTTGAAGTAATCACGACGCTCTGAGTGACCAAGGATCACATACTTAACGCCTGCATCTACAAGCATTGGTGCGGAAATCTCACCTGTGTAAGCTCCGCTCTCCTCAAAGTACATATTCTCAGCACCTACTGCTACGTTTGTTCCCTTAACTGCCTCTACGACAGGAACGATATCGATTGCAGGTACACAGTAAACAACATCAACGTCATCGTTTACTACTAAGTCCTTTAACTCATTTACTAAAGCAACTGCCTCACTAGGAGTCTTGTTCATTTTCCAGTTGCCGGCAATAATTCTTCTTCTAGCCATTGTACTATCTCCTTATATGAATCTGATTATTTATCGTCTGCTGCAACTACACCAGGAAGATCCTTACCCTCAAGGAACTCAAGAGAAGCTCCACCACCGGTAGAGATATGAGTCATCTTGTCGCCGAAACCAAGCTGGTTACATGCTGCTGCACTGTCACCGCCACCGATGATCGTTGTAGCACCCTCAAGTTTAGCCATTGCCTCAGCAACTGCGATCGTACCCTTTGCGAAGTTTGGCATCTCAAAGCAGCCCATTGGTCCGTTCCAAACAACAGTCTTAGCACCTGCTACCGCATTTGCGAAAAGCTCCGCTGTCTTAGGTCCGATATCAAGACCCTCCATATCAGCAGGGATCTCTCCACGACCAACGATCTTGATGTTTGCATCGTTAGAGAAATCATCAGCAACAGTTGTATCAATAGGGATCAGAAGCTTAACGCCCTTCTCCTCTGCCTTCTTCTCCATCTTAAGAGCATAATCCTTGTAATCCTCCTCAAGGAGTGACTTACCAACTTCCTCACCGTGAGCAGCCATGAATGTGTAAGCCATACCACCACCGATGATCAGTGTGTCAACCTTGTCAAGAAGGTTCTCGATAACAGAGATCTTGGAAGATACCTTAGCACCACCAAGAATTGCTACGAATGGACGCTCCGGATTGTTTACTGCATTACCAAGGAAATCGATCTCCTTCTGCATCAGATATCCAACAGCGCAGTCTCCACCCTTCTTACGGATGAACTCTGTAACACCAACGTTAGAGCAGTGTGCTCTGTGAGCAGTACCGAATGCATCGTTTACGAATACATCAGCCAGAGATGCAAGCTCCTCTGAGAAAGCCTCTCCGTTCTTTGTCTCCTCAGCTCTGTAACGTGTGTTCTCAAGAAGTACAACGTCGCCGTCCTTCATTGCAGCAACAGCAGCCTTTGCGTTGTCACCAACAACGTTAGCATCAGCAGCAAACTTTACTTCCTGTCCAAGAAGCTCAGCAAGTCTCTTAGCAACAGGTGCTAAAGAAAGCTCTGGCTTTGGCTCTCCCTTAGGCTTACCAAGGTGAGAACAGAGAATGATCTGTCCACCGTCAGCGATCAGCTTCTTGATTGTAGGCAGAGCAGCTACAAGACGGTTCTCGTCAGTGATGTTTAAGTCAGCATCAAGTGGTACGTTGAAGTCACAGCGAACCAGAACCTTCTTGCCCTTTACGTTGATATCATCAACAGATTTCTTATTTAACATGTTATATTCCTCCTAATAATTAATCATATCTTCTAAAAAATACAGAAGAAAAGAAAAACGAGCCCGGTCCAATGAAAGACCGGACCCGTACATGGATCATCCAATGCACCGGATAAGTATCCGTCAGCAAATGCTAACAGCCTGTCCGGCTAAGCACCTCAGATCAAATTATGCAAGCTCTGAGAAGTACTTGATTGTTCTTACCATCTGAGATGTGTAAGAATTCTCGTTATCATACCAAGATACTACCTGTACCTCATAGAGGTCATCAGCAACCTTGTTTACCATTGTCTGTGTAGCATCGAACAGAGAACCGAATCTCATACCAACGATATCAGATGAAACGATCTGATCCTCGTTGTAACCGAATGACTCGTTTGCTGCTGCCTTCATAGCTGCGTTGATACCCTCAACTGTGATATCAGAACCCTTACATACAGCTGTAAGAATTGTGGTAGAACCTGTAGGGGTAGGAACACGCTGTGCAGATCCGATGAGCTTTCCGTTCAGCTCTGGGATTACAAGACCGATAGCCTTTGCAGCACCTGTGCTGTTAGGAACGATGTTAACTGCTGCTGCACGGGATCTTCTGAGGTCACCCTTTCTCTGAGGACCATCAAGAGTCATCTGATCACCTGTGTAAGCATGGATTGTTACCATGATACCAGACTGGATAGCTGCGTACTTGTTAAGAGCGTCAGCCATAGGTGCAAGACAGTTTGTTGTACAAGAAGCTGCAGAAATGATGTTATCCTCAGCCTTAAGTGTCTCATGGTTTGTGTTGTAAACGATAGTAGGAAGATCATTTCCTGCAGGAGCAGAAATAACAACCTTACGAGCACCAGCGTTGATATGAGCCTGTGCTTTCTCCTTAGATGTGTAGAAACCTGAGCACTCAAGAACAACGTCTACACCAAGCTCGCCCCATGGGCAGTTGTTTGCATCAGGGAATGCATAGATCTTAATCTCCTTACCATCAACTGTGATGGAATCCTCTCCAGCTGAAACTGTGTCAGCCTTCTCATACTTACCCTGTGATGAATCATACTTTAACAGATGAGCAAGCATCTTTGGGCTTGTCAGATCGTTGATAGCTACTACTTCATAACCCTCTGCACCAAACATCTGTCTGAAAGCAAGACGTCCGATACGACCAAAACCGTTAATTGCAACTTTTACTGCCATTTTTAATTCCTCCTAAAATATAATTTATAATATACTGTCACTGCTGGCGCTGTGCAGTAATTAAGCATTTCTCATAACTGCCCGATTACCTCGCAGTCACAACCCACTCATTATTGTAGCGGACTTGTCCTAAAATTTCAAGCCTTTTTGGGATTTCTTTGGGATTTCATACAATTTTATCAGTTTCTTAAGGATTTTGCGGATTCCAGTATACAATATGCCCTGCCGCAAGTGATTCCTGCACCAGGATCGTGCGCTGGTTGGCAGAACCCTTAAAGATCAGTCCCAGATCCTTCTGTTCGATCTTAAACTCACCATCCACCAGCACATCCAGATAGGAAAGAAATTCTTTCGTCTCCTCCCATTCCGAGACCATCCTGCCAAGCACATCCTTCTCATAATCATATCCGGTAAAGCACCATACGGTCTTGTCCGGCAGCTTTTCCCTGATCTGGCGCAGCAACGGCAGAAGTCCCTGCTGGTTCACATGCTCCATCGGTTCTCCGCCAAGCAGCGTAATGCCCTTGATATAACCCGGACTTAACAGCTGCAGGATCTCATCGATCGTATCCTGTGTAAACGGCTTTCCAAACCCGAAATCCCATGTTTCTTTATTGAAGCATTCTTTGCAGTGATGGGTACAGCCACTGACAAACAAGGACACACGCACCCCCGGTCCGTTCGCCACATCACATCGTTTTATTTCTGCATAATTCATCTGATCGACTCCTTTTAAAATTGTTTTGACCCATATTCAAAATACTACTATAATCTATCTTATACGGCAGTGTCTGTATTCTGTAACACCGCTGCCATTCCACCTGTGAACGGAGGTATCCATATGAAGAAATCATCTGTAAAATATATTCTGTGTACCCTGCTTGTTGTGTGTCTGATCACCGCGGAAGGGATCGCACTCTACCGTCATCATCAGAAGGCTTCCCCGCAGACAGCCACACCAGTCACGACCTCCGGTCCGGGCAGCCGGACAGATGCATCAGAGACTCCCCTTCCGGAAACAACACCGGATCCGGATTCACCGGAGGGGAAAATCTACTATGCCTTTGAGCAGATCTTAAACGAACCGTCCTTTCAGGTGGATACCGACGCTACGATCAATCTGAAGGGCAGACTGATCAAGGGCAAACGTGTTCTCTCAGCGCACGCTCATGTGACCGGAGCCGATGACCGCGACAATCTGAAGCTTGATATGGCAACAAAAACAACCTCCCGCGGCAAAACAGAGAAAACACGTTCCACCTACCGTAACGGACTGTACTGCTCCGATAACGGCAAGGAGAAAACAAAAACCGAGCGTTCCCCGGAGGAGGTACTTTCCATGGTTACCTTTATCTCGGATATTATGCAGGATGCCTCCTCGCAGCTTGAAAATATGAAGATAACCACCGACGACAGCGATACGATTTATTCGTTTACACTGCCGGGCGAAACCGCGTCCTACTACTTCAGCCGGATCATCGAACAGGCTTCCATGAATACCGAGGAACTCAAAAATGTTACAGGCTCCGTGGACTCCCTGAAATTGAAATGCCGTCTGAACAAAAAAGGCGTTCTGACAGAACAATCTGCCAATGCTTCCGGGACGGTTTCCAAATCCATTTTTACCATTCCGGTCACACTGACAGAAACTACTTCTTTTATGATTCCATAACTATGATTCCGCAGAACGTTGCTGCGGGTGCAGGTCATTTGCTCCCTTTCCCTCACGGACACCGCGGATTACTCCCACCTGCTTTTACAGGTGAAGCGTTCTTGCGTTGATTTCCTTTGTCTTTCCGACATTCCAGAAATTCTCTCCAAGATATCCACAGGTACGTCTTGTAACGTTCATTTTATTCTTGTCCTTATTATGACACTGCGGACACTCCCACTCCAGATCATCGTTGATAATGATCTCTCCATCATATCCACAGACATGGCAGTAATCCGACTTTGTGTTAAACTCCGCATACTGGATATTATCATAGATAAACCGTACCACATCCTCGAGCGCTTCCAGATTATGGCGCATATTCGGAATCTCCACATAAGAGATCGCACCGCCGGAAGATATCTTCTGGAACTGGCTTTCAAAGCGGAACTTCTCGAATGCATCGATCTTCTCTCTGACATCCACATGATAAGAATTGGTGTAATAGCCCTTGTCGGTTACATCCGGAATCTCACCGAAGCGTTTCTTGTCAATCTCTGCAAAGCGATAACACAGACTCTCTGCCGGTGTTCCGTACAGTCCAAATCCAAGACCCGTCTCAAGCTTCCAGGTATCACATGCCAGACGAAGACGCTTCATCAGACGCAGTGCAAAATTCGTTCCCTTCGGGTCGGTATGGCTGACACCTGTCATAAGCTTTGTTACCTCGTACAATCCGATATATCCCAGAGAAATTGTGGAATAACCGTCATGCAGAAGCTTGTCGATCGGCTCCCCCTTCTTAAGGCGGGCGATCGCACCATACTGCCAGTGGATCGGGCTTACATTAGAAAGCGTTCCTTCCAGTGCATGATGACGACACATCAGAGCCTCGAAGCACAGTGCCAGACGTTCCTCTAACAGCGCCCAGAACTTCTCCTCATTTCCCTCTGCCAGAATACCGATCTGTGGCAGATTCAGGCTGACAACGCCCTGATTGAAGCGTCCCTCAAACTTATAATTACCATTCTCATCCTTCCATGGTGTTAAAAAGCTCCGACAGCCCATACAGGAGAATACATTTCCCTCATAGTTTTCACGCATCATCTTGGCAGAAACATAATCCGGATACATTCTCTTGGCACTGCACTTTACCGCAAGCCTGGTGAGGTAATCATACTTTCCGCCCTTTAAGCAATTATGCTCATCCAACACATAGATCAGCTTCGGGAATGCCGGTGTCACATAGACACCCTTCTCATTCTTAATGCCTTCGATACGCTGCTTTAAGATCTCCTCTATGATCATCGCATTCTCTTCGATATATGGATCATCCTTATCCAGATTCAGGAACAATGTGACAAACGGAGACTGTCCGTTTGTTGTCATCAGAGTGTTGATCTGGTACTGGATCGTCTGCACGCCGGAACGAAGCTCATCACGGAGCCGGTCATCAATAAAACGCTCTCTGACTTCATCGGAAATAATATCTCCGTACTTTTCTTTGTAGTGGCGCTCATATTTATCTCTGGTCTTACGCAGATACCTGCCTAAGTGGCGGATGTCAACAGACTGACCGCCGTACTGGCTACTGGCAACCGCGGAAATGATCTGTGTCATAACAGTACATGCAACCTGGAAGCTCTTCGGGCTCTCGATCAGCTTTCCGTTCATGACCGTTCCATTCTCAAGCATATCACCGATATTGATCAGACAGCAGTTAAAAATGCTCTGCAAATAATAATCCATATCATGGAAATGGATCACACCATCCTCATGCGCCTTAATGATCTTCTCCGGCAGGAGGACACGCTTGGTCAGATCCTTTGACACCTCACCGGCGATCAGGTCTCGCTGCGTAGACGCAATATATGCATTCTTGTTGGAGTTCTCCTCCATAACATCCTTATTGCTGTTCTTGATCAGGCTCATGATGGAATCGTCTGTGGTGTTGGCACGGCGAACCATTTCTCTGGTGTAGCGGTATATAATGTACTTTTTGGCAAGCTCATACTTACGCTCTGCCATAAGCTTCTGTTCGATCATATCCTGGATATCCTCCACCATAAGGTTATCCTTTCTTTTATTTTCAATACTGGCAACAATGGCATCGATCGTCTCCTCAGAAACCTGCTCATAGCGGTCTACCTCCACGTTTGCCTTCTGAATAGCGATCACGATCTTATTTCTGTCATAGTCAACAACTCTTCCGTCCCTTTTTGTTACTTTCATTGTCCCAAAACACCTCTTCTTTCTTCATTTTGTTCACCCCTGCCTGCGAGCTCCATACTCCTTCCTTTGCCCTCCAAGAATTGCTTCGCAATTCTCGTTGGCATCCCACCACGTTACGAGCATTTTCCTATATATTGAAAACAGTCCATTTCATCGTACCGAACGGACTTTTCGCAAGCGCGTCTATAGTCGATTATAGCAAACCCGTCGCCAAAAGTCCACAAGATATTGTATGTGTTTTTAAATATTTTTACCATATATAGTAGAAATGCCGATTTCACTAAGTCCTACGCGTGTAGACCGGAAATAAGCAGTCATTTTGTTGTTCAACTTCGTTTCCACAAAAAAGGATGCCGCACCTGATCGCTCAGATACGGCATCCCGTTATTTCAGAAAATCTACCTTCCGGTAATTATTTTACCTTCTTGTATACCTTCTTAATTTTCTTCTTGTTTGCTTTCTTGCTCTTACCTGTAACCTTAATTTTCTTCTTGCACTTCTTGAATGCAGTCTTGCTTACAGATTTCAGCTTTGCATTGCACTTGATGGTTGTAAGCTTCTTACATCCCATAAATGCCTTAGCAGGAATCTTCTTCATCTTCTTGTTAAGTTCTACGGTCTTGAGCTTCTTGCAGTTCATGAATACCTTAGAAGGAAGTGCCTTAACGTTTGTAGCCTTCTTAAAGCTGAACTTCTTAAGCTTAGCAGAGTTCTTGAAAGCACCGGACTTAACAGATGTGATCTTGTAAGTCATAACAGAAGCTGCGGTTGCAATTGCAGCCTTGCTTGTAACCTTAGCGGTTGCGCCAAGAGAAAGACTTGCTTTCTTCTTACCCTTCTTAGAAAGACCAACAACCTGAACAGTTCCCTTGGAAACCTTGTTGTCGCCGGAAAGAACAACTGCCTTTGTAACCTTATACTTGAAGTTACCCTGTGTGAAGGTCTTACCCTTCTTAACACCGATCGTCTTACTGTTGAAGTCAACACCGTTTACAGTGTACTCAATCTCGATAGAATTGGTTGGGAACGTCTTTAACTCGCTTCCTGATGGATATGCAGCATCCTTTGTTCCATCAGATGGAGCATAAGCATCTGCCAGCATGAACTGATAGTACTTGGAAGCATCGCCTTTGTTAGGAACAACCTTGTACTCCTTGATTACCTTGCCATCGATCTTAAGAACAGCGTCCTTAACGGATACACCCTTCATAGAAAGAGGAATATCGGTAGAAAGATATAACATGTTAAACTTCGTTGATGCAGAAGAAACCTTCTTCACATCGAGTCCGGTGATTGCAACTTTGTACTTCACACCGTTCTTCTCCATTGTAGCATCAGTGATAGATGTTACATTGATTGGATTGGTCTTGCCCTCATGGCTCCATGCTACCTGCTTGGTGTAATCATAATCCTTACACTTCAGACCTGTATCTGCATGCCATACATCACGGAAAAGCCAGTCATCTGTCTGGAATCCAAGATATGCCTTGTAAGTGCTTGAAGGAACAACTGCTACAGGAGTAGCTGTCTTTGCAGGAGCCGGAGCTTCTGCTACAACGTAGAACTTGAATGTAATCTTGTCACCCTTCTTTACAGGGATCTCATCCTTAATTGTATTAGCTGTTTCCTTCTCGACATCTGTTGCCCACTCGTTATTAACGGTAAGTCTTACATTGCCCTTTGCATCCTGCATAAGCTGTGATGTCCAAGAATATTCCTTAGCGGAAGCACCCTCACCAACGACAACCTTTGTTGCTTTGAGGTTGAAGTCCTTAGGCATAACACCTGTGCTTCCGTTGATGATGATAGGGAACCAGATCGCACCACTCTTGGTGATATCCGGCATATCACTTCTTGCTGTAACAGACAGTGCATACTCACCAGTCTTGGAGATGGTTGCACAAGAGCTGTCAGAAACAATGTAGTCCATTGTATTAGCATCGAAAAGAGCCTTACCGTCAGCACTCTTAGCTGCGGTAACCTTTGCCTTCATTGCCTCTGAACCAAATACAGCAGACTGGATCACCTTCTTGCCTGTAGTATCTGTAGGATCAATTCTGACATCAGGACCTGCAGAAGGTGTCAGTGCCTCAACTACGTTTGCGCTGAGTGCCATATCAAATGATGTGCTCAGTGGAACCTCAGGAGGTGCTGTCACTTCCGGAGCCTGTGTAGGAACAGGGGTAGCTGTTGGTGCAGCCGGAACATATGTCCAGTCAACACCCTGAATCTTGAAGGTAACCTCGATATCGAACTTACCGGTTGGAGCTGCAAGCTCAGTGTTCGGAGCGTTGTCCTTGATTGCCTGATACAGAGGATCCGGAGATGTCTTATCGTCCGGAGCATATCCGTTAGCGATCATGAACTTGTAGTTAGCGCCCTTCTTAAGATCGCCCTTTGCAGGAAGATCAACGTTTGTTGCGATCTCCTTGCCGTTTACCTTGATAGAAGATGCCTTCGCTGTAACTGCGCTGTTGACATCATCCTTTACGATGTTGGTAGCAATGTCAAGCATGTAGAAATTGCCGTCCTTGTCCTTACCAAGATCGAGATCCTTGATGGATACAGTGTACTCGCCATCTGCAGACATTACTGCATCAGATACGGTTGCACCCTCAACGAGCTCAGCCTTCTCAGCGGTAGACTCATCCAGAGTACCCTTCTTGTCACCCTTTGTGTACAGGGAAGGACCGTTACCGTTCTTGTAGATGTTCACACCATTGTAAGGCTGAACCTCCTTGCCGTTTGCCTGTAACCACTCATTGTACTTCGCATCAGCCTCAACCTGCTCGTAGCCGTCACGATAGTCATATGAGTTTGTCTGGAAACCAACCATAGCACCATATGTAACTACTGTTGCTGCAGGAGTGTTTCCAGTACCTGCTGCCCCATCTGCTGCACTTGCAGGAGCGATGTCAAGCCCGGAACCGAGCGAAACCATCATTGCTGCTGAAAGCACGAATGATAAGGCTTTCTTGAAACCTTTTCTCATGGTAATACCTCCTTTTGCTGCAATTTCGGACGGTCATGAGAAGAAACCTGTCCATACGCAGCGTATTATAAGCTATATTATAGCAAAACAATGGTCATTTGGCTATAACAAACCTCTCATTTTTTATAATAATTTTTCCACATAAAATACACAAATTATTTGCTCTTTCCTGTGTTTAGGCTCCCCTGTATTTCAAGGATTCATTATTGACATAATACCCGTTTTTCTCTACAATCGGAGAAAGGATAAAACTCTACAGAATAAGGCAGAAAACTGCCATGAAAGGTTGTATGAATATGGATCAGAATAAAATATTGGAATGTATGGAAGAGATCAAGGCGATCGCACAGTCACAACAGAACCGGATGACAAAGGAGGAGGTTCACCGCTATCTTTCCGATATGGAATTAAAGGAAGAACAGTTTGATGCTGTCTATCAGTATCTGGTCACCAACGGCATCACGATCACCGGCTTTCACCCTTCCCGGACAGAAGGTCCCGTGCTTTCTTCCACCGAGACAATGTACTCCGGCGAGCCGGAAGTTTCCACGGAGACAGACGGCAGCCAGCTGCAGGAAAACGCAGATGCTCCGCGCCGCATCTCCAAGGCAGAGCGCAATCTCGAACTTTACCGCAGAGAGGTTTCCGCACTCACTGCGCATAGCGGTGCCGAGCTTTCTGCTCTCTGGGACTGCTTTCTCTCCGGCGATACCTCAGCAAAGGACGCCCTTGTCCACGAACAGCTCGACAAGGTATTCCGCATTGCCAAAACTTATGAAAAGCGCGGCATTGCACTGGATGAGATGATCGCCGAGGGCAACATCGGTATCCTGATGGGACTGGAGCGTATTGGAAAGACTCCTTCTGACTTCCGTGTGGATCAGGCACCGGATCTGAAGCAGATCAATGCCGTGATCGAGGAAGAGATTCGTCTTGCCATCGAAAGCATGATTGATTCCGTCACGATTGCAAAGGACTGGGAGCACACGGTTCTTGCCAAGACAAATTTATTGCATGAGGCAGCCAAATACCTCGCCGAGGAAAACGGTCGTGCTGCCACCCCATGGGAGCTGGCAGAATATACCAAGATCCCTCTGGCAGAGATTCATGATATCATGGGATTATCGGAGGATGCCAAGAACATCTCCAAGACAAAATAAATTCTGAAAGGTACGGTATTCCTATGAATAAGAACATTTTCTCTCCTGAGACAATACTGCATAAAATCACCACTCCGCTTACGACCTGGTATCAGTTAAATGCCCGTTCACTTCCCTGGCGGACTCCTGCCGGCAGCTCGTCCCGACCGGATCCCTATCATATATGGATCTCCGAGATCATGCTGCAGCAGACCCGAGTGGAGGCAGTAAAGGACTATTATACACGCTTTTTAAAACGCCTGCCGGATGTTTCCTCTCTCGCAGGCGTTTCTCATGATGAGCTGATGAAGCTCTGGCAGGGGCTCGGCTATTACAGCCGCGCCAACAATCTGCAGCGTGCAGCGATACAGATCATGGAGGAATACGGCGGCAGCTTCCCGGAGCATTACGAGGAGATTCTGACGCTTCCGGGCATCGGAGAATATACAGCCGGTGCGATCGCCTCAATCGCATTCGGCGAAGCCGTTCCTGCGATTGACGGCAATGTATACCGTATCTACACAAGACTTTGCGGGGATGATTCCGACATCACTAAAACACCGTTTAAGAAGAAACTGCGCTCTCTCCTTTCCAATGCCGTCCCGGTCACAGAACCGGGCAGCTATAATCAGGCATGGATGGATCTTGGTGCCACTGTCTGCCTGCCAAACGGTGCTCCCCTGTGCAGCGAATGTCCTCTGAGGGAATTCTGCACTGCTTATAAGGAGGATTCCTGGTCACTCTACCCGGTGAAGCCGCCCAAAAAGGAACGAAAGATCGAAGATAAAACGATCATTCTTCTGGAATATCAGGGAACCTATCTGATTCAGAAAAGACCTCCGAAGGGACTCCTCGCCGGTCTGTGGGAATTTCCGTCCGAGGAGGGCTTTGTCTCACCGGAAAAACTGCAGGAGCTTCTTGCGCAGTGGGATACCGGTGCCGACAGCATCGAGCTTCTCGGCAGGGGAAAGCATATCTTTTCTCATATCGAATGGCATATGATCGGCTACCTGATCCACTTAAACCGTCTCCCTTCTGTCCCGCCCGCCAATGAGGGCGTCTGGATCAGCACACAAAAAATGCAGAAGGAATATAGCATTCCCTCTGCATTCCGGGCTTATTATTCTAAGATCACTTCAATGAAGTAAACTGCTTTATCACCTTATCAACCGCACTCTTGTCTGCCGTGAACTGCATTACGCCGTTTACACTGACACGGTAGGAATTCTTTCCATCGTAAGGAAGAATGATCATCTTCGTTGTTTTCTTCTCCTCACGGAATGTAAATTCCGCCACCGGCTTGTTACTCTTCACGGTAACCTTCTTATCGATATTACCGCCCGGTGCAAGATAACTGATCACGCTGTATGCCGTGTTGAAGGTATCACTGTCAACCTTCTTGCCACCGCTTGTGATCGTATAGGTGTATTCTGTCTCTGATTTCTTTTTCTTCTTGGAGACATCAAAGGTGTATTTCTTTCCATTGTAAGATAACTCTACCTGATCAAGCTTCTCTTTATCTCCCACATACAGACGCTGATATACATAATCAAGTGCATTGATATTAACCAGCGTACTGACCGTGGAAGCATCCATCAGATAAATACCATCCTCCCCTTTGACCTTCACATAATAGCTGCTCTGATCCTTCGTTTCTTTACCAAAGTAAAGGGTCAGCTTCTTCTTGGCTGTCTGAAAGCTTAAGGTGTATGCCGGCGCATCAAGTCCGTATTTCTTCTCAAGTGCAGCGTCCTTTTTGTAGGTCACGCCGGAGCCCAGATCCAGATTGGTATAGCTGCCAAACAGATTCTGGAGCTGATCCTTGTCACCGGCTACCGGCTGGGTATACGGCTGTTTGATCGACCATCCGTAAATATCCTTATACGGAGAGTTCTTCTCGTCATACTCTGCTTCAAAGCTCTTGCCTGTGGCAGATTCCAGCTTCAGATAACGGATCTCGTCTGCCTGTACACTCGGAAGCTCAGGCACCTTCATCAGCTCTCCCAGACTGTAATTAAAGCTGTCATACAGAGATGTGGAGATCAGATAAACCTTCTTCTCATCGCCGCCGCAGTATGCATATCTTCCGCCACCGGCTACGGATTCCATTCCCACATAGATCGTAGTATCCTTTCCATCGTTATCCGTCACCGTCACCGTCAGATCCGGTTTGTCCAGATTATACTCTGTCAGATCCCCGCAGCTTGTAGTAACTGTCTGTGTGGCAGCAACCCCTGTTGTCTCGTCTACCATATCAACAATACGATCCTGATTCAACGGATAATTCTTATCAGAGGATAGCTTCCAGGTCTTACCGTCCTTATCAAAGGTTAAGGATGCCTTCTCTCCCTTAAAATCCACTTTACAGATATCATCGGAGGAAAGCTGAAACAGCCCCTCTGTCTTTTCCTCTTCCGCCTTCTCTGCTTTCTCCTTTGATGCCTGATAGCGGGTCAGCGCATAATATCCAACACCTGCGGCAATCAGAACCAAACAGAGTACCACAAGCGTCACTGTCTGTCTCTTTTTTTTGCTCATGCTTTATTTTCTCCTCCTTGTAAACCAGATTCCGAAACCAGCCAGAAGCAGACCTGCCGGAACAAGAATGACCAGTACAATGGACCACATGATCGCACTTCCCGCACTCATTGTGATCGTTGAAGAAGACAGACTCTTTGCCTCGATCGAGGTTGCAGTCGTTCCATCCCCGGAATCTCCCAGCATACCGCTGATCACATTCTGCATCAGATCATCCTGCACTTCATTGGTTGCAATTACGGTCAGCTTTGTCGTTCCCTTATCTAAGGTTTCCTCAGCATATACGGCTGTTGCAAACGGACCGTCTACATCTCCCTTTTCCTTATCGGTATTCTGGGAGCTTGGATCCTTCTTTAACAGAGACTGCTTTGAAGTTGTCAGAAGATCCGTCAATGTCAGGTCACTTCGCAGAGAGGATTTCTTTGCTTCCTTAATACTTTGTGAAGAACCGATCACCACATAATCCTTGTCATCAAATTTAGACATTACATCGGCATCGGTATTGATCGTCGGTACAAGCCAGTTCAGATAATTCTCATAATGACCGGCACCCTCATAAATAATTCCTTTGTCGATGCTCATGCCATAATAGTCCAGGATCTCGTCAATGTTCGGCGTATCCTTTTCCACATAGCCCGGCATCAGAACTGCCGTGCCGCCCTTTTTCAGGTAATTAAGCATTACCGTTTTCTCACTGTCACGAAGATCGCTCTGCGGACCGTAATCGATCAGAAGAGAACAGTCATCCGGCACATTTTTCTGGGTAACAAGAGAAATCTCTTTCACTTCTACATTCATTTTCTCAAGTGCCTTGGAAAGGGAATCGCTGATACTCTTTTCATCGTGACCGGTCACCATATAGATCTTTTTCTTATCGGTAGAAAGAACATTCTGGATTGCTGATGTGATCTGTCCCTCGACATCCAGATACTCCTCGGAGCTTCCGGTACTATAATAGCTGTACTGGTCAGAATACAGCATATCACTGTTGGAGACATACTTGGCTGCTCCCGTCGTATTATCCACAACGATCACATCATTGTCGGAAACCGCATCGTCCACATACTTCTTGGAGAAGTTCGGATATACAACCGGATCCTTCTTTACGACCTTAATATTGTCAGAAACTTTGTTGTACTGCTTAATGACACGCTGGATATAATCCTGCTCACTGCCATTTGCCACCATATAGTAGATCGTAATATCATCCTTGACATCCTTCAAAACCTTCTGTGACTCTTTGGTCAGTGTAAATAAGCTGTCCGATGTCAGATCGGTCGAAAGATCCAGCTTATTAAATACCAGGTTCACGATCACAACCAGAGCGAGCACAATCACAGTGATCACCGAACTGTACGCACCTGATTTGAACTGACGGCTGGAAAAGGATTTTCTGATTCTTCCGGGCTTTTTATTCTGCGTCTTTTTTTCTTTATTTTCGCTCATCATTTACCTCATTTCCGCGCTGCTTTCTGCGCATGATCTAGTTATATCTCTTTTTCTTAATACTCTGAATTGTCAGAAATACAAATAAAAATGCAACGCTCGCATAATATACGATCACGTCATATTTCAGAACGCCGAGCGTAAAATCACTAAATTTGGACGATAACGCAGCACAGTTTAAGATATTGGAAACAATTCCCTCATAGAGAGAGGATTTTACTGCATATATGATCCAGATTGCTGCTTCACCAAGCACACCCAGAATGATCGTGACGGTCAGATTGCGCATCATGTAATATGCCACTGCTGCCACAATGATCCACAGCACTGCAAGGATCGCCGCCTGTGATAACTTGTCGGAAGGAAGTGCTCCCGCAATATTTGAGATCAGTACACTCATCAGAAGTACCAAGAAGGATACGACCGCTGCGATCGGCTGGCTCTCTGTCAGCGAGGAAATAAATGTACCAACGGCAATATAGGCTGCCCCCAGAAGGAAAAATCCAAGCAGAGCACTGTATGCCGGTGCAAGCTGAACGCCGGTGCTTCCATAATGCTTCAAGATCAATGGATAAAGCCCGATAAACAGGATACCCATTCCAAACAAGGAGATCAGTGCCAGATACTTTCCGATGATCACTCGACCGATAGAGATCGGTGCCGTGTACAGAAGCTGATCTGTTTTCTGATGCTTCTCCTCCGCCAGAACTCTCATGGTAAGGATTGGGATCAGCAGTACAAACAGAAAGGTGGATGAACTTAATGTCGTCTCAAAATTACCAGCCTTTCCGTAGAAGTTATTTGCCCATGTATAGATACTGATGATCGCTATAAAAAAGGCAAGAAATACAAATCCGATCATGGAATGAAAATATTGCTTTAATTCTTTCTTATAAATCGCAAACATTATGCTTCCTCCTTTTCTTCAGGATCTTTCTGAGACTCCGCCTGCTCACTGTCAGTCACAATCCCCGTTTCTTCCTGTGTCTCCGGCTCCACAGCGGTGTTGTCTTCCGTCTCTGCTGTAGTATTGTCTTCCGCGGCATTGTCCTCCGCAGCTTCCCCCTGCTTCTTCACAGGCTTTCTGCCGCCGAACTGACGGGATCCACCCTTTGTCAGAGCAATAAATGCCTCCTCAAGTGTTGTCTCCTGACGGTGCATTTCAAGGATCGGACATTCTGCCTTTGCCAGAGCAAAGAATACGTCCTCTCTGAGATCCTTCTTATCGATAGAATAAAGTGTCAGCCCAAGTGTCCCCTCCTCCATCTGCTCATCATAAACGACATTCTTGATACCGGAAACCGTCCGGAGGGCTCCCTTGATCACTGCCACATCACCCTTGATCACAAGATGAAGTCCGTTGGATGCCATATGCATTGTCAGATTATCCGGTGTATCGCACGCGATCATCTTTCCTTCATTGATAATGATGATCTCATCACAGACAGCACTGATCTCCTGCATGATATGAGAGCTTAACAGGATCGTGTGAGATTCACTCAAGTCACGGATCAGCTCACGCATCTGTATGATCTGGTTCGGGTCAAGACCTACCGTAGGCTCATCCAGGATCAGGATCTCCGGATATCCCATCATTGCTCCCGCCACACCGACTCTCTGCTTGTAACCCTTGGACAGATGGCGGATCAGTCTCTCAGACACATCCACGATCTTGGTTCGGTTCATGATCTCATTGACCATGACATCACGCTTGTTACGAGCCACCTTTTTGAGCTCCGCAACGAAATATAAGTATTCTCTCACTCGCATATCCGGATATAACGGCGGATTCTCCGGAAGATAACCGATATTCTTACGGACCTTCTCCGGCTCCTCCTCCATATCCACACCATCGATCAGTACTGTGCCCGATGTCGGTGCAATATAACCCGTGATCATATTCATTGTTGTTGATTTACCGGCACCGTTCGGTCCCAGAAATCCCACAACCTTGCCCGTTTCCACGGTGAAGGAAAGGGAATCAACTGCTGCATGATTTCCATACAGCTTCACTAGATTTTTAACTTCAATCAATGTTTCGTCCTCCATTCTTTGCGATCTTACGCAACATCAAAAATTACTTTAACATAATAATGTCAAAGAATTGTGAACAAACAGCACTTTCCTATACGAAAAAAGAGAGATCCCTTTACGGAAATCTCTCTGATTCATCATTCTAAACTTGTCTGCGTACTTTTCCTTCACAGCATGATCATTCAGGACTCATTATGCCATACGCAAAAAAGCAGCCTAGCACTTCTCCGGCTCCGGATAATCTACGCCGAAGGTATCTGCTGTAACCTTGATCATCATCTGTGGCTCTAACGGTGCATCTCTGAAATCCGTCTCCACCTCTGCGATCTTGTCTACAATATCCTGTCCCTTTGTCACCTTACCGAATGCAGCGTATGCACCGTCAAGATGTGGTGCATCCTTATGCATAATAAAGAACTGGGAGCCTGCGGAATCCGGCATCATGGAACGTGCCATGGATAATACGCCTGCGGAATGCTTCAGATCATTGGCAAAGCCATTCTGTGCGAACTCGCCCTTGATCGAATATCCCGGTCCACCGGTTCCAACACCGTCCGGATCTCCTCCCTGGATCATGAAGCCGTTGATCACGCGGTGAAAGATCAGACCGTCATAAAAACCCTTTCCGACGAGTGATAAAAAGTTGTTTACTGTATTAGGGGCAATCTCCGGATACAGCTCTGCCTCGATTGTTCCCTGTGTCGTTTCAAATGTTACGATTGGATTCTGTGCCATGTCAAATTTCCTTTCTATTCTTTTTGACTGCATATCCGTTGCGATATCACAGCCTCTCTCTCCATCATAAAGGAAATGCGCCAAAATGTAAAGAACCGCCTGCCAATTCACTCCGTTGTCTGAGACGGATTCATTTCAAGCCGGCTCATGATCCGGAACATATCCTCCTGTTCCACGGCATCCCTGCGCAGCGTTGTCGCATTGACTCTTCCCGGATGATAGGCCACACCGCCAAGAAGTGCGCATTTCCACAAGACGTCTCCTTTTTTAAGCATTTTCCCAATCTTATCCTTCTCATATGCCACGCGCTCCCAGACACATGCCATATCAAGAGATCCGGCGCAGATCTTCCGAATACATTCCACAGTTGTCAGATCCCCCTTCGGGACAAGAAGCTGTGTCGGATTGGCTGCCTCCCTCTGATAATAAGAATTGCAGCAAAGGGTAACCGTATCCTTATCCTCCTGCTGCAAAACATAAAGACCGGTGCCAAGATATCCGTCCTGTTCTCCCGTTCCCGTGACCAGATAAATCTCTCCCAGCCGCTCCAGATCCTGTCTGCGGTATTTCGTTGTCTCGATCCGGATTGTTCTTTCATCCACCTTTGATATCCCTGCGATCACTCCGTCACCTGCTGCCGTCTGCTTCCACAGCCTTTCCGCAGCCAGTCCCCGCAGCTTTTCCCGGTAGCTGTTTCCTGTCATTTCCGATAACCGGTCAAGCTCTGCCCCGTACTGGTCTGCGATCTCTTCCACTGCCTTTTCGGCGTCCTTTCCCTTGCCGGTATACGCTGTGGAGGGAGCATAATAATATGCAAAAAGCTGCACAGGATCCGGATATTTCTGACACAGCTTTCTCGCCGCCATATCATAATACAGGCTGCGCACCCATTGATATTCCCGGCGCAGTATCGGTGTCACAAGCTGACCCGCAATCTGACGGCGAAGCGTCTTATCCGGCTTCTTAAGAACCTGCGCTGTCTTTTTCTTCCGCTTCCGCAACATTTTGCCGGATGCACCATAACGGTATACGTCCAGCCCTTTCACCGGCACCTCACAGACACGGTCATCTCCGGTATATGCCGTCTGACAGCGGAGATAATAATTATACAAAAGAGTATCTGCCGTCACGAGCCGTCCCTGTGAATCCGTCACGTCCGGATGCAGACAGATCTCATAAACAGCGCCCTTGTTCTGTCTCTTCACCGTAATATCAGCAAGTTCCTGCACCCGCTGATAGACCAGTGCCATCAGCCGATTATCCCCTGCGCTTTCCGTGTGAAACGGACTCTCATGTCCGCTTAATTCTCCCAGATACAGCCGCAGCGATCCATGATCGTCCACCGGTCTCGCCGCATTTTGTCCGCCGGATGTCTGCATAGTCTCCTTCTGTCCTTCCGACTGCCGCCTCTGTGACATTCCCGCACTGAGTCCGTATAACACGACAACCGCCACACATGCAGTCAGAAATATCAGCCGCCGTTTTTTTCGTTCTGTCCCCATAACCTCAAAGCTCCTCCCGATCTGATCTTATTTCACGATATCGGATCCCTCCTGCAAATACAAGGAAAAGTCTTCGACAGATTTCTCCGTTCTATTTCACATTTGCAACATCATATAATAAATCAAATCCACAAGGAGTTGTCCTGTACTTGTCCCAAAAACAGGACAGATATATTTTTTATGAATGATACCGGAGCTGTCAAAAATAAAACAAAAAAAACGCTGCCTGTCATTACCATCAGCGTTTTTCTTTTCGCTGCCGCCGGACTGTCTGTGGGCTGTCTGACCGCATATCTGCTGCGCAGCAATATTTATGCATCTGTATTTCATTTGTATCAGACACTTCTTTCTGAGCTTCAGACACTGGAGATTAACCGGCAGGACTTCTTCCTGCTCGCAGTGCGCCGTGCCGGCAAATATTTTGTGCTTCTGTGGTTCTTTGCCTTTACCAATATCTGGAAATATTATTACCGTCTCTTCTCCGCATATATCGGCTTCCAGAATGGACTTCTCCTCACCTTCTGCATTACCTTAAACGGCTTTACCGGCATCTTCGGTTTTGTCTGCTTTCTGCTTCCGCAGGCACTTCTGTTCATTCCGGCATTTCTGATCGCCATCAGTCACTGTGATCATCTCCACTGCGGGCTCCACAGCATCACTCTGACACGCCACCGGCTCATCCTGTGCGAGCTGCCGTACTTCCTGCTATCTGCAGCTCTTGTACTTCTCGGATGCCTCATGGAAGCAAACATAAATCCGGCACTCTTACGCCTTTATTTCCGATAAGATCTTCTGACGCAGCTCCTCCATTGTGCCATTGTTCTCGATGACTACATCACTGCGTCTGCGAAATTCCTCTTCGCTTAGCTGACGTTTTAAAATAGACGTGATCTTCTCCTGCGAATATCCACGGCTTTCTGCAAGGCGCTGTCTGCGGACTGCTTCCGGAACACAGACATACCAGACCTCATCACAGAACCGGTCACAGCCGCTTTCAAACAACAGTGCCGACTCCAGAACGATCGTCCCCGGCTCTTCCTTTCTTGCCGCAATATATTCCTCAATGTAACGAATCACAGCCGGATGGATCACACTGTTTAACCATTCTCTCTCCTGCTCATCCGCAAATACCTTCTGTGCCAACAGCGTCCGGTCGATCGTGCCGTCCTCCTGCATAAGTTCTCTGCCGAAATGCCCGAGGATCTCCTCATACGCACGCTGCCCCTGCTCCATCACCGTATGTCCGAGTTCATCTGTGATCAGAAGCTGCGCCTGATATTCCTGCGCCAGCATCTGCGCCGCCAGACTTTTGCCGCTTCCCACACCTCCGGTCAGACCAATTACCTTCATATCAAATCTGCTTTCCTTCCTGATTCTACCTGCGGTTCGAAAGCCACAAGCACTATATTGCTAACGGATTACAACCGTCTTGTCTTCCCCTAAATATCAATGTGCTTCATACCAGTTGCTTCCCTGCTCTACCTCTACCTCGAGCGGCACAAGAAGATCTGCCGCACCAGCCATCTCCTCATGGAGGATCTGTCCCACCTTTTCGACTTCTGACGGCGGCGCCTCTACAAGAAGCTCATCGTGAACCTGTAACACCACTCTCGCCTCAAGCCCCTCTGTGAGAAGTCGTTTGGACACGCGGATCATCGCAATCTTAATGATATCTGCTGCCGTTCCCTGGATCGGTGAATTCATTGCTACACGCTCCCCAAAGGATCTCTGCATAAAGTTGCCGGAGGAAAGCTCCGGCACCGGTCTTCTTCTGCCAAACATGGTTTTCGCATATCCGGAAGTCTTCGCAAAATCAACCAGACCGTCCAGATATGTCTTGATCGCCGGGTAAGTCTCAAAATACTGATTGATGAAGTGCTCTGCCTCCTTACGGGATACATTCAGATCCTGCCCCAAACCAAAGGAGCTGATTCCGTAAACAATTCCGAAATTGACCGCTTTTGCATTTCTCCGCTGCAGATCTGTGACCTCATCAAACGGAATATGGAATACCTTGGACGCCGTCGAGCGGTGAATGTCCTTATTCTCCCGATACGCTTCGATAAGCTCCTGATCTCCGGACAGATGCGCTAACACACGCAGCTCGATCTGAGAATAATCTGCATCCAGAAATACCCATCCTTCTCTCGGCGTAAATACCTTGCGGAGCTGTCTTCCAAGCTCCATACGGATCGGAATATTCTGTAGATTAGGATCCGTGCTGCTGATACGCCCGGTTGCCGTGATCGTCTGATTAAACTTGCCATGGATCCTGCCATCCTCCTCAATATATACCGGCAGTCCATCTGCGTAGGTAGACTTAAGCTTTGTTACCTGACGGTACTCTAGGATCTTCGGAATGATCGGATCCTCCGTGCGCAGCTTATCCAGAATATCTGCTGAGGTCGAATATCCGGTCTTTGTTTTCTTGGCAAACGGAAGCTTCATCTTCTCAAAAAGGATCACGCCAAGCTGCTTTGGCGAATTAATATTAAATTTCTCCCCTGCCAAATCATAAATCTCCTGCTCCAGTGTCTCAACCGTAGTCTGAAGCTGTGCCGACATCTCCGAGAGCACCGTGCCGTCTGCACAGACGCCTCTTCGTTCCATCTGATACAGATAATATGCCGTCGGGATCTCAATCTCCTGATAAAGCTGCCACATTTTCTGATCATTAAGTTCCTGACGAAGTTCCTCAAACGCAAGACAAGGTACAAAGGAAAGCTGTCCGAGATACTGCAGAACCGACTCCTCGGATATCGCATCATCTTCAAGGATCTGCGATACCGTTTTCCTGTCAAACAGCTCCGCATAGGAGGCGATCGTCATGTCCAGATAATCTCTGGCAATGTCGTCTGCCTGATAGGTGTCCTTGAGCGGATTTAACAGATATGCCGCAATCTCCAGATCGGCAAGCTTTCCAAACAGTGTCTCCTGCTCCTCCACAGATTCTGCCGGAAAACCCTCCTGCTGTGGAACAGATCCGCTGTCACCGGATAACGGTGTCGTGTGATGAAGCATGTCCTTCCAACCGATCACTGCAATATGAGTAATCTTACGAACCAGCTCACGCAGGCTGTTCACGATCCACTCTGTCTTTAACAACTCTCCTGCCATCATACAACCCGTGTGTACCTGCTCCCCTTCCTGATAGGAAACAGACATTCCGTAGAAGGCATATTCCTTTCCTTCGGGCTCATTGCCCTCCTCTGTGATCGCCGCATCGCCATCATCAAATACGAGTGCGAGCTGACCGCCTGATTTCTTCGCTTTCTTTTTCTGTGCTCCGGCACTTGCCCAGTGATCCGCAAGAAAACCGATACCAACGACCTCCGGCTTTGCCTGATACAGCTTCTTCAAAAAGTCACTTCCCTGTGCCTCGCTTGTGATCGTCTGCACCTGCAGATGCTTTGTCGCCTGCTCCTGCTGCTTTTTATCGAAACGTTTGAGCAGCGATTTAAACTCAAGCCGCTTAACCATGGCAAAGGATTTCTCATTAAACAACTCCGGAAGCCCTGCCTCCTCCAGCGAATAATCAAGCTCACAGTCCGTCTTGATCGTCGCAAGCGCTTTGCTCAGCATTGCCTGATCACGTCCCTTTTCCAAAAGGTCATGCGTCCGCTTCGGCGTTACCTCATCCAGATGTGCGTAAGCATCCTCAACCGTCGGATACGCGGTAAGGATCTTGACCGCCGTCTTTTCTCCGACACCTGCTACACCCGGAATATTATCTGAAGCATCTCCCATCAGACCCTTCAGATCAACGATCTGCGGCGGTGTAATGCCGTATTTGTCAATGACATCCTGCGTATGATAATTCTCGATCTCTGTGCCGCCACGCTTTGTCTTCGGAATACGGATCATGATCCGGTCTGTGGCAAGCTGTAAAAGATCCCTGTCACCGGATACCAGAGATACCTCAAGACCTTTCTTCTCCGCGGTCCGTGCGATCGTACCGAGAATATCATCCGCCTCGTAGCCTTCCTTCATCACAAGGCGCACTCCCATCGCGCGGAGCATTTCCTGAATCAGCGGAACCTGCTCCTTTAACTCGTCCGGCATGCCCTTTCTGGTTCCCTTGTAATCAGCATACATCTCATGACGAAACGTCGGATGCTTCACATCAAACGCTACCGTCAGATAATCCGGCTTCTCCTCATCCAGAATTTTGAGCATAATATTCAAAAAACCGTACACTGCATTGGTGTGAAGTCCCTCTGAGTTTGTCAGATCCGGCACACCATAAAATGCACGGTTCAAAATACTATGTCCATCAATCAATACGATCTTTCCATTCATCCGTCAGCCCTCCTAAAATAAAAGCACTACGCCAATACACAACACGGCAAGCAGTATGTATTTCTCCAGTCTGAGAATGCGGTACTTAAACAGATAATCCGCCGCCGAGCGCAGCTTCTGCGCCGAATCCAGCTTAAATTCCGAAATATTCTGGCGCTCATCCAGATAGCGCATTCCCATGATTACTGTATAGTATATATCATATTCTTCCCGGCATTCCTTACAGGTGTTCATATGATTCAAAAAAGCATCCAGATCGGACACGCTGAGCTTGTCATCAATAAACGGAATAAACAGCTTCTGAATATCCTTACAGGTCATATGATCCACTCCTTTCGCCGAAAATATCTGGAAATCAAAAACAAAAAAACTGTGTTTGCCTTGATTCACACTACGTTACGATCATTTTCTTATATACTAAAAAAGAGAAACCAATCTGTATGGCTTCTCTTCTAATGCCGGTGGCCGGACTCGAACCGGCACGGTGTTACCCGCATGATTTTGAGTCATGTGCGTCTGCCAATTCCGCCACACCGGCGCTGCATGTCGCAACAAAAGATATGTTACCATTTTTCAGCTCAAATGTCAACAATTTTCCCTTTCCGGGAAAACAAAAAGGAGATGCCAAAAACATCTCCTTGTATGTATCTGCCGTCTGATCAGCCAATAACCTTCTTCACTGCTTCCAGCACACGATCTGCCTGAAATGGCTTTACGATGAAGTCCTTGGCACCATTCTGGATCGCCTCGATAACCATCGCCTGCTGCCCCATTGCGGAACACATGATAACATTGGCTCCAGCGTCTACTTCCTTAATCTTCTTCAGTGCCTGAATACCATCCATCTCCGGCATGGTAATATCAAGTGTCACAAGATCCGGCTTGAGCTCTGCATACTTCTGAACTGCCACTGCACCGTTCTCAGCCTCGCCGACTACGTTATATCCGCCCTTTGTCAAAATATCTTTTACCATCATTCTCATGAATGCAGCATCATCTACAATTAAAATATTATTGCCCATACTTTTTCTCCCTTATTTAAATTCTCTGGATATCTCTAATATGATCAACCTTCTGTAATTATATCTTTTTTCGTGTAAATTGTCAATAAAGTCATTCACATAAAGCCTGTCTTTAGAAATATTTACGATTCCCCCACAGGTTGCTTTTCTTCAGATCAAGGAACTCGCTGTAAGCCTTCTCCAAGATCTGTTTCTCATTTGCAAACTTGAGCAAATGAACTGCTTCGTGATATTTATAAAATCCGGAATCCACGAAAAATTCCTCGCGTTGTGGTTTGCTGTGATAGCTCTCGCCCATCATCAAATACCAGTGTACATCCTTTACGACCGTGTCCTCCTGCGTATTAAAAGTATACTGGCTTTTCCCCACATACTTGATAATACTGGCATCTGCGTCCGTCTCTTCTTTTACTTCCCGCAAAGCAGTTTCCTTGAACTCTTCGCCTTCCTCAACCGTGCCCTTGGGAAGCACCCATCCTTCATACCTGTTTTTGTAATTCTTGTACAATAGTAAGATCTTTCCCCGAAAGATCACCACACCGCCACAACTTGTTGCCTCAATCATTGCAATCCCTCCCGGTGGCATACGTGCATTTGTTTCACTAAATTTAAGTATACCCTTTTTTGTTATTTATTGCAATGAAATTTAGAAATCAATTTCCAAGATATTCCTCAAGCATCTTCGCTGCGATCGGCACCGCATACTGACTCCCCGTTCCGGCACCTTCCACGATCACACTGACCGCGATTTTGGGGTCTGCTGCCGGCGCAAAGCCCACAAACCATGCATGTGAGGTCCCCTCCGAATCAATCTCTGCCGTGCCTGTCTTACCTGCCACCGGATAGGGCAGATTCCTTAAAGCTGCTGCCGTACCGTCAGACACGACTGAACGCATCATCCTTGTCACCTGATTGGCTCTTTTCCTTGAAATGACCGTCCGCTTTTCCTGCGGCTCATATTTCTTGACCACATGCCCGTCCACGCTCTCCGTGTGATCGACAAGATACGGAGTCATCATTACTCCGTCATTGGCGATCGTTGCGCTGATCAGGGCATTCTGTAATGGTGTGATCGTTGTTTTTCCCTGACCGATCGCCGTCTGTGCCGCCTCTGCCGTATCCGATTTCTCGTCGAGCACAAAACGGCTCCTGCTGCTGACAAACTTTACACCGAGCGAGCTGTTAAAACCAAATGCCTCACAGAGCTTGCGGTAGGATTTGCGGTTTAAACCCACACCGATATGTGCAAAAGAACCGTTGCAGGAATGCGCCAGTGAGCTTTTCAGATCGACCGTCCCATGGTGCTCCCCGTTGTAGCACCGGATCACATTGCCTCCAAACGTATCGCTTCCGCTGCATTCATACCGGTACTTGTCAAATGACGGATTCTCTCTCATATATTCCATCGCCGTCAGGATCTTAAACGTCGATCCCGGCGGATACAGCCCCTGCGTCGCGCGGTTTAAAAGTGCTGAGTTGCCAGCCTCATCTGCCACCAGCGAATCCCACTCGGAACGCACCGTATTCGGATCATAATCCGGCTTGGATACCATTGCCAGGACCTTTCCGGTGGACGGCTCGATTGCCACAACAGCGCCCTTCTGGTTTCCAAGTGCATCATATGCGATCTGCTGCAGCTTCGCATTTAACGTTGTTACAACTATATCGCCCTGATTTTTCTGTCCCTGCAGCTGATTGGAGAGCTGCTTTAACGGATTGACATGTGAGGTCAGAAGCGGAAAGCTCTGTTCCAGTTCTATACCGGTCTTACTGTTCCACACACGTCCCACAACATGGCAGAAAACGTTCTTATATGGATAAACTCTTGTCTCATTTCCCTTCTGATCCGTCTCGGTCGTAGCAAGCACCCTGCCGTCCGACGACACGATATCTCCGCGGACAATCCGCTCTGCCAGAAGCTCCTGCCTCTTGTTGGCGGGATTGTTGATGATTTCCTGACTATCCTGCACCATAAACTTCACAAGATATCCGATCATCCCCAGAAAGACAATAACAACGCAGTACGCTACTGCGATCACCTGACGGTTTCCGCGCTTTCTATCTTTATCTGCGTTCCTGTCTCTGCGTTCTTTTCGCTCTGCGGCGCGTGGCTCCTTCCGCTTCGTACTCTTCCGTTTCCCATTCCTGCTCCGCTCTGCGCTTTCGTTTTCTTTTCTCCTCAATCTCTCCCGCCTCCTCTCTGTTTAATACATACATGCCCTGAATAATACTGAACAGCACGATCGTGCTGATAACCGAGCTTCCTCCGTAGCTTACTAACGGAAGCGTTACACCCGTGGACGGAATAAACTTCACCGCACCGCCCACAGTCAGAAACACCTGAAAAATAAACTCCACTGCCAGTCCCAGCGCCGTCAGCTTATAAAACCGGCGTGACATTTTCAGGGCAATATTGACAAACATGACAAAGCAGCTGATCTCGACAAGCACAACGCAGATTGCGAAAAACACACCCAGCTCCTCGCCGATCGCTGAAATAATGAAATCACTGGACGCAACCGGGATCTTGTCCGGCATTCCCTCTCCAAGCCCCATGCCAAACCAGCCTCCTGTACCAAAGGCAAATAACGACTGTGCCACCTGATACCCCTGATTAGCGATCGTGCTCCATGGATCACGCCATGCGATCACACGATTCTGTACATGCGTAAAGAGATGATATGCCACCACTGCCGCCCCGGAGCCACACGCCAATCCCGCCAGAAGATAACTCAGCCGCTCCGTGGAAACATACAGGATCACCAGATACGTGATGTAAAAGATCAGTGCCGCACCCAGATCCTTCTCCAATACAAGGATCAGCACATGCGCTGCCGCAACTGCCGTCACAAGCACAAGATCCTTAAATCTCTCTGCCTTTGCCAGAAATGCGGCTGCAAAAAAAACATAAATAATCTTTACAAACTCAGACGGCTGCAGTGCAAAGCTGCCGATCGACACCCAGTTCTTTGCACCGTACCTCTCTTCTCCGATCACAAAGACAAGTGCAAGAAGCCCCAGCCCTGCGATCGCATAAAACCAGCCAAATATATCAAAGTAGGAAAACTTTTCTATGATATACGGAATGAACAGCCCTGCCACACAGGTTGCCGCCGCAAAGATCATCTGCCGGATGGCGCTTTCTGTGTCCAGCCGCTCGATCATGACCATGCCGACCATCAGCAGCATCAACATATTATTCAGAACGATCTTTGACATTCCTTCATATACATACGGATACGCTTTTCCCGCAAACACAAACAGAACAACCTGCAACAGATACAGAATAATGATCTGCACATGCAGACTGTTTAAGAAAAGCACAAGTGAGCAGATAAAATGGATGGTAAACATCAGCTTTAACTGATGTCTGTATACTCTCTCCTTACGCTCCTTGTCCCTGCCTATAAATACCGTAAAACAATGCCAGGTATATACGGCAAAAAGGAAAATAATAATATATTTTGATAATTCTACAACCACAGAATGCATGACTCCGATGGTATTGCTATTTCCAAGAAGCTCCTGCAGCTTTCTTGCCGCCTCCTGTTTATCCATATTAATCGATACCTTTCTGTCAACCGGCTGCCTGCCGGAATGACTCCGTCGCCCGGTTTGTTATCCATTACTACTGGACCGGATCATAAAAATGTCCCTTCTGTCCCTCCGGAAATCTTCCCTTCAAAACGTCTGTCATCTCCTGCGGCGTCTCGATCGTAAAATCATACCGGAAACGCTTTATGCCGCACTTTCTGTACTGCTGCCGCTCCTCGTCAAGACAGAGAGGTTCTCCGTGATAAATGATATTATAACAATATTTACAGCAATTTAAAACCACAAAGGTACGCTTTTTGGCGTCCTGCATCCACAAAAGCTGCCCGCCGCCGTTTTTCTTCTGACATCCCTTCTGATGACGATGCACGCACTGCGCCGATACCATCAGCGGAATATATCCGTAAATAACCGCCTCAATATCTACAGATGTAGAAAGCTCCTGACATTCCTGTCCGGTCAGTTCCAGAGGCACGGTGCAGTGTTTGACACCCTGATCCTGCCACCAGCTCAACGCCTCGTTATTGGCGGTATAAAGATTGGCATCTGTAATAATCCTTTCCGCAGCGATCCCGGCTTCCTTCGTAAGAAACACAAATGATTCCATATTACGGATCACATAACCGGTAAGCTCCGACATCCGGTAAATACTGTCTCCACGGCTTAGCTTCTGCTGTTCCGACCGGTACACTGCCTCCCTGAAAATAAGCGGCATCATCAGGTACATGTTCTTTCCCGATGCTGCGCCCTTTCTGATCAGCCTGCGAAGTTCACTGTCATCCATCTGCTCCGTCCGCAGATAAATATCGTCCACACCCGGATCGTCGATTGCCTTCTGTGCCTGCCAGTCATATAATACCGACACGACGATTCGCTCCGGATCCTTACTGCCTGGCTGTCCTGCCACATGCTCCGGATGCATCGGTTCAGCATACATCTCACTTTCCGGCTGCCCATTATTTATCTCTGTCAGAGGCTTTCCGATATGGCGGTCATATTCCGAAGCCTCTAACTTCTCTAACAGTCCTGCAAGCACCTCCCGCCGCAGGCGTTTCACCGCCCCGACCGGGATAAAAAGCTCGCCGGTAAGCTTCACCCGGCAATTGCTGCAGCGAAAAACAGTACCGCCGGTCTGGCATAAAATACGCCGGATCGACTCCTCCTCTGCCGCACTTTTCTGTGCCTTCTGGCATATATCGCCCTCAAGCAGAAAGGAAGCTTCTCTGTCCTCTCCCTGAAAAGCCGCACAAAGCTTCATCGTCTCTCCCTCTGCCGCCTCAAAGTGCATGGAAACAGTAAGCTTTGCATCCTCCGAAAGATAGTGCTCCCTGATCTCTTCCAAAAGTCCGGCATCCTTTGTACGGTATACGCTGTCTCCTTTGCGGATACGGCTGCCCTTCAGATATCTCGTCTTTACAAGCTCTCCCTTACGGCGTCCTTCTCCAATCGTATACTCATAGGATGTGCGTTGCTTCCCGTCACGAAATTCCACAACATCCTGTGCATGAACATCGCGTTCCAGCCGGTATGTTGCAGTGTGCGGATCAACCGCCGTAACCGTACCTACCTGCACACCGCCATGATTTGGGCGCAGATCCGCGATCATATCTCCCTTGCCCTTCGGAACCGCATACGGCACGCCGCTTCTTCCCTCCATATAACCGGAGGTGAAACCCTGACGGTTGTATAATTCCGCCAGCTTCCGTACATCCTCCTGCCACTCCGATTGATGACATGCCAGATATTGTTCATAATCCGTTCTGCCAAGCTTATCATACAAATCAACATATTTGCGGTACATCGCTGTGGTCAGCGCCACATACTCCGGGCGCTTCATACGCCCCTCCAGTTTCAGCGAATCCACACCAATCTCCATCAGGTCGCCAATATGTTCAAGACTGCAGTGCTCTCTCGGACTTAATAAATACCCCGCTCCCCTGCCATCTTCGCACTGATAGAGCTGCCGGCACGGCTGTGCACATCGTCCTCTGTTGCCGCTTCTTCCTCCCAGCATACTGCTAAACAGGCATTGTCCGGAATAACAGTAGCACAATGCTCCATGCACAAAGATCTCAAGCTCCAGCCCCGTCTCCCGGCGCATATCGGCAAGCTCCGGAAGGGACAGCTCTCTTGCCGGCACGATCCTTGTCACGCCGTACGGTCTTAATACACTTGCACTCTCGCCCATTGTCAACGTCATCTGCGTGCTGGCATGAAGATCAAGCCCCGGAAAATGTCTGTGAAGAAAGCGCATCACGCCGACGTCCTGCACTATCGCCGCATCCAGTCCTTCCAGATAATACGGCGCAATATAATCGTATAAGGAGTCTGCAAGCTCCTCCGGTTTTAGAAGCGTGTTCACGGTCATATAGACCTTTACTCCGTACCGATGGCAGTAGCGGATCACCTCCCGCATATCGTCTCCCTGTGGGTTATCTGCATAGGCTCTCGCCCCAAACCGGCTCCCGCCAATATATATCGCATCACATCCGGCATTCACTGCAGCTCTCACGCTCTCGATCGAGCCTGCCGGCGATAAAATCTCGGGCTTTTTTCTCTGAATCTTGTCTGTCATTCTATCTGCTCTCCTGATCTTTGTTCACGAAGTCAAATCCTCTGCGGGCGCCGGGATGGAACAAATGTATTGTTCCATCCTCCCTTTGCCTTCGCACGAATAATAAAGGGCAAAACCGGTGTTTTGCCCTTTATCCTGTTCTTTTATTTTCTCTTACTCTGGGAACGTCTGGAACCGGAATTCTTTCGTCCCCTCGCACCATTCTGACTGTCCTGTGTGCCGTCCTCCTTCGGATCCGCCTCCATCTCAAAGGACGCAATCGCAGGCTTTGCATTGTCCGTCTTGTCCACTGCTACAGGCTGTATTCCTGACATGATACTGTCATCCTTGGGCGTTACTGCTGCAGCCTGACTGACCGACTGTGTCCCGGAAGCCGTGAGGTGTGCTTCCGGCACCACCGTTTTCACCGGCTGGCTGCTCTGCGATATTGATGTGGCTCCTGTCTGCACCTGCTGCTGTGGTCTGACGACATTGGCTGCTGCCGGATATGCCTGCCGCTGCTGTGGCACCTCCGGTCTTGCCACCTGTGCTGCCGCTCTCCGCAGAAGCTCTTTATTCTTCTCTTCAACCTCTTTGGTCTTGCTTTCTAATTCCTTATCCTTGCGGGCGATATCCTGGGATTTCTGCTCTAATTCCTTTTCTTTCTGAGCGATATCCTGAGATTTCTTCTCCAACTCTTTCTCTTTGTTCAAAAGCTCCTGCGTCTTCTGATCCAGCTCCGCTTCGAGACGGATCGTTTTCTTTTCAAGCTCTGACGTCTTCGCCTGCGCCTGCTTTAACTGCTCCTTCACAGACTTTAATTCCTCATTGCGTGAGACGATCTCATGCTTCATGCGGAACATTTCCTGCTCGACCTCGCCCTGCTGCTGTCTGTTCTCGTCCGCCTGCTTCTGTGCCTTAAAATAATCATCGGACAGATTGATCGCGAGAAGAATATTCTTCATATCCATATCCAGGCGGTTATATGCCTCCTGCCGCTTAAACTCATCAAACTTCTCATTGATATGATTCGCGATATGCTGCAGATAATCACTGCTCTCGTAACCGCATATCGTATACTGCTTCCCGTTGATGATCACCTGTACATCTGTTTTCTCGTTCATTCTCACCCGCACCTTCCTCTGCCATCTCTGTGACGGCATCCTTTGTATTAGAACCTCCCCTGCCTTTGCCTATGAAACAGGCTCTTCCTGTACCTCCGGCAATTGCAGTTCTTCCTGCTGTGCGGCTGCTTCCTGCTGCGCCTGCACCTGGGCATCCTCGTCTGTGACAAGCTCCGCCTTATTCTGGCTGATCACATCCAGATATCCCTGCAGCGCTGACTCCAATGCCCGCGCATTGCTGCTTGTGGTCTCCAATGCCGCAGCCAGTGTCTTCTCAGACATCTCTAACAGATCTCTTGTGTAGTAGATTGCACCATTGCCGATCTCCGCTGCCTGTGCTCTTGCATTGGCAACGATCTGCTCTGCCTGCTCATTGGCTTCCCGTACCGTGATCTCTGCCTGCTGGTAAGCCTCCTGCATGATCGCATGCTCCTCCACAAGAGCCTTGTACTGCTCCTGCGCATCTGAGAGAATCGCTGCCGCCTTCTGCTCTGCATTATCAAGGATCTCCTCTCTCTGTCGGAGAATCTTCTGATAGCGCTTAATCTCCTCCGGCACATCCCGGCGCAGATCATCCAGTAGATCGTAAAGCTCGTCCTTAGGAACTACCACCTTCGTTGAAGAAAGTCTCTGCATACGGCAACTTTCCACAAATTCAAAAATATCATCAATCTCCTGCTCAATTCTGCTTGACTGCATATCGTTCTCTCCTATCTGCAAATCTATGATTATGATAATGTTAATTTGATACTACTCCATGCTCCCTCATATAGCGAAGAACCGTCTCCGGTACATAACCGGAAATATCTGCCTGATATCTTAAAAGCTCTCTGACTGCACTGGAACTGATATAGGAATACTCCGGTGCAGATGCCAGAAATATGGTATCTGCCTGAACAGACAGTTTATGGTTCGCCTGTGCAAGCGGAAGCTCATACTCAAAATCTCCCGGCGTTCTCAGTCCCCGCACGATCGCATCTGCATGCTGCTCCTTCACAAAATCTACCAGAAGCCCCTCAAAAGAAGATACCTCAATATTATCCTGATCCGCTGTAATCTCCCGCAGCATCGCCACCCTCTCCTCTTTGGAAAATAATGGCTGCTTTGCACTGTTGACTAAAACACCGACCACAAGCCGGTCAAACATCCGTGAAGCACGCCGGATCAGATCGACATGACCCGTTGTCACCGGATCAAAGCTTCCCGGAAATACTGCTGTACTCATCGTTATTCGTCCTCTCCCGCCACGGCTGTTTTATCCCGGCAGATAAATATATGACAATTGTTCTTGTATTCCTTGACTCTCTCCACATACCATCCACAGGTTGGAGGAAGCACGATCGGATCGTCCTCCATGGATGCCTCAACAATGATCCTTGTATCATCATGAACCAGCGATGACTCAATCAGATAAGGAATTATCCTTCTCTCCAGCCCCATGCTGTACGGTGGATCCATAAAAATAACATCAAATGCTTTCTTCTGCTGATCAAGTCTGCGAAGTGCCTGGATAACATCCATCGCCATCACCCTTGCCTGTTCCTCAAAATGCGTATGATGAAGGTTCGTGCGGATGCACCGCAGTGCTTCCCGGTCGTTGTCTACCAGCACAGCCTCTGCCGCACCTCTGCTCAATGCCTCGATCGCGATCCCGCCACTGCCGCTGAACAGATCCAGGAATCTTGCCTCATACAGATCCTGCTGTATAATATTAAATAATGTCTCTTTGATCTTATCCGAGGTCGGTCTGGTATGGCGTCCCGCCGGAGTCTCCAGTTTCAGACGTCTCGCCGTTCCTGCAATCACTCTCATTGCATTCCCTCATTTCCTTTAAATTTCGTATTATAACACAATATAAGATACTAATTATTGTATCACATTCCATCGGGGCGGTCAATCACACATCTTGTGCCGTCAGCGTGATGAGCTGCTCCTTTGTCGGCTCCTCAAGAAGCACGATCCGGTTCGCCTGATTCACGATCATCCTCTCGAATACATTGCGGACACCACGGGCATTTCCAAAGTCCCGGCGCTCCTGTTCATTCATGGAGGCAAGATATAATCCAAGTTTCTTCACTGCCGTATCCTCAACGACCATCCCTGCCTGTTCCGCCATAACTGTTAAAATCTCTAACAACTGTTGTTCGGAATAGTCTTCAAATGTAATAAATTTATTGAAGCGGGAGATGAGTCCCGTGTTGCTTCGCAAGAACTGCTCCATCTCCTCCCTGTAACCGGCAACGATCACCACAAGATCATCCCTGTGATCCTCCATCATCTTGACCAGCGTATCTACCGCCTCAGAGCCATAATCATTCGTTGTATCCGGGCTGACCAGCGCATATGCCTCATCAATAAATAATACGCCGCCGATCGCCTGCTCCACCACCTCGCGGACATTGATCGCCGTCTGTCCCACATAACCGGCAACCAGACGGGATCGGTCTGTCTCGATAAGCTGCCCCTCCGACAGGATACCGAGCTCTCTGTAAATCCTTGCCACAAGACGGGCAACCGTGGTCTTTCCGGTTCCCGGATTGCCGGTAAATACCATATGATAAGACATGTCCATAGCGGGAAGCTTATATTCCTCGCGCATCCGGCGCACCTTGATCAGATTCACAAGAGAACGGACCTCCTCCTTGACGTTGTCCAGTCCTACCAGCTGATTCAGTTCGTCCAAAAGTTTAGCCACTCGCTGCTCTTTTGCTTCCTTTTCTGCCTTCTGCCGCTCCTGCAGCCGTTTCTTTACCTTTTCAAACTCTTTCCTGGCTTCTCTCTGCTCATCCTCCGGACTTTCCTGTATATTTCCTTCCGACTCCACTTCGTCCGAAGTAACCGTTTCAGGAAGCATTCTCTGATCCGTCTTATCTGCCGGCATATTCACCTGCCATTCAGTCTTTTTGCTTTCTTCCCCGGTCAGCCATTTCACACCGGAGCAGATATTTCGGGCAGCAAGCTTATGACGGATATAGCTTTCCTCCCATTCCGGGCTGACACCTCCGGAGCAGACAAATAACACGGTTCTTTCATAATATTCACGGATATACTCCTGACCTGCCCGGTCAAAGCGGTCGGATAATTCCATCATACACAAAAGTACATTGATCACATTGTCAAGAAACAGCACCGCCTGTTCCTCTTTCAAATGCCTGTCATACACACCGCAGATCTGGATCAGGATCGGAGGCATCGCTGCATACTTCTCCGCATAATGAACTACACTCTGCTCCAATATCTCCGCATCCGGGCTGATCTCAAGCGGATTGGTCTGTGTCAGGCACCGGATGTATTCTTTCTGCCCGTCAGAAATATTGTCCAAACGCACCGCCAGTTCCACCAGTACCGACTGGACATACAGATCTAACACCTCCGCTGCAGACTGCTTCATCATGTTCTCTGCCTCCCGCCAGTAGCCCTGTTTCTCCAGTCTCTTACAGATCTTTGCCAGCGAATGGTAATATTTCTGCCCCATAGCACAGATTTCATCACCGGTATACATCGCGTTTGCCATCACATCCCCTCCTTTCTCCAAAACAGCCTATTTTGCCTCATTGTACTACAATTCTCATCAATAGACAAGTTCCTGTCCAAAGACAATTTTTGTGATTTTTTTCAAAAAAAAGAAACCGTATATTACGGTTTCTTTGTATTCATATAATACCGAAAAGCGCCTACGCACGCTCTACTGCTCCAGAACGTAAACATCCTGTACATACCGGCATCTTCTTTGTGCCGCCATTAACCTTAACCTTAACGGACTTGATATTTGGCTTCCACATCTTGTTGCTTCTTCTGTGGGAATGACTTACTGCGTTACCGAAGTGAACGCTCTTTCCACAAACTGCACATTTTGCCATCGTAAGCACCTCCTTAGCATATTTAACCCTAACGGTCATGATTTATCAATAACTATTATGACTGTCTAATTTTGCCACAACATGCTTATTCTACCAAATCATAATGTAAAATGCAAGAACAAATTTAATTTTTTTCTGTTTCTTCGTCAGAACCCTTGCCAGACTTGAATTTATCGACAAGGTCCGGCACCATGTCAAGCACCTTTGTAACTGCATCCTGATTCTTAACGTTGACTAACTTCGTTGTTCCGTCCTTGATGATCAAAATGGAACTTGGCTGAATCTTTCCTCCCATTCCGCCGCCAGCATTGTTCTTCTTGCCATTCTCCGCAAACGAGCCCGCGGCCACACCAAAGCTGACATCTACCAGCGGAAGGATGATCGTTCCATCATCAAACCGTACTGCATCGCCAACCACTGTTTTGGTTGTCAGAAAACCCTCCATACCTTTCAGAAGAGAACCAACTGCCGTGTTGAAATTATTGTCTGCCATGATATCACCATACCTTTCCATATGCTGCAACAGCATCCTATGATCTGTCTAACCGTTCCATTAACCGCAACGGATGCGCTCTGATTATCAGGATCAACACTATGATCCCTCTTGCATATCCCTTCACTGCTACCTCTCCCTCAAACACTTCCTGTTCAAAATCCGGTATAACCGCAATCCCTTTGCCCCACATGGCAAAAAGGACACTAAGTACTCCCAGAAGCTGTCCGGTGAGTGCCGGATCTCCGGTTCCAAAATGAAGTCGCCCCCTGAGGCTGCGTGGTGCCATATGCTTTAACAGCCCTCCACTGCTCTTTAAAACTGCCTGAAGCAGCTCAATGCTTTCCTCATCAATTGCCTTTATTTTAGCGAATAAGCCGGCGATTGACAAGAAAAACTTTTTCACTCTGCCCGTTATCCGCCGCAGTGTGCGCACAAATCTGTTTTCAGAAGAGTCTGCCCTTTTCTTCGTATCGGCAGCTTTGTCAGGAACCGTCCTTTGCACGGTATCCGTATTCTCTCCGGAACTTTTCTGCGCTGCCAAAGACACACTCGTATCGAATGAATCCGCCGTCTTCGCCCCTTCTGCTTCTTTCGGTTCACCGGCTGTTGTCGAAGATTCCACAGCCTTCTGCACTTTCGCTGGTGAAACACCTTCTTTCCTTTGGACCTTGGTACTGCCGGATGCTTTCCGTTTCTGCTCTACTTTTCTTCGCTTTTGGAATTTCTTTTTCTTTGTATGAAATCTGCCGTTCACCGGGATGCCAAAAATACGGATACACACTCTCTGGTTTCTGTCCGTGTCAAAAGACAGATGGATCAGATGCAGCAGCCAGCTTACACTTCCCTTCACTCTGTGCTCCTCCTGCCATACGGCAGACAGCTGATACCGGATCGGTATCAGAAGCACTGCCAGACATAGCAGAAGCATCAGTCCCAAAATGCAAAGCAGAATGATTCCGATCCACTTAAACACACCCAGTATGATCACTGCCATCGGCACACCTCCTCCCGGCATCCTGTTGCTGTTTACATGATATCCTCAAAATATCCACGCACGATCCGGGGAGAGATGTCACCCTCTCTGCAAACTGTATCAAGACAGATCTGTGCTGCAAGCATTTCGGCTTTCTCCCGGCTTCCCGCCAGACCGATCACCGTCACCCTTCGTCTCCGGTACCAGCGAAACCACAGCTCCACGGAGGAATATATCTCCATGATATTTTCTCCATTTACGGGTAATGTAATACAATATAACGGTCTTGTCGGCTTATTTTTTTCGAGAAGCTTCTGATACCGTTTCTTTTTGACGGAAATATCCGCGTCCAGATACATTTTTGAACTCCAGTACAGCATACTCCTCCTTTTCCGGAAATCCCTGCCAAATTATCCCATCATTTCCTGAATCAACTGTTTGGATGCATACTTCTCTGCTTCATCATCACAGAGCATCAGAGACTGGCTGATATAATCTGCCACCTCCTGCGGTGTTGAGAAAAATACAGGGATCTTTTCCAGCGTATTCGCCATGATCGCACGTCTCACCAGACGGGACTGTCCCTTGAACGCCTGCTTCAACTCGGTTACGATCTGCTCTGCCGCTTTCTCTGCATCCTGTGCGGTTACCTTTTCTTCCTCATCCTTCCACTCAAGCTCCACAAAGTCGCTGCCGGAAGCTAACTGCATTAGCTGTTGCAGATGTGTAAAGCCCTCCATCAGTCCGAGCTTTGTGATCTGCTCCTTCCGGGATTTGATCGTCTCCTCCAGCACGGCATCTGCCGTTGTCATGGATTCGTAGATCCGCTCCTGCATTCCCTCGATCTCCGGGAAATGCTCGCCAAGCCAGTACAGCTTGTCCTCCTCTGATTCAAGAGGATGCTCCTCATTCTTCTCCCAGATAGCACTTTCCTCATGCAGGAACAGCTCGTTGATACCGCGGATCACTAACTGTGCCGCCGGAATCTTATCGGCTGCCTTCTGACCGCCGTCTGCCAGATACATGGAATATGCTCCGTTGATCAGCTTCTGGATCAGCATGTACAGATCCGAAATATCATTGAGCTTTGATGCATTCGTGCGAAGCTTCTCAGCATAGATCTGATACATTGCGGCTGTCATATTCTCATAATCCAGTTCATCAAACTCCTTGATGACCGGCACAAACTCTGTGAAATACTTCTCCATGTCATCGGTCCGGTAAAGCATTGCATTGGTGCGGAACATGTACAGATGTCCCTCCAGTGCACTCTTGTCAGAACCCTTGTAGACAGAGATACTCTCGCGGATCAGATCGAAATAATGACTTCTCGTCATACGCATCGGAAGCTGTCCGATCACCATGCGAATATTATCGTTGATCGCCATATTGTCCTTAGTTGCAAAGATGAAGTTTAATACCTCCTGTGCAAAGACACTGTCCTCGGCGATAACCTCCTGATCCTCAAAGCGGTACTGCATGCGGTTCAGAATATACTCGTATACAACAAAACGGTCTACATATGCGGTAAGCACCTGCATGCGGTCTGTCACTTCCGTACGAAGCTTAAGCAGATTCTCTCTCTGCCGGCTGCGTTCCTCCTCTCCGAAGGAGGCAGGATCCATCAGGACACGAACCGCCTGATGAAGAGCCTGTGCAATATCTTCTGCCGTATTAATATAAGGATTGATCCCCTCTGTGATCATCTCATAAAACACATAATATTCCATCATGAATTTCAGTCTTGCATGACTGTCATGAATATCCAGGGCAAGCTCCAGATACTCCGGAAGAGCCTGTTCAAGCTCCTTGCCATGGGATAATTTCTTTACACTTTCGCGTATCTTTGTACTCATGTCGTCTCCTTATTACCAGGTCTGTAATAATACCCAGCTCTCAAACCATTTCAGGTAAGTTTTTACATAATGCACAGTCGTCGGCGTACCACTTAAGACCGGATAGAACATTGCAAAGAGTCCTACTGCCAGCGCCGCATAAATATAGGCGTATTTCTTCGCTTTCGGATATTTCTTTACAAGCCGGTACATGCTGTAGCCCACCATAACCGTAACGAACGGTACACTTGGGAAATAATGATAAATAAATACAACTCGTGTCACCTTAAACCACGGTGCATACTGTGACAGATAACCGACACTTAAAAATGCAGCCTTGCGGTCCTTTTTGGCAAATACCAGATAAAGCATATATACAAAGGCAGGAATACCGGCCCACCATACAAGCGGATTACCAAAGGCACTGATACCCTCTCTGACGGTGTCTGACACAACGCCGGAATAATACCAGATCGGACGGTACATGATTGGCCACTGATACCACTTCGATCCATATGGATGTGTTGCATTCAGTGTGCTGTGATAATTGAACATCGTCTTCTGTGCCTCAATCACCTTCTGGATCAGCGTACGGTCCGTACCGTCGTTAAACGGAATATAGGACAGTACATAGATCACCGCCGGCACAACAATGAAGAAGATACAGCATGACAGCAGGGTGACGATCAGCTTCTTATGGAAGTTCTTGATAATAAACTGATGGGAAATCTCTCCTGTCTTTCCATTTGGATTCTTCGTTGCATAAATGTACTCACGAAATCTCTGGATCATCTGTGCAAAGAAGATGATCGCAAGTCCGATCGCCGAATAGATACCGGTCCATTTGGACGCCCAGCTAAGACCCATTGCAAATCCGCAGAGTCCAAGCGGAATCAGCGTTTTGGACAGCTTTGTATCGAAAAAGCTGAGTCTCGTATAGCAGTACATAAAGAAATACGAGAGCATGATAAACAGCGTAACATACACATCGATCGTGGAAATACGCGTCTGAACGAAGTGCATGAAATCAAACGTAAACAGGATCGTCGTCACTATACTGATCCACGTCTCCTTAAAGAACTTCTTGGAGAAATTATAGATGATCGGCACCATCAGAACACCGAACAGCGTTCCCATAAATCTCCAGCCAAACGGACACATACCAAAGATCAGAACGCCGAGCGCGATCAGCTCCTTGCCGAGTGGCGGATGGGTGTTCTCATAGCAATACAGCTTGTGGATCATCTCATAAGCAGTTCTGCCGTGATATATCTCATCGAAGTAAGTACCGTTTAAGTTGGTTGCTCTTGCCGCATACAGATCCTGCTCATCAAACAATGTGGAGTAATCTCCGGCATTGACCGGTGTCACTACATTGCCTTCCGTATCTGTAAATACCAGTTCCATAATACTGTCATTTGTCGTATCCGCTGCCGGTGAGATCCTTACATAACGCGCTGTCACATTCAGATCCGTATAATTCCAGCAGAATACCGAACCGGCATCCCACGGATTGTCTGCTCCGTATAAGGTATTCCAGTTTGTTCCATCTGAGGAATAGTCCACCAGATACTTCGGATTGTTCTGGTAGCCAAGATATTCCGCCATCTTTCCGAGACTGACATCCTGTCCCATATCGGCAACAACCGCCCCCTGCGTCACGACAGAATACTCCGTCTCCGGTGCTTTCAGGCTACCGAGATGCACAAATGCGATTACCGCATATATCAGGGTGATAATTCCCATGGCAATATAATCCTGCTTCGTCATCTTCACAAGCTTGGAAGATGGACGGATCACAGACTTGTTCTTCTCCTCCGCAGACACCTTCTTCACAGTTGTCTCGCGGCTGATGATCTGCTTCTCCTCCTGCTCTGTCTCAAATCTGGTGTAATGACGGATCGTTGTGTATACCATGAAGGCAAACACAACCATGCCAAGCAGGGAGATTGCAAACAGGATCGGACTGTGCCAGTCATAGTTTGCAGCATCATACTTAAACAATACATGCGCTACGTTATAGAAGAAGTGCATTGCCGACAGACAATACAGGATAAACACATCTCTTCTCGGCTTCATCACATATGCGAGAAGCATAAACGCCATTGCCGGATACATATAACGCTCATGCATGCGGACAGAGAACATGAAAATACCGATGATCAGCATACCGCCGATATATGTATATTTCGCCTCTGTCTTTTTGCAGCGGAAATTTACAAATGCTGTTGCGATCACGATCAGAAGGATAAAGATCGTACCCCAGGTCTGATAGCTTAAACCAAAGCCCCTGTCTCCCTGACTGATCCAGTTCTTACCAACCAGTGTCCAGAAATTGTATGCATTTACGGAAGCATACTCAAAAGAACCTACCGTATTCGTATAAAGGGAAATAACCTTTTGCAAACCATACGGCAACACGGCGATCACCATACAAAGAATTGCCACAAGTCCCATTCCAAGGTTGATCCCGAACTTCTTCCAGTTGAAATCCTCCAGAAATACATGATCGATAATACCGTATAACAGCACCGGTGCAAACATCATCGCCTGTGGCTTTAAAAGAATTGCCAGTGCGAAAAGGAAATACGATGGGATCAGTTTCTTCTTGGCGATCAGATAGAACATCCATGCAAGAAATACCACATAGATACTATCCGTCTGCCCCCAGACAACGCTGTCCAGAATGATTGCCGGGCAGAACAGATAAACAGCTGAAAGCAATGCTGCACCTGTCTCACGGAACTTCTCGGACGCAACCTTATAGATCAGATACCCCATACCAAGATCGGTAAGAATATTCGGCATCTTTGTGAGGATATCACTCATTGCCGAATTCCACGGAATGCTGAAGATATGACGCAGCCATCCGATCACATACAGAATATAGATATATCCGGGTGGATAACCCTCTGTCATCGTGGTATAGAACTTGTGAAAACCATCGTTGTATACCATATCCGCCCATGCAATAAAGCAGCTCATGTCCTGCTCATGACCGTGATAAACACCGCCAATAATCACACGAAGCAGAAATGCAACGACCATGACAGCCACAAAGACCGTCAGACCGATCATGCGGTCCTGCGGATTGTCAAGATTCACCTGTGTCTGATTCCTGCTGCCCTTGCTTCTTGCTACATTCTTTCTTTTCTGATTGTTTCTGGCGCGGACTGCCGCCCCGCTCTGTTCCACAACGGCCATCCGGTTTCTCAGATAACCGCTGATCGGAAAGTACATGGCAAGCATGATCAGAAATCCAATGATTGCCACTGCGTTAATCATCCCCATAGTTTTTCTCCTTTATTTTCTATTGTGATCAGTCATGCTTTCTCACATGCTGATGGGTAAACAAATGATCCGAGCAATACTCATAATTGCCGTCGCACTTCGAACAGAATCTGAAATCCAGATTCTCGTCATCAAGCTCGGTTCTTCCGCATACTGCACAGCGGTGTCTTGCCCCGCCGTTCTGACGTCCCGCATCCCTGACCTGCTTCTTGAAATGCTGGCGCCGCCTGATATCCGACGGTGAGATCCTATGATAATCCCTGCTGGCAAAAAAGTATATTAAGAAGTTCGCCATCGCGACAAGGATTGCAAAGGCGACGCTGAAATACTGTCCTCCAACTGACGTCATTCCACGGTTTATGCACGCAATACCTGTTGTCACATATTGGAATACATTATACAAGAGATATACCGCATCCAGAATTGCCAGCCACTTCACCTTGATCGGTATCACAAACCAGAACAAAAACTCCATGTTTGGATTGATGGTTGCAAAGGCAAAGAACATAGACCAGTAAATATACTGGAAGCCGGACAGATACTGTACGGAATGAAGTGTCCCATACAAAATAAATGCCGCAACAATGTTTAAAAACCAGCCGCTGATAAAGTACATGTTAAACCGGAAGGTTCCCCATGCCTGCTCCAGCGATCTTCCAAACAGGAAGAACAGATTGACCTGAATCGCAAAGAACAGGATACTCACAATAAAGCCCATCCCCCGATTAAAGCCATATGGCTCGATCAGGTATGTGAACAGTCTCCATATCTGACCATGTAAGACAGCCTCCACATTAAGCGACAGATAACTGTAATAAATATTCTCATTGATCAGTCCGAGCGCCGCTCCCGCACAGTACAACACGATCACATACTTGATGAGATCCGGTACGGCATAACGGCCAAATTTCTTTTCAAGCTTGTTTAATAATTGGTTCATAAATCCCCCATCCCTGCGTATCTATGCATGCGCAGGCATCGTTTCTCTTTATTCACGGATAACAAAAAAATGGTATTGGAAATAACATTCCAATACCATCTATTCTATTGATACGCGTTTTCTTTGTCAAGCCGAAGATGCCACTACTTTTGTCGATAAAGAGCAGTCCCCGGCTGCAGTACGATACGGTCAACTCCAAGAATGCTTTCGAGTGTATCACCATCCCTGACAATATAGACGGACTGATCCTTTTCCTGCGGCATCTCAGACTCATCCTTTTCCTGCATCATCTCGGACTCATCCTTTTCCTGCATCATCTCGGACTCATCCTTTTCCTGCATCATCTCGGACTCATCCTTTTCCTGCGGCATCTCCTCTGCCAATTTGTTCTCCGTCTCCGTCATTGGCACGGCATCCCTGACCTCCCATTTGCTGCAGTTTCTGCCGTAGGGAGGCATTACCGGCCGGTCATTTGCACGCACCGGCACGCAGATTGTTTCCCCGACCTGAAGATTATAGACATCCACATAAGGATTTGCCCGCAGCAGAAGTGCTAACGGCACCTGATGCTCCATACTGATCGAATAAAGTGTGTCTCCGGAACGAACCGTATGCATAATTCCATTACAATGTTTCATAGCTTGAATATGCCCTTCTTTCTATCCTTTCCTTTTTATTTATATTCCCAATTTGTGTTATTGGTGACTCAGCTGTTGCAATCAAATTTTTTTTGTCATATAATAGGAAAATATGGCGATATTTATCATCGCATACCCTTTAATTAAGAAAGGACAGCTAAGGAAGAAAGGAAATATCTTATGAAATTACCATGCCATACTCTGGGAATCGATATCGGTTCCACTACAGTAAAGATTGCAATATTAAACCCAGAGGGAGAGATCATATTTTCTGATTATCAGCGTCATTATGCTAATATTCAGGAGACTCTGGCGGCTATTATCAAGCAGGCGCTGAAAGAGCTGGGAGACCTTCCTGTTTCCCCTGTGATCACCGGTTCCGGCGGACTCACTCTTTCCAAGCATATGAATGTTCCCTTTGTTCAGGAGGTTGTCGCAGTTGCAACATCCTTGAAAGACTATGCTCCACGCACCGATGTGGCCATCGAGCTCGGTGGCGAGGATGCCAAGATCATATATTTTACCGGTGGTATTGACCAGCGAATGAACGGAATCTGTGCCGGCGGTACCGGTTCCTTCATCGACCAGATGGCGACACTGCTCAAAACGGATGCAGCCGGTCTTAATGAATATGCCAAGAACTACAAATCCATCTACCCGATCGCAGCCAGATGCGGTGTATTTGCAAAGACTGATATCCAGCCTCTGATCAATGAGGGTGCTACGAAGGAGGATCTGTCCGCTTCCATTTTCCAGGCGGTTGTCAACCAGACGATCAGCGGTCTTGCCTGTGGAAAGCCGATTCGCGGCAATGTCGCATTTCTCGGCGGTCCGCTTCATTTCCTGACCGAACTGAAGCAGGCATTTATCCGCACTCTGAACCTGAAGGGAGACGAGATCATTGCACCGGAGCATTCTCATCTTTTTGCCGCATCCGGTGCTGCCATGAACGCAAAGACAGATGAATGCATGTCGTCCCTCAGCAAACTGGATGATATTTTAGCCAAAAAGATCGACATGGAATTTGAGGTTGCCCGTCTGGAGCCTCTGTTTAAGGACGAAACAGAGTATGACGATTTCTTGAAGAAACACTCTGAGAATGATGTGAAGAAGGGTGATTTTTCCTCTTATAGAGGAGATCTGTTTCTCGGTATTGATGCCGGTTCTACCACGACAAAGGTTGCCGTGATCGGCGAGGACGGAAGTCTTTTGTATTCTTTCTACAGCAACAACAACGGCAGCCCGCTCAAGACTGCGATCAAGTCCATCAAGGAGATCTACGATATGATGCCGGAAGGTGCACGTATCGTCCGCTCCTGCTCGACCGGTTACGGAGAGGCTCTTCTTAAATCCGCCCTCCTTCTCGATGAGGGTGAGGTAGAGACGGTTGCCCACTACAATGCAGCCGCCTTCTTTGAACCGGATGTCGACTGTATCCTCGATATCGGCGGACAGGACATGAAGTGTATCAAGATCAAAAACCAGTCGGTCGACAAGGTTCAGCTCAATGAAGCATGCTCCTCCGGATGCGGTTCCTTCATTGAGACCTTTGCCAAGTCGCTGAATTACGAGGTGGCTGATTTCGCAAAGATCGCTTTATTTGCAGAGAATCCGATCGACCTCGGCTCCCGCTGTACCGTATTCATGAATTCCAAAGTAAAGCAGGCACAGAAGGAGGGCGCATCTGTCGCTGATATCTCTGCCGGTCTTGCTTATTCAGTAATTAAGAACGCCTTATTAAAGGTAATCAAGCTGACCGACCCTAAGGATCTCGGCGAAAAGGTCGTTGTACAGGGTGGAACCTTCTACAATGATGCCGTACTGCGCAGCTTCGAGCGAATCTCCGGCTGTAAAGCCGTACGTCCGGACATTGCCGGTATCATGGGTGCCTTCGGTGCCGCACTGATCGCCCGCAAGCATTACGAAGGACAGGAAACAACCATGCTGACCATCGACCAGATTAACGATCTGAAGTTTGAGACCTCGATGGCAAGATGTAAGGGCTGTACAAACCACTGTCTCCTGACGATCAACCGCTTTACCGGCGGACGCCAGTTTATCTCCGGAAACCGTTGCGAGCGCGGTCTCGGCAAGGAAAAGAACAAGGATCACATTCCAAACCTGTTTGAATATAAAAACAAGCGACTCTTCCAGCATTACACATCTCTGGATGAAGAGCATGCCGTCAGAGGAACTGTTGGTATTCCGCGTGTCCTGAATATGTACGAAAACTATCCGTTCTGGTTTACCTTCTTCACGGAGCTTGGTTACCGCGTTATCCTCTCTCCTGAGTCCAACCGCAAGATCTACGAGCTTGGTATCGAATCCATTCCAAGCGAGTCTGAGTGTTACCCGGCAAAGCTGGCACACGGTCATGTCACATGGCTGATCCGCCAGGGTATTGATTACATTTTCTATCCTTGCATCCCTTATGAGCGTGTCGAGGTGGAGGATGCCAACAATCATTACAACTGTCCGATCGTTACCTCCTACGGAGAGAATATCAAGAACAATATCGAGGAGCTGCGTGATGATAAGATCACATACCAGAATCCATTCCTCTCTCTGGAAAGCGAAGCGATCGCAACAAAGCGTCTGGTAGAATTTTTCACAGAGGAAAACGGCATTGCTGCTGATGAGATCCGCCACGCTGCCGCTGCTGCATGGAAGGAAATGCAGGCCGTCCGCACCGAGATGGAGCAGAAAGGCGAGGAGGTATTACAGTACCTTAAGGAGACCGGCCGCCGCGGTATCGTGCTTGCCGGAAGACCGTACCATACCGATCCTGAGATCAACCACGGTATTCCCGATCTGATCACCTCCTACGGCGTTGCCGTACTGACCGAGGACAGCATTTCACATCTCGGCAGGGTAGACCGTCCGACGATCGTTATGGATCAATGGATGTATCATTCCCGTCTGTACCAGGCAGCATCCTTTGTCAGCACACAGTCTAATCTGGATCTGATCCAGTTAAACTCCTTCGGCTGCGGTCTTGATGCCGTTACCACCGATCAGGTCAGTGATATCCTGACAAAGCGCAATAAGATCTATACCGTATTAAAGATCGACGAGGTCAACAACCTTGGTGCCGCACGAATCCGTATCCGTTCTCTGCTTGCCGCTGTTCGTGAGCGTGCAGCCAAGAATATTCAGCCACAGTGCAACGTTGATACCGCACACCACAGAGTGATCTTCACCGAGGAAATGCGTAAGGAGTACACGGTCCTTGTGCCACAGATGTCACCGATTCACTTTGACATTCTGGAACCGGCACTCGCCTCCTGCGGTTATAAGCTCAAGATCTTACCAAGCACACCGGCTGCCGTCGATTACGGTCTGAAATACGTTAATAACGACGCTTGCTATCCATCCCTGATCGTTATCGGTCAGTTTATGGAGGCGCTTTTATCCGGCGAGTATGACCTCGATAAGGTTGCCCTGATCATCACCCAGACCGGTGGCGGCTGTCGTGCTACCAACTATATCGGTTTCATCCGTCGTGCTCTCGAAAAGGCAGGCATGGGACAGATTCCGGTTATCTCCATGAGTGCCGGCATCGAGAAAAACCCCGGTCTTAAGATCAATCTGCAGATGGCACACAAAGCCATTCAGGCACTGATCTACGGTGATGTATTTATGCGTGTCCTGTACAAGACGAGACCGTACGAAGCTGTTCCCGGCTCTGCGAACGCCCTTCATGAGAAGTGGAAAGCGATTGCACAGCGCGCCGTCAGAAACGGCAATAAAAAGGAATTTCAGCGAAATATTCGTCAGATCATTAAAGAGTTTGACGAGCTGCCATTGAAGGATATCAAGAAACCACGCGTTGGTATTGTCGGCGAGATCCTTGTTAAGTTCCTGCCGCTTGCCAACAACTATCTGGTAGAGCTTCTGGAGGCCGAGGGCGCCGAGGCAGTCTGTCCGGATCTTCTGGATTTCTTTATGTACAGCCTGTACAATGCTAACTTCAAGGCAAAATACCTTGGCAAAAAGAAATCCTCCGCACACATCAACAACTTCCTGATCTCCTATCTGGAACATTACCGTAAGGTTGCCAACGATGCACTGGCAGCAAGCAATCGCTTCGAGCCTACAACACGGATCAACAAGCTGGCAGAATATGCCGATCCGATCGTCAGCGGCGGTAACCAGACCGGCGAGGGCTGGTTCTTAACCGGTGAGATGCTTGAGCTGATCCACTCCGGCGTACCGAACATCGTATGTACCCAGCCGTTTGGATGTCTTCCAAACCACGTTGTTGGTAAAGGTGTTATCAAGGAGCTGCGCCGTCAGTATCCGGAGTCCAACGTTGTGGCTGTCGACTATGATCCGGGTGCCAGCGAGGTAAACCAGCTGAACCGAATCAAACTGATGCTCTCTACTGCTGTAAAGAACATGAAATAAAATAACGATCAATAAGATACTGCCGAAGCAGATACGTCAAATCTACGATCTGTTTCGGCAGTATTTTGATGCCAAAATTTATGTAGAGAAAAACAGCGCAGGAATCAAAGCCTGCGCTGTTATCATTTGTAGTTACTTCTGATATTTATTTTTGAAAATAGTCTGCATCAAAGACCGTCTTGCTTGGATAGGAAACCGCCTCCGGCTTCTCTTTGACGATAACCCCGGCTTCCTCCTTCTGCTTCTCGATATCCCGCAGGGTATCCAGATTCAAAGCAGTTTTCTGCGCGAATCCGCCCTCTTCTTCGCTGCTTTGAGTGGGTCTGTTTCCCACTACCTGTTCTACCTGTTCTGTCTGCTCTGCGGATACAGTCTCCTTTACCGCATTCATGGCTTCTGTCTGCATACGCTTTACAAGCATTCCGCTTCGTTCCATGCGGCGGTATGCCACATAGATTCCCACTGCCAGAACAATCGTTACGGCAAGACCACCCTCCAGACCAAAGTCACCGCCGTTCATAAACGACCAGCCATCGGCAAAAGAGCTGTCAAACACAGAGCTTGCCTTTGCTGTACCGCTGACCGATATGCCGAAGATATTGCCCTGCAGGAAATTCCATCCGCTGTGCAGTGCAGCAACCATCCAGATACTGCCGCTTTCCACAAACAGAAGACCAAACAGCAGTCCACACAAAAAGAGATTGATATACGCCAGCACCGTGACATGCTCATTGCTCATATGCATCGCCATAAATACACCACTGCTTAGGATCACGGAATACCACACGGAATTACGGCGCGACAAAGATACCAGCAGATATCCCCGGCAGATCACTTCCTCCGCCAGTCCCTGAATCATATAACCGATCAGATAAAAAACGACGTATCCCGGAACAAGCTGTGCAGAGACACCTTCAAAATGGCAGGCTCCCGTCAATATACAGATCAGATAGGCTCCGCCAATCAAAACCGCACTCCAGCCAATCCCCTTCGCATAGAGCGAAGACATGTTCCGCTTCATAAATCCCATCGACGACAATGGTCTTTTCTCAATGAACTTACAGTACCCTGTATATAATACGATCAAAAATATCTCCGCAAACAGCATATAAACCGTCACCCATTGCGACCTGTTCTGAAGAAGACTGTTATATTGTTCAATACCTGCACTGATAGGATGTATGAGTCCATATACGAGAAGCCCTGGCACCAGTGCCATGGCTTCTACGAATATCGATATTACATAGAGAACAATAAAAATGATCATCTCTCCCAATATACTGTGGGATTTTGTCTTCTCGGCTTCCTTCATAAAAGCCGGTTTCTTAATTTCTCTCATATGTTATTTTAATTCCTTTAAGAATGTCTCGATACGATCCAATCCCTTTTCAATCTGCTCCAGTGAGATTGCATAGGACAGACGGATATGATCCGCAAATCCGAAATCCGCACATGGAACTACCGCTACATTGTATTCCTCAATAAGGATTTCTGCCATCTTGGAAGTATCCTCAATCTTCTGCCCCTTATAATCCTTACCGAGTACATCACTCACGTCAACAAATACATAGAATGCACCCATTGGCTCGATCGTGCTTACATGAGGCATCTCACAGATTCTCTTGTACATATACTGACGGCGCTTATCAAACTCTGCATGCATGGTTGCCACAGAATCCTGAGGACCGTTGAGTGCCTCAACAGCAGCTTTCTGTGCAATAGAGTTTGGATTGGAGGTCTGATGAGACTGAACGCTGCTCATCATCTTTGCAATCTCCTTGGAAGATCCTGTGTAACCGATTCTCCAGCCAGTCATTGCATAGCTCTTTGCAAGACCGCTGCAGGTGATGGTTCTGTCATAGATTTCCTTGCCAAAGGAAGCAATACTGATATGCTTCTGATCTCCGTAAACAAGATTTTCATACATCTCATCTGCGACAACATAAATGTCACTCTCTACAACCACGTCAGCGATCGCACGAAGCTCCTGCTCAGTGTAAAGCATACCGGTCGGGTTGTTTGGTGTGTTAAGTACAACAGCCTTTGTCTTGTCTGTAATTGCTTTCTTCAGATCCTCTGCCTGAAGCTTGTAGCTCTGTTCCTTTGTGGTCTTAACAATCACCGGTACACCGCCCGCAAGCTTAACGATCTCCGGATAGCTGAGCCAGAATGGTGCCGGGATGATCACCTCATCACCCGGATTGATCAGTGCTGTGAAAATATTGGTCAGAGAATGCTTTCCTCCATTGCTGATCACGATCTGATCCGGTGCATAATCAAGTCCATTGAAGGACTTAAACTTCTTAGAAACAGCTTCCTTTAACTCATTGGTTCCGGAAGCCGGTGTATATTTTGTAAATCCATCATGAATTGCCTGAATTGCAGCATCGCAGATATTCTCCGGTGTGTTAAAGTCCGGTTCACCTGCGCCAAAACCGACAACATCCTTTCCCTGCGCACGCAGTTCCTTTGCCTTTGCAGTGATCGCCAGTGTAGAAGATGGCTTCACCGCTGCTGCTTTTCTGGATAATTCTAATGACATAATAATTGCCCCTTTCCTTGGTATAACTTGGTAAAATATGAAAATCTCCTCTCAAATTTATACCACAAACTCTGGGTTGCGTCAATGTATAATTGTATACAATTTACTGACCCACACTGATATTTGCTCCCTTATTATCTTCTTTTTCAAGAGCACTGCCGAATATAAACTTCTGCATCGCTTTCACATTCTTGTCCAGAGGATCCGGCAGGATCACCGACATGCTGCGGACACGGGTAATCTTGTAAGCCCCTTCCACTGGAACATTGAGTGTTTCCAGCTTTGAATTTCTGCTGCGGACTTCCACACCCTGATACAGATAATTGACAAGATCTGCCTTGTCAATATTTGTCTTGACGAGCGGCATCAGCTTTGGCACCATCGCGATCAACTCCAATGCCGATTTGTCCATGAGCTTTTTGTAAATGGCAGACATCACGGTACGATGACGCAGTGTTCTTGCGAAATCACCATATTGTCCGTCCTTCTGTACATAACGGATCCTGGCATAACCAAGTGCCTGATTACCATTCATGTGATTGACTCCGACATGAAGTGTCCTGTTCGATTTCTCAGAGATATAGTTGGTCTTATTAAGATATTCCACCTCATCCTCTGCCAGCTTGATATCAACGCCCCCAAGAGCCTCGATCACCTGCTGGAACGAATCAAAGTTTACCAGCACATATCCATCCACATCAACGCCAAAATTTTTATGAATCGTCTTGATCAAAGTCTTCATGCCACCATTATGATATGCCGCATTGATCTTATTGTCCGAAAAGCCCGGTATCTGCACATAGGTATCACGCATGATCGAGGTCAGACGAAGTGCTCCGTCCTTCCTGTTAACGGTTGCGATCATAATGCTGTCGGTTCTTCCCCGACCGCCTCCGATCGCCTCCTCGCCGCACACAAGGATATTGATCACATCCTTAGACTGCATTACACTGTCTGCACTGTCGAGATGAATCTTATCCGGATCGATCGCTTTCAGGTTTTCAATTCCAGTATCCTCATCAAAATACTCTTCCTGTGCTTTCTCGTTATCATTGTCCTTTACATAAATCTTTCCATAATTGTAGCTAAATACACCGTAAGCAATACCTAAAATCGCCAGCAGTGCAATGACAACTCCTATCACGATCTTGCTCCAGACAGGCAGCTTTTTCTTTGGCATATCTGCTGTAAGCTCTTCTAACTCTTTATTGTCCTTTTCTTTCATATGAATCTCCATTTCGGTTCATTTTATATGTTTCCGGCAATATACAACAGGACAGAGCCTGCGCCCTGTCCCCGCAAAATCATATGTCTGCAACGCTTCAGCAAAAGGTTCTAGTTCTTGAAACTGTGGATCGGTGCCGGAATACGCCCGCCACGGTTAATAAATGCACTGCAGTCAAAGGAATTGACCGGCATAACCGGTGCATAACCTAACAATCCGCCAAACTCTACGGTATCGCCTACCTTTTTGCCGATCACTGGGATCAGACGGACTGCTGTCGTCTTCTGATTAACCATACCGATCGCCATCTCATCTGCAATGATACCGGAAATCGTTGTCGCCTTTGTATCACCCGGAATTGCGATCATATCAAGACCTACCGAGCATACACAGGTCATAGCCTCTAACTTCTCCAGCGTGAGTGCCCCGTCTACAACGGCATTGATCATACCCTGATCCTCACTGACCGGAATAAATGCGCCACTCAAGCCACCGACATAAGAGGAAGCCATAACGCCGCCCTTCTTCACCTGATCGTTTAACAGGGCAAGTGCAGCTGTTGTGCCGGGTGCACCGGCTCTCTCAAGACCCATCTCCTCGAAAATATCTGCGATACTGTCTCCGATCGCCGGCGTCGGTGCCAGAGAAAGATCGATAATACCAAATGGAATATTCAGCCTTCTGGATGCTTCTCTTGCCACAAGCTGACCAACACGGGTAATCTTAAATGCTGTCTTTTTCACGGTCTCACAAAGAGAACCAAAGTCTGTGCCATGCTCGGCCTCCAGAGCCTTTCTCATAACACCCGGTCCGCTGACACCGACATTGATAATGGCATCTGCCTCTGTCACACCATGGAACGCCCCCGCCATGAACGGATTATCGTCCGGTGCATTACAAAATACAACCAGCTTGGCACAACCGATGCTGTCGTTCTCCTTCGTATATTCTGCCGCCTGCAGGATGATCTCACCCATCAGCTTAACAGCATCCATGTTAAGTCCTGTCTTTGTTGATCCAAGATTTACGGAACTGCAGACAAAATCTGTCTCTGCCAGAGCCTGTGGGATCGAACGGATCAAAAGCTCATCCGCCTCTGTCATTCCCTTGGAGACAAGTGCACTGTATCCACCGATAAAGTTAATACCTAATGTCTTGGCAGCGCGGTCCAGCGTCTTTGCGATCGTCACAAAGTCCTCCGGCGTCTTGCAGGCTGCACCACCGACCAGTGCGATCGGAGTCACGGAAATTCTCTTGTTAACGATCGGGATTCCATACTCCCTCTCAATTGCCTGTCCGGTCGGAACAAGCTCCTTTGCCACTGTTGTGATACGATTATAGATCTTCTCATTTAAGGCATCCAGATCGCTGTCAATACATTCCAGAAGGCTGATTCCGATCGTAATGGTACGCACATCGAGATTTTCCTTCTCAATCATATTATTGGTCTCTAATACTTCATTTATGTTTATCATTTTGAATGATTCCTCCGTAACTTAAATTCTGTGCATCTGATCAAATATATCCTCACGCTGTGCATGAATGATACAGCCAAGCTCCGTACCGATCTTCTCAAGATCTTCCGCAAATGTATCGAAATTGATGCTGCATGCTGCGGTATCTACAATCATCATCATGTTAAAGAAACCATCAACGATCGTCTGTGAAATGTCAAGGATATTTACCTGATTGTCTGCAAGATATGTACATACTCTCGCAATAATTCCAACGCTGTCTTTTCCAACTACAGTAATTACTATCTTTCTCATGATTCCCTCATTTCTGCCTGCGGCTCACGCTGCTAACGGCTGATTTATTTTCTTATATTCCGCATATATTCCACGGAATGATAATTCGTTTTGTGCTGCTTATTATAAGGCGGATTCCAACAGATCAAGCGATAGCTGTCCGGACTCCATATCCTGTCCGCTGCCGGTCAAAACAAGCTTAGACGGCTTGTCCCTTCGTGCAACCGAAAGATCAAACGGCAGGGAGTTCATCCCCAGCTCCTCCCACAAACGGCATTTGACTGTCTCGTAGGCAAGCTCCGGATAATTGTTCTCCTTGGATAAATGTGCCAGAAATATATGCTTCAAATTATCGTGAAGAAGACGACACAACAGCCGTCCGGAATCTTCATTGGATAAATGGCCGCGTTCTCCAAGGATACGACATTTCAACGAGTAAGGATACGGTCCTGCCTCCAGCATACTGATATCGTGATTGGCTTCCAGCATGATCACCTCACAGCCCTCCAGATGGGACACTGTATAATCATCATAAACACCAAGATCCGTCGCCATTCCCACTTTGTGACCGGATGCCTCCACGGTATAACAGACCGGATCTGCCGCATCGTGCGACATATGAAACGGCATTACCTCAAGACTGCCGATCCTGACCGGGCGGTCCGCATAGACCTGATACAGATGCTCCATCGTAACAAGCCCCTTGCTGTCCTTCTGGCGGATTCCATTAAGCGTCCCTGCCGTGCCGTAAACCGGCACATGAAAATACTTTGTCATCATCGGGATTCCCTGAATGTGGTCTGTATGCTCATGTGTCACTAAGATCGCGTCAAGACTTTCCGGTGCAACATGGATTGAACGCAGCCCGTCCACAATCCGCTTCCGGCTGACTCCCGCGTCGATCAGAATCCTTGAATCTCCATCTCCTATATAAATGCAATTGCCGCTGCTGCCACTGGCAATACTACATATCTGCATGCTCCTGTAACTTCCTTTCTATACCCAGTATATCTGAATCTCATCGCCCTCATGTACCGGTGCGGTGAAATCCGAAGAAACTCCATTGATTAGCGTTTCCAGACGGGTTCCTCCCGCCACGGACAGATCAAACGGATAAAAATCAAGTATATCCACCAAAATATATGATTTCTTATTGCGCAGGATCACCGTCTCGCCATTGACCGTAACCGGCATGTCATAAACATTCTCCCCGGCATCGCCTGCAGGGGTTGCAGACTGTGCTGCAGCTTCCGCGGTCGCATTTCCGAATTCCGGTGCTATGTCAGCTTTACTCTCCTGCGGCTGTGCCGGCAGACTCTGCTCGCCCTCAACAGCTTCCTTCGTCTCTCCGTTTAAAACAGCCTCGGGAATCTGCCCCTCGCCGTACTCCTCCATCAGCTTCTGATAGTTCGGCTCTTCCTTCCGTATCTCACAGGCGATCGAAAAATTGTCATATACCTTTGTATCCATTCCGGCAATGGCATTATTGACATAAACTCTGCCCCTGCAGACAATATCCATAAACTCCAGAACCTGCTCCAGCGTATAGTATTCCAATATCTCGATCCGATCCCCCTCCTGTATTTCATAATACCGGGACACAAGCTGTCCGTTGACCGTCACAAAACGCGGACAGGTGATCGTCTTATTATTAAAACGGAAACGGATGTCCGAATGATACTCCGGAATGTCTCCAACTGACATCACCGCATCCTTTCCTGCTGTGGATGCAACGATCTCGATCCGGTCATTCTGCGACAGACCTTCGCTCAGTGCGCTTTCCCTGCCATTTAACCGAATCACCGCAGAATCTCCCGGTTCTCCGCGCCGCATGCGCGCCTCACCATTCACGGTGTAATTCAGTGTCTTTCCTCTCTTCGGGAACAGATCCTCATTCGGATAACCGCACTGTATTGCCGCATCCACCACGGTCAGCTTGCTGTTGTCATAAAGCTTGATCCTTTCCTCATTGATTGTCACGAATATAAAGTTGTTTTTCTGTTCGTAATAATTAAGACAGATTCCAACCGGTGTCACCAGAAGCGAATCCTTCTTGATATTCTTCTGTAAAAAGGTGATCTGTCCCATCACTTCAGAGCCTCGCAGTGCCACACGCTCCTCCGGCAGATCAAGTGCCTGTGCAAGCGTCTCCTCAAAGCCACGGATCTTGCCGCCTCCTCCGACGACAAACACCGCACTGACGGACTTGCCGCCATTGAGTTCCTTGATCCGGTCTGCAACCTTCTCTGTGATCTCCCTCACCACAGGCTCCGTTACCTCCGTAATCTCCTCCGAGGGTATCTTATGAGAAAGTCCCATAATATCGTGTACCGTCACCTGCTTACGGCTGGTACTCTGGCATTTCATCTTCTCTGCCTCCGCAAAATCCAGCAGATAATGTCTTGCTAACGTCTCTGTGATCTCATCACCGGCTGCCGGAATCATGCCGTAAGCGATAATACTTCCATCGTTGGTGATCGAGATATCGGACGTTCCGGCGCCCACATCCACCAACGCAATATTTAATAAACGAAATCTCTCCGGGATCGCCACATTCATGGCGGCAATCGGCTCCAGTGTCAGATTTGCCACATAAAGACCTGCCTTTTCCACCGCTGCATAAAGTCCATCGACAACCTCATCCGGCAGGAAAGTGGCGATCAGCTCCGTCCGGATTGAATTGGCCTTATGACCTTCCAGATTCGTGATCGGATAATCATTCTGATAATAACGGATCACCGAATAGCCGACACAGTAGAACTTCATATCATCCGTCTGCTGTTCCTTGCGAAGCAGTTCATACGCCTTCTCCACACCAAGCATGTCCAGAGAATAAATATGCTCATTCGTAATGACTGTCTCATAATTAAAGTCCACCGTTGCAGATGCAACAACTGTCTTCAAAACACGACCGGCCGCAGCAATACACACATCGGAAAGCTTCCTTCCTGTGAGCTTCTCAAGCCTGCGCTTCACAACAAGAATTGTATCTGCAACCGCCTGTATATCATGGATCTGTCCATCAAGCATCGCTCTCGTCTCGTGTTCCACAGACTCCTGCGCAACCACAACAAAACCACCGTCCGGTGTGCGATAGCCGACCGTTCCCACGATGCTTCTGGTACCAATGTCAAGACCAAACACAAGCGGTTCCGTCAGCTTCTTAACAATGGCTGCAATATTCACGCCTGTTGCGGCTCTTTTCCTGCCTTTGGCGGACGAAGCAGTTTTCTTTGCCCGCGCCGTCTTCTTCTCTGCCTCTGCCATGGACTTCTCCTTTCCAAACATTCTTCTTGCTATTGTATCACAAAATAAATAAGGTGGTCAACAAAATAGAGGAGCCACTGTAATAATACAACGGCTCCCCATATATAATAGAGAAAAGAGTAAGCAAAATCAAATCTGCGTTACATGTTATTCCTATCTGCCATTATTTGATTGTAACCTTGAAAGTTACAGAGATGCTCTTCTTGAACTTGAACTTCTTGCCGTAGCTTGCAGCATAACCTGCAGTCTTATCTCCGTTCTGCTTGTTACCTACTCTGTTGTAGATAGAAATACGATACTTGTTAGGATCTTCCTTCTTCTCAAGCTGACCAGTTGCAACTGCCTTCATACCGGAAACAGTCTTACCATCGCACTTTACGGAAACGCCGGAAATTTTAATCTTCTTAGCGCTGTGATCCTTTAAGATATTCTTGATATCAATATAGAATACCTGTGCCGGCTGATTCTTGGATTTCTTGTTCTTGAGAGTTACTGTGTATGTAGCAGTACCTTTCTTATTCTTTACAGAAACTGCAGTCTTGTTGGTATCCTTAGAAGAATCATTACCACCATCCCAGTTCCATTTGGTATCTGCATAACCCATAACTGCCTTATAGCTGCTAGCTGCACTAGCCTTAGTTCCTGTGTAAGCAACGCCTGAAACAGCTACTGTTGCAGCCAATGCTACTGATAATACTCTCTTAATTGACTTTCTCATTGTATCGTCCTCCTATGATTTATGATTTTTCACGGTGTTCGCTCAAATGCATCAACAAATGTATCAAAGTTGCACACCTCATTTATATAAACATTGTATCGCTTATGTTATATTTTGTCAACTTTTTCTCGTTATTTTTTATATATTTGTACAATTTGCCACAGATAAATAACTTTTATCTGTTCTAAATTGCTTACGCATTATCCGAAATAACCCTGTGACTTCTCGCCGCTTTCCTTCGCCTGACCATAGGTCTTGTAATGCTCGATCACCTCTGCCATCTGCTCATCAGACAATACATTCGGTGTAGAGATTGCCATTGCACGCCACTCAACCTGCGCACACCACTCACATGTCATGGCTACCGCAAATGCCTTTTCCAGTGAATCACCATAGGCAACCATACCATGATTTGCCATGAGAAGTGCCTTGCTGTCTGTATGACGCAGGCATTCGCGCACGGCGTCGGCAAGCTCCGGTGTACCATAGGTGAAATACGGAACGGTCGGAACCGTTGCCACACCGGTATCAGCGATCGCATAGTGTGTTGCCTTCAAATCAACACCGGCACAGGCAAGTGTCGTGCAGTACATTGAATGCGCATGTACAACGGCGCGTGCCTCCGGCTTCTCCAGATAAAATGCTGCATGAAGTCCGTTCTCGCTGGAAGGCTTGCGCTTTCCGTCTACAATATTGCCCTGCAGATCCATAACTACTACATCCTCTGCCGTTGTCTGTGCATATGGGATACCGGATGGGCTGATCGCCATATATCCTGTCTCCGGATCATACATACTGATATTGCCTGCTGTTCCGATCGTCAAGCCGGATGAAATAAGCTGATTACCATAATCTACGATTTTCTGTCTGATTTCTTCTAATAACATAATACCTCTGTCCTTTTCTAAATAATTTATCAGTCATACACTGCTTTTCTATTTTATCATAATGAAATTCTTTTCTCTACCCTGTTCAGCTTGAAATTATTGCGGTAATTTGTAAAATACTCCCTCTGTCAATACTTCACTTTCTTCACAGGACTCCATTTGCCGTATATCTTTTTCCCGCTAATCTGTGTATACGCACGTACACGGATATAGTAAGTCTTTTTTTTCTGCAGTTTCTTTAATGTTGTATAAGACTGTGTCGAAACATTTTTATTTACGGTTTTTAATTTCTTTTTGAAATTTTTACTTTGTGCATACTGAAGCTGATATCCTTTTGCTGCCGTCAGCTCTGTCCAGCATACATACAGCTTGTTTCCGGAAAGCTTGCCTGTTTTGGGTTTCGTTAACTTCAGCTTGGCAGCTGCATCTGTTTTCCGTGATGGACTCGCAGACGATGTTGCTTTCGAGCTATTCGCCGGTGCTTTGGTTGGTTTCGGCGTCTGACTTGGTTTTGCCGTAGCCGTTGCAGACGGCGTATCCTTCCGGTTGCTGTTCGGATCTGCCGCCGGCGTCTTACTTGGTTTTGCTGTTCCCCACCAGTCCGGCACATCCCATGTATTGTCTTCTTCTGCCGGTAGAATAGTAAAGGCCGCTTTATTCCATCCGGTAAACACTCCTTTTCCCATGACAACAGCATAAGCGGTACCCTGTGTATAATTATCTTCATAGGAAACCGTATAATCCCTGTCCTGTGTCAGTTTCTCTCCCTTATAGTAAACTTCAACATCCGGTCTGTAGGAATGTGTATGGCTGCTGTCTTCTATCTCTGTATATGTATCCTGAGACAGCTTCATCGTTGTCGTAGATAACTGGATATATCCCGGTCCCTCAAAGCAGATATCATCGAGTCTGGTAGGATCCACATCGTAGAATACCGGAGAACTGTCATTGGTCATGAACCAGACGATATGTCCTTTTGAGGTCAGGATCGGTTTGCAGTCGGTCTGGCGGGCACATATTCTGTATATTTTCCCATCGAGTGTGCCATCATTTTTGATCTTGGCGATCCTCGTAAGGATGTTATAATCTCCGTCCTCCTGATCCTGATATCCCTCTTCCCATAGAACATACATGCCGTCACCCGTAACAACGGTATGTGGAGTGTAGACAATGATCTTATCATCATCTGTATAATTGGTAAGCCATATTGTTTTCGTGTCGAAGGTATCTTTGTCGGTCACGTCAACAAAAACATTTCTCCACTTAACCATATTTAACATCCGATCGGTCGTATCCGGATCGATCGAATTTCCGACAGTGATCAATGTATTGCCGATCAGATCAAAACTGCCGATTGAAACGCCTGTATAAACCTGCCCAGTGCCACAAATAGGAAAGATCTCCCTTCGATTCTCTATATGATACATGTCAATGCCTTCATAATATTTCTTCTGTCTGGAAAGAGTGACCGCCCGTGGGTAGGAATCTCCCTGATCCAGCCGGTAGATGTAATTATCGTCCGCCTGGATAAACTGATTCCAGGAATGACTGACATATCCTGTCTTTTCATTGCTCGCTGCAGACATATCAGCAACCTTTGTCATGGTTGCCTCATCAATCTCAAGTGTCATATTCGCCTGGTGGTGTGGGCTCTCCAAAAGTGTACCTTCATCATACATGGTATGAGCTGCATGAATATACAGAATGCCGTCACTTTCCAGCATACTTACACTGCCGGATGTGAAAGCAGAATATGTGTTTATCGCGGAAATACTGCAGCGTCCGAGAATATTCCAATCGTCATCATACTTTACAACCCGCACGACTTCTTTTTCATCGGACTGTTCGGAGTTCACCTGCTTATATACAATGTAACGGGCATCCTTTCCCTTAAAATATCCTCTGGCTGTCCAAATACCTTTGGTGAGCTGTCTGGAGGATACGAAGTTAAAATCAGCATCGTAGGTTTCCAGAAATACGCCTTCATCATCAAAGAAAGAGATGCGAAGAAACGTTCCGTCTTCATTTTCCTCAAGAAAGTCATTACTTGGCTGTGCGTGCCATCCCTGTCCCCATGCCTCTTTGCTGTAGTCGTTGCTCGACATGGTCTGGGATTTCTTTCCGCCTGTCGAACGATGGATATACGAGTCATCCGGCTTCCTTCCGTAATCGACCGTCGTATCCACATCCGTTTGTGTCGTTGTCTCCGCAGCGGTGCAGACAGACGGATAGCCGGTCACAACCACAGCGAGAACCAATAATGTGCTTAATAATTTTTTGATTTTTCTCATTCTATTCCTCCATTTCCTCATCGTAAGGGAGAACCAGCCTTTTGCCCCCCTCCGTGATCTCATAATATTTATCTTCGTCCGTATCAACCATCAAAATCGGAATGCAACTGCTCTCAAAAACAGTTCCATCAATATAATAATGACTTTCTCCGTCATAATAGATACCGTGAAAGCCCGGATCTCCGGCGATTTCCGCCGTTCCGACATGACCAGCCACAACCTTCATGTCTATGCCCTCGATCCTGCCGGTTGACGCGGGATATTTCCAGACAAATATGTCGTCACTCGTTCCCCACTCCCAGAGATCTCCCGCTTCCTCATCAATGCCAGCGTGAACAAAGATTGTATTTCCTTCTGTATAATATCTCGGAAGATTCTCTATCCAATAAATGTATTTCTCGTCGCCCTCATCGTCCTCTTCCTCCAGAGTTCTTGTCATCTGGTTGATCGTTGCGCTTCCGGACAGCACATGCTCCTCATGATTTCCCATCAGAGCAATTACTTTCTCCGTTCCATACTGATCCTGCAGTCTCATGATCTTATCCAGAACTCCATAGCTGTCCGCTCCGCCATGAATATAATCGCCAAGCAGACACAGCTTTGTGTCCGGTTCCTTCAGATAATCTTCGACCAACGACAAAGCCTCTTCAAATTCCGGCAGACATCCGTGAATGTCGCTCATACAATATATTTTCATATCTTCCTCTTTTCTGTCAGATTCAAAAACTCGTACCTCTTGTTCTATCCCCCTGCTGTTACCGGGATAATCATTTTCCTGCTGTGACAAAATGAGTCCTTGGGGACTCATTATATCATATATCTGCGCATGACGGAGTTTCGAAGAAACTCCTAATATGAGTCCTTTGGGACTCATTATATCATCTTTTCAGTCCATTCTGCTTCTTTAAATCCCACAAACACCATATCATCACCAACCACAATTGGACGTTTTACTAACATTCCATTTGTGGCAAGCAACTTTAATTGTTCTTCTTCACTCATCTCAGAAAGCTTGTCTTTCAGTTTCATTTCTTTATAAAGAAGCCCACTGGTATTGAAGAATCTCTTAAGGGGAAGTCCGCTCTTCTTATGCCATTCCTTTAATTCGTCATACGTTGGATTTTCCTCCACAATATGACGTTCATTATAAACAATGTCATGCTCATCGAGCCACTTTTTTGCTTTTTGACATGTTGAGCATTTGGGGTAACATATAAAAATCATTGTGTTGTCCTCCTTTTATGAAACAAAAGCCTTCAAGTTGTGTAAACTTCAAGGCCGTTGTTTTCGTACGTAACTTTATGCAAGTGCAGGTTTCTTCCCTGCAATAATCGCTTTCACCTCTTCTATATCCTTATCTGTTGCCGATGCTGTCTGCTCTGCGGTGAAACCATTCTTATACATTTTCATAATGAGCCCTGCTTCTCCAATCGCAATACCCTTCTCTTCGATTCCCTGACTCGAATTACACATAACACCCACATCATTCCTGAAGTTCTCCTCAATAGGAATATCGTATTCCTTTCCGAATTGTAATAAAATATAATCGTCTCCCAGAAGCACCTCACCACATTTATATTATAACTTACTCATTTCTTTTATACAATCAATTTTTGCACTGATATATATCAATACTTTTTAGTAAATATAATTTTTCACGTTCTGTTTTTTCTTACTTTTCGCGAAGGAAATTTCTTAAGGTGCTATGTAGTATTGCAGTCTTAGTTTTTTATTATTTTCACTATAAATAATTCTTAAATTTGCGAACCATACTATTGCCATATATAAAATAATATGGTAACCTGTTTCAGCAATAATCGGAGAGCAGAAACAAGAAAAGAGGTAAATGATTATGAAGAAGAAATTAATCACAATTGTACTTGGTGTAATGCTTTGTATGAGCATATTAGGAGGCTGTGGACAGAAAGAGACAAAGCAAAATAATACTGCAACCAGTAACAGCGGGGATCAAAATAAGGAAACAACCGAAGAAAAAGAATTGGTTGGAACCATTGATGAGATAAAAGATTTTATGTTTATCATTACAGACGACGATGACACACCATATAGTTTTACTTTCGACAAAAAACCGAAGGGATTGGAAAATATCAGTAACGGTGATACTGTAACCGTAAAATATACAGGTACAATTTCAGAGGTAGATCCGTTCGATGGCGAGGTGATATCTGTTGAAAAGACAAAATAATACCACTTTATCCGCTAAAATATGTGCTGTCATTTTGCTTTCATCTATGGTGCTGAGTGCCTGTGCGGATACTCAGATGACGCAGGAACAGAAGATACCTGCGGATACTCAGCCAGCGCAGGAGCAAAAGATACCTGCTGCAACTTATATGGGAGGGGATAATACTTCTGCCGAGGTCTGCAAAGCGTTAAAGGATGCGGGAGCTTCGCATGTAGATGTATTTCAGGACTGGGTGACTGATTTTGCAGATTCCGCCGGAAAAAATGCAAAATTGGAAGACAATTGGTCAGATCCCCGGAAACTGAAAGCAGATACAGGTAAATGTATGGATGGTTGGGAACAAAATCATGACTATTCGGATACCGACTGCAGAATGACCGCATTTCTTCTGTTAGACGGGATGCTGACGGCTGAATCAACAGAAAAAAAGTATAAGGGTACTTATTTAATGTTTGATACAGATGCGATAGATAATGTAGACAGATACGAAATCATAAAAAAGAAAAAGGATATGTTTACTACCCTCTATGGCGAAAAAAAAGTAACAGACAACAAACATCCTGAAACTACATTTTCTAACAATTGGAAGGATCACGGATTTCATATAGACAGCGACAGAATATCTCTTCTCAGCATTGTAATATCCGATCCTGATTCTGATGTCGTTTTTGTAGGTCATACAGGAATACTGATAAAGTATAGCGACTACTATTTATTTGTAGAAAAAATTGCCTTTGAACAGCCATATCAGGCAACAAAAGTTCGTACGATAGATGAATTGCTTCATATTTTATCATTGCGACCGGAATATTTCGGAGACGAGGAGGAAGCCGGACCATTTGTTTATGCTAACGGTAAATATCTCCAAACATTAAAGAAAAGTAATTAACAGCTTATAAAAAAGGATAGGGAATCAACGATAACTATGAAAAAATAATTCTTTCCCTGAATACAGGAATGGATACTTCCTATGATGGCATTAAATCCGTCAACTTGATCGACTGGTTGATTTCAGAATAAAAGTCCAAGAAAAGCATCTCCTCTGAGGTGCTTTTCCCGGCTTAAGCCGTACCTCTCTTAATCTATTTGTACAATAGTTTATATAACCGAGTGATGGGCTAGAAAAAATGAGGTCAATCTGATAAGGATTTTTGAGGACACCCTGAAACTATGCGCTTACGATTCTTTACACTAACCTCTCTATATTTCGCACTTGCACCATTCCTTGACATTATAGTAATGTTCAAAAAAAGCTCTCTGTGCAATGCACAGAGAGCTTTTTATATGTAGACCTCTATTTATTTGTGCTGTCTGCATCAATTACAGACTGAATCTGCTTCATAAGGGCATCATAGTTGTCCTTGTTATCAATTCCGCCGAGCATTGGTTCGCCTACAATATTGCCATTTCTGTCAACAAGTATAGTTGTTGGAAATGCCATGATTTCTGAGGCATATTTACCGGCAGCGCTAGAGGAGTCAATTGACAGATTACGATATTTGACACCCTGGCTTTCAAGAACAGAGGCAGCCTCTTTGATAGCTGTTTTATTGCCATCGAAGGTCTCAGTGTTGATGCCAACCACTTCTCCGCCCATTGATTTGATAGCATCATTTAATTCGTTAAGCTTGGATAATTCAGCGACACATGGTTTGCAGCCGGTAAACCAGAAATTGACGACTGTTACTGCATTACCGGAAAACAGGCTGTCATCCACTTTATTGCCATCAAAATCCTCACCGGAAAAATCACTGAATACAGATGAGGCTTTAGAGCTGTCCTTCTTGTTATCGTCTGATGATGTATTTTTGTTTTCAAGCTCTGCTATCTGTTCCTCGATTTTTCGTATGGTTTCAATATCCTCATTAAGTGTTTTAAGCTCATCGTCTGTGAATGAATCCTTGTTTGATTCTACGGTACCGGCAAGATAATCAGCATAATTTCCGTTTGGATCGGCGTCACTTTTGTTCATCATGCCAAATGCCTTGTTCCAC